>Ga0164310_10000710_pt1 | contig 18254 bp, 13 predicted proteins | sample GuaBasSedimGuay1_FD_121795 | JGI IMG/M metagenome (GOLD analysis project Ga0164310, IMG submission 121795) | Subseafloor sediment microbial communities from Guaymas Basin, Gulf of California, Mexico - Guay1, Core 4569-9, 0-3 cm | ecosystem: Environmental > Aquatic > Marine > Hydrothermal vents... | reverse complement strand
TGTTGGCCCTATTCCAAATACTAATCCTGGACCTACTGTTACGCTCTCTCCTGGATTTAGTGTATCGATTGTTCCTTCAGCATGCTTGCCTATGAATACTGCACCAGATAAATCAACGCTCCATGCTAGATTTTCTGCTGCTTCTGTTCCTTCATTGCTTATTGTTGCTTTGACTCCAAATCCTCCTGAAATGCCTATTGTTATTATTGGTGCTGGTAATGGAGCGAAGTAAATGTCTTTATTTCCATTTCTGTTATCTGTCCATACTATGCCCTTACTGCATATGTCAGCAGCGTTTTCTTCTGCGACAACTGTTCCATCCACTTCATTTATCTGCTCTGGCTCCTCCCAAGTTGCTCCGCCATCTGTTGATTTTACCAAGTAAAGATTGCCCTCCTTTATGTATATACAATAGACAGTGTTTCCTGCAAGATATACAGCAGGATATGTTTCATCTACTGGATGCTCTGCTGCAACATCACTTATCTCCCATGTCTTGCCATAATCGCTGCTGTAAGCACATTTTATGTCCCAGTCTCCATAAACATTGTCGTTGCTCATGAAAACAACAACTACATTGCTTCCAGATGCATCAATGTCTGGATGAGCGGCATCGAAATCGCCACTGACTAAATAATATTGTTCTGCAACAAATTCAATATCTGCCTCCTGAACAGGAACGCATCTCTTATATACAATTTCAGCTTTTCCTGTATCCTCATTATTGTGCTGACAAACTATGTAGAAGAAATCATTCTCGGTCCATGCTGGGTCGCTGTCATGTATGCATGCCATATCTGGATCCTGAGCTGGAGCAGTATCAAGCACGCTTTCAGCATCCCAGTTATATACATATCCGGATAAATCTCCACCCATCCAGAATAACATTATTCCCTGGTTCATGTTCTGGTCATCATCAATGTAAAAGTGCACAGGCCCAACAATACCCTCGAAGTAAGTCATTGGATACCATGTATCATCTTCTATGCTTGCATATGTTGCTCCTGGCAAAGCACCTTCAGTGAAGGAATAGAATTCATATGTGGACTCATCTGTTATATCAGAAATCATCCAGAACTGTCCGCTCTCTGTAGATGTATCTAGACATATTCCCCAGAATCCATCAAAATCGCCGCCCCCTTCATATTTGCTACCTGTGACATATGCCATGTCTGCATAATACTGGAATCCCTCTAATGAAACAACATTCGACACCCATGTTTCGCCGTTATCTGTAGAGTATGCAAGGCCTATGTCTGATTCTATTGCTGATATTTCATGTGTCCATGTAACACCGATCTTGCCATTGCCATCTACCGTGATAGCTGGCAAAATATCCTCTTCGGGGCTATTTGGCGTAATCAAAACATTCCCCTGATTCAGCATTGCTGTCTCTCCCAGCCTCAAAATATTTGGCGTGACCTTAACTGCGTCCTTGAAGGGCGCTTCATTGCCCTCGCTTGCCTCTCCAAAGTTCACTGCACTTAATGCCATTGCTATAACCAATATCCCAACTAATATCGCTTTTTTCTTCATTTTTATGCCTCCGAAAATATTATATAAACGAATTTTAAATAGTTATCGCCAGATATCGCATTTTATATAAGTTTAATATTATGCCAAATTTCCATACTTTAATAGAAAAAAATTTATATTGGGCGGTATATGCAACAGTGGGGAAGGGCCTGTAGCTCAGCTAGGTAGAGCACCTGGCTTTTAACCAGGTGGCCAGGGGTTCGAATGCCTGCTTGCGAGGCAAGCAGCTAGAAAATCCCCTCAGGCCCGTATGACCCAAAAATTAAAATATGCGAGATAATAATATAGGGGTAGAAAAATGAAGATAGATATACTAAAGCATGAGCTCGTGCCGCATCATGAGATTTTATCAGAAGAGGAAGTTGAAAAACTGCTCAAAACATATAATATTAAAAAAGAACAACTCCCTCGCATCCGCATTGATGACCCTGTGGCAAAAGCCATAAATGCGAAGGAGGGAGATGTAATTAAAATAATAAGGAAAAGTCCTACTGCTGGTATAAGTGTCGCTTATCGTGTTGTGAGTAAGGAGATAATATGAGAGAAGTAATAGACGCATTTTATAGGGAGAGGAGTATAGTAAATCATCAAATAGCATCCTATAACGATTTCCTGAACAGAAGGCTGCAGAACATAGTAAATTCAACAAGGATAGGAGAAGGCGAGGGACTGGAAAGAGGATACATACATCCAGAGATAGAGGGATATAAAGTCAAGCTGGGCAAAATAAGAGTAGGAAAGCCGATGGTGAAAGAAGCAACAGGCGAGGAGCATCCAATAACACCAATGGAAGCAAGGCTAAGAGACTTAACATATGAGGCGCCTGTCTTTCTTGAATTTATTCCTGTAATAGATGGCAAGGTGAGAGATGATTTGGCAGAAGAAGCAAAAATAGGTCATCTTCCGATAATGGTTAGGTCTCAGAAATGCAATATTTCAAGGGAGGTTCTGGAGGAGGAAGCTGGAAGAAAATTAAATGACGAGGAATACGAAAAGAAACTTATAGAACTGCAGGAAGATCCTTTAGACCCAGGAGGATATTTTATAATAAACGGAACAGAAAGGGTTCTGATAACACTGGAAGATCTGGCGTCAAATAGAGTGCTAACAGAAAAAACTAACAGATATGGATATGAAGTGGAAACAGCCCAGGTTTTCTCTCAGAAAGAAGGTTTCAGAAGCCTTATTGTTGTTGAGAAAAGAAAAGATGGCATGCTTATGACCACCTTACCAAACGTTGCCAGTCAGATTCCTCTTATAATTATTTTAAAAGCCCTCGGTTTGGATAATCCAACAATATTTGACAATATGGCTTCATACCCTGAAACGGAAGTTTTTGTTCTCGCCAATATTGAGGCGTGCGAAGAAGAATATGGAGTAACAAATGAGGAAGAAGCAATAGATTTCATTGGAAAGAAAATAGCAGGCGGGCAAGCAAAGGAATATAGAAGGGAGAGAGTAAAAGAATTGCTGGACAGAACAATACTGCCACACTTGGGAAACGAAACAAAAGACCGAATAAGAAAAGGCATTTTCCTTGCAAGAATGGGAGAAGCTGTGCTTGAATTGGCTCTTGGATACAGAAGAGAAGATGATAAAGACCACTATGCCAACAAACGCCTTAAGTTGGCTGGAGACTTAATGGAGGATTTGTTTAGAGTGGCTTTCGTTGCATTATGCAAGGATTTGAAATATCAGCTTGAAAGACTTTATGCAAGAGGAAAAGATTTGGAGGAGTTGAGAATAAAACCTCATGTAAGGCAGGATGTTTTTGACCAGCGCATTCATCATGCGATGGCTACTGGCAACTGGGTTGGTGGAAGAACAGGTGTAAGCCAACTGCTTGATAGAACTTCCAATCTATCCACAATAAGTCATTTGAGAAGGGTTACCTCCCCATTAACTCGCTCTCAGCCACACTTTGAAGCAAGAGACTTACACTCTACACACTGGGGGAGACTGTGTCCAAATGAAACACCAGAAGGGCCCAACTGTGGACTAGTGAAGAATTTAGCATTAACTGTTGAAATTTCTGAAGGATATCCTGAGGAAGAAGTTGAAAAAGAACTAACTAAAATGGGAGTTATGGAAGTAAAGAAAGGGCTGAAGGGAGCAAGAGTTTATTTAAATGGCGATTTAATTGGCATTCATCCTGATGGAAAGAAACTTGTTGAGGAAATAAGAGAAAGGAGGAGAAGAGGAGAAATTGATAAGGAAATAAATGTATGCTATTACGAGGACAGCAATGATGTAGTTGTAAACTGTGATCCAGGAAGGGTTAGAAGGCCACTGTTTATTGTCAAGAATGGTAAGCTTCTTTACACCAAGGAAATGAGAGAGAAAGTTAAAAGAGGCGAGTTATCATGGAGCGATTTAATAAATATGGGAGTAATCGAATATATTGATACTGAGGAGGAAGAAAATGCATATATTGCTTTGCGCGAGGAGGATTTAACTCCAGAGCATACTCACATGGAAATTGATCCTCTCTGCATTCTTGGCGTAGGAGCGAGCTTAGTTCCATATGCTGAACATAATTCATCACCCCGTATTACTATGGGAGCTGGAATGGGTAAGCAGTCGTTGGGATTCGCTGCAGCAAATTATAGAAAAAGACCTGATACGCGAGGCCATCTCCTTCATTATCCACAAGTGCCTATTGTTAGAACTTATTCTGCCAAATACATTAACTTCCACCGCCGCCCAGCCGGGCAGAATTTTGTTGTTGCTGTTTTGAGCTATCATGGCTATAATATGGAAGATGCTTTGATTATGAATCGTGCCTCAATAGATAGAGGATTAGCAAGGAGTACATTCTTCAGAACTTATGCCGCTGAGGAGCAACGCTATCCTGGCGGACAGGAGGACCACTTCGAAATTCCTGATCCAGAGTGTAGAGGTGTGAGGAGCGAGGAAGCTTACATTCATCTGGCAGAGGATGGCATAATAACTCCTGAGTGCGAGGTGAAGGGAGGAGATGTTTTAATTGGAAAAACTTCGCCACCTCGTTTCCTTGAAGAGCCAACGGATGTACTCGTGCCACAAAAGAGAAGGGAAACTTCCATAACAGTGAGACATGGAGAAAAAGGATTTGTTGATACTGTCGTACTTTCAGAAACACTAAACGGAGCAAGAATGGTGAAAATAAAGGTGAGAGATGAAAGGGTTCCAGAGCTTGGAGATAAATTTGCTTCAAAGCATGGACAAAAAGGAGTGCTGGGCTTAATTGTTGACCCAGAGGATATGCCTTTCACAGAAGACGGCATTGTGCCAGATTTAATAATCAATCCTCACGCAATTCCGAGCAGAATGACAGTTGGTCATGTGCTGGAGATGATAGGAGGAAAGGTAGGAGCCATGGAAGGAAGATTTGTTGATGGCACTCCATTTTCAGGAGAGCCGGAGAAGGTGCTGAGAGATGCACTGGTGAAAAATGGTTTCAAGCATAATGGCAAGGAAGTTCTTTATGATGGCGAAACAGGCAAGATGTATGTGGCTGACATTTTCGTAGGAGTCATTTATTATCAGAAGCTTCATCACATGGTTGCAGGTAAGATACATGCCAGAAGCAGAGGACCTGTACAGATATTAACAAGGCAGCCAACAGAAGGAAGAGCGAGGGAAGGAGGCTTAAGATTTGGAGAAATGGAAAGAGATTGTCTTATTGGACATGGGGCTTCGATGACAATAAAGGAAAGGCTTCTTGAAGAATCTGATTTGACAATACAATATGTTTGCGAAAATTGCGGACACATTGCATTCAAAACAAGAAGAGGTTTCCTAAAATGTCTGCTTTGCGGCGATGATGCAAAAATAAGTCCAGTTGAAATGAGTTATGCCTTCAAGTTATTGCTTGAGGAACTTCAATCGCTTATTATTGAACCAAAGCTAGTATTGAGGAGGTTGGTGTGAATGATAACCGCTTCAAAAAAAGAAATTGATAAGATTGTCTTTGGCCTGCTCTCCCCAGAAAAAATAAGGAAGATGTCAGCAACGCGCATTATCACACCCGATACCTATGATGAAGATGGTTTCCCAATAGAAATGGGTTTAATGGACACTCGCCTTGGTGTAATTGAGCCAGGCTTGCGTTGTAAAACTTGCGGGCAGCGTGTAAAGGATTGCCCTGGGCATTTTGGCCATATAGAGCTGGCAATGCCAGTTATCCATGTTGGATTTGCAAAAACAATTTATGCCATTCTTAAGTCAACATGCAGAGGCTGTGGAAAACTTTTGCTTGATGAAAAGGAACTGGAAAGATTGAGAAAGCTCTATAAAAAGGCGGTGGAGAGAGGAGAGAATACATCTTATTTTGTTAAAGAAGTGGTAAAACTTGCCAATAAAGTTTCACACTGTCCTCATTGCGGAAGGGAGAAGCTGCCAATAGAATATGATAAACCTACTACTTATAGAGAAGCAGGACACAAAATGACTCCCTCTGAAATCAGAGAATGGCTTGAAAAGGTTAGTGAGGAGGTAGGCGACGATTTACTCCTGCTTGATATAAATCCTGAAGTAGCTCGCCCAGAATGGATGGTTTTGACTGTGCTGCCTGTGCCTCCCGTGACGACACGCCCATCTATTACGCTTGAGACAGGAGAGAGGAGCGAGGATGATTTGACTCATAAGCTTGTGGATATAATAAGAATAAATCAGAGATTGCAGGAAAATAGAGATGCAGGTGCTCCCCAGCTGATTGTCGAGGATTTGTGGGAGTTGCTGCAATATCATGTTACAACGTATTTTGATAATCAAACCAGCGGCATTCCTCCAGCCCGCCACAGAAGCGGGAGGGCATTAAAGACCCTTGCCCAGAGGCTAAAAGGAAAAGAGGGTAGATTCAGAAGCAATTTATCCGGAAAGCGCGTCAACTTTTCAGCAAGAACTGTTATCTCGCCAGATCCAAACATAAGCATAAATGAGGTTGGTGTTCCAATTGATGTGGCAAAAGAGTTAACTGTGCCAATAAGAGTTACACCTTACAATCTTGAGGAAATGAAGGAAATGGTGAGACGTGGACCAAATCCAAAGCCTCCTGCAGGTGTTGTTTACATTCCAGGAGTAAATTATATCATTCGTCCAGATGGAAGAAGAATAAAGGTGACGGAAGAGAATGCAGAAAATGTGGCGGAAAGGCTTGAAGTTGGTTCAGTGGTAGAAAGGCAGCTTCAGGACGGAGATATTGTGTTATTCAATCGTCAACCATCCTTGCATCGTATGTCAATGATGGCTCATAAGGTAAGGGTATTACCATATAAGACATTCCGTCTGAATCTGGCTGTTTGCCCACCATACAATGCTGACTTTGATGGCGACGAGATGAATATGCATGTTCTGCAGACTGAAGAGGCAAGAGCTGAAGCAGAGATTTTAATGAAAGTGCAAGAACATATACTCAGCCCGAGATTTGGAGGAGCCATCATAGGTGCAATTCACGATCACATTTCTGGTTGCTTCCTGCTTACTTACAAGAATAAGGAGTTCTCCAAAGATGATGCAATTCGCATGCTGGCTGCTGCTGGCTATATGGGAGAAGTGAAGGAAAAGATGACTGGAAAGGAGATTTTCAGCAAGATACTGCCAGAGGGAATAAATCTTGAATATAAAGCGAAGGCATGCATTGGCTGTCCAACGTGTGTAAAGGAGAAATGTGAGTATGACGCATATGTCATAATAAAGGACGGACAGCTTATATCGGGAGTAATTGATGAGAAGAGTATAGGAGCTTTCAAAGGAGAGATAATAGAGTATATTACAAGAAGATACGGAAACAGTGCTGCAAGAGATTTCATTGATAGGGTTACTAAATTAGGAATTGCTGCAATTATGGTTATTGGATTCACAACTGGAATAGATGATGAGGATATTCCGGAAGAGGCAGTTCTGCAGATAAATGAGCAGCTTGAAAAAGCGAAGAAAAAAATACAGGATTTAATCAAAGCATATGAAGAGGGTGAATTAGAACAGATTCCTGGAAGGAGTTTGGAAGAAACACTGGAAATGGAAATAATGCGTGTTACAGGAAGAGCAAGAGATCAAACAGGAGAGATAGCGAGTAAGCATCTGGGTATGGACAACTCGGCTGTTATAATGGCAAGGAGCGGAGCAAGAGGAAGCATGTTGAACTTGTCTCAAATGGCTGGTTGCGTTGGACAGCAGGCAGTTAGAGGAGAACGTATTCATAGAGGTTATAGGAATAGAACCTTGCCACATTTTAAGAAAGGAGATTTGGGAGCAGAGGCGAAGGGTTTCGTATCATCAAGCTATAAGAAGGGTTTAACACCTACAGAATACTTCTTCCACTCAATGGGAGGAAGGGAAGGCTTAGTGGATACAGCAGTTAGAACTTCAAGGAGCGGTTACATGCAGCGCCGCCTTGTCAATGCACTGGAAAATGTCAAGCTGGAAGAAGATGGAAGCGTGAGAGCTACGACTGGAGAAGTTATTCAGTTTGTGTATGGTGAGGATGGTGTTGATCCAATGCGTAGCATTAGAGGAAAGGCAGTTGATGTTGATATGATAATCAAGGAGGTGGAGAATGAGTAAGACGACAGCAAATGCTTTGATTAAGAGAGGATTAAGCAAAAAACTGGCAGAGAAGGTGGCGGAAAAATATACTTTGTCAGCACTAGAAAAATTATCAGATGCAAAAATAAAGAAGGAATTTGGAAAGGATGCCGAGAAAATACTGAAGGTGCTAGGAAGAAAGGTTGAAGAAAAGAGGAAGGAAAAAGGGAAAGAGAAAAAGGCGGTAAAAAAGAAAAAAGAAAAGAAGGCTGCCAAACCAGCGGAAAAAAAGACAAAGGAAAAGAAAGAAAAAGTAAAGGAAGGCACAATCAGAGAAAGAATAATTAAGATACTGGAAAGCAAAAAGGAATATTTGCCAATAGCAGTGATAGATGAAATGGCTGAAAAAATTGAAAAGAATGGACTGGAAGAAAAACTGGAAAAAATTGTTGAAAAGGCAATAGAGGAATACAATCGCCATTTAATGGATCCTTATGAAGCATGTGGAATGGTTGCTGCCCAATCAATAGGAGAGCCTGGCACACAAATGACAATGAGAACATTCCACTATGCTGGTGTGGCTGAAATTAACGTTACATTGGGCTTGCCCCGTTTAATAGAAATAGTGGATGCAAGGAAAGATCCTTCTACGCCCATGATGACCGTTTATCTTGAAGGAGCTTATAAGATTAATAGAGATAAAGCGAAAGAGGTTGCAAATAAAATAGAAATTACACGTTTGATTAATATTGCTGAAGTTGAAACAGATATCAGCAATATGAAGGTTGTTGTCAAACCTAACATAAAGTCAATGGAGAGAAAAGACATCAAAATGGATGATTTAATGGAAGCACTCAAAAAGCTCAGCAAGGTGGAGATAAAGAAGACAGAAGACGGAATAGAAATATATCCGCAGGAAGGAAATGAAAATTATAGAGAGTTGAGGAGAATAAGCGAGGAGGTCAAAAATATCAAAATAAAGGGCATAGAAGGCATAAAGAGAGCAATTATAAGAAAGGAAGGAGATGAATACGTTATATACACGGAAGGAAGTAATTTTGAAAAAGTTCTCGAGCTGGAAGGTGTTGATAAAACAAGGACGACAACAAATGATATTCATGCAATTTATGAAGTGCTTGGCATAGAGGCGGCTAGAAATGCAATAATAAATGAGGCATATTCAACTCTGCAAGAGCAAGGATTAAATGTGGACATTCGCCATATTATGCTTGTTGCTGATTTAATGACAGCTACAGGCGTTATAAGACCAATAGGAAGACAGGGTGTTAGCGGAGAGAAAGGCTCTGTTATTGCAAGAGCTGCATTTGAGATTACCGTTGATCATTTGCTAGGGGCAGCGAGAAGAGGGGAGGTTGATGAGTTGAGAGGAGTGGCAGAAAATGTTATAGTTGGACAACCTATTAAGCTCGGAACTGGCTCAGTTGAGTTAGCAATAGATGTTAAAAAATTGAGTAAGATAAAGAAGGTGAAAAAATGATATCTAAGGAAATAATGAGGGCTATATCCACCGGCAAAGTATTATTTGGATATAAAGTGGCGATTAAAAGGGCAAAGGATGCAAAAGCATTCATAATTGCATCTGATTGCCCCAAGAAGAAGGAAGTTATGGAAGCAGCAAAAGACAAACCAGTTTACATTTACAAAGGCAACAACATGGAGCTAGGAGCAGCATGTGGTAAGCCATTCGGGGTGAGTGTGCTGGCAATAATTGATGAAGGAAAATCAAACATAATGAATATAATTAAAGGATAGCATGAAGATAAAGCTGACGCAGCAGGAAATGCATTATATTGCCGTAGCTGAAGTACTTATAGGAACGCCAATTATAGATTGTATTGAAAGAGATAACAGAATAACTTTTATTGTGGGCAAGGGAAAATTGGGGAAAGCAATAGGAAAAGAAGCTAGAAATATAAAGAAGCTGGAAGGCATTTTCAAAAAAGAAGTGAGATTCGTCGAATATGATGATGATAAAAAACAATTCATAATAAATCTCTTCAAGCCGTTCAAACTAGAAAAGATTGTTATAAATGAAGAAGAGAATAGAGTAAGTGTTGTTGTGAATGCAAGAGATAAAGGAAAAGCGATAGGTAAGGAAGGCAGAAATATCAACATATTGAGGGAGATAGCAAAGAGGCAGCACGGAATAGAAGAGATAAAAGTATTGTGACTGCGGATCTTCTTTTTTTACTTATTTCCTCATTATCTTCCTATAATAGTCTGTTGTATCTCTGCACATTTTTGCAAGTAGTTTATAACGGAGATATTCACTTTTCACAACATCAAAAAAGAACGTTTTAACATAATAAGAATATTTAAGGTATTTCCCCAGGGTTTTTCTCCATTCTTTTTCAAATAATGCTGCTTCTATATTTCTGTAATCATTTTTTGCCCATTTTTCTATATGTTCTGCAGCTATGTTTGCCACAATCATCGATGTCGTTATCCCTGCCCCAAGAGTAGCAAGAACATGAGCTGCTGCATCCCCTATTAAAATAGCGTTTTTACCATATGATTTAAGAGGTTTATCTAAGGGAACGAAAGCTCCCCTCCATTCCCTTCCAGGATTCTTTTCCTTAAATTTTTCAAAACTCTCTTTAAAATATTTCTTTTTTGAGCTGCCAACACCAATATTCCATTTATCCTTTTTTGGAAAATACCAAGCATAGCCATATTTCACAACATCCTTCCTCATTATAACATGGCATTTTTCATTGTCCAGATCGACTTCTTTGCTGTATGCCTCCACCGCCATCCCACATTTTGGCTTTTTTATTCCAGCATATTTTCTTACAGTGGAAAAAACTCCATCTGCTCCAATAACTATTTTTGGCTTTACCTGCTGCGGAAGCAAAATACCCTCTTTTATATCTTCAACCTTTTCCCCCATTCTTATTTCTCCGCCCTTTTTTGCCTGCCTCGCCAGCTCAGCCTCAACATCTCTTTTATCTGTCATTACAATAGGCATTTCAACAGAGATTTTTCCATAAGATGTATAGATAACTGTTTCCCATATTTCCTTCTCAACACCTTTTTTGCTTCCATATAGCTCATAAAAATCATAGCCCATTGTTTTCTGTATAACCCCCTCGCCACATGGCTTTTTAAAAAAATCGTTATGCTCCTCCAGCAATATAAAAGGTATACCTTTCTCTGCCAAAAATTTAGCAACACTTAAGCCGGCGATTCCTCCCCCTACTATTGCAACATCGCATTTTTCCATTGGTATTATTTTTATTTGGATATTTAAAAATTTGGTGGATAGTGGATGAACGATAAGATTAACGAATGAAATAGGAGGGCGTAATGTTTTGTTTTAAGTTTTTCACTTTTTTAATGCCATGCCAACAACATCATTTATGTTTGTATATCCATGCTTGTCAAGCCAAATTTCCAAATCACGACATATTTTGCCAAATATTTTTTCGCCTTCATAATATATGGCGGTGCCAATTTGTACTGCCTTTGCTCCAGCCATCATATATTCTATAACATCTTCTGCCTTTGATATGCCTCCTACGCCAATAATCGGCAAATCAAAGTTGCTGGCAAGTTCATAAACACATCTTACTCCTATAGGCTTTATTGCCCTGCCTGAATATCCGCCAACTTTATTGCCCAGTACTGGCATTGCCACATCTACATTTATTGCCATTGCCTTTACGCTATTTATCGCGACAATTGCATCAGCCCCTCCTTCTATAGCATTCTCTGCCCTTTCCAGAATATTTTCCATGCCAAGTTTTACAAATACTGGTTTCCTCGCTTTTTTGGCAGATTCAACAGCTCCTTTTATTTCTTCTGTTGGATATTCTGCCCCTACTTTCTTTGCATGGGGACAGCTCATGTTCATTTCTATAGCTTTTACATAAGGAGTGAATTTTCTAGCAAGATGACTGAATTCATTTTCATCTTTTCCAAAAATACTTCCAATTAAATTTTCCACTTTTATTCCATTTATTTCTTTCAGATATTCATCTATTCCGGGATTTGCAAGTCCAATTGCATTTAAAATTCCGCATTCTACCTCGCAGAAAACAGGATTTTTATATCCCTTTCTTTCTTCCATTCCAACAGATTTTGTTACAACAGCTCCAGCATCGCCAAACTTCTCCATGCTTTCCTTGGTTAAATCCAGAATGCCTGATGCAAGCATCAAAGGGTTTTTCATTTTTATTCCAGCAACTTCAACTTCAAGCATATTTTTAAATGCATTCTATATTTAAATTAATGCCATATTTGAAAACAAAGTGGTTTGGAACCTTCCTTTATGATGATGAAGTAATTGAAAAAAAGCTCTTCCCAAAAAATGCTGATGAAATAGCAGAGAGGCTTTACAAAATTTTGAAGGGAGAGGTTTTAGATGAAGAAAAAGAATTTGAGAAATATGAGCCTATTGTGGATGAAAAAAGACTGTGTAAAATAGGTAAACTCGGCAAGGTAAAAAGATTAGAAGTGAGGGCAGCGGATTTTGGCTATGATAAAGACATGCTTTTAAATGCATGCATCAAGGTTGCAATGAGAAAAATAGAAGAAGAGCAGAAAGAAAGGACAAAGCGAATTTCTGAAGCAGTTAATGCTCTCGATGACTTAATAAAAATAACAAACATACTACTTGAAAGGCTTCGTGACTGGTACAGCTACTTTTCTTTCGATGAAATAGAGGATGGCAAAGAGCTTGCTGAAAAACTTTCGAATATAAGAATAGGAGAAGGAGCACTGGACAAAGCAGAGGAAAAAAATCTGAAGAATCTTGCAAATTTACTTTCTTCAATCTATAAAGTAAGGCAGGAGCTTGAAGGCTACATAAAGAAAGTTATGGAAGAAATGGCACCAAACGTAAGCAAAATTATTGGTCCAGGTATAGCCGCCCGCCTAATTGCCCATGCCGGAGGCATAGAAAAGCTTGCAACATTGCCGGCGGGAACTATTCAGCTGCTAGGAGCAGAAAAAGCTTTATTCAGGCATATAAAAGATGGTTCTCTACCCCCTAAACATGGTGTAATTTTCCAGCATGAAATGATAAATAGGGCTCCGAGGAATAAAAGAGGTAAGATTGCGCGACTGCTTGCAACAAAAATTGCAATAGCAGCAAAAGCAGATGCATTTACACGCAATTATATAGCAGATGATTTGAAGGAAGAAATAGAGAAAAGATATAAAGAAATAATGGGAAAAGCATGAGGAAATTTATTGCCCCCATCGGAATGGCTTTTCTATTTATCATAAGCCAGTTAATAGCAGTGTTTGTAGCAAAGCCCTTTAAGGAGGCAGGATTTGAAGCATTTGAAAATCCATCTGACCCGATGAATATAATTCAGCTATTTGCTGTTCTGCTTGTATTCACTCTCTTTATTTTAATAATGGCAAAATACAAGGAAGAGATGGTGAAATATGTCATCTTATTTTTCTTCTTTATGGCCTCTCTATCCATATTTCAGGCATTCTTTTATTTTGTTTCCGCTTCCTTCTCCTTTTTCCTGGCATTAATAATTTCAATAGCAATGTTGGTTCTATTCATAAAGCATCCGGAATGGTATGTAATAGATTTTTTTGGTGTTTTTCTCGCTGGTGGAATAGCAGCCATTTTTGCAATCTCTCTTTCAATAGAATATATTCTCCTGCTCCTCATTGCTCTAGCCATATATGATGCTCTATCTGTATACAAAACGAGACACATGGTAAAACTTGCAGAAACAATAACCTCTTCCAATCTGCCATTGCTAATGATTGTCCCCAAAAAAGCCTCTTTCTCGTATTTAAAGAGTAAATTTGGAAAGGAAAGAGATGCTGTCTATATGGGACTCGGCGACTTGATTATACCTGGCATATTAATTGCTGCAGCATATCTGGAAAAGGGGTTGCTTGGATTCGCCGCCACATTAGCTGGAGCTTTAATTGGTTATATGCTTTTAATGTTTTTAATAGCTAAAGGGCCTCAGCCAGGACTGCCATATTTGAATGGTGGGGCAATCTTGGCATATGTCATGGTTCATTTCTTGTAGCCGCATTTCCTGCATCTTATTCCATCTTTTATTTCTATGCTGCCACCACATTTCGGACACTTCAAATCTTTGGCCAGATAAGAGAGCCATGCATCTCGCAGCTCAGGCTCATCTGCTTGCTTTGCCTTTTCAAATATTACGCGCTGTCTCTCATTTGTTATAAATGGCTCAAAATCGTCCAAGCTAATTTCCTTTTTCTCAACAAATTTCATTTTAATTAAAGGAGAAAGAAAAACGCCAGCAATGAAACCACCGACATGAGCAGAGTGGGCTATACCATCTGTTACACCAGCAAATGTATACAATGTCTCTATGCTTGCATAAAGCAAAGCAACAACAATGACAGGCAACCTCAAAAACAGAATGATTGGCATGAATAATGGTATAGCAATTTTCTTGAATGGATAGGCCGCAGCAAAACATCCAAGTATACCAAAAATCGCACCTGAAGCCCCTATTAGATAATTATTTCCACCTTCTATTATGGAGTAAATGATGGCAGCAAAAATACCAGATATGAAATAAATTAATACAAATTTCTTTGCACCTATTTCATTCTCCAGAGGAAAACCAATGAATATTATACCTATCATGTTGAAAAAAATGTGGTAGAAATCCCCATGCAAAAACATGGAAGTAAATAGGGTGTATATTTTATAGCTGAATAAATATGATGGACGAAATGCAAGATCTTCCAAGGGGAAACGATATAAGGTTATAATAAAGATGATGAAGTTAGCAATAACAATTGCCTGTGAAACAGGAAATTTTTTTATGAATGAATATGCCAAAGTAAAGATTACTACAGCAATTATCAGCCAGGATATCATTTCCATTTTATCTCTTTCTGTATAGATAAATTATTAAAAAGGTTGCCGCAAATAATGGCAGCAGAAAAATTTCATCTGGCATATTCTCTTTTTCTCCAACCTCATAATTCCAGTCATACCAGAAAATCTGCTCGAAATATGCGGCAATATCCTCATTTTCTATTATAACTCCTATTTCTCTATTGTTTCTAACTGAATTCTCTCCCCAGTTAATTGATGAAATAAGAACTTTACATCCATCCACAATCATTCCTTTGTTATGTATGTTTATGTTTCGCTGCAACTTCATTTCTATGCCTTTACCCCTTAAAAACTCGCTTGTTTCTTTATTCATTGCTGAAGTAGATATGTAAGCAGGATTATCATTGAGAATAACCCTGACAGCTACGCCGCTCTCATTTTTCTCCACTATTTTTTTAATGAAGGGATTGATTCCGTTGCTCCATTCCTTCTCTATATATGCCTGCTCAATCAGGATTTCTTCTTTTGCCCCATCAATTAATTTTTTAATTTCCTCCTCCGCATTATCTGGCGAGAGAATAATGGTTACATTGAATGAATTATTTAGATGAAAAGGAGGAAATGCTGGAGTATAATCTCCATGAGGAATATAATAGCTGATAGAAAAATCGGAGGGAGGCTTGCCATGTGTAAAACTGCTTTCATTGAATTCAATGCTGTCCTGAAAATCTGGATTCCAGTCATATTCAAAAACATTTTTTAAGAAGGAAGCCATGTCTTCGCTTTCAATAACGATACCCCACTCCCTGTTCCCATAGCTTGGATTCACTGGAATGCCACTCTTACCCCAGTTCGCTGATTCTATGATGCATCTGTTGCCATACACAACATATTTTGCATGATTGTATCTGTATCTTTTATAGATGTCATTTTCTTCATCGCCGAACATGTATCTCACCTCATGCTTTTTACTCAGCATATATGCAATCCATCTTTCCTCCATGGGAATGCCACCAATCACATTTCCGTCCAAGAATAATTTTACTGTTGCATTGCTTTCATTCAGAATTTCCGCAAGAAATGGATTAGTGAATGTATATAAATTTATGAGAAGTTCATCCGCACTTTCTATTTCTTCAGATATAATTTTATATGAACAATCTGGAGAGCAAAAAGCAATTGCTTTACTGGCTTTTCCATGCCATACCCCGAAATCAGACTGACCTATGATGAATGTTCTGTTGTATTCCCAGTCCTCACTTGTATTTGTATCGATGCATCCATTTCTTTTCAAAACAACTCCTTTTTCCACTTTTTTGATGGCATTTCCTGTCCATCCTTCATTGAAATATGCATTTCCATAAACAACAACATCAATAGTATGATTATACGCGTCTTTCAAACATATTACACCTCCATCGTTTGCCATAATAAATCTTCCTTCCCTTTTCAGATCGGGGATGGAGGAACAATTATAATATTCATAGTCTGGCCAGAATCCTGTCTCAAATTCAAAAGCAGTTGCATTTTGTGTCACATATAATTTTTCTCCAGGCTTCAAAATTATATTAGGAAAAATTATTTTATTCTGCTTGTCCGCCCGCTTCCACGGCTGCGTTGTTACATACCAACCATTTAAATCCACGCCTTTATCTCCAACATTCATTATGCAAAGATATTCATTATTTCGGTGTGGTCTGGCATGATAGTATATTTCCTCGAGAAGTAGTTTCGCCTTAGTTCTCGTTGATAGAATAGTTATGTCGCAATAGCCATAATTATTTTCTTCGTTATCATCGCTCACATGAACAATGATTTTATGCTTCCCTTCCTTATTTTTCGTATCCCATTTTATGGAAGGAATACGATAGTAATTAATGGAGTCATAATATATCCTACCAATTAAATGTTCACTATCGGTAACGTCATAATAAAAGGAGACTGCAAATGCTCTACTAACGCCGACATTCAAATTTTTTACCTTTGCTTTTATTTCAACAATCTCTCCCTCGCCTACAACTTCTTTATCTACTTTAACCCATTCAACAGATAAATCAGAATATGCATAGCAAAAGGGAGCAGATGAAGTAATAAGCAGGAAGAAGGAAAAAACCGTGCAAAGATGTATTAGCGAGAAGACATTATGCACGTTTCTTTTCATTTTTTAGCTTTCGCAGCAACAAAATTGCCATGACTGTTATCAGACAAATAAAGCCAAATCCTGGAGTTCTATTTGTTGACAACACTGTATAAATCTTCTCAGGTGTTATAACTACTGTAATATCTTTGCTTCCATTAAAAATAAAAGTGGCTTCTTTTCCTTCAAAATATACATCTATTTCATTGAGGGATGGGCTCACAGAAACATTTATCACTTGCTCCTTTTCGATGGTCAAGTTGTACTTTTCATAATTGTTCAGGACTATGGTAACATTTATTGTTCCTCCACATTTATTTTTAATTTTTATTTTTCCTTCTATTTCATTTAGCGAGCCATTCGGGAGTCCAGCCACCTTTATCACACGAATTGTTTTATTGCTCTGTTTATCGTAATCAGTAACGTGAAGAGTTACAACATAATATCCATTTTCTTTATATGTCCACATAATTTGCTCATTTGTTCCAGTATCCTCGAATTTTCCATCTCCATCAAAATCCCATATGTAATATCTTATATATCCGTCTTTGTCATAGCTTTGGCTAGCATTAAAAAGGTAAGTTACAGCAGTCTCGTTTTTACTGTACAAAGACAGCGAAAAACGCGCCACCGGAGGAACAACATCCCCAACAACGACCACTGTGTGTGTGACTGTATCTGCATCTCCACGTGGTGGAGCAGTTGTTGCTACTGCCATTAACGTAACATTATATACTCCTGGTTTTTCATATGTATAATAAACAATAGGGCCTTTCGTAACTTTATCCCAATTTCCATCTCCATCAAAATCCCAGTGATATCTGTCAATGGGGTACATTGAATTTGAATCTCTGGCATCGAAAATTATTTTCTGTCCAACAAGAATATTTCCATATATTATTTTTCCTTCTGGTGTTCTAAAATAGATTTGATTTCCATATTCATCTCTTATCACGAACTTAGCATCCACTCTTGCATCAACTAAAGGCAAAAATATCATCAGGCCCATCAATGCAATCGCCAGCGCAGCAATTTTTTTCATAAGAAGTTAATCATAAGAAATTTAAAATAATATCGCCTGCTGAATAATCATAACACATGGAGTAAAATTTTACCTCTATATCTATTTCTTCCCAGAAAATTAACAAAAATAAAACTTTTGCCAATAAATTTTTTCCATAGTTCTAAAATTGAATCAGAAAATTTATATAGTAGATTCATAATAAATGATAGGCAAAAGCCTATAAGATATAGGGG
>Ga0164310_10000709_pt1 | contig 18257 bp, 12 predicted proteins | sample GuaBasSedimGuay1_FD_121795 | JGI IMG/M metagenome (GOLD analysis project Ga0164310, IMG submission 121795) | Subseafloor sediment microbial communities from Guaymas Basin, Gulf of California, Mexico - Guay1, Core 4569-9, 0-3 cm | ecosystem: Environmental > Aquatic > Marine > Hydrothermal vents... | reverse complement strand
TTCGATCATTAAAATATTTAATCATTTTCCCTCCTTGAACATACAATACAGAATTTAGAATTCTTCAATTCATAATCAAGAAATTTCTTTATTCACACTACCTCGTCCTATGCTACAAATAAAAAATATTTGACCTAATTCATTCCCTTCCAAAACTGACAACTGAATAAAGATAAGGAGGAAAAAATGAAAAAAAATAAATATTCAATTTTTAGTTACTTAATAGTCAATTCTTTATCCCTCCTGCTTTTACTCCCCTAGTGGGGATAATAATTATACATCTCAATAACTATAAAAATATCAAAAAACTATTAACAGGAGCAATAAAATGGAATATCCATTTGATAAAATAGAGAAAAAATGGCAGAAGATCTGGAAGGAAAAACGGATTTTCAATGCTGACAATAATTCAGCGAAACCGAAATATTATATCCTGAGTATGTTTCCATATCCTTCGGGAGCACTACATATGGGGCATGTTTCCAATTATTCAATTGGTGATGCGATCACGCGTTATAAGCTGACTCAAGGATATAATGTAATGCAGCCAATGGGTTACGATGCTTTTGGAATGCCGGCAGAGAATTTTGCCATTCAACATAACTCCCACCCTAAAATCACAACCGAAGAAAACATCGATATTATGCGTAAGCAATTTGATATGATAGGATTCGGTTTAGATTGGGAGCGGGAAGTATCTACCTGTCGTCCAGATTATTACAAATGGGGACAGTGGTTCTTTAAAAAAATGTATGAGAACGGACTGGTTTATAAAAAATCCAGTTTTGTGAACTGGTGTGACGAGTGCCAAACAGTTTTAGCAAACGAACAGGTTGAAGGTGGAACCTGCTGGCGCTGTGAAAGTACAGTTCGTCAGAAAGAACTGGAACAATGGTTTTTCCGCATTACAAAATATGCAGATGAACTGCTGGATTTCAGCGGATTGACCGATTGGCCGGAGCGTGTGAAAATCATGCAGACCAACTGGATCGGTAAAAGTTTTGGCACGAATATTCATTTCAAACTGGAAGGAAAAGACGATGTCATCACAGTTTTTACAACACGTCCTGACACAATTTTCGGCTGCACATTTATGGCTCTGCCACCAGAACATCCACTGGTAAGCCGTTGGCTGAAAGATGAACCAAAAGATTCTGAATTCACAAAATTCTGCGATAAAGTAATTAATGAAGATAAGATCAGTCGTTCTGCTGAAGATACAACAAAAGAAGGAATCTTCAGTGGAAGATTCGCTATTAATCCGGTGAACGGAGAGAAAGTGCAGATCTGGATTACAAACTATGTATTAATGGATTATGGAACTGGTGCTGTGATGGCTGTTCCGGCTCATGATCAGCGTGATTTTGAATTTGCCAGGAAATATGATATTCCAATTAAAATTGTCATTCAGAATCCTGAGAAATCTCTGATTCTGGAAGAAATGACTGAAGCTTACATTGAACCGGGAATTCTGGTGAATTCAAAACAATTTAATGATATGGAAAGTGTTGCTTCCAAGAAAGCAATTTCTACCTGGATGGACGAAAACGGAATGGGTGAAGAAACCATTACCTATCGTCTGCGTGACTGGGGTGTAAGTCGTCAGCGCTACTGGGGAAATCCAATTCCAATAATTCACTGCGACAAATGCGGTGAAGTTCTGGTGCCGGATGAAGAATTGCCTGTAATGCTGCCGGACAACGTAGAACTGGGTAAAACGACTCAGAATCCGCTGTTGAGTGTGAATGACTGGGTAAACACAACTTGTCCCAACTGCGGAGCTCCAGCAAGGCGTGAGACGGATACAATGGACACATTCGTAGATAGTTCCTGGTATTTTGCCCGTTATGCAGATGCACACAATGCTGAAATGCCTTTTACTAAAAAAGCAGCAGATCACTGGCTGCCGGTCGATCAGTATATTGGCGGCATTGAACATGCAGTAATGCATTTGATGTATGCCCGTTTTTTCCACAAATTTATGCGTGATATCGGAATGGTGAGTTGTGATGAACCTTTTGCACGTTTGCTCACACAGGGCATGGTAACCAAAGACGGAGCCAAAATGAGCAAATCAAAAGGTAATGTAGTTGATCCGCAATACATTGTAGATCGTTACGGTGCAGATACTGTGCGAGTATTCATGCTGTTTGCATCTCCACCCGATAAAGATTCGGAATGGAGTGATGAAGGCGTGAAAGGAGCTTTCCGTTTCTTGAATCGTGTCTGGCGCATCTTTGAAGATAAATTAAATATAATAAAACAGAATGTCATCCTGAGTGATCCGGTAGTGACGGATCGTATCGAAGGATCAAAAAATGAAAGTATTTCTTCCTCACTCAAAGATCTGAGATTCAGCACGCATCACTTGATAAAGAAAGTGAGAGAAGATATTGAAGAAAGAATGCACTTCAATACAGCTATTGCAGCCATCATGGAGCATTTGAACAAAGTTTATATTACAGAAACGGAAAACCTGAACGATGCAGAAAAAGCAATCTTTGCGGAATCATGTGCTGTAATACCACGTCTGCTGTATTTCTTTGCTCCTCATATTAGTGAAGAACTTTGGAAAATGATCGGCAACGTTGAACTGGTGCATGAAGCCGGAATCCCAGAATACAATCCAAAATTCCTGGTGAAAGATGAAGTTACTTATGTTGTACAGGTAATGGGTAAACTGCGTGGCAAATTGGAAGTACCGATCGATTTGCCGCAAGAAGAGATAAAGAAACTTGCTTTAGAGATAGAGAACGTACAGAAATTCATCGAAGGAAAAACAGTGCAGAAGATCATCGTGGTTCCCAAAAAGCTGGTGAGTATTGTAGCTAAATAATTTGCGGACATGACTTAACAAGCTCTGCTGATTGAGTTAAGAAAGCAGAAAGATAGATGTAAGGGCGATTCACGAATCGCCCTTATTATAAACACAGAAATAATCAACTTGTTGATCTTCAGATTGTTGATGAATGGCTGAAAATTAAGTTGAAAAACAACATTCCAAAGATTCGACAAAGTCGAACATCAGGAAGTTTATAGATAACTATTTCCAAACCGTTGCGAAGGTTCTTCAACCGTTAGGCAAGCAAGAGAGTTCCAGTATCGTTTGCTCTGCAAAGTCGATACATCATTCGCAAGATTTTTGTTATAATTCCTTATTATGCTGTTTTACGAATTTAGCGATCTTATGGGTAAGGCCTTTGATCTCACTTTTCTGCTTTCTATCTAATGATTTAGTCTTCTTTGCCCAGTTAGCGATCAGATCGAATGACCAGTCGATAATATCTTTATGCATTCCAATTTCATCAATAATAGAGTCACTTACTTCCAAATTATTAATGGCAAACTTATTAAAAACGCAGTCGGCAATTGCCGAGATATATAAATGTAAACCTTTATCATAATGGTTAAGTTTGAATTTCTTAAATTTATCATTGAATTCATACCATTGAAATTTGCGTGAAGTAAGAATCAGTATTTCAAGAAAGTTTAATGATGCGTTCACATGATACGGATGCAGTTCCAGAGTCTTTTCATAATCCTCCAGTGCAGCAGCAAAATCACCAGTATCTGCAAGTACGTTTCCACGATTGTAATAGGCATGATGATTCTGAGGATTCAATTCGATTGCTTTTGTAAAATCGGCAATAGCTTCTTCCATATTTCCCCTGCTTTCCTCTACAACTCCCCTATTGTAGTATGCTTTGTCATTTTTCGGATTCAATTCAATTACTTTTGAATGATCAGCATAAGCACCTTCCGTATCATCCTGTTTTAGGCGCAGAATTCCTCTATTATAATACGCCTGATATTTCTGGGGATTAAGTTCTATAACTTTTGTAAAATCAGCTATAGCGCCTTGATGATCCTTCTTAATGAACCTTAGATTACCTCTGCTGTAAAATGCTCCTTCGTCATTGGGATTCAATTCAATTGCTCTTGTATAATCTTCCAGAGCAGCATCAAGTTTCTTATTTCTATAATTGATCAAACCGCGATTGTAATATGCATCAGAATTATCAGGATTTAATTCTATAGCTTTAGAAAAATGTTTGAAAGCTTCTTCAAAATCTCCTGTATTGTAATTAATTAAACCGATATTATAATGTACTTTATCACTGCCGGGATTTAGAACCAATACAGTTTGATAATCCTGAAGAGCTTCTTCAATTTTGCCAGATTCGGCTAAAGCTATTCCTCTGTTAAAATATGCTTCTGTATTATCCGGATTAAACTCAAGGGCTTTGGTAAACTCTGAAATTGACTCTTCCAGTTTTCCCTCGTTAAATTTTTCAATACCAATGTTATTAAAAACAGCATCTTCAGTTAAGATCACTTCTTTTATAATTTCTTCCTCGATTTCTATATCGGGCTCCATTTCTACAATTTCGTCAGGTTCTGAAACCAGTTCTTCAATTAACTCTTCCGTTTCGACTATCTCTTCTTCAATTTCTTCTTTTAAGTTAGGAATATCATTATCTGTTATTTCACTTTCTTTTAAACTTTCTTCGTTTTCATTCTTTTTAGGATCAGCAATATTCTCTTCAGTATCTTCTTCATGAATTGGTTCTTCCGAAATGTTATCATCTTCTTTTGAATCTGGAAGTTCTTCCTTCAATTCTTCCTTTTCTGCTTCATCAGATTCTTCTTCAGTCTCTGCTTTTTCAGACACCTTTTCTTTAAATTCAGGGTCTAATATTTCTTCTTCGATTTCTGTAGTTTCAGTTTCCAGGATTTCATCTGTATCAGGATAAACAATTGTATCATCCTCAGCGGGAAGGTCGATCACTTCTGTTTCTTCTTCACTTTCAAAAGAGGTTTTTTGTTTTTCCTTTGTCTGCTTGTGAGTATTTCTGAATTTATCCCATTTTATATCGATATCTGCAATATCTGTATTGATCTTCTCAATTTTTTCCTTTTTCTCTTCAATTTTGCTGACGACTTCAGATATTTGCTGTAAATATCCGTCGATCATCAATTTTGACTCAGCAGATTTTTCTTTGAGTTTATCTGCTTCTAATTTGTTTTTTTCGATTTCTTGCAGTAATGTATTAACTTTTTCTTCATAAATTTCAGTTTTTTGTTCAACTAGTTCTTCAATATCATAATCTTGCAAGACCTCATTCAGCTTCTGTGTATTTTGAAGGATCTCATTTGCCGACGAAAGGAGTTTATCTGCTTCACTCACTTTTAGCGAGGAATCACTTACAAATTCATTTATATTCTCTTTAGCAGATTCTATGAATTTATCTATATCAATTTTGGATTCGGCTGTTATCTTCTCAATATCTATGCTTTGCAACTCTGCTAATGTATTTTCTGCTTCTGCAAGTGTATTTTGTAAAGCTTCTTTTTCAGAACGGAAAATGCTTTCCATATCTATATCGGCAAGTTCATGATACAGCTGTTTAGATTTATTTACAGTTGTATCCAGATCATCCAGGAATACATTAAATTTTTCTTTGGTGCTGGCTGCAAAAGCTTGAAGCTCTTCTACTTCTTCTTTCATAAGGTCTATTTTGTGCAGGAAGGCTTTTTTCTCTTCAGCAAAAATATTATCTGTAGTCAGTTCATTTAATTCTTTATACTTCAACTCAATTGATTCTACCATCTCATGGAATTTTGTAAGTTCTTCTTCGAATAATGTTTTCGTGGATGAAGAAAATTCGTTCAACTGCTGTGTTTCAATTCGAATCATCTCAATATTCGCATCCATCTCTTTACGAGAATCTTCATAAACCTGTCTCATATCAATAGCAGCAATTTCATCCTGATGTTTTAAAGCATTTTGCAGAATATCATTCATTTCTTCCAGCAAGATGTTCATCTTATCTTTTGTACTTTCCATAAGAGCTTTTATTTCATCTGAATTCACACTAATTTCTTCTTTGGAAATATCGAATTGCTGCTGAATCTGGCTAACTAAATCTTCCAGATTAAGATTTACAATTGATTCAAACTTAGTTTGGATCTCATTTAAAATAGTTTTCGAACTTTCTGCCATTGAATCAATTTTAGATGTTGATGCTTCCAGCATTGCATCGAACTTCTGCATTGTCTTTTCACTATAGGCAGAGAGTTTTCCTGAAGTGTCCTTAGCACTTCTGATGGCAACGTTTAATTCTTTTTTCTCGGCATTTATAAATTGCTTTACATCATGTTTCTTCATATCATCGAAATAAGCAAGGGCGTTTTCCGCAATTTCCGCAATTTCTTTATCATATTCATCAAAGGTGCTGCGTGCCATTTCTATAATTCCATTTATGCTGTTTACTGCATTTTTCAGAAAACCGATAGTGTTGTTGATCTCAGTTTTTTCCAACTTGTAGATGCTTTCCAGATCTATTCCTTTAAATTCCTCAAATCTAACCCGTGCTTTTGATACTACTTCTAAAATATTTGCAAACTCTTTATCCATCTTTTCTTTAGTTGAATTACTATATTCCGTTAAAATATTTAATTCATTTCTTGCTGATTTAAAAGCTTCTTTGCTTTTTTCATCCAGGGTTTTTGTAAGTTTTCGATTCACTATTTGCATAAAAATAAGTATTCCAACCGCTATAAGAATAAAAAAAACTGATAGATAAACAAGTAGATTGTTTGCCCATTTTTCTCGTTTATAACGCAGTGCGTTTTCAGATGCATAGATCTCATCGAAATGTTCTTGAATTTCAGTTGATATTTCATCTTTTTGTGCATCAAGTTCTGCTTGTGTATCATTTAACATTCTTTCCAGATGTTCTATTTTAAGTTTATTTGCTATAATCTCTTCAGTATCACTTGTGTTTGCGGCAGTCAAAATACTACAAGCAAGAATTGCAAAAAGCACTATGCACCAAAATCTTTGCATTTATCTCTCCCCATACTAATTTTAAATAAATAAAAATATTAATAATTGTGCTTTCATGTCAATTTGTTTATATTAAATATAAAATTATTAATTGAATTAAAATTTATAAGTTGCAAGTTGGAAGACGATATTTTCAATTGTTTTGAGAGTTAAATATGGATTATATTTCGATAGTAATAATAGCAATAGGTTTAGCAATGGATGCATTTGCCGTATCAATTGCAGCTGGAGTAAGTTTAAAATATTTTCAAGTAAAACCAGCATTTAGAGTTGCTTTGTTTTTTGGTTTTTTTCAAGCGATTATGCCATATTTTGGCTGGTTAGCCGGCAGCAGTTTCAGTGCTTCTATTGCATCAATTGATCATTGGGTAGTTTTTTTTCTTTTGCTTTTTATTGGCGGGAAAATGATCTACGAATCATTTATAATTACAAAAGCAGAAAGTTCTTGTGATCCAAATAATATTGTAACTGTTTTTCTATTGGCAATTGCCACCAGTATTGATGCACTGGCTGTTGGAATCAGTTTTTCAATTCTTAATCAACAAATTATTGAACCAATCATAATAATTGGATTAATTACTTTTATACTCTCACTGTTTGGAGTGTATATTGGCAGTAAGATCGGTTCAATATTTGAAAATAAGATAGAATTCCTGGGTGGAATTATCTTGATCGCAATTGGAACAAAGATATTACTCGAACATCTTCTACTGTTTTAATTTTCCGATAAATATCCGTATCGCAGAATATCTTTAACCTTCTGTAAGATATCACCTAGAGCAAAGGGCTGATCTTTAGTAGACCATTCTGTAAGTACAAAATCCATAGTTCCAAACATAATATAGGAAAGCGTTACAGGATCAACATCTCTAATACTTCCTTCTGCAATTGCTTTTTCTATTATTTCCTGCAAAAAAGAGAGATACCGCTTTATTGGTTGATAGTCTGGATATTTTTTATAAAATTCAGTACTCTGACGCAACTCTATCGAAAGAAATCGGGCAATATAAGGTTCATCTGTAAATAGTTTTACATGGTAATCGAAAAACTTTGTGAGTTGCTCAAAATAAGTATCTTCTTTATTGATCAATTCCTTCATAATAAGAAGCTTTTCACTAATTAATTCATCGAAAGCTTTTATGAAAAGATCATCTTTTGTGCTGAAGTACAAATAAACAGTACCATCCGCTACATTTGCCATTTTAGCTATTTCTTTTATTTTTGTATTATGAAATCCTTTTTCTGCAAAAATTTCGATGGCTGCTCTTACTATTGCTTTATGTTTCAATTTCTTTTTTTCATCAACTTTGCGAATTTTTTGAACTGGCATAACTCCTCCTTACTTTCTAGTGTCGTTTATAGAAAGATATAAATTATTGTCAATGAAATGAACATAAATTCATTTATTTCTGAACAACGATCATTCTTGGTTTTGATAATAGTACAACTGGTTAATTACTATAAACACCTTAAAATTTGAAAGTTATATCACTAAAACCGAGACTATTCCCTAAGATTAATTATATAAAAAAATGGTGCAGAAGGGGGGACTCGAACCCCCACAGGCTATTGCCTACTAGACCCTGAACCTAGCGTGTCTACCAATTTCACCACTTCTGCAACAGAGCGGAAAAAATATTCTCTGCCATTGTGAGTCAAGAAAAAAGTGAATCCAGATTGATTTTAATAGTAACATTAATTGAATAAAAACCATTTAAATTCAATCTCAAAGAATTATTTGACAAAAAAGAGGGTAAAAGGAATTTCCAAATGATAAAAAAGGTAGATGGTGAAATATGTCATATTTAGTTTTAGCACGAAAATACAGACCGCAAACATTTAATGAGATTTTTGCTCAAGATCACATTACAACTATTTTAAAAAACACAATAGAGTTAGACAGAACAGCTCATGCATATCTCTTTACAGGACCTCGAGGTGTGGGAAAAACCTCATTAGCAAGGATATTTGCTAAAAGCTTGAATTGTTTAACAGATGGACCAACTATTACTCCCTGCAATACATGTCAGAATTGTACCGAAATTACTTCCGGAATATCTGCGGATGTAATCGAAATAGATGGTGCGTCAAATACAGGTGTGGAAGATATCCGAGACCTGCAGAAAGAACTGATGTATGCACCGTCTAATTCCCGCTATAAAATTTATATTATTGATGAAGTTCACATGCTCTCAAAAAATGCTTTTAATGCGCTTTTAAAAACATTAGAGGAACCACCGGAAAATGTGATCTTCATTTTTGCGACCACAGAACCGCACAAAGTTATACCAACCATAATTTCTCGCTGTCAACGCTTTGATTTTAAAAGAATACCAATTCCTGAAATTGTAAGAAGATTAAAAGAAATTTGCCAATCTGAAAATATTTCGATTGATGATGATGCTTTGTTCATGATCGGTAAAAAAGCTGATGGCAGCATGCGTGATGCACAATCTCTTATGGATCAGGTTCTGGCCTACGGTAAAGAACACATTACCCTGACTGATGTTCTTTCTATTTTTGGAATTGTACATTTTGATGTTTATAATAGAATAATGTCTTCTATAGCTCAAAAAGATGCAAATTCCATAATTAAACTTTTACATGACATTTTGGAATCTGGAAATGATATTCAGGAATTTCTAAATGGCATTCTTGATTACATTCGAAACCTGATGATGCTCTCTGTAGGAATTGATATAGAAGTTATCTCTGATGCTCAGAAAAAAGATATGCAGGAACTTTCCAGCAAATTTAGTGAAAATGATCTGCTGTATTTAATGACTTTATTAATAAAAACCAAAACAGATATCAAAATCAGTAACAATCCAATTTTAGTAACAGAAATGGCTTTTGTTAAATTAGCGAAATTATCTGAATTAACTTCTTTAGAGAATATCCTTAATGCAATGAATTCTGGGAAATCCATACCAACTGCAACTCAAAATAAATTAAAACCGCAACAAAATGTTAAGATCAACGAAGTTATAAAACAAAAAACAGATGCAGTAAAGAATATCATCAAAGAAGAGATAAAAGATGATAAACCGCATATCCAAGAACTTACTACAGAAATTTTACAAAACGATTTCTCTCAAATTATATCAAAAGTAAAAAAAGAAAAGCCAATGATCGGAACATATCTGGAAAAGAGCAAAATTGATCATGTCTCTAATAATGTAGTTCATTTTTCTGTTCTTAAAGATCTTTCTCTTAAGATGTTAACAGACAATAAAGTTATAATAATGAATGTATTATCAAATCATTTTAATCTTCGAATTAAAGTAGATTTCATTTTAAAGAAAGAAGAGAATAATGATATAATTGCAAATCCCACCCTGGAAGATATTCGCAAAGAATCACCTGGTATTGCGAGTTTTATTGAGAAAACTGACTCTATAATTAACTAACTGCAAGAAGCTCCGATATTGTAACGAAGCGAAAACCTTTTTGTGGTAATTCAGATAAAAGGGATCTCACTGCTTGCAGACTAACAGATCTATCAACTTTAGAATTATCTTTTCCCGCATCGTGCATTACTATTATCCCACCCGGTTTCAATTTTCGATAAACTTTTCTAACTATCAGTTTCGGATGTTTGGCTTTATAATCTTTGGTAGGTATATTCCAAAGTATGACTTTCTTCTTTAATTTACAAAAGACATATAAGGCAGAAAGTAGAAATCTGCCAAAAGGTGGTCGAACAATATTGGGTACATCTGCCCCACATGATTTTATGAGATCATCTGTCTTTACAATTTCATTTCTAATAAACGAAGTTGTCTTAAAAATCAAATTTCTATGCGAATAAGCATGATTTCCAAGCTCGTGTCCATTATCTACGATTTGTTTTACAAGATCTTTATGTTGTTCAATATTTTTACCGGAAACAAAGAATGTAGCCTTCACATTAAACTCTGCTAATAATTTTAAAAGCTCAATTGTAAAAATGGGATGAGGACCATCATCAAAGGTCAAAGCTACCACTTTTTCCTCTGTTTTAATGCCAAATACTATTTGAGGACAGAATCTCATCTAACCACTCTCCATTTACATTGACGCTTTTAATCTACTCTTTATTTTTTGATTTGATAAAATTAATTATAAAGATAAGCGGTCAAGAGATTTGCTTAGTAGGAGAAGTATTCAATGTTCGTTTTGTTATTATACATTTTAGCTATTGTTTACTTCATTATAATATTCAGTTTCTTCATGGGTCTTTTTCTGCAGACAAAAGCAAAGAACAGCTGTCAAAACACATTCAGCATAATTGTAGCTGCTCGAAATGAGGAAACAAATCTTCCAGAACTTATTGATATTCTGATTGATCAGAACTATCCCAAAGACAGGTTTGAGATCATTATTGCTGATGATCGATCCACTGATTCAACCAATACAATATTAGAAGCATACAGTACAAAATATGAAAATTTAAAATTTTTAAGAATTACAAAAGAAAATCCTGATTGTGTTGGTAAGAAAGGAGCACTTACGGCTGCAATAGAATTAGCTTCTAATGATATATTAGCATTTACAGATGCCGATTGTATTCCAACTAAATACTGGCTGAGTGAGATAAATGATCAATTTCAGGAAGATGTGGATTTTGTAGCAGGATATTCCTTTATTCTACATCACAATAAATTTATTGAAAAATTGAAAAACCTGGAACGAGCAGCAATATTTGCAGTTACGGCGGGAAGTTTTGGCATTAATAGATCTATCACCTGCGCCGCTGGAAATATTGCTTATAGGAGAGATTTGTTTAAAAAAGTAAATGGTTTTGCTGGAATTGGTCATATACGTTCTGGGGATGATGATCTTATGCTGCAGAAATTAGCACCTTTTCTGCGAAAAAAAAAGTTTATGTTTAATCAGAGATCTTTTGTACTGACCGCAGGTGAAAAACATATTAAACATCAGATTAATCAGGAAACTCGCAGAGCATCGAAATTTAAACACTATCCGCCTTCAATAAAGCTAATGGTTGTAATCATCTTCTTATTTTATCTCGCTTATATTGGAGCAATAGCGGCAGCTGTAACTGGTATATAAGTTTAACTGCTTTCTTGATTATAACCGCAATAAAGGTTGTGCCGGAATTTTTGTTATTATTTCTTTTTCTTTTAAAAATAAAGCGAATTAAATTAATGATCCTGTTTCCATTGGCAGAAATTATCTATATTCCTTATTTTGTATATTTTGGAATAAAAGGTACATTGGGAAATTATAAATGGAAAGACTAAAAAAGAAATATAAAAATGAATTAACTGAATTTGCTAAACAGAAAGATACCATTCGACGCTTGTGGAATATTTCTGAAAATACAGCGGAATTGTTGTATTTGCTTGTTCTAATGAAAAACCCAAAACAAATTCTGGAAATTGGAACTTCTAATGGGTATTCTACTTTCTGGTTATCTTTGGCAGCCGAAAAATGTAATTCCAGCGTAACCAGCATTGAAATTGATACAAACCGGTTTAATTTAGCTAAAGAAAATCTAAAGAAGAGACACAATATTGAATTGATAAATAAAAAAGCTGAGTATGCAATTCCAAATTTTACAGATAAATTTGATTTTGTGTTTATTGATGCCGGAAAGATCAATTATATCGATTATATAAAATTACTGCAGAATAAATTGAATGATAATGCCGTCATAATCGCAGATAATGTTACTTCACATTCTCATACCGTAGAAGAATATCTCAGCTATGTTAAATCATCAGTTAATTATAACTCCATGACCTTGCCATTTGAAGCAGGACTGGAAATAACTATTTATAATGATACAGGAGATAATAATGCCTAATCCAGTTGTAATCGGAATTTCCGGCGGAACAGGTTCCGGGAAAAGTACAATAACAGATGCGATCCAGAAAAAAGTTAAAAGTAACATAACACTTATTCCACAGGATAATTATTACAAAAATTTTGTTGAATTATCACCCCAGGAAAGAGCAAAGATAAACTTTGATCATCCTGCTAGTTTTGATAATGAACTGCTGATTGAACATATCACATTACTCAAGAAAAGAATTCCAATTGAAATGCCGATCTATGATTTTAAAAAGCATGCTCGTACCAAAACTACTATTACTAAATTACCATCTAAGATTATTATTTTGGAAGGTATATTAATTTTTGAGAACGCAAAATTACGGGATTTAATGGACATAAAAATATTTGTCGATACAGATGCTGACCTTCGTATTCTACGCAGAATTAACAGAGATATGGTAGAAAGAGGAAGAACTCTGGAATCAATTATTAAACAATATCAGAGCACTGTTAGACCAATGCATATAGAATTTGTGGAGCCCAGCAAAAAATATGCTCATGTTATTATTCCAGAAGGTGGTAAGAATACCATTGGAATTGATATGATTGTAGCGAAAATAAACGATATAAGTAAAAATTAATAATTTATAAAAGAGGAGATATTATGAAAAAGATTATATTTGCTGTGCTGTTATGCCTGCCAATTTTATTGCTTGCAGTTGACCAGGTAACAATCTACAATGACAACTTTGCTTTAGTACGTACTTCTTTGGAAATAAAATTGGAAAAGGGTTTACAAAGTTATTTGATGGATGATATTCCTTCCACCATCGAAGCACGATCTGTTATTCTCAAACCGCTGAATGGCAAGATCGAAGTATATTCTCAGAATTATGAATTCGATCTGGCCGGAACTTCTCAAATCCTTTATAAATATATTGGGAAAGAAGTCGAGATTATCACAAAAACCGATCAGGTATTCCTGGGAGAGCTTCAATTCAATGACTTTAATACAATCGGGATCCTTAATATAAATTCCAATAAACTAAGTTTGATCCAGTATAGTGAAATTCGAAATATTAATCTAGCCGAACTTCCTGATAATTTCTTCCTGAAACCTACCCTTAACTGGCAGTTAAATGCTCCTAAAACTGCAAAGTACAACATCGATTTCAGTTATCTTTGTTCTGGTATGAAGTGGGATGTAACTTACAATAGTGTTTGGGATGAAACTGCCGGCGAACTTGAGATAAACAGTTGGGTAACAATAAATAATGAAACCGGAAAAGCTTTCAAGGATACAAAGCTGAAATTAATTGCAGGGGATGTATCCAAAAAGCAAATCTATGCTCGTGGAGGAAGATCTAATGAAGTTATGTATTCTATGGATGCAATGTCTGCTAAATCTCCTGAATTCGATGAAAAAGCGTTCCATGATTTTCACATGTACACTCTCAGCGAGAATGTTTCTTTAAATAATAAGCAAACTAAACAGCTGCGCCTTTTCCCTACCAAATCAGTTAAGGCAAAATCCAAATATACCTATCAAACATACAGCCAGGATGTGATGAGTAAAATTGAATTTGTTAATAGTAAAAAAGATGGTCTGGGACTTCCTCTTCCCAAAGGAGTTGTTAAAATTTATAAACTGGATTCTGATGATGATCAACTGGAATTTATCGGAGAAGATGATATTGATCATACTGCTACAGATGAGAAAGTAATTTTAACTACCGGAACTGCCTTTGATCTTGTTGCAAAAACAACTGTTCTGAATTCCCGCAAGATAACTAATAAGGTGAATGAGAAAGATTATTCTGTTGAACTGAAAAACCGATCTAAGAAATCTAAAGAAATTATAATCACCCATAACGTTAATGGTAATTGGACTATTAGTAATGAAAATATACCATTTGAAAAGAAATCGGCTTATGAAATTGAATTTTCAAAAATTTTAAAACCTGGAGAAGAATTCAAACTAACTTGGACTGAACGAATTAGTTATTAGAATATGAGTTCTGCATAATAGATCGATTTTCAGAAGCGATAAGAAAATTAAGTCTTTGCGAGTTTGCTTCTTGCTTCAGCTCTCGAAGCAATCTCATTATATTGTACGAGGTTAGCATTATAGAATGCTCCAGCAGAAATCCTTTGAAAGATACTTCGCAAAGACAGAAAAGTATTATACAGAATGCATTTATTAGTATATAGCTGAAAAAATATTAAGAAGTTAGAAATTTCTGCGAAATGAATTTTATATAATTGATAAAATCACGTCTCATCTATTATCATTATCACGTATTTTATTGCTAAGATATCCAGTGCTCGTGGTGTTCCCTATCGTACACTAAACGTTCATAAACGAACATAAGACAATGACTTAACTAACATTCTAAACATCTGTAATACAATACAATAGCCGTATGGCACACCTCTTGCTACTTAGTTTGCTGTGATAATTTATAGTAAGAGGAGATGAACATGAAAAAGCTATTTTTATTCGTCCTGATTTTTGTAATCTCAACATCCCACGTTTTATCGTTTGAGAGTGAACCACAATGTCAGAATTCAAATTTCAAACCAATTTATTCGTTTTACAACACAAACATGCTTTCTACCATTGCTGCAGGTAGAGGTTACACAGGAACAGCAGCTCTGGGAAACCTTTCCCTGACCAACTTAAATCCTGCTTCATTAAATATTGCCTACAATGCACAGGCATATTATGAATACGGACAAAAGAGTGATATTACTTTAGCTGAGAACACAAATAATGAAATCGGCTTAAATGTATTCAAAGCAGGTGTTTGTTATGGTGGTGCCTACCGTGTAAATGACAAACTTCAGATCGGTTTTTCTTACAATAAAATTGGAAGTCATGAAGCAGACCTTGGAGTTGTACATAATTATGATACCAGTGGTTTGATCTATGAAACTTTCTATCTTTATGAAAAAGTTTCTCAATCTAAAGTGAGTATTCCTGTATCATATCTTCTAAATGACAGAATCCGTCTTGGTCTTGGTTTAGATGTTGCACTATACAGCGCCAAAACCAGTCGTGTCAGCAGGAATATGACTACTGATCAATATGAGAACTTCAAAGGAAAAATCGATTTCGTATTATTCCGACCTAAATTTGGTGTAATTGGAAATGTGACTGATGGATTATCATTGGGAATGACTTTTGTTCCTCCTACCGGAAAAAGGATTAAGGAAAAAGTGTGTTGGCAAGAAATAAAATATGAACGTAACTCCTTCCCAATGGAATTTAGAGCAGGGACACAGTATTCTTTCAAAAATATTCCAGTTACAATTTTAGCTGACTATTCCTTTGTAAATGATGCCATTAATGAAGAGTTTGTTGATCGTAACGATTTCCATCTTGGAATCGAAGGATCAGTTCTGCCATTTCTACAACTGAGAACAGGTTTTTATACACAATACGACAATAGAGATATCGGTGTCTATGGAGATGATGGCCAGTTATTCTGGTGTGATACAAATTCCTATGACCAAAACTTTGTATCGGCAGGAGCTTCTATCCAGTGGCGTAAAACAAGCTGGGACCTGGCAGTAATGGACAGCAGCCTGCTAAGCAGCGGAGATCTCTCTCAAACTTATTTCAAACTTGGCTGCACACTGGAACTCGAGAACCAATAAGAAAAGTAATTTTAGAAAAGAAATTCTCCTTCCCCGGGTTTTACACTCGGGGATTATTTTTTTTGCAATTGACATTTATAAGCAGATACATAACTTCGAATTTGCATTGATTAATTGAATTGGAGTTGAAATGAAATATTCATTAGTATTTTCAGTTATCCTTTTAACAATTATTTGTCTATCCGCAACAGTAGAATTCGAATCTTATCTTAATCTCTCTTATCCTACATCTAACTGTACTTTAAAAGATATCCAGGTGATTGACATCAACAACGATGATCAACTCGAAATATTTTTAATGTATAATGACGAAGATAATCTTGTTTACAATTGTTTTGAGGAAAATGGTGTTCTTTTAAGCGAAAAAACTATACTTGGATATGGGGCGTTTCAATCAACTGGATGTATTACCGAATTCAATGATATTTTATTGATAATTAGCTGTTTTATCACCAATGGATTTTTATGGCTATCGATCCACGACTATGAAACGGAATGTCTATTAGATTCTATTTACATTGATGATCTATTACCTTACGAAGTAGATATATGGGACATTTTCGAGGTCAGATCATATGTTTTAAATGATGAACTGATTGTTTTCGCTTCTATAAACAATATGGCATGGTGTTGTGGAAGTGAAGAGTCACAAACATTACGTTTTACATATACAGATTCTCTTGAATTTACTTCTCTTATAACAGAATGTGGTGAATCTATTCTTGAAATCCCAGAATCACAATATTTAATAACCACTGGATTTACTTATGATGATGTATTAGCTGGTTTGCATCGTTATCTTTACTATATCTCCAAAAATGATCTCCAGACAAAGACACTCGTTTATAGTGTTTATGGGATTCATGACTACTCTGGACAGATCAATTGGCCATATCAGTTTAAAATTCTAAATTACAACGACGATCATTATCTGAATTATGGAATCCAACTGCAGGATATAATTCATGACGTCAATGGTAATTTTGTAACTTTTTCCAGTTTTACACCAGATGGCTCAACTTTGCAATGGACTGATCATGGAACCCAGATTGGAATGGGGTTGATTACAGCTTCTACATGCGTGATGGTGAATGACGAAAACCATTACATTATGTATTTTCGAGCGAATGGACAACTTGAGATAAGAGATAGAATTGACGGTAACATTGTCCATTATCAGGATTCAGATATTTCACCTTTTGATATAAAGAGAAACAGTGCAGGTGAGTTACTTTTCTTTGAAAATGATGAAGAAAATGAAGAAATAAATGTATATAAATTATCAGAGGAAATTTATGTTTCAGCAGACAATACTCAAATTATCATCTCAGACTACAAACTTTCAAATTATCCAAATCCATTCAATCCATCCACAACAATTTCTTTTTCCATTTTAGAAAATGGTATAGCAGATATTATGATCTATAACATAAAAGGGCAGAAGGTTAAGCAACTAACTTCAGATAATTATTCCATTGGACATCATTCGATAGAATGGGATGGAAACGATGATCAGGGAAAAGCGGTAAGTTCTGGAATTTATTATTATAGCTTGTGCGTGAATGGTAAAAATGAAGCTGTTAAAAAATGTTTGCTGTTGAAATAAAAAAAGGTTACGAAGACAAACTTCGTAACCAGCTTAATAAGTTCAAAAGGTTACGAAGACAAACTTCGTAACCAGAAAAAAATATTAAATTAATTTTATGAATTCACCAGCGTTTTCATTTCCAGCACAGCTTCGGCAAGACCAGTGAACACAGCACGAGAAATGATACTATGCCCGATGTTGTATTCTTCAAAAACATCCATTTCTACAAGCTCATGTATATTATGATAATTGAGCCCATGCCCTGCAACCACACGCATTTCCAATTGCTCTACTAATACTGCTGCATCATAAATTCTTTCCAGCTCAATCTGGATTTCTTCATCATCTTTTAAATTGGCATATTTACCTGTATGGATT
>Ga0164310_10000708_pt1 | contig 18272 bp, 11 predicted proteins | sample GuaBasSedimGuay1_FD_121795 | JGI IMG/M metagenome (GOLD analysis project Ga0164310, IMG submission 121795) | Subseafloor sediment microbial communities from Guaymas Basin, Gulf of California, Mexico - Guay1, Core 4569-9, 0-3 cm | ecosystem: Environmental > Aquatic > Marine > Hydrothermal vents... | reverse complement strand
TTGAACTTGGGTGCAGCGGGACTCTACGAAAACATATACTCCGTGGGGATGAAATAACTCTCATCATCGCATCATTTGGAGAGAAAGGTGGAGATAAGGAAAGAAGGAAATACGAAGCGGAGATTGTAGCCAAATTAATGGGTGTCAAAGAATTACATTTTTTAAACCTACCAGATACGATGATTAGACATGACGGTGTTACAGTGAGTTTATTGGATAGATATATAGATGAAAACGTGGACATAATATACGTGCATTCACCAAAGGATTATCATCAAGACCACGCTAATATAGCAAAAGCCGTTTTATCAGCATCACGCAAAATGAAAAACAGCATTTTTTTCTATGAAACACCATCTACAACCATAGAGTTTAGACCCACATTATACGTTGACATTACCGATGTATTTGAGGACAAACTAAAATATGTGAGACAATACAAAACCCAAAGAAATAAAGAGTATATGGAAGAGCAAGCAATTATTGGTTTAGCGAAGTATAGAGGATATAATATAGGTGTAAAGTATGCAGAAGCGTTTGAAGTCGGAAGATTGAGAATATTTGGATGGTGAATATGGAAGATAAATTGTCAAAGTGTTATATTCTTATTACAGCAGTTAAGAATGAAGAAATTTACCTACCTAAACTCATTCAATCAATAGTAAATCAATCAGTTAGACCTAAATTATGGGTTATAGTGGATGATGGGAGCACAGATCGCACACCTGAACTGATTAAAGATGCGAAAAAGATGTATGAATGGATTCAAAGCATTCGATTAGAGGAGAGTGTTAGAGATCGTGGAGCACATTTGGCGAATGTGATAAGAAGGGGTATTGATTTTGCCTATAGATATTGCAAAAGAAGTGGAATAAAGTTTGAGTATATAGGTATTATCGATGCAGATGTGGTGCTAGAGCATACATATTTCGAGAATTTATTGAAAAAATTTGAGAATAATGGTGAATTAGGAGCGGCAAGTGGTGGTGAATGGATTATAAATGGTGGGAAAATAACATACTATAAAGGGCGTTACCCTTCAGGAGGAGATGTGTTATATAGGAGAGAATGTTATGAAGATTGCGGGGGGGTGCCACTGACTGTTTTGTGGGATAGTGTACTAAATACAAAGGCGAAATTAAGGGGATGGAAAGTTAAACGGTTTGATGATTGCAAAGCATTCATAATGAGAGACCATTTCCATGCAGATGGGTTGTGGAATGGATATAAAAGATTTGGCGAAAGTTATTACATTATAGATCATCATCCATTTTATGTGATAGCAAAAGGGTTAAAGATGCTATTTAAGAAACCATATTATATAGGACTTGCTTTCCTATATGGATATCTAAGTAGTATAGTGCATAGGAAAAAGAAAATAAATGACAAAGAAGTTAGATACTATTACAGATATATAAGACCGCAAGAAGCAAAACGATATTATTCCCATATATTAGGTTGTCTTAAAAGGAAAAAGTGATGCGAAAATATTCATTGAACTGCAAATTCACATAAAAAGTTGGTTTTTTATATTTCAAATAAAGGTTCTACGAAATGTGGATGGAAAAGTATATTGGATATGAGGGTTGTGGATAGTGGCAAATTATGAAAATCTTCTGGATTACAGGTTAAAATTTTTGATGACTAGATACGAAGAAAAAAGGATTATGGAAAAATGAGGTCAGACAGAAATGAAAATATACATTTTTCAAATCGTGCTAAATATCTGCTCACAGGATTATTGATAATATTGAATTTTGTGATAAGAGTTCCTTCAGTTCCGCATGAAATTGGAAATGATGGTTTTACAATTCATATATTAGCAAACTCTGTATCTGCATTTGGACATGCAAAGTGGTGGGCGCATCCTGCATCCATTTTTGGATTCTATCCATATTCCTACGCGAGCGCAGTTCCTTTTCTCTTATCAGGTATCTCACAGTGTTCTGGAGTTAATATGGAAACAACGATATGGATATTCTGTGTTATCATTGGTGTTTTCAGCGCATTCACAGCATATTTACTGGCAAAAGAGATATGGAACAACGATGCTTTCAAGTTTATTGTTGCTTTTACATACTCCCTTAGTCCAGGAATATTGACATTTTCGACATGGGATGTGAGTACAAGGGGTCTTTTTATTATATTATTGCCCTTATTTATTTACTTACTGCTGAAAATCCGCAGTTATATCAAATTTGGTATATTATTCATCGTCTTATTTATATTACTTACAGCAACACACCATTATATCTTCATGACTATTCCTATTATTCTCGGTTTTACTATCTTCATTGTTATTAATAAAATCATTAGTAAATCAATGCAAATCAGACAAATTAGAATATCACATAACTGTATCAATGTTATTTTTATTCTTACTTTTATGTGTATGTTTCTGATACCTTTTTTCACGAGGATTTTCGGAGTTTATTCAAGATATGTTTGGTTACATTTAATGTTCGAAAATTATGTAAGATATGCTGGAATAATAACGATATTTGCCATAAGTGGTTATGTCTACCTATCACTTAAATATAACAAGAATTTTAATGAGTGGTCTTTTTTATTCTTTACCTTGTTTTTAGCACCATTATTATATGTATTAACTTATGCACATTATTTTACGATAATTTTTGTAAGTATATTGGCCAGCATCAGTCTAGCAAATATCACAAATATGATCAAAGATGGACCGAGGAAAAAATGTGCATTTTTCATGATAGTTATCATATTGCTGCTGTCTATAAGTTTTTCTGGATTTTATCAGCATTGGCGGACTCATAAAGGAAAAGCTACTGCAGGTGAGTGGTATATGAGTGAAAAAACATATACAGCAGCGCTTTGGATTAGAGAGAACATAGATGAAAATAAGAGATTAGTTTGTAATAATGATTTAACGTGCAGAAGAATGCTCGCAATCTCTGAAGTGCCAACACTTGTTGGCGCTGCAAATGATTGCATGTTAACTTATGGATTCACTGAAGTAGGTAATATAAAAAATGTGACAATGAATTCACCATTGACGACTCGGTTTTATCTGGATAACCCGTATGTGATGGGTTATCCCCCACACGATGTAGGAGCAAGCTTTTTTGCTTTACAAAGCTGGGATATTGAGAGTTGGGAAGGAAAAAGAATTATTTCCAGATTTAATCTATCATATGCGATAGAAGATAAATATGGTTATAGGAAGGCATTTATCCAGTCGCTTCATGAAAAAAGGGATAATATTTATAATAATGGAAAAATTCGAATATGGTGTCTATCATGAAAAAAATAATTATTGTGTTAGAGACTTTGGAAAGGTCTCGAAGAAGCAAGTTTTTAAGAATAATAGAAAGAATTTTGGGCATATTTGAATTAAATATATGGATTGTGCCTTTTATTAAGAAACTCAGTAAGAGGTTCCACATACTTGTCATATCAGATGATTATGAAATTCTTGAATTCTTAAAACAATTCGATGTCACTACAATTAAATTAAGTGGCATAAAACTTGACGATGATATTAGAAATATGATTAAAAAGAGTGTGGAATTATCCAAAAGTTGGTATCAATATAAAGATGTTGATAGAAAAATAGTATTTTTAGCAGATATTGGTGTTATACTCCAACAGGAATTTGCCGAACTCTTTTTTGATAGGATAAAAAAGTTAAAAATTATTCGTAAGATAATAGACGATATGAAGCCTGTCTCTATCTATGTTGATAATGCCAGCTCTTCAATAGGTCAAATTGTCTGTTCTGTTGCTGAAAGTGAAGGGATAAAAGTTTTTCAAATGTTACCGAGACCATACGGTAAAATAAAAAATAGAATAAGGACTCACTTACTTTATAGGAGAACGCAGATTCCCTCTATTTATCACGGAACCTCACATTTATTATCTTTCCCTATTAGGTGTGGCGAAGGGATGTTTAAGATACTTGTAGATGCTCCTTACATAAATTTTATGGATGCCATCTTCCCTGTAATTAATGTATTATCAAGGAAAGGCTATAAGATTTATGTTTTAGGTAAGAAGGAAGATATAGTGAGATATTCACATGATTTTATTGAGATTCCCGTCAGAGTCAAAAATACGGGTGCCAAAGAAGCAATACAAATGAAAAAATATCTCTCACAAATTCTTAATGATGAGAAATTCCACGAAATTTTCAAATATGAAAATATAAATTTTTGGAAATCTATCGAAATTGATATGCAATATCTTTTTAATAAAAGGATCCCCCGCATGATTTTGAGTTTGATTGAGCATGAAATTGTATTCAAAAATGTTGAACCGGATATCATATTAGTAGGAGATGACCGAACAGAATACGTAAGAACTGGTGTAATGCTGGCAAAAAATAAAGGAATACCAGTTGTGGAAATTCAGCATGGAATATATGTACATACATATCCTATGGTTCCCCCTATTTCCGACAAAATCTGTGTTTGGGGAATATATGCAAAAAATGTTTTAAGGAAGGCGGGAGCAGCTGAGAATCAAATAGTAATTACAGGATGTCCTAAGTTCGATTTCTTATTTGAAAAGAAAAAAATAAAATTTTTAAGAGAGAAGAGACACAAGAAGATATTATTTGCCACACAATACGGATTCGAGGATGTGACAGCGGTGGTACTAGAGGAAATAATCAAATTTTTGTCAACAAATGAAGATGTTTATTTGATTATTAAACCACATCCTGAGGAGAAATCAGATTTATATCGCAGATTTGAACAATATGAAAAAGTAACTGTGGAAGATAGTGGAGCAAACATTAATGATCTGTTGTTAGATGCGGATGTGTTAATAACAATATCATCAACAGTCGGTATTAACGCTGCTATATTAGGTGTTCCTATAATATTACTCAACTTTGATGGTATTTCTTCTCCATATACACCTATTTCGTTAGAAGTAAGAGAAATAAAAGGCGTCATCCCAGCAATCAAAAATGTGTTATATAATAGAGAAATCCTGCAGAAAATTTCAGATGCAAGAGAAAAGTTTATCTATGAGCATGGATATAGGATAGATGGGAAAGCGTCAGAGCGTGTGGCTGATTTGATTGAAAATTTACTCCGGGAAAGGAGGGGGGAGAGATAAATATGTCCTTTGTCCTTTCACTTTGCGAAATTCCGAGCGGTGAAAAATTTGGAGAGGTTTATGTAAAAGGGGAAATATGCCATAAATATGGAAAGAATTTATTTATTTTCAAAGGAGAAGTATGTGATATGACAAATGAAGAATTCCTAAATAAAATCCGTCAGAAAGGAGTGCAAATAGTCGAAGAGACAAAAGGAGAATTTTTCATCATATTTTATGACATTGATCTGAGGAAAATATATATCGCTAATGATAGAATAGGTAGAGAGACACTGTTTTACTTTTATGATAAAAATAACTTAATTATTTCGGACGATTTCTGGGAGATTGTCAACTTAATTGAACCTAATACTGCTGATATTGATGTCCAAACATTGAAGGAATTTGTTGTATTTTCAAAGTTTTTCTCGGGCAAAACAATCATCAAAAACCTGAATTTTTTTCCACCAGCGAGCATTTGTGAATTTTCATTAATGAATCGGACTTTTGAGTTAAAGCAGTATTGGGATTTCCGTTTCCAAACGGATTATACTCTAAGCATAGACGAAGCTATTGAAAGAATGGATAGGGCTTTGGATAATGCAATAAAGCAAATAAAAGAAAAAAATAATTCAAATGCCACTTATGGTATCGGATTAACCGGAGGATTAGACACAAGGTTAATTGCTCACTATGCATTAAAGCACAAAATGCGCTTGAAAAGTTTCATAATAGGAGAGAAATCACCTCATAAAATTGTATTGTCAAGAGACCACAAGAGTGCTCGGAAACTGGCAAAATATTTCAACTTGGAGCATTATGAAGTTGAATACGATTCTGAAAACTTTGAAAATAAAAGCTTTTACGATATAAGGCATGCTCCTATGAGGGTATCTACCTTTTTCAGAATAGTTCGTAATGATATACCAAAATTTGATGTGCTTTTAACTGGAGCCTTAGGTATACTTGTGGGAGACATAATACCAAAAAACATAATACAATTAAGCAAAGAGGAGCTATTAGATACAATTATTTTATACTCAGCTGCAAGTTTAAATGTTCCTAGAAGGTTTATTATGCTGAGAAAAGCTCTTAAATTGATATTTGGGAGCAGAATAAGCACCTCGCCCGCAATGCGTAGGGGATGCATTAAAGGAATAATAGACGAGAGAGAATTCGCTGAAGGTGTAAATAAAATTCGTAAGTTTATTGAAGAGAACTCAGATAAATCTAATATTGAGATCTTTCTAAAATATTTTATTTTTCATCTCGGAGCGGAAAAATATGGCGCTTTTGAAAGTTTGTGCGGATGGAAAAAATCATATACTGTTTATTATCCTTTCATCTTGGATGAGATATTGACTTGGAAACCGGATTACTTAATAAACAGAAAGCTATTGAAATGCTTAATTATTAAAAAGTTTCCCGAATTAGCCAAAATAAAGGCGCAGACTGCTGGAGCAGCTCTTTTTTACAGGAATAAAAGATTTTTCACCCTTAGACAAATGCTCGCGGGTATTGAATATGTTATTCGTGGAAGTGGCGTGGAGCGTAGTGCAATATGGGCGAGAAAAAAGAGATATATGGAATATTCTCTAAGGATATTATCAAGACCAAATAGCATATTTGAAAGCATATTTGATGTAAGAGAAATAATCCAATCTGTTAAGTCTGGAAATATAAATACAAATTTATATGAAAATTTGATAAAAATTAAGCAAATTCTTGATATAATAGAAACAAAAGGTTACAAAAAATTTACAATGAATTGATCGATATATGGATTGGAGTTGCATTTTAAAGTATATATTAAGAAAAGTGGATAAGAGTATTATGTTGAAAGATTTTCCACATATTACAAAAAACGGAAAATGGATTACTACAAAAGATGGTTATTGGACAGGGGGTTTTTGGGTCGGTTTGTTATGGTTCTCATATAAAATGAGCGGAAATGAAAAGTATAAAAAGTTAGCATATAATTGGTTATGGAAATTGGAGCGTAGAAAAAAGGATAGAACATTTGACTTGGGTTTTTTATTTTTTCCTTCTTTCGTTTTTGGATATGAATTAACTGGTGATAACAGACTAAAAAGAACTGCGATTGAAGCTGCAAATGTGCTTTCGACTCTTTCCCATGCTAAAACAGGGTTTATTTACAATAAAATTGAAGAGAACATTGGGAGAACTGCCATAGATGTGATGATGAATTTGCAGTTATTATGGTGGGCGTATAAAGAAACTATGGATGAAAAGTTCCTTAAAGCTGCTTATGTCCATTCAAGAAGGACAATTGAAGAGTTCATTAGAGAAGATTATTCAACAGTTCATGTGATAGATTTCAATTTAGAAACCGGAGAAATAATAAGAAGAATAACAGTTCAGGGATATAGTAACAACTCATGCTGGTCTCGTGGTCAGTCATGGGCAATTTACGGATTCACTTCAGCATATAGGTATGTAAAAAATAACATATTTTTAAAAACAGCGGAAAATCTTGCAAGGTATTTCATAAGAAATCTGCCAGAGGATTACGTGCCATACTGGGATTTCAATGACCCGAACGGGGATATAAAAGATAGCTCAGCAGGGGCAATAGCTGCTTCTGCATTGCTTGATTTATCAGAATTTAAAGGGGAAGAAAATTTCAAAGAAGTTGCAATGAGCATTTTATGTTCACTTTGCAATAATTATCTAGTAAAGGAAGACAAAGATGGTATATTGGGACATGGATGCTTCCATAAGCCAGCTAATATAGGGGTGGATGAAAGTTTAATATGGGGTGATTACTACTTTATGGAATCAATAGCCAAAATTATGGAAGGAGTGGAGTGACTGCAATGAAAAAGATTTTAGCAATAATCCCGGCAAGAGGAGGAAGCAAAGGAATTCCAAAGAAGAATATAAAATTGCTCGCTGGAAAGCCTTTAATTGCTTATTCCATTGAAAATGCATTAAAGTCGAAATATATAGATAGAGTTATTGTTTCGACCGAGGATGAAGAAATTGCAGAAGTTTCGAGACGTTATGGAGCTGAAGTAATAAAGAGACCGAAAGAATTAGCAAATGACGATATCACGTTGGATCCTGTAATATATCATGCATTAAATTTAATAGAAAAAAAAGATGGAATCAGATATAACATTGTTGTAACTATCCAACCTACATCACCTCTTTTAAGTGTAAATACACTTGACAGAGCAATTGAAATCATGTTAAATGGGAGGTACGATACCTTAATTAGTGTAAGGAGAGAAGCACATCTATATTGGACCAAAAAAGGATGCGAATATACTCCACTCTATAAGGAGAGAAAGAATAGACAGTATTTGGATCCTATCTTCAGAGAAACAGGTGCAATATTAATCTCAAGAAGAGATGCAATAAGAGAAAATAGCAGAATTGGTGACAAAATCTATTTATTTGAAATACCAGAGGAAGAGGACGTTGATATAGATACATATCAGGATTGGTGGGTCGCTGAAAATTTATTAAAAAGGCGAAAAGTTGTCTTTAGAGTTGATGGAGATAATGAAATTGGATTAGGACATGTTTATCGTATGATAACATTGGCGAACAGAGTATCCTTTAATCACAATGTGTTTTTCCTGATGGGTGAAGGTAGGGAATTAGGGATTGAGAAAGTTAAAGAATATAATTATCCCGTAATTACATTTAGAGATGACAGGGAGTTATTTGAGATATTAGATAAGATAAACCCAGATATTGTGATTAACGATATCCTTGATACGGATATGGAATACGTTATTAGATTAAAGAATAAAGGATATTTCGTTGTAAATTTTGAGGACTTAGGTAGAGGATCGGAATTTGCTGATATTGTTATAAATGCACTTTATGAAAATAGTTTCCCTCCTAAAAACCATTATTATGGTTATAAGTATGTATGTCTCAGAGATGAATTTTTCACATGCCCTCAAAAAAAGATTGAAAAGGAAGTGAGAACGATTCTGATAACATTTGGCGGAACAGACCCTAACAACTTAACTTTAAGAGCACTTAAAGCAATTGAAATATTAAATTTGAAAGGGATTTATATAAATATAGTTTTGGGATTGGGATACGGTCCAAAGAAGGAATTATACGAATACGTCAACAAGCTTAAGAGAAGGGGATTTAAGATAAATGTTAAGGAAAGTGTTAAAATGATGAGCAAAGAGATTTATGATAGTGATATTGTAATTACTTCTAATGGGAGAACAATATATGAAGTGGCAAGCATTGGAACACCTTGCATTTCAATCTCTCAAAATGAGAGAGAGGCAAGACATTTATTTGTTCATATTTCAAAGAGTGTCATATATCTCGGAATGGCATACGATGTTTCAGAAAAAGATATCGCTATGGCTATAAAGAAATTAATTGAGAATTATGAATTGAGAAAGGAAATGAATGAAAAACTTTTAAAATTTAATTTGAAGAAGGGCATAGATAGGGTTTTGAGATTAATATTTGATAGATATTATGAGTGGGAGGAGAATGAATGAAAAAACAAATGTGATGCTCATTACAATTGATTGTTTAAGAGCGGATCACATGAGTTGTCTTGGGTATCATAGGAAAACAACTCCTAACATAGACAAGTTTGCCAGAAAAGGAATCCTATTTACACAGGCTATAGCAAATAGCTCCTTCACCCCAGGTTCTTTTCCCTCTATACTCACATCCACATATCCTTTTATGTTCCCCGATCATCCGCGTATTTCACTCAGAGTATCAATTGCAGAAATACTAAAGAAAAAAGGCTATAAAACTGCTGCCTTCCACTCTAACCCTTATTTATCGAGATATTATAACTACGATAAGGGGTTTGATTATTTTGAAGATTTTTTATTTACGAGTAATAAGAAAGAACTGAATAAAGAATATGATAATGTCTCAAGTAGATTCTCAAATAGAGTTACAGATATCATAAAAAAGAATAAAAAACTATATTCTATTGTAAAAAAAATTTATAAACCTATATTAAATATAGAAATGTATATTAAACAAGCAACTACTCCTTATCAAAGAGCTACTATAATTAATGAAAAGGTAATTTCATGGTTAGAAAAAAATACATCATCTGGGTTCTTTATTTGGTTGCATTATATGGATACCCATCACCCATTTATCCCTCCAAAAGAATTTTGCAATTCCAGTAGGTATAAAATAAACCGCGCCGAGTATATTATAAGTAGGAATCCTCCAGAAGTATCCAAACATGATATACAAAATATCATTAATCTATATGATTGTGCGATAAAATATGTGGATCAAGCTTTAGCGAATCTTTTTAAGGAAATGAACGAATTAGATGTTTTTGATAATACATTTATAATAATAGCAGCAGACCATGGTGAAGAGTTCGGAGAACATGGTGGATTTAGCCATAGGGGGAAATTATATGATGAATTAATACGTGTGCCTTTGATATTTAAAGCTCCTGAATTACCCTCTGGTATCAAAATTGATGAGCAAGTTAGTCTTCTTAATATTGCTCCTACAATTCTTGATTATCTGAACTTAACGGAATGCGAAAATTTTATGGGGAAAAGCCTTCTTCCTCTTATTGCAGATAGGGGAAGTAAGTGGCATGAGGAAGAGGGGGTTATAAGCGAGAGATTAACAAAAGATGGGGAGGGCGTGCTGTTAATGAAGAATGGAGATAGGTTAATTTCTTGTAGAACGAAAAGTTGGAAATTTATAATAAATGTTGACAGGGGAAATAAAGAGCTTTACAATTTGGAAGATGACCCTCATGAAACTGAAAATATATATGAGAAAGAGAAAAGGATAGCGGAGATATTTGAGGAAAAGATAACAGAGCACCTAATGATGGAGGAAAGGGCACGGAGAAAGATTATTGAAAAAGAAAGAATAAAAAATGTAGTTAAGAGGAGAAAGATGATATGAAAGAAATAAAACTCGGCAATATTATAATCTCTGAGAACAGTAAGCCTTTTATTATAGCAGAAGCGGGCGTCAACTATTATGATATTGCAAAAAAAGAAAACATAGAACCCATAGAGGCAGCAAAATTGATGATAAAAGAAGCGGCAGATGCCGGTGCGGATGCTATTAAATTTCAGACATACAAGGCAGAAAAGATAGCTTCCAGGTTCTCTCCTGCTTATTGGGATACAACGAAGGAGCGAACAAAAACTCAATATGAACTTTTTAAAAAGTATGATAAATTTGGAGAAGATGAATACCATGAATTGGCAAGATATGCGAAGATTAAAAAAGTTATCTTCTTGTCAACTCCATTTGATGAAGAATCTGCTGATTTTTTATATGATTTGGTGCCTGCATTTAAAATTTCATCATCTGATATAACAAATATTCCATTTATAAAATACATAGCTCGTAAAGGAAAGCCGATATTTTTATCTACAGGAGCATCTACAATTAATGAAATTAAAGAAGCTATAAGTACGATTGAAAATGAAGGAGTTGACCAAATTGTAATCATGCATTGCATACTAAATTATCCAACAAAATACGAAGATGCAAATCTCGGAATGATAAAACACATTAAAAAAGTATTTCCCAATTATTTGGTCGGATATTCTGATCATACAGTACCAGATCCAAATATGCTAGTATTAACCACCGCCGTTTTATTAGGAGCAAGAGTTATAGAAAAACACTTTACGCTGGATAAATCTTTAAAGGGAAACGATCACTACCACTCAATGGATCCAGAAGATTTAGAGAAATTTGTAAACAATTTAAAATTAATACAAAAAATAATTGGAAAAGAGGGGAAAAAGCCCCTGAATACCGAGATAACAGCAATAAAATATGCAAGAAGAAGTATTGTTGCAAAACAAGATATTCTGAAAGGAACAAAGATAACTGAAGAGATGCTAACTTGTAAAAGACCTGGAACAGGAATAAGTCCTAAATTTTTATATAGGGTCATTGGAAAAAGAGCGAAAAGAAACATTAAGAGCGATGAAATAATAAGATGGGATATGTTAGAGGAGAACAATTAAATGAAAGAGAAAAAGAATGTACTCCTTATAACAATTGACTCTCTCAGGGCGGATCACATGAGTTGTCTTGGGTATCATAGAAAAACAACTCCAAATATAGACCGCTTGGCAAAAGAAGCCACTCTGTTTTCGCAAGCTATAGCAAATGCACATAATACTAGAACTTCTTTTCCTGCAATTTTTAGTTCTACATACCCCCTGATGTACAAAGATAGCGCTTCTAATTATTTTAAACCTCTTTCACCGTTAAGAGTAATGATAGCTGAGGTGCTAAAGGAATACGGCTACTCAACAGCAGCCTTTCATTCAACTCCTTTATTGTCTCAGTATTATGGCTACAATAGAGGATTTGACTTTTTTAAAGATCATGGAGCTACTGAATTTCAAGAAGATAAAATTCTTAAACGTCTGGATATGTCATGTGAAGATACAACGGAAGTCAAAATTCCCAAAAGATCTGTCAAAGCATCTCTTCGGAGAATATTAAGTAAGAATAAATACATGTACAAAATAGCAAGCAATGTATTTCATTTTTTAAGAAATATGATTGGAAAAGTGACACTTCCTTATGAAAAAGCTGAAATAGTTACTCAAGAGGCACTTTTTTGGTTATACAAACATCATAATACCAACTTCTTTCTTTGGATCCATTACATGGATGTGCATAGCCCGTATTTACCGTCAAAGGAATATTTGCAAAAGTTCCGATCAGGAAATATCAGCAGAAAAGAAATGATAAGACTTTGTAAATGGGCAGACATGTCTCTAGATCCCAATACTATATCCGAAACGGACTTAAGAAAATTGATAGATCTCTATGACGCTACAATAAGTTATGTGGATGACAATATCAAATTGCTAATAGATGGGCTGAAGGAAATGGATGTTTATGATGAGACTCTCATAATTATAACCGCAGATCATGGGGAGGAATTTAAAGAACATGGTGGTTTTGGACATTTTGCGAAGCTCTATGACGAATTAATACATATACCTTTGATAATTAAAGTCCCTATGTTGAAAGGAAGAGTAGTAGAAGATATTGTTCAGCATCTTGACATAGCCCCTACTATCCTTGATTTTTTAAGAATTCAAAAACCTAGAAGTTATCAAGGGAGAAGTTTGATTCCACTAATAAAAAGATATGAAGGTCATGAAGAAAAGAAAGAAGAGGGTGTTATAAGTGAAACACTACATAACCATGGTAGGATACCAATAGATGGAAAAGGTCATAGACTAATTTCCTATAGGACAAGGGAGTGGAAGTTTATATATAATGAAGAAAATAATCATTGTGAGCTTTATAATTTAGAGGATGACCCTAATGAAACTGAAAATATTTACAAGGAAGAGCGAGAGATGGCGAAAATATTTGAGAGAAAGATAATGGAACACGTGAAGATGGAGGAAAGAATGCATAAAGCAGTTGAAATGCTAAGAATTAGAAAAGCCATTGAAAAAATAAGGAGATGAAAATAATGAATTATCATAATAAAATAATAAAACGATGAAAAAATTAACATTAATAAATCCGCTTTTCAAAGAAGATGAAAAAGGAAGATTTGGGTCTCAGATTAGCGAACCTCCTTTAAGTCTCTGTTTCATAGGTACGTATGTAAGGAACAATAGTAATTGCGAAGTGGAAATTGTAGATCCTATTCCACAAGGCCTAGATAAAAAAAGAGTATTGAAGAAAGTAGAAGAATCAGATATTGTTGGTTTGATATGTTATACTTATAACAGGCATCAATGTTTTGATTTTGGAAGGAAAATAAAAATAATAAATCCACATTGCAAATTAATTATCGGTGGTCCACATGCCAGTGCCTTAGACGAAAAGATACTCCAGTATTACCCATTTGTGGATGTAGTTTGTAGGGGAGAAGGAGAAGAAACAATGCTTGAAATAATTAAAGGCAAACCTTTTAGAGACATAAAAGGAATTACATGGATAAATAATGGTAAAATTATTAGAAATCCGGATAGACCCTTTAGGAAAGATATAGATGACTTCTATTGTGATTTCTCTCTATTACCTGATTTTGATAGATACAGAAAAGATATATATGTTCCAGGAGAAATAAGATCATTAAGAACAGCATATCTTGTTGTGTCCAGAGGATGTCCGTTCAATTGTATTTTTTGCGCCTCATGCCGTTGGAAACGAATATATCGTGCAATGAGTGCGAAAAAGGTTGTAGAACAAATAGAACAGTTAGTGAAGGAGTACGGAATTGAATATATTAGATTTCACGATGATATGTTCTTCTCAATAAATAAAAAAGAAATAATGAGGTTTTGTGAGTTAATGAGAAAGAAAAGATTAGATATAAAGCTCAGTATAGCCAGTCGTGTGGATACAATATCCAGAGAGGTATTTAGAGCACTTAAAGAAATCGGATGCGTCGCAGTAGGTATGGGCATAGAATCAGGTTCAGAGAAAGTTTTGCAAGTAATTAATAAGCGGACATCTATTGGTAAAATATTAAGGGCGATTGAAATTTTAAATGAATTGGACTACTGGAAGATTGGTTTTTTCATTATAGGTTTACCGCGTGAGAAAGAGGAGGACTACCGGAGATCACTAAAATTATCTAAATATTTTGAATATGCCGCTTGTAGTACGCTGATAATTTATCCCGATACTCCACTATATATGGAACTAAAAAGGAAAGGTGAAATAAATGACGATTTTTGGTTCAATCCGAACTCGCCAAGAAAATTATATTTCTCAAAAGAAAGATTTTCAGGCGCTGAATGGAGCATTAAAGAAATTATTCATCGTGCAATATATTTTGACTTTTATCATACACTTCATCGTCCCGAATCAGTAATTAGGAGGTATGGTATAGTTAAAGGAGCTCTATCTATCTTGGAAGATATGATAGATATGCCATTTAAAGGAAAGCTGAAAGAGATACATTGGTATCTTAAAGAGCGATTTAAGTATTAATTTGACAAAAACATTTTACATTTTTATAAAATCACCATAGCGTTTTGCAATACTTACAAAATAATTTATGTCTTCCCTTGTCAAAAGGTATTTCATAACAAAAATTATATAGAAGAGTAATGCGACCACTGCAGAGAAGTAATTATTTAAAGGGGAAAGTATATAAAACAATACTGTTGATGCTACTATCAATATTCCCTTTTTTATATACCAAAAAGAATCAAATTTTATTGCTATCACCTTCCTTAAAAGATATACAGTTATAATGACGAACATCACACGAGCGGTGGTAGTGGCGGTTGCAGCACCGATAATCCCGTAGGGTGTTATAAGAATTACATTTAAAAAAACATTTATTATAGCACTAATAGTTGTGATTTTTAGTGTCAGATCTGGTCTTCCAACGCTTGCAAAAATCGCACCTAAAGACCTTATTGTTCCGGATATTACAGTTCCAATTATTAGTATAGCAAGGGGAATGACTGCTGGTAGAAATTTGGATGAGAATATAAAAGTAATTACCTCTTCCGCAAAGAATATAATAGCCATCCCCGCGAATGTTAACACACATGAAGAGTATTTCATAGCTTTGTCCACTAACTTATTTATCGCCTGAATGTCCCCTCTTGCCCAATATGCTGATATTGTGGGATACGCAACAGTTCCTATCGCATTCGGAAATAATAAGAAGAATTTGCTCAGCGAAGTTGCTATTTCATAATATCCAACATCTGTGCTTGTCAAGAAATAACCTATCATTATAGCGTCTATATACAGATATACATAACCTATCATGTTTGCACTGACCATTCGGCTTCCAAAAGATAAGAGCATCTTCACGTTTTTTCTATAATCTGAAACTGTAAAACGGACAAATCTTTTCATAATCATCATCGCTATACTTACCGTTGTAATTATTGCGAGTATAGTGCCTAACATGGCTCCTTTTACTCCCATACCTATTATAATAAATGCAAGTATAAACATCAAGGCTAATGAAGCTTGCAAAATTCTTATAAAAGCATAATATTTCATTTCTCGCAACCCTCTAAAACAACCAATGATTATGCCATGCAAGACAGAAAAAGAGAATGCGAAAGCATATATTTTTAATAATGAAGATAATAATGGCATATCAAATATGTCTGCTAGTGCATCAGAAAGTAAAAATAAAGAGAGGCTTGCCATTATTCCGATAATTAGTATTGTAAAGAGAGCGCTTGAGATCAACGAATATACCTTTTCTTTATCTTCTTTATGCTCTGCCACGAACTTTACAAGTGCGTAATCAATTCCGAACAATGTTATAAGTTCCAAAATACCCACGATCATAAGGGATATTGAGAACAGACCCAAACCATCAGGACCCAAATATCTTGCCATAATTGGCTTTTGAAAGAAGTGCAATAAAAGAACAACAATTGAACTTCCAAACACCCAGACAACATCAAACGCAAATTTCTCTCCTGCTCTTATGTTTTTCATCATCTTTTTCTCCTCCCGCTCTTCTTGCATCCTCTTAATTTTATCTTTTTTGTGTTCTTCACGATTTCTTCTCCGCGATTATGCGAAAATATAAGCAATCCATTATCCATAGAAATTTTGAGAAAAAGATATTTCTTTCCAATACTATTCAGGAATTTAACGCCATTAAAATTTCTTTTAATATATAAAAAAATACATATTAAGTTTAAGAAATTCAGATTCTATCTTAAATTTCTTTTAATTACAAATGAACTATTTGTTTTTCTGAATTTACTTTTGTGTCTCTTTCAACATACTCATTATTTCCGAAACATTTATATACCTCCTATTTGCATAGAGATATCATGAGAGATATCATGCAAGAAAAAGAGGGCTGGTTTACGAGGAAAAGAGGATGTTGTTTTTCTTGTGCATTAGGAGTTCTTGCTCTTTGCTTTTTTGTTCTCGCATGTATAGATGTGGCAAGCGCCCAAGAGATAAACTTCTCAGAAGTCGAAGTAATTGCCATCAAAGACACTTCAGTGGTCATTCAATGGAACACAAACATGCATACCACAGGCCGAATAGAATATGGTATCACTACATATTATGGAAACCTTTCAGAGGAAGAGAATTTGGCTTGTTTCCACTCAGTTAAACTTGAAAACCTTTCCCCAGGAACAACCTATCACTTCAGAATAAGAGCAAGGGATTTCTATGGAAATGAATATCTCTCTCAAGACTACACATTTACCACCCGCACCTCAGATGAATTGGAAGCAGTAATAAGAGCAGCAAGAACAAAAGGCGATTTACCAAAAGTCTATTATGTAAAGCCAGATGGAGATGACTCAAACGATGGCTTGACCCCTGAAACAGCATGGCAACATCCTTCTTATGCCGCTCAAGTAGCAGAACCGGGAGATATAATCTATTTAATGGACGGAACATGGTATGACGAGCATATTAGCTTTGCTCATTCAGGAATAGATGTTGCCCCTATTGTGATGAAAGCATATCCTGGAGCAACACCTGTTTTGGATGGAGTGGATAAGACAGGAGTGGCAATTTACATCAAAGACAAATCTCACATTGTTGTGGAAGGACTTACTATAAGAAATTACGAAACAGGCATTAGGCTAACGCAAAACTTCGGAAAAGAAGTCCGATATGTAACCTTGAAAGACAACAAAATCTCTGATGTGAGCGGTAGTGGAATAAAAGGGAATGCGGTTGGAACGGAAGAGAACCAGATACTTTACCTCACAATCCTTAACAACACAATAACCGATTCTGGTGTAACGACAGGAACTTGGAGCACACCAGGTATGTACTTACAGAAAACAAGTCACTCCCTAATTAAAGGAAATACACTCAAGAATGTTAGTGCAGGAATAGGTTTTGCCAGTCACACCCATCACAACACGATTGAGGATAATTATATAGAAAACACTACCCATCAATCTCTTGGTTATGGAATGGATATCGGTCATAGTTCCCACCACCACACAATAAGAAACAATACTTTAATAAATATCCACAATAGAGCAACAAGGCTTGATGAAGGGTGCAAGAATTTTTTAATAATAGGGCATAGAATGGAAACCTGGGGGGAGTCTGGGCTTTGGGTATATGAAGGAGGCTCGGGAATCCTTGCTTACAGCTACTTTGGAGGTAAAGATTTAGAAAAAGATTATAAAAGTGCAGGGGGTTTTGGAGGTGGACCATGGCATATTATTGGCAACACTTTTGAAAATAGCTACCGATTAAATATCTATCAGGGA
>Ga0164310_10000707_pt1 | contig 18275 bp, 51 predicted proteins | sample GuaBasSedimGuay1_FD_121795 | JGI IMG/M metagenome (GOLD analysis project Ga0164310, IMG submission 121795) | Subseafloor sediment microbial communities from Guaymas Basin, Gulf of California, Mexico - Guay1, Core 4569-9, 0-3 cm | ecosystem: Environmental > Aquatic > Marine > Hydrothermal vents... | reverse complement strand
CCCTTCAGTCTGTTGCTAATTGTCTTCGCAGACCTTATTCATCAGTTGCTGGTAACCTTCAGCCATCTCAGTCGGGACAGCAATCCCACCTTCAATTTGACAACAGCAGTTGTATCCATATTCTGAGTCGTAGTCAGCAAACTGCACCTCATCAACTCCCTCTGGGTATGGAATGAACGTTAGTAGATTATTGAGGTCTGGGTTTGATCTGTTGTTCATGTCTTCTCTTTCTCTATTTCTAAGCTTTGATTCGTCTGCACATCCTATGCAACAAAACTTTTTAACCGATTACGACAAATCTCTTCTACCTGAGCTTTGGTTAAGTAGTCTTCCATCATCTCTCTGATCAGTGCCTCTTTACATAGAGACTCCCAGAGGTTGATCTCTTTGATTGCACAGTCAATTATTTGTTGCTTGCTCATGCCTGGGCTTAGCATAGTTCTCTCTTGTTCCTTCATTTATTCTACTACGAACTTACTTAAGTAATCGTAGTCTCTTCAGCTCTGCTCTTGCTTGATCTCCTGACATCTCTTCAATGTCAAGCGCTTGAGGCTCTGACTGTATTGACTGCCGGGAGTGTGTGATGGCTATCTGCTGTGCCCTGTCAAGTAGCTGTAGTGCCTCTCCCTCACTCATGTTGTCAATTGTTTCAAATGTACCATCTTCTGTCCAGCCCTCGGGGGTCGGTGGTGACATTCCCCTTGGTGCAGCAGTCACATCTTCGAACTCGTACACAACATATGTGTCACTTTCGTCAGCATCAATTGAGAACACTGCGTACACGTCCTTGTTCCGAACCAACATGTCACTCTGGAGTTCTGGGAACCTATCCTTATCTCTCAAGAGTTCTGTCCATCGAGTTGGTGATTCAAGTTTGATTGCATACGAGCGATTATGTGCATCGTGCTCGATCTTGTTGATCTCATCAATGATGTCTCGTAGTGACACACCATATCTCATACACACTGCATCTCTCATCAATGACCCAATTAACTCACGTCCCCTGAAATGAAACCTGATCGCATGCAACTCGTATCGCTTGGTTGACGATACCTCTCGCTTATACAACTCCTTCAGCTGTTGCTTGACGTCGCTCATGCTACTCTCTTTCTTCAGATGCTACCTTGTGTGCTAATTATTTATTTCTAAGTTTTAATTTAGTTTTCGTCCGCACAGCCCAGTAGTATCACACCTTGACCTCTTGACCTCCTACTCTATAGCAAACTGATGCTTGACTAGTAGCTCCAACCTATGTTCCTTGAGCAATATCTCTTCTGGTATATATCTAAAGTGAATGCGGTCATTGTTACGACACTTCTCATCTGTACGATCGAGCTTGATCATTGCTGCCTTGTCCATTGACTTGATGGCTCCCAGCAGCCTGTCCCTGAAGTCCCATTGCTGAGCTCATTATTCTCTCCTCGTTACTTCCAAGGTCCCATCATTGGGGGACCTAGTCGTCCCTCGGTAATCAATGCCATTGTGATAGCCCATAGACAGACTACCCAAACCAAAATCCCCACCCAATGCTTGGTCAGCCACTTCTTCATAGCTTTTCCTAATCTTTAAGCCTCACACGAGAAAGAGGTAGCTCGTCCATACCTAAAACATCTTTCATATAGGTATTGACCTCAGCCATACTCCCAAACACAGATGGTTCAATAGACATTGTTGTAAAGAGATGAACTGGGAGCAGCTCTAAATGTAAATCTATCCCCAACTCAATGATGAAAGTTTCTCCTAGTACTGCTTCATTTGTGAAGTGTACTATTACAAATTGCTTCTTCTCTTCCTCTTTGCTCGCTGGCCCGTGTGATTGTTGCCAGTCTGCTTCATTGAATCCCATCTGACTCTCCTGTCCATGGGGTGTGGGTTGCTGTACTTCTCTCTTAGTTCTATCGTCTCCTCCAAAAACAGTCTCCACAATCATCTTTTGTACATGTGCGAATGTGTTCGAAGTGAGCTGTGCTGATTGGACTACCACACTTTGGGCAGCCCTTCTTGGTCCTAACGTTTTCTTTGAGTGTGTCATGTTCTATTTGACAATTAGGACACTTAAATCTGTAGACCTCACATATCATTTTCTTTATACCTTTGTTTTAGGCTTTGTCACACCACGGTGAGTGACCACTGGAGTCTTTGAGCTTGTCTGATCCACATGTACACTTCTTGGGGCTGGCGCACTGTTCGTTGTGCTGTTCCAACGCCTCATTGATGAGGATGTCCTGCGCAATGTTGAAAGCAACTGGGTCATTGGTCATATCACACCAGGTCGTGTGTATATTCGTTCCGCTTGAGCCCGCACCACACGTACACTTCTTCTTTAAGCTTACTACGTCGGCATATTGTTTGTGTAGCTCTTCATGTTGCACGGGGTCGATGGTTGTGATGTTCCAACATCTCATCTCAGCGGTGAGATGAGCTTGAAGTTCCTCTGCACTGACTTCTTTGTCACTGTCACCCCAGTAGTAGTGATATTTGTCAAATTCATTGGCACCTCGTCGCCGATGTACACTGGACTCAACCTTGTTCGGTTTGAAACGTAAGAACGACTGAAAGTCTTCTTGACGATCTTCACAATATGCTGCATATGAAAGACAGATTATCTCTGGACTACGGAGCATGGCAGGAATCATCTCTTGACCAAACTCTTCACATGCCTGAGACAAACACTGTATGTCAGTTAGCTCTTGCTCATATTTCAACTGCATCACTCTGAACTTGAATGTTCTTGTTCTCATCTCTAACCTCTTTCTCAGTGCTTCTCTCTTCTTACTTTCTTGAGTTGCTTGTTCTCTTTGATCAGATCATTCACAAGCTTTCTTGTGTCCTCCCAGTTCTCTTCTTCTTGATTCAAGATTGGGGCGAGCTTCTTCAGGATAGCACTGCGGAGCATATTATACCCACAGCACATTCCTATGAAGAACATAACAACAGCTGTGATCATGATTGCTAACAACATATCTTATCCTTCTTCTTCTAAGAGTTTGCAAAGACTGATTAGCTCTTCTTCAGTCCCTTTGAACAACCAGTCACCATCTTCACAGGTGATGATCACAAACTGATCACCGTCTCCATATATGATCTTAGTTGTTGAGTCTTCCGTCCACTCAATCCTTCGCAAGAGTTCACCTGCTAGGTCAACTCTGTTGACAATGTGATCTTCTTCACAACAGATGAAAGTGATTGTGGCCTTCTTCATCTCTTGACTCCTTCTCCTGTTAATTATTTATCTCTAAGTTTTGATTTAGTTTACACCTCGAACTCGAGTTTAACTCTCTCACCAGTCTTGGTGTTAACAAAGATCAGGTACTTACACTCTTGATTTGAGTGATTGCCATACATCATCATCAGATTCTGACCAACCTCGTGGCCCATGTTGGTCGGATCATTCATGAATGGATTAGATTCAGCAGGAATTGATGACTTCTCTACCAACCGCGCCCACGATGTAGGAATTGCTTCATACTGAGGACGGATATCGTTGAACATTAGGAGTAGTCTATTTTTGGTACCATCATCAACTGCTAGGGCTTGCTTCTCGTCATGTGTCCACTCATAGTTGTCATTTATACTACTGAGGTATGCATCATCGATTGTTGATTTAATCAGCCACCTACTCATTGCTTCTTCCCTCCTCCTAGTACCAGCTGCGACAATTCTGGCATGATGTTACACAGTGCCTCGTACAGTTGCTCCTCTGTTCCCTCGAACAGGTAAAGCGAGTAGTCCTCAGTGACATCCCAGCGGTCAGGAACTTCATAGAAGGTTACTGGACCCTTGCGAGCCATCTCAATGATTCCTTTTGCCATTGTGTAGGCATCGTGGCGGTCAGGGCGCTCTTCGGCTCCTGGGTTATAGAGTCGTTCTCCCAGGTCTTCCAGGTCATCCTTCTGTGTGTCGCTACCTCTCGCCACAATCGTCTCACACGCTTGTGCAATTTTATCGTCTATGTCCATTGTGGATCTTCTCCTTCTTTCTCCGTATTGCTACTATATTATTGAATAGTTTTTAATTTGTTTTGACTCACTCGCCTCCTAATAACATGAGCCTCATTAGCCTATGCTTGTCTCCCAGCAAGTCATTTCTTTTTTTTCCTTTGATTTTCAAATTCTCTAATCTAATCTCACCATTCTCATAATACCATCTCTGTATTCCATGAGCCTTATCATTGCTATATGATATTTCTTGCTCCAGTGCACCACTACTAAAGTACCACCGCGCCACTCCATGTTTGTGTCCATTGATATAGGGGACTTCACAATATAACGTACCATTATCCCAGTATTCTCTCATCCACTCTACTTCACTCATACTTCTTCTCCTAGTAGAGTAAGCCTTAGAAGTCTGTTCTCATCTCCTAGGAGGTCATCCCTTTGTTTATCTCTTATCCATAGGGTTTCATCTCGTAGTGTACCGTCTCTGTGATACCTTCTTTGTATTCCATGTGGTTGGCCGTTGATGAAGGAGACTTCCCATTCTAGTGTACCATCTTTGTAGTACTTCTTTTCTACTCCATGTGGTTGGTCATTGACGTAAGGGGTCTCCCAATATAGTATTCCATTGCCCCGATATAGTCTTATCCACTTTACTTCACTCACTTGGTCCCTCTGTTCCTGTTAACATTAGAACAATTAACCTACCTGTCTTATCAACTGCAGCTCTTCCTACCCAACGCCAATGATCAGAGCGGCTTCCTATGTTTATCCACTCTCTGTCGCTATCACAATGAAACACCCACACATCGGTATCTAAAGCATATATGAGATTCCCAAAAAGCTTATCCCGACAATGATAAAACTCATGCTCGTTCATCCTTGCTCCCCTAACAACATAAGCCTCTTGAGTCTATGTTTATCTCCTAGGAGATCATTTCTTTGCTTGCCTCTTACCCATAAAGCTTCATATCTTAATACACCATTGTTGTGATAATACTTCTCTGCTCCATGCGGTTGACCATCGATGTAAGACTGCTCCCACTCTAGCATGCCATTGCTGTAGTATCCCTTTTCTACTCCATGCTCTTGGTCATTGACGTAGGGGGTTTCACGTTGCAGTGTACCATCTCTGTGGTATTCTCTTTTCCACTCTACTTCACTCACTTTGCTCTCCCAACAACACTAGCCTTATTAGTCTATGCTCATCTCCTAGGAGGTCATTTCTTCGGTAACCTCTGATCCAGAGGGCTTTATTCTTAAGAAGGCCCTGGCAATAGAACTCCCTCTCCATTCCATGTAGCTGTCCATTAACCCATAGGGATTCATGTAATAGTGTACCATCTTTGTAGTATGATTTCTCTACTCCATGATGTAGTCCATTCACATATGATGCTTCATAGCGCAGTATATCACTCCCGGGATGATAGTGTCTAATCCACTCTACTTCACTCATCCTTCTTCCCCTAACAACATTAGCCTCTCAAGTCTATGCTCTTTTCTTAAGAGACTGTTTCTCATCTTTCCTCTTATCCAGAGGTCTTCATGAAATAGAATACCATTTCTGTGGTAGTACTTCTCTACTCCATGTAGTTGACCATTGACATATGGAGTTTCCCAATGTAGTATACCATTTCCGTAGTACTTTTTTTCCACTCCATGTAGCTTTCCATTGACATGGGGAGTCTCACAATGTAGTGTACCATCTTTGTAGTATTCTTTTGTCCACTCTACTTCACTCAACTTGCTCTCCTAACAACATAAGTCTCTCCAGCCTATGTTTGTCTCCCAGGAGATCATTTCTTATCACTCCTCTTATCCATAGAGTTGTCTCTCGTAGTGTACCATCTTTATTGTACCCTTTTGATATTCCATGTCGTTGGCCACTGTCAAAGAAGATTTCATATCGTAGTGTACCATCTATATGATACCACTTTTCTACTCCGTGTTGTTGGTGGTTGAGAAACTGAGCTTCCCAACATAGTGTATCAGATACACCATCATCATCTTCATAATATTCTTTTTCCCACTCTACTTCACTCACATTCACCTCCTAGCAACATAAGCCTTGTAAGCTTATGCTCTTCTCCTAGTAGATCGTTTCTTTGTTTGCCTCTGATCCAGAGTTTTTCTTTTTGTAATATTCCTTCTGTGTCGTACCACTTTGCTATTCCATGCCGCTGGCCATTGAGATATAGAGCCTCATATTCAAGTTGCCCATTGTCATAGTATTGTTTCCGTACTCCATGTTCTTGGTCATTGAGATATGGAATCTCATGTCGCAATCGCCCATTACCATGATACCACTTTTCTATTCCATGTATTTGTCCATTGACCCATGGAGTTCTGTGTTGCAGCTGGCCATCATTATAGTACCACTTCTCTACTCCATGATTAACTCCATCAACATATGGATCTTCCCAATAGAGTCGACCATTGCCGTGATGTTTTCTCTTCCACCTTACCTCACTCATCCTTGTTCCCCTAATAGCATCAGCCTCTCGAGTCTATGTTTATCTCCTAGGAGATCATTTCTTATCTTACCTTCTATCCAAAGTATTTTAGATTTTAGTACCCCTTCCTCATCATAGTGTTCTTGTACTCCATGTTGTCGTCCATTAACGAAGGGGGTCTTGTATTCTACTGTACCGTTTTTATAGTGACATTTTGTTATCCCATGTACTTGTCCGTTGACGAAAGGGGTTTCCCAATTTACAGTACCATCATTATAGTAAATCCACTCTACTTTACTCAATCTTGGTTCTCCTTTATCCTACAAATCTCTACTGCTATCGCCTCCTGTTTTCTCTTCAACTCTTTCTTGAATGCAACTTGTGCCCTTTTTGCTTTTGTCATCACAACATAAAAGACTGCTATAGTTGTTGCTATTAGCAAGAAGTAGACGGCTGTTGCTATTATTAATCCTGTACTCATTTATATCCTTTATCTCTTAATCTGATTCAATGCTACTCTCTATTACTATCCACTTCTCAGCATCTCGCTTGAGCTCCATCATCAATGAGACATCTTCACTGTCATAGGCATAATATACTAACTCATACATTACATTGTCCAGTGAAATGAATTGACCAAACTCAAAACGAGCCCAAGTCTCACCAAGTCGACCTACCTCTGCTTCTGCTAATTCTTCTAGCTCTGTCCAATCTTGGAGAAAAGCTGAATGGTCATACGTCTCTGTTTTGTACATTATTCTCCTTCTGGTTAGCTTTACCCACAACTGTCTGCAAACTCTTGGAAATCATTAGGTTGGGTCATACCAAGCTCGAGCAACTTCTGTTTACCTTCTTCAAATGAACCCTTTTCATATGAAAAGCATCCTTCACACACTTCATCAAAACCTTCTTGTCTAGCATTCCACCACACCCCACACTCACGGTCATCCTGATATCCATTCCGTTCCCAGTAGGTTTTACGAGAAACGAGAAAAGCAACCTCGTCATCTTCATCAATGGGATCAGGATTATCACAGGTAGCGAAAATGAAATCAGCTGCAGTGATCTTATTCTCGTCAACGAAGGACTGAAGCTCTTCGGATTTACTTAGTCCAGCATCCAATAGGATCTGAGTACCTCTTTCGATGCCTCCTTCTGAGGCTCCCCTAAAGTGGAAACAGCTTCCTTCAGTCGAGGGATTAAAGTGATCATATAAATCATCAACCTCAAACAACTCGTCCCCACATTCATTCTCATCAAAGCAATGAGAACGTTCCCAGTATGATGTGCTGACAATCCAGAATAGATTGTGGCCTTCTCTTTGTTCAACTGCAAAGATGAAGGTATCAGTTGCCTCCCCAACTATCTCTTTAGTGTCTTGTATAATGACCTCTTCCTCTTCACACGCTCCCTCTCCATATAGTTTCTGGACAACATTGATTACATTATCTGAACCCCACTTCTCTATCAAAATCATCATACCTGCTTCTAGGGCCACCTCTAGAGTCGTCCTAGATGTAGCATCTTCTCTATTGTGTATTTTTCTGGCAATATTCATTACATTGAATGAACCCCAGTCTCTCATTAAAGCTCTTACAGCTGAGGTAATTTTCTTCTTCATCCTTCTTCTCTTTCCTTCAGTCTAATGAGATTTCTTCCACTGATATTCTATTGGTTAGTTTTTGATTTGTTTTGTCCTTATACAAAAATCCCAAAAGAAAAAATCCCAACACCCCTGTGTCGCAGTAGACACAAAAAAAGAGAGGCCCTTGTGGACCTCTCATCTTTTTGAATTCTTTATAACTCTCCCTTTATGGAGTACAGCCTGACACGTCACACTTGACGGTGACTGTTGCTTGTGTGCCCCAAACTGGTGGTGTACCTACACCTAACTGAACTATGAAGGCATACTCAGAGCCACACGACCAGTCAAGCTTACTTACATCATACTCCAACTCAATTGTACTATTACCATCTAATATCCAACTGCTCATTACTACCTCTTCGGTTCCTGTCTTTCGAACAAGGCGACCATCACTCCTGGTGTTAGATGTATTTTCAATTGTGAGCTTTAGCTTATCTATCTCGCAACAACAATCAGTTCCAGAGACGAGCTTAGTGTCGCCGTCGTCAACTAGAGAGTAGCTCACTTTCCACGTTGGCATAAAGGCTGTGAGGTCAGCATCGATATAACATTCAGTTTCTGGCATTAAACTTTTCCTATCTGTTAAGTGTCTAAAATATGTTACTCTTCTGTAACATCTCCTATTAATACCTAAAGTTATCAATACATTGACACCCTCCTATCAAAAAATCCCACAATCCGGCTTCGCCGTTCTCCCTCTATCTCTCCCTCCATCTTCTCCCTCTATCTCTCCCCCATCCTTCTCTCCCTACTTTCACTCCGAATCGTTCCTCATGAAATTTTATTACATTGTTCAGCCACTGCACCTCTTTCTCCCACTCTTGCTGATCTACCCCGTACAATACTAAAGCTGATAGTCTATCTTTGCATCCACCTATGCAACAGCTCTCGTCCCATGACCTCATAACCTCTATTTCTCCCTCATGTTCCATTCTTCTCCTCCACTTATTATTCCATACAACCAGTTATAACAAAGCTCCCATGTATGTTGATCTGCTCCGTACAATACTAAAGCTGATAGTCTGTCATCACACTTACCTATCTTTAGTCTTAATCCTACTGAAAGTCTCATCTTCTCTCTTAACCTACTACTAGCTTTATTGTCATATCAATGAGGGTCCAAATTATAAGAACAACTATACCACAGTAGAACCATTGCTTGATCTCTTTCTTCATTATCTTCCCCTTCTTAACCTATTTGTATTGTAACATCGCTTCCAATGGATCCATTCATCACTTGTTGCTTGATACCACACTAATGCAGATAGTTTGTCTGTAGTGGCAATCTTGATTGCTTCTTCTCGTGTCCTCCATGGCCCTTTCTTGAGACATCTACCATTATCATCTACTATCTCATACCTCATTATTTAAAGGCCTTTGAGAGTCGTTAATATAATCTCTCCTTCTGTTGTTAGTTCTTTCTTCCATTTACTCTTTGCTCTCCCTATCTCTGCCATTGCTTTCTTCAACCATTTCTTTGCTAGCTCCCACTCTTGTTCGTTTGCTTGGTATAGCACTAGGGCTGATAGTTTATCCTTGCACATACCTATTTTACACATCTCATCTAATGACCTAGTCACTCTATCCAACTTTCTCTTATTGCTATTGAATAAGGGAGCGGGGATCTATCTTTCTTGAACTCTTTGTATTGCTCTACAGTTAACCCATATAAGATTAGCAGAGTCAGCCTATCGTCTTCCCCGTAGTCGCTGTCAAAAATTTCATTCTCATATTCAAGTATCGCTCTCGACTCTTTGATTGTCTCTTGTACAGACTTCTTCATTCCCATAGCCTCCTTCTTCCCTAGCTTTATCCCTGCTACGAGCACCTGTATTACATTTCTTCTAGTAGTCCATTGTCTTCCATGCCAGCAAAGAAATCCATGATTACCTGTACTGCATCTGTGACAGCTTGTGCATCTTTTTCTTCTAGGAAATCATGTGGCTTAATGTAGCCACCATCTGTCAAATCATACCATAGATCTGAACTGCAAGTTGGTTTTGCATCTTTTTTAAATTTCATTTTGGCTCTCCTAAGCTTTCTTTCTTCATTACCCAGTATACTTTCTTCCTACAGCGCAACCACTCTGCCTGTTCCACTTTATGTAACATCAATGCAGTGAGTCTGTCTTCGCACTTACCTATCTTCCACTGCCGAGGATGTTGTTGTGTCCATATCCATTGTCGGGCAGTCATATCAAGCTCTTGTATCACAATCTACCCTCTTGCTTGTTCTTATCGGTACACTTCCTACAAAATACACTTCGCCGACCTCGTACCCAATAGAACTTTATGATCCCATAAAGTCCACAGCAGTGGCAGTGCCTATATCTCTTCCTTCTGAATGACATTGCTCCCCTTCATGTTTATAGCTCCTTCTCTTTACTTCTCCTAGCAGTCATCTCTTTTACTATCCTGTCGCGCAGACAATCTGTCTCTGCTCTCAGCTTTCTTTCTACCTTTAGTAGTCTCATCAGGTAGCACTGCATGATGATAGTACCAACAAGCATGCCACTGATGATACTGCAGATTATAATTGCTATTGCGTCCATGTTCTATTTCCTATCCCTATTCCTTATGTAGTACTACTGCCACAAGCAAGGTTAAGAACCCTGTAGCAAATAAGAACTGCCCTGTCTTACAAAGTGACTCTACTTCGTATACTTCTCCTCCTGCGCACGTCGGGATGCTTAGGAAGATAAGTATCATAGCAGTTACTATTATTATTCGTAGTACTTTCATTCTATCTCCTTTGCTCTAAAATGCTACTCTTCCCCAAATAATATTAGCCTTGCGAATTTGTTCTCTTCCTTTAGCAGATCATCTCTTCGTTCACCATAGACCCAGGCAATTTCCCATAGGAGTGTACCATCCTTTGCGTACCACCTTTGTATCCCATGTTGTAGTCCATCTTTATATGGAGTCTCACCTTCTACTATCCCATTGCGATGCCACCATCTTACTATTCCATGCCACTGTCCATTGACATATGGACACTCATACTGTAGTTGATTATTATCTTTATAGTATGTTCTTTTTACAGTCTCATCATTCCGACCCTCGACCATCTTACTTATCTTTCAGCCGCTGTAGCTCCCTTAAGAGATCACAACGTGCAGAGTCCATATCTCTGAGATATTCTTCCAGGTGATCAATGTGGCTCTGCATCAATTGATTTTTTGTAACCATCTCATTTATTCTATAAGTGCTTATGATCATGCAGCCACATAATAATAATATTGTAAACTTCAACACCAGAGTTGTTTGCTTTCTCATCTTACTTCTTTCTATCTTACTTTAACCCGTTGCTCTCTCAGCGTACATAGGCCAGAATGACCAATGCTATTATGCCTCCCAATGAGTAGCTAACAATATTGGTGATTACATTAGCCTTGTGATGTAGTGCATTTAATTGTTCCAGTACTTCTTTGTTGTACTTGTCCTGTCTTGTTTCCATGGTATTCCTATCAGATGATGTATGGTTCTTTCCCTGTCTTTGTTAGGTAGGTTAACCTATCCTCCTTATCACAAACTACTATTGAGTTGAGCCACTTTGTATATTCTTCAGCGTCTCCCCAATATAAGATATCGTCACATACCTCAAATCCTTTATCGCAATAATATTGTCGTATGATCTCTTCTATTCTTCCACCACTAGTAAAGATCTCATTGATCAAACGTCCGTTAAACTTTTCATTATATCTATTGGCCGCTTGTTGTGTTAATATTAAACCTCTGTATCCATCTCGTGCTGCCCTTTCAATCTCCCTATCAATCTTTTCTATGGCGCGCTTAATTTTTCTCACCATCTTCTGTGAGTATGAAGGAAGCCCTACACTATATAAAATCTCACATGCTTGTTCTGCATCCATATGTATTCCTTCCTTGCTAACTTATATCTGTTTTGTGATTTAGTTTTATCCCTATGATCCCCTTCACTTGTTCCCATTACTTATCCTATGAATTGGATTGTCACAATCACCTTTGTGGGTCAGCCCATGAAACCATGATATGTACTCGCACCCATCGAGACGATAAAACGTAATGTTAGCCATGTGTTTAGTACCATCGACTACTTCAACTACTTCACTGTTCGTTTTCTCTTCTACTGGTTGCTCTTTTTGAATGCACCCTGGCATACATATACAACAGATCAAGAAGAGAAGCCATGCGCAGTATGTTATGAAGCATGTTTCATATAGATCATTCATTGCTATCCTTCAGTCGTTGCAGCTCTTTTATTAACTCACAACGTGCATGATCTGTATCTCTGAGCAGCTCTTCTAGAAAATCAATACGGCTCTGCATCTCTACAATCTTTACTCTACGTTGGTAATCATTTATAGAACTAGACGCTACTATTACAATGAACACCAACGCTGCGAAAACTACAAACACTCGATCCTTTGTTGTCATCTTTATCACCTATCTATCTCTGTCTTTAACCCGTACATGTCTGGTTCACAAAATTCTCTGTACCGTCTATCTATGTATTCCTTCCAGTGGTCGTGCTCTTCACTTGTTGCACGATACAATGTCAGTGCAGTTAGCCTGTCTGCATTTGCTATTGCTACTACTTCTGGGAAAGATCTCCATACTGCTTTTGCATTATGTCTCATCTCTTCTCTCTTCATTTAACGTCCCATCTTTTACCATAGGCTGCCCAGCTACGGACACACTGCTCCCACTCTTCTTGCTTGACTCCATATAACACTAGGGCCGATAGTCTATCAACAGCAGCAACGTCCCACATGAAGTAGTCTCCGTTGCTCTCTACTTGCTTAGCCATGTTCGCCCTCATAGGAACTGTGCCCAAATTTTTTTCACTGATTAACCTTAAGTATATTCAACTGGGACACTATTGAGTGTTCCACAATGTGGACATCCAACGATAGGATGATCCATTTTTGGAATCCTTTGGGTCCATGTACTCATACACTGACCACATCTCAAGGCCCATTTGGGACCAGAGAACAGATTCAGATTCCAACTCATGTTCATTCCCTGATACGCTGCAATTCGAACCACTTTCTTACTATTCATTTATTTCTCTCCATTCTTCCTGCCCGAGACGAAGAGGAGCATTAGGGCGACCGATCGGTCGCCCCTCTATGACTCTTTATCGTACCTGGTTCTGTTTTAGTCCTTAATGATCAGTAGGTTGACTGGAGTACCATCATCAAGTTCCCCAAGGTCATAGTACCAAGTCCAACCTTTTGCCTCAGCTTCTGCTATCAGCTCACATTGCTTCTCTCTAGAGACCTTACTGTCATCGTATGTCTTCAAACTCTCTCCTACCTACTCTGTGATCAATTTATACTTCGTCCCAACCTTGAACAGCTGGTGTGCACGTACTTTGAATGTAGCCTCCTCAAGTGAACAAAAGGATGTTATGTTGCTAGGATAAAATCCTTGACACCATCCATTACGATGAACCTTCAGAATCACAACTCCTTTGTAAGGTCCTTCCAAAATGACTACACCTGCTCTGATCATGAACCCTGTCTGTTTTGTCATGTTCTCTACCTAGTACCCCAGTTCGACGAACCTGACCAGGTCGCCCTCTTCTTCAATGTGCTTGACTGTGTCCTCTGCCCATTCAACTGTCTTACTGAACCACTGTGCGAAAGTTTCTGTCACTTGCTCGATTCCCTGCACGTCCTCCTCATCATCAACTTGCTGAGCAAAGAACGGTGTGTCCAGTGCTACCTGGTAAGCAGCTCTTTCTCTGATCGTTAGCACTTCAACTCTGGCCTTAAACTGTTCGACACTATCAACGTCAGTCAGTGTCACAACTATTTCACCCTCTTGGTCCCATATTCTTAAACTCATACTACTCTCCTTCTGTCTAGTCTTCTTCGTAGAACTCAGCCACAACTACAACTCTGCCGTCGCCACTGTCACAGATGTCAAACGTCATTCGCTCTACATCGAATGCCACATCAACATAACCACCCTGGTCGAAGTTCCCTACTACCTCTGCGTCTGGGTCCTGCTCGCTCAACTCATCAAGTGCTTTCTGAAACGCTGCCATTGCTTGCTTGACCGTAACCATCTCGTCCTCCATTGCTTTGAGTTTAATGTTATTCTGGTGTAACGTTACTATACTTGATTTTTAAATAAGTTTTAACATGGCGGCCTAGCCTTACATTGATGTATCGCTCACTCATTTGGTCCCTCTGTCCTCGTGAGCATTAGTAGTGTTAGTTTATCTATACTACGATAACCTTTCCTCTTAAGTCCCCGTCTCATTGAGCCTATTATTGGGTCAAAGAGATTGCCCACCTGTATCCATTTTCTATCGCTGCTGTCAATGTAGAACATCCACACATCATGATTAGCGATGGCATATATACGATCCCTAAAGGTAGGGTTCTGACAATAATAGAACTTGTACTCGTTCTCTACTTCACTCATACTTGCTCTCCTAACAGCATTAGCCTTTCGAGTCTATGTTTGTCTCCCAGGAGGTCGCTTCTTTCCTCTCCTCTAATCCATAAGATCTCATATTGTAGTATACCGTCTTCATGGTACCCCTTCTGTATTCCATGTTGTTGACCATTAAGGTAGGGAACTTCATAGTACAACACTTTTCCATGGCCGTTTTGACTCATACCACCCTCGTAATACCATTTTGCTGTTCCATGTGCTTGGCCGTTGAAAAAGAAGATCTCCCAATGTAGTGTGCCATCTTCGTAATACCCCTTCTGTACTCCATGTTGCTTATCATTAACAAATGGGATCTCCCAATTTAGTGTGCCATCTTTGTAATAACCTCTTTCCCACTTTATTTCGACGCCTGTCATATTTGTTCTCCTAACAACATCAGCCTTGTTAGTCTGTGTTCATCTCCTTTGAGATCGTCTCTTTCTTCTCCTCTTATCCAAAGCGTCTCTTGCTTAAGTAGACAAGCGTCATAGTGTCTTTCTATTCCATGTCGTTCGCCATTGACATAGGAGACTGTCCAGTTCAATGTACCATCTACATAGTACCCCTTCTCTACTCCATGCTCTCGGTCGTTGATGTAGGGGGTCTTCCAGCTCAGTGTACCGTTACTCCAGTATTCCTTCACCATTCCATGTAGTTGTCTGTTGACGAAGGGATACTCAGATCGTAGTGTACCATCTCCATAGTAATCTCTGTCCCACTCTACTTCACTCATCCTTGCTCTCCTAACAATATTAATCTCTCGAGCCTATGTTCGTCTTCTAGGAGATCGTTTCGTTTCTTATCTCTTATCCATAAGCTTTCTTCTTGTAGTGTACCATCTCTATGATATGTCTTTGATACTCCATGTAGTTGACCGTTGATGAAGGAGATTTCCCATTGAAGAATACCATTCTTGTAGTACTTCTTTTCTATTCCATGTGGTCGACCGTTAACAAAAGGAGTCTCCCAATATAGCATTCCACTGCTCTTATGTAGTCTTCTCCATTCTACTTCACTCATACTTGTTCTCCTAACAACATTAGTCTTGTTAGTCTGTGTTCATCTCCTTTGAGATCGTTTCTTTCTTCTCCTTTGATCCATAGAAACTCACAGTGGAGTGTTCCATCTTCGTAGTACCACTTCTCTACTCCATGTCGTTGACCATTGGTATATGGAGTCTCCCATTCGAGTGCGCCATCTTTGTAATACCATTCTGCTACTCCATGTGCTTTGCTATTGACATGGGGAGTCTCACAATGTAGTGTACCATCTTTGTAGTATTCTTTTGTCCACTCTACTTCACTCATCCTTGTCCCCCTAGCAACATCAGCCTCTCAAGCCTATGTTCTGGGAGTAAGAGATCACATCGTTGGGATCCATTGACCCATAGAATCTCTGCTTTGAGTTGACCATTATTATAATACGACCTTTCTACTCCATGTATTGATCGATCCTTAACATATGGAATCTCTGCTTTGAGTCGACCATCCATGTAGTATAACTTTTCTACTCCATGTCGTTGACCGTCGGTAAATGAAGTCTCTTGGTAAAGTCGACCATTAAGATACCACTTTTCTATTCCATGTTCTTGTCCATTGACAAAGGGAGCCTCCACTTGGAGTTGACCATCTTCGTAGTAATACTTTTGTACTCCGTGCTTTTGTCCATTGACATATGGAGTCTCATGTTGAAGCTCGCCGTTGTCGTAGTATGTCCTGTCCCAATTCACCTCACTCATATTTGTTCTCCTAATAACATTAGCCTCAAGAGCTTGTGCTCGTCTCCTAGGAGATCATTTCTTTCTTCACCATTAACCCATGGAATCTCACTTCGAAGTTGACCATCTTCATTATAAAACCTTTGTACTCCATGACATCTTCCATTGACATATGAAGCCTCCATGTAGAGTAGACCATTGTCATGGTACCACTTTGCTATTCCATGTTGTTGTCCATTAATATATGGAACGTTGTAGTGCAAGTGGCCATTATACCAATATCCTGTTTCCCACGCTACTTCACTCATACTTGTTCTCCTAATAACATCAGCCTTGTTAGTCTGTGCTCATCTCCTTTGAGATCGTTTCTTTGTTCACCATTGATCCATAAAATCTCATATGAAAACTGACCATCTTTGTAGTACCACTTATCCATTCCATGCCTTAGTCCATTCACATATGAAGTTTCAGATGAAAGTTGACCGAGGCCGTAGTAACTTCTTGCCACTCCATGTTGTCGTCCATTAACGAATGGAATCTCTTTCCAAAGTTGACCATTGTTGTCATACCACTTCTCTATTCCGTGCTCTTGTCCATTCACATATGGAGTTTCATATTCAAGTTGATCGTTTTCGTGGTATACCCTTTTCCACTTTACCTTGCTCATACTATCTCTCCACCCTTAATGTTTCAACCATACTGAGCACTTCTGTTGTGGTGGCAACTTCCCTCTGTGCCTTGGTGAGCTTCTTCTGTTCACGCTTACAAAAGTCATCAACAATACTATTAACCAGTCGTTGTGCGCTCCCTGCAACAACTACACACTCTAGTCGGTTCTCCCAATTGGGATCACTCGTCAAGACTGCTTTGTATGATTGAATGAGTTCTAACAACCTTGTGGAAGTATAGATCTCTTTCCAGACGTCTCCTGCCTCTGGTTTGAATTCAAAGTCAATTGTCTGTGCCCGAATACAAACCCAGCTCCCTGTTTTCTTCCGTCCTATGATTACAATTACATGATAGATGCTCGAGTGGCTACTTCGATCATACTCTATAATCCATGTATCGCCAATGTTGAATTGGTCTGACATTCTACGTCTCCTTTTTGCTCCTCTGGATCCTGTTATTTATTTCTTACCTTCTGACAACAGCATTTCGTAGAGGGCGTCACTTTTAGCCAGTTCCTTGAACAGAGGTAGGTCCTGTTCACCTATCTTTATTAGCTCTTCACGAGCCTCGGGACAGGTCATCCGAAGTAGCTCATTCAACTTTTGTTGTACATCCATCTTCTACCTTCTTTCTCTTTGTCCAAACAGATCTATATTTCTATTGGTTAGTTTTAAATTTGTTTTGACCTACAAGACATAAAAAAAGAGAGGCCCTTGTGAGGCCTCTCTTCTATAATGAGGATGTGATCAGTCTATTGACTGATTGTGGATCCATATCATCTCATTATACAGTGTACCATCCTTACAGTAATGCTTCATTGTTCCATGAAACATATCATGGATAAATGACCACTCTTGTTTGATCATACCATTTTTCCAATAAGTCCTTGCTGTACCATGTATCTTACCGTTAACGTATGGTGTTTCTTTCTTGAGTGTACCATCGTCACGATACACTCTCTCCCATCCGTCTAGGCGAATTGTCTCTTTTGAGTCCTGATCTTCTTCCTCCATATCTTCATCCATCTGCTTTGACTTTTTGATTGAATCTTGTAAAGCAATTGCAGCATCACTATTCTGATCTAAGATAGTAGATGCAAACCCCTCCACCATCCTTCCCAGTTCTTTTATGCCCATTGTATCTACTGCTGGTCGCTCAGACTTACCATTGGTATATACTATTTCCATTGTAAGTGCACCTTTGACATCATAGAACTTTGCTGTCCCATGTGCCTTATCTTCAACAAATGGCATCTCCTCTGCTAGAGCACCATCACCCCTATAAACCTCCGCTGTCCCATGTCGCTTACCATTGACATATGGAACCTTCTTCTTAAGTGTACCGTCATCATAAAATGTTTCTTTCCACTCAACCTTACAATTATCCATGCTTACATCCTTTCAAGATCCCCATGGTCACCTTATAGAT
>Ga0164310_10000705_pt1 | contig 18290 bp, 29 predicted proteins | sample GuaBasSedimGuay1_FD_121795 | JGI IMG/M metagenome (GOLD analysis project Ga0164310, IMG submission 121795) | Subseafloor sediment microbial communities from Guaymas Basin, Gulf of California, Mexico - Guay1, Core 4569-9, 0-3 cm | ecosystem: Environmental > Aquatic > Marine > Hydrothermal vents... | reverse complement strand
TCACTACAGAGAAATTACAACACATAATTTACTACCCAGTAGTTAAACTTTTAAAGGGGGTTTACATAGTAAACCCATGATTAAGTTATTGGTTGTATCTGCACTACTTCTTTCAGCAATATCTATCGGAGTACTCGTCGGTAATAATATAGAAGACAAAGAAATTAAAGAAAATATAAATAATATAGAACATAAGGTTTTAGAAAAAGTACCATTATATTATAATATGTCAGAGTCAGGAATTATATATACTAAAAATAAACTTGGAGAATTTGTGGAGGTAAAAATAAATGGTTAGAAAGAAAGCAATATATATTCCAATAGAAGATGTAACTAGAACAGAGGGAAGTGATGGAAAACCAGCAAGGATTGACATTAAACCAGACGCACCAGTTTACCAGAGAAGTGCTGGTGGAGGATTTGGAAGAACTGGGACAGTAGGTGGTGGAGGAGTTAGAGATACAACAGCAATAGAAAGACAACAGGAACAACAAAGAATATCAGAACAATTAGCACAAGAACGAGCTACACAAGCAGAACAACAAAGACAACAAGCCGAACAGCAAAAACAAGCAGAACAACAAAAGCAGCAAGAACAAATACAATTATCAATATCAGAGCAGCAAAGAAAAGAAAGGTTAGCACAGGCTCAACAATATAAGTCCTCAGCAACTATCCAAGAATACGAGAAACCAGAGCGATCATATAAGCAACCATGGACAGAATCAGCAAAACAATCTATTTCTAGTGTAAAAGAAAATATAAAGACTTTTTTTACAGGAAAAGAACATGATTATAAAGATGTGTTAGATCCATTCGAGCATTCAGGAAAAATGAAGAAAGAAAGGATTGCAGAACCAGGGGTAGAATACTTTGAACCGCAATTTGGAACAATAACAACAGATGAACCGACAGGAGTTAAAAAAATTAAAACTGAGTCGAAGACATATGGACAACTACAAGAAGAAATCGAATCAAAAAGAACAAAAGAACTAGACCCAATAAAAAGAGACTATGAAAAGCAAATTGAAAAAGACCAACAAGAAATTCAATCCAACGTAGACAAAGGTTATACTAGATTTGAAGATGCAGAAAGAGAGTTTGCAAAAAGAACAGCATCCGCAAAACAAACATATCAAGAAAAAGCGGTTGGAGTATATGAGAAACACCAAGATATACCAGACTTATATCAAAGAACAGGAACACGAGTCCAAAATATAGCACCAGTCGCAATAGACATAGCAGTAGCAACTGGTTTATCAGTTGGTGGAAGCCCATTGGCATCAGCAGGATATTTGACAGCTAGAGGTATTCAGAAAGGAGTAAAGACACCATCAAAACAAGAAGCATTACTCGACATTCAAGAATCATGGGGAGACATTTTAACAGGGAAAGAAGTAAAAGATTCAAGATTATTAACAGAATATATTGGACAAAGAAAAGAGGCTGGATTATATCTACTATCAGCGATACCATCTTCCTTCGCTGGTGTGACAAAAATATCAAAAGAAATAGACGTTTTACGATTAGAGGAAGGGATGAAGGCTAAGTCATTTACGGCAGGTCATCACTACGACATAAAAAAACAAACGTGGGTTAAGACAAAAACCACCCAAGACACATCGTACTTTCATGCAAAAACAGAAATGGACTTCCGTATATTTGACAAAGGAAAGGGGAAATTTGGGATAGGTCAAGGGGTAGGGACTCAAAAGGTAGATTTTTTACCATTCTCGGAACAAATAGGAGATACTGGGTGGAAGACAATGAAAATGGATTTTGTTTTGGCAGGGCGAGGGAAAACAGATAAAATTATTTTAAATAATATTCTACAGTCATCAAGATACTCCGCTACGATAGGAGAAGGATATATAACACCAACTAAGATAACAAAACAAAAACAAGTATACGAAAGAATACCTACAAAGGTTTCAGGATTAAGAGGAGATATTTTAGTAAAAAGTCCATTCGATGAAAAATTCCTAACGACAAAAAATATCTATATCAAACCATCTGGAGGTTCTAAAGATTTCACATTTGGAGGAATAGCAGAAGATATGGGAGAGTTTTACAAAGGACGTGGAGGAAGAATAACTGCAAAAAGAATATATGGAGAATTAGCAGACGATATTTTAGTAACAGATGACATGGTAGAAATACCACTAAGAACAACGGCAAAAATTCCACTACAAGATACTTCAATTATATATAAGAAGATTCCAAAGTTTTCTCACGATCCAGGATTTGAAGTGATTAAGAAAGGAAGCAAAAGCGGTAAACCATTCCTAGAGAATTTATATAAACAAAAAGTTCAAACAGATTTCGGTTCTTTTAGCTCTACTGCAACATCTAAATTAAAGCCTATTACATCTAAAGTATTAACACCAAAGATTTCTATGGTCCAACCGAAGGTAGAACCAGCTGCTTCGATTTATGCAGGAACTGGACAATATGAAAAGGCACAATTTTATGGAGTATCTACAAAAACTAAATCACGTTTAACATCAGTTGTACAGGATAAACAATTAATGAATATGAATCTTGGAGTTTCAACAGACGTATTAACAAAACAAGAAACAGGAATAGGACTGGCGACAAAACAAATACCACTGACAAAACAAAGAAGAGAATTTAACCAGAGACTGGAATCAAAACAATTAACAAAACCAAATCAGCAAATCAAACAGGGACTCAAGGCTGGACAGGTAACAAGACAAAAACCATTAATGAGACAAACACTAAAACCACTTATGAATGTTAATATAAGACCACAGCTGACATATTCAGGAGGTGGGTTTGGTTGGGGTGGAGGATTCGGTATTGGCTTCGGCTTCGGAAGAAAACCAAAAAAGAAAACAAAAGAAGTAGAACTATATGCTGTCCAAGTAAAAAGAAAGGGAAAGTTTGGAGTAATTGGTACTGGATTAACATTAGGAAGAGCGATGGCATTAGGTAAAAAAAGAACTACAGAAACGTTAGCTAGAACGTTTAAAATAACAAAGACAGGAAAGAAAAGAAGAGTAAAATCAACAAGAGATTTAGGCGGATTAACTTTAGAATCATTCAGAGGGTATAAAATAAAGAGGGGTAAAAAAGTATCACAACCATCTGGAATATTCATACAGAAAGCTCCATACGCATTAGGAACAAGACAAGAACGAAGAGCAATACAAAGAGCAAGAAAAGAAAAGAAACAACTAAATAATTTGATTAATATGTAAGATGAATAAATTTACAAAAATAATAGCATTAAGAAGAGATAGAACATTATCCAAAAAGAATACAAAAAAAGAAATTGCAGCATTAAAGAGAAGAGAGCGTAGGGTAAAAAAAGAAACACAAATTCTAAGAGAAGTAAGAAGAAAGAGAAGTGTAGGAGGAAGAATAGGTGGAGCATTAACAAAAGGTGTTGGAGTGGCCCGTAGAGGAGTTACTCAATCTTTATTAGACAGAAGCAAACCTGTATCTAGCTCTGGGAGGGGGGCACAAGAGACACATGAATATGATACAATGTTTACACAAACAACAAGAGCAAAAGGATTAACTAAAACTGGTGGAGTAAAAACAGGGAAAAGAGGAAGACCAAGGGGAAGTTATGATCAAAGATATGCAAAATGGGGTGGAGTATATGGTTACAGAAAAGCTATCGCACAAAGAAACAGATTAGAAAAAATACAAGCTATGCGAAATGCAGCAGTAACTCCAAGACAACAGGTAGTTTTAGAAAGCATAGAAGAAAGAAGAAGAATGCAAAATACATCAATAGAAAGAAGGAGGTTTCCAGACACAGCAGGTGACGTAAGCATGGGGAGTTTTATGAGAGACGTAGATACTGCAGCAAATTTAGTAGATTAAAATGGCAAAAAAACAAGAATTACAAAAGTACGAACAGCAATTACAAGAGTATGAACAAGAATTAACACAAGCACAAAAAGGAATAGATGCACAAAAACAAGAAATGACACAGTATGCAAATTCAACATATAATTCAGACTCAAAACAAAACCTAGTAGAATGGGAACTAGACTTTAAACCAGAGTTAAATGATATAGCAAGAAGTTTAAGATGTGATGTCCTAAGAATAGATACAAAGGGAAATGAGTTCTGGATAACAAACCCAAATCAAGAAAGAATTTTTCTAAATGAGTTAGGGGTTAATGATGTTTTAAGAAAGATAATTTTATTAGTAAATAAAAATAAAGTATTATCAAACTATACAGTAGACGAAATAAAACTAAGAGTATTTCAAATAGGACACGAATTAAGAGCATTAATATATAATAATTATGAAGCATATGATATAGATAACGAATATAAAATGAATAATTACCCTGGGATAGTAATGGATGTTTTAGATATTATAGAAGGAGCATATAGAAGAGCTATGAACGGAGAAACTCATAAAGGGTTAGGAGAACAAAGAGTAGTAACTCAACACGATAATATGAACCCAAACCAAGGTGGGATGCATCCGCAAAAGACATCTAAATGGTATAGTCCTGGGACATGGGGAAATTAAAATGAATAAGATTTTTTTTTTAATAGGGATGTTGATGATAATGCTTGGCTCATTTTCCTCCGCACAAGGAATGATAGACGACAGTATACCACTAGAAGCAAATGGAGCAATACCAGTTAATATACAAGATCAACACACAGAGATAATAGATTTAGTACTTCACAGAGAACTAGACAATGTAACACTTAACCAAACATACTCAATAGGAGATACGTCTATTATTATAGAAACAACTGGAGTAACCCCAACAGCAGGGCATACTGTATGTTTCAAAGAATTGTCAGCATTTTATCAAGCAAATATAATAGCAGTAACACCTATAGCTGGTAACTTTTATAACGTAACACTAGATACTCCATTAGATTATAGTTTTTCTAGCAATATGAATGGATGCCTTTCTACTACAAATATGGCTATTGATGGAAGTGTTACTCCACAAACATTTCATATAACACCAGAAGGATTAAGTGATGGTGAGGAATGGGATATAACTAGGATAATATTTGTATTAGCTGGAGAAGGAATAGGAGCACAAAACGATAAACCAGACGACGGAGATTTTGGAGTTACGTCTGTATTAACAAATGGCATTGTATTAAGAAGTGTCAATGGTGTTACTAAAAATATATTCAATGTAAAGAGAAACGGGGAATTTAGATTAAGGGCATATGACGTTACATATACTGACAAAAGCAAAGCTGGGTTATATAGTGTGGGAGTTAGAAGGTCATTTAGTGGGACAGATAAAAATGGAGTAACTGTAAGATTGACTGCGAGTAGCAAAGATACAATAGAAGTAATTATTCAAGATGATTTAACAGAAATGTTTGGGATGAAAGCAGTAGTCCAAGGGCATAGGGTGACAGATTAAAATGAATAAAATATTAACAACAATACTATTAGGATTGTTCTTATTTAGTTTCGTATCTGCAGAAAATATAGGGAATTTTAGAGTTAATGAAAGTTTCCAGATAACAAACTATTGTGCTACATCAGACTGCTCTTATATGAATATAACAAGTATAACTTCTCCATCTGGACAAGTAGTTTATTACAACGAAGAGATGACAAAGAATGAACAAGAATTTAACTACACATATACTCCATTAGAACTAGGGATATATAATTTTAAGACATGTGCAGATCCAGAAAGTACAGTAAGATGTGAGAGTGATGAGTTTACAGTTTCACCAACAGGAAAAGAATTAACATATTCTAAATCAATATTATATACCATAATAATAGTAATGTCTTTACTTGTATTTTTAGGATTATTATGGGTAGGAATACTATTGCCATCAAAGAATAAATCAGACGAGATGACAGGATATATATTAGCAGTTAATAATCTAAAATATCTTAAACACTTTCTATTAGGGTTTGCATATATAACACTTGTCTGGATCTCATATTTCTTATGGATGATAACATATGCCTATTTAGATTTTAACTTCTTAACGACAATATTCAGATTCATCTTCACATTTTTAGCCATAGTAACATTACCATTGTTTATTTTATATGTTTATCTTACAATAACTAATTTTATAAAAGACCAACAGATAGGAGATTTCTTAATGAGGGGGCTTAATGTAAGATGATAAAAAAAACAGCAAGGAATAAGAGAGACTTCTGGATGTTTAAAGCCCCAATCGAATTGAAAAAAGAATTTGATTTTGTATTAGACGAAAGAGGTAAGAAAGGAAAGGCTAGTGAAAGAACAACATATAGAAGATTAGGATTAGCAGTTTCAAGACATCCACAACTAATGAGGGACTTAATAAAAGCAGATCTAAGGGAGGTTCAACGTGAAACTAAGAAAAATAAGTTCAGATAAAAAAGGAGAACTAAGTATGTTTAGTCTTTTTACATGGATGATTACAGCTTTTTTAGCAGTAGTAATGTTTGCAGGTATGATATGGGTAATGGGAACTCTTAATGATGTATTTACAGAAGTAGGATTAGAAAACGAAAAGAATGCAGGACAGCCAGGATATACTAATATGTCTTTAGCAACGGAACAAATATGGGGTACAACCTATGAATCTATACAGGCGTTAAGAATGGTAGCAACAGTATATATATTAGCACTAGCAGCATCAATAATTATAGTAGGGTTCTTGGAAAGAAAGCACCCATTCTTATTTTTTGTTTATATGTTAGTAGTGCTACTTGGATTAATATTTTCACCAACAATATCAAATGCATATGAGGAGTTATTAGTGGCAGGATTATTTGAAGGAGAGTTAGAAACATTTGTAGCAAGTAACTTTATATTACTCAATCTTCCAGTTTTCGTATTAGTCATAGGTGGGCTTGGTGGGATAGGACTTTTTATAAATCTAGTCAGAAATGGTAACGAAGGTGAATTAAGATGAAGAAATTGATGGGTATATTACTATTAGGAATGTTTTTTATTAGCTTAGGAAGCTCCTTTGAGTTCGATAATGTAAAAAGTTATGATGAAAAAGTAAAGGTTGTAACAATTACAAATGCCTTTGGAACTGGTGATGTAATAGGACAATCAAAATTACTATCTAAGCAAGGTGAAACATTAGGTGCAGGTTATCAAAATGTATCTATGTTTGAATTATGGGCATATCAAGATTATGAAGATGCTTTAAAACAATTTGTCCTAATAGATATGGAAACAAAAAAGGAAATAGATAGAGAATTTGATTTAAAGATATTGACTTACAAAGCAGAAGAGATAGAGGATTATGATTATGATTGTTATTTTGATTACTCAGAAGATGAGAATGGGGTAGAATATTGTAATAGTACATTTTTAGGAACTCATATAGAATATAAAGAAGTATGGACTGATTTAGTTTCTTCGGATATAGATAAGAACGAAAAAATAACAGTTGGAGTCTTTACAGAAGTAAAAAGTGGAGATTACATAGATTGGATTCCTACTATTTATGGAGTTGAAATTGATGAGTGGGCAACATGGACAGAAGCCTTGAATACAGACTTAGTTTTGTATTATAAATTAGATGAGATTACTGGAACTACAGCAGAAGATGCACATAGTACCAATGACGGAACAGCAAGTTACACAAGAGTTTTCACAACAGAAGAAACGGGTATAATCAATACTGCAGCAGATTTGCATCTTGATGATTATATTGATACTGGTTGGGATGGAATATCTACAACTGATGAATTTACTCTTCATGCGTGGGTTAATGCAAGTACTGGTGGGAACGGAAGAGTTTTGTCTAGTGAAGATTCTAGTAGTAACGGTATTCACATGCAAGTAGATGAGAACGGGCATCTATATGGATTTATCAGAAAAGACCCCTCTAATTATTTATACAAATATACAACTAGCGTTGATTTGCACGGGGCCGGATGGAAACACATAGCTTTTACTTATGATGGTTCTGATACTCTTGCTGGTATGAAATTATATGTTGATGGAACGGAAATAACAACAGTTACAAGTGGGGGGAGTATAAGTGGATCATCTACATCTTCAAATAATTGGTATATAGGAAGAAAGGGAGGGGGCGCATATAATTATTATAATGGATTTGTTGATGAAGTAGCAATATGGGAGAGAGAATTAACCTCTGGAGAAGTAACAGCATTATGGAATGGTGGGAATGGGCTACCTTATGCCACTCCGTCTGCGGACAATTCTCCAACAGCAACTCTAAACACGCCAGTAGACACAACAAACTTAACGACCTCATCAGTAGACTTCAACTGTTCAGCATACGATGACGTAAACTTAGTGAATGTAAGTTTAATGATAGATGGAGTAGTGGACCAAACAAATACATCAGGAATAAATAATACAAACTATATTTTTACTAAAACAGGATTAACTAATGGGAATTATAACTGGAGTTGCCAGGCATACGACAACAATTCACAATCAACTACACCAACTGCTAGAGACTTTAATATAAGTCTAATAAAACCAACAGTAACTCTGAATACCCCAGTAGATACAGCGAATTTAACTGCTCCCTCTGTAGATTTTAACTGTTTGGCTTATGATGATGTGAGTTTGACTAATGTAAGTTTGGTAATTAATGGGGCAGTAGACCAAACAAATTCTTCTGGATTTAATAATACTAATTATACATTTACGAAAACAGGTTTTAGTGATGGAGATTATAATTGGAGTTGTCAGGCTTGGGACAATGAAGGAGGGGTTACAACTCCGACAGCAAGAGACTTTAATATAGCTATCCCACCAATCCCTATTGTTACCTTGAACTCACCTGCGGACGACTCAACACAAGAGCTGACAACTGATTTCAATTGCTCGTCCTCTGTTAGCGCAACTGCCCACTTAACGAACGTGAGTCTTTGGACTAATGCTAGCGGTAGTTGGGAGAGTGCTTTTATTCATAACTTAGTTGGTAATATTACAGATACTTCAACATTTACACCGACAGAGAACCAATCTACGGTGGCCACTCAAAATGAATCAGAATATATATCTGTTAAGAATTTTACAATCAATAGTAGGGTGCAAAATGTAACTGGGAATATATGGACAAGTGCAGGCGACACTTATGTTAATGTGACATATGTTTATGATGACGGGACTGAATTTTCGGAGAGTAAAACAACGGGCCTAGGGTCACCAGCTCCTTATGTTTCTGACGGGGTTAATTCTTCAAAGTTTGTTTCATATATCAGATTATATTTAAAACACGCGAATCAAGATGGGTGGAGTTATGAGAATGGGACTGTTATCAATACTATAGACAGTTTAGAAGTATTTGAGAGTGATATAGCAGATATAACTCTCTGGAACTGTTATGCCTGTGCTAATAATAGTAACTGTAATTTCTCATCCACTAATTACACAGTCTACAAAGATGTAGCATCACCATCACTCTCTTTAACCTCTTTAAACGAAACTTATAATTATAATAAATTAGATGATACGAGATATTTAAACTGGACAGTAAACGACACATACCTAGATACTTGCTGGTATGATTACAATAATACAAATACTACAGTAACATGCGGAGACAACACAACTTTATTAACTCTAAAAACTGGGGCGAATAGTTTAACCTTTTATGTTAATGATAGTTCTGGGAATTTAAATAGTAGCACAACAACATGGGGATATAGAGTATGGGAGAATAGTAGAACTTATGATGCAAGTGTATTGATTGGAGCATCTACAGATTTTGAAATAAATATAGCAGCTAACGCCTCACTAACTAATGTAACCTTAATTTATAATAATACTTTATACGATGCAATAGGCGGCCCAACATATATAACTTCATTGATACCGACATCAGAAGGAAGCATGTCATTCTATTGGAACTTCACATATGCAGGACAAGAATTTAGTTCAGAATCTAATTCACAAACAGTAGGATCATTAGGGATAGACGACTGTTCATCGTATTCAAACGAAATGTTTACATTCACAATGGTAGATGAAGATACATTAGAAGAAATAAATGGAACAATAGAATTTCAAATAAATCTATACACAGTTGGAGACGACACAATAATAGATAGTTATAATGCAAGTTATACATACACGATAGGAGAAGACTCAAAAGTATGTTACAATAATTTAGTAGGAAATTATGATATGTCATATCAGATAAGACATTATGGCAACTCATCTGACTACCTAAAGAAATATAGAAACGTACAATTATTAACAATTAATTCAACAGACTTCCCACAGAATCTAACATTATATAACTTAGAAGCAGATAGGGGTTTCTCTTTTAATGCAATAGTGGTGGGGAATATATTATATGCACAAGGTGGAACTGGGTTATTAGTAGATGTACAAAGACAATATCTAGCATATGATCAGTTTGTATCAGTAGAGTCAGCAATTACTAATTCAGAAGATACCGCAGTAGTAAATTTAGTAGAAGATGATGAAATATATAATTTCATAGTAAGTTACAATGGAGAAGTAATAGGGACTTTTAATAATTATCAAGTAAAATGTGCGAACTCTGGGATAGGACAATGTTCAATAACTTTAAATTTAGCTATAGCAACAGGAGTAAGAAAAGATTTTGAAGATTATGGAAACATAACGCAATTATTCTTATTAGATACAGATACAAATATATTACATCATACATTTAGTTCTACAGATGGTTCATCAAAGTCAATAAGAAGTTTAGTATTAAAAGATGATGGATTTGGGAACGAAACTATTTGTAATAATACTGCCTCTGGACTATCTGGAACAATATTATGTACAATACCACCACAGTATCAAAATATGTCTATATTTATTCAAACATTTGAAAGCGAAGAATACCTGGGGAGCAAATTTCTTTCACAAGGTCCAGTAATAGATTGGAAAGGAGCAGATATATTAATTATGTTATTGATGTTTAGTTCTCTAGTATTATTATTTGTAGGACATCCAGTAACAATAGTAATAGGGGCAATAGTAGGATTAGTTATGCCAGTAATATTAATCTCAGTAGCGACAGCAACATTTACGACCATGATAGGATCAGCATTATATTATATAGCAGGAGGTATCATTATCCTTATTGTAATGAAAAGGAAAAAATATTAACATGAATAAAAAAGGAATAGGACTAAGGCCAATGATGACAAACCTATCTTTAGTATTGTTATTTAGTTTCTTTATGTTGAGTTTTGTTTATACTTCTATAGAAATACAAAACCCAAACTCAGATATATTTAGTGATACATATGGGTTAAATAATTCTAAAAATAGCATGGAGAGTACACTTGGCAACTTCACAGATACTTCTGATAACATCTTTAATCAAATAGCAGAAGATAAGCCAACAGCAGTAGACTTTCTATTCTTAATATTCAAAGGGGCGTTTTACATACCATGGACATTCCTATCATTTGCCATTACATCATTAAATGCATTAGTAGTAGTTATATTCCCAGCATTAGCAGGAACAGGTCTTGGAAGTATAACAACAACAGCAACAGCAATAATGTTATCGTCAATATTAGTAACGATAGTATTATTAACAGTAAAAGCCATAAGAACAGGAGAGAGTGAAAGATAATGACATACCCAGAGTTGAACGGAACACTTGTAAGAGATGATTTAATGGAACTATTTGTTTACTCTAACGTAGTAACTGGCGGACTATTTGGGCTGTTTATAACTATGGGATTCTTTCTAGTTGTCTTTATAGGAGTAATGATGTCTTACATTTCAAGAGGAAGAGATATAGAAATAGAGAAGTGTATGTTGGCAGCATCATTCGCAACACTAGGATGGGCAACCATATTAGAGATGTCTTCTGGTATATTAAACCCAGTTTATTTCTTTGTGATAATAGGAATAACAATACTTTCTATGATATGGGTTGCTGTTGGGGATTAGTTACGAAGGAATACAGATTTACCGAGTTTACTTAGCACTTATATACATAATAGTAGTAACATTATTATGGATTTACAAAACTTGAAAGGAGGTTTTTCTTATAAACATGGATTATAAAAAGTTGTTAAACAAATTCAAGGGAGATGAGAAGGGTGTCTTCGGACTGACTGCAGTTCAAAGCTTCTTCGGTAGTATTCTTGGAATTGCTTTACTAGCATTTGTTATTGTAATCATCATGGGGACACTCCAGGGTGCAAATATCCTAGAGAGTGGAAGTGTGGCTGATAACCAGACTGATGCTATCTTAGGTAATGTATCTAATGGAATTACTGGGTTCTTTAACTCAATTTCACCTGTGTATGCAATACTTGCGGTATTGGTAATAATTTTGGTTCTAGTTGTTTTGGTACGAGTTGTACAGAGTCCTTCTGGTAGCGCAACACCTCAACTGTAATTACCAATTACTATTGATTGTGGGTAAATGATCGTGTTCCCACGCACCGAGGACTTATCCTTGTGAACAGAAAATAAGGGGGGTTTGCCTACTCCTCCTAACAAAAGGTAGGAATTATATTCACAATGAAAACACAGAAAGCTGTATCTGAAAGAGGAAGTCAGAGAGATAATTATATTTATGAAAGGAGGTTCTTTAAAAATTAAAAACATATCACAAAATAAGTGTGGTGTTTTCGGACTGACTGCAGTTCAAACGTTCTTTGGGAGTATTCTTGCAATAGCTTTATTGGCATTTGTAATCGTTATCATAATGGGTACACTGCAGAGTGCGGATCTGGTACAATCAAGTACAGGAACAGCAACAGAAACAAATAAATACATTAATATAACAGGATATACCCTAGGGCAATCTGGGTTAGATGGGTTTACAGGAACTATCACAGAGATAGTAAATGCAACTGATGGTGTAGTTATAGCATCAGGAAACTATACGCTAACAGATAGTGTTTTATACAACGCAACAGCAACTAATTGGGCAGATGTAAATGTAACGTATTCTTATACTTATGATTCAGATGCACAAAATCAATTACAATCTATTACTGGCAATACTTCTACAGGAGTTACTGGGTTCTTTAACTCAATTTCACCTGTATATGCTATACTAGCAGTATTAGTTATAATATTGGTTCTAGTTGTTTTGGTACGAGTTGTACAAGCACCAACTGCGAGAGGATCTACTCCGCAATTATAAACTTTCTTTAGCTCCTTTAATTTATAGGAGCATCCCTTTGGGATAAAAAAATAAACAACAATGGCAATAACTAAATGGTATTCGGATTATTAGGACTGATAGTAGTGGTATCTATAATAGTATATATTTCTAAACAAGTACAAAAATGAAAGGAGGGAACATGAAATTAAAAAAAGCAATTAAGTATGAAGAGAAGAAAATGAAACGTGCTGTCAAGTTAGCTGACAAGAAAGAATGTAGAGGCATGAAAGGCATTTCTCAGAAGAAGAAAATGTTATTTAATTAAAATTTATTCGGCTAAGTGGCAGGGGAACAGGGTTTGTCGCCATTCGATCCCCTCCACTCTCCGTTTTTCAGTCACTATTAGGTAGTGAAACAACTATTTAATACTTTTGTTTTGTCATTTTTTAGTTGTAAGATGAATATTTAAAGAATAGTGATTTAAGACCTTTATGAAAGAGAGTAAAAAACAGAGACTTCTACTAATAGTTTCAGAGATTAAAGCTGGAAAGAAACCAGCACAGATTTCTAAAGAACATAAGATAAACAAGAAGACATTACAAAACTACCTTCGACAACTACAACAAATGGACTGTATAGAAAAGCAAGGTTATGGTGTCTGGAAAGTCTTAAAAGAAGTCTCAGTCTCAAGCAAGGCGACAAGTCTCCGAAAACAAATCAGAGGTCATGCATTTAACTGGAAAGTTAAGTTCAAAAAGAATATATTATGGGAAAGAAGATTGAAGCAAAACAATATAAAATATCAACTAATAGGGATAAACAAATCAACTCCAAGAATAATATTCAAAGGAAAAAAGATATGGTTTACTAAAACAGGTCTAGTGGTTTACGAACCAAACTCCTTCTTCTCACAATCCTCATACACATCTAAAGGTCAAGCGGTATGGGAACTCAATAAAACCATAAAAGCTTTAGGAAGGAAGCTTAAAATAAGTCTGGAGGGCTATAGGTTCACGACATCAAGAGAACATTATGGAATGATTAAGAATGAACTAGCAAAACAATATAATGACAAAGGAGAAAAGTTATATGTAGTAGATGACGAAGGACCATGGATGTGGATAGATTTTTCTCATGGTGTCCATGAATTAGAAACCAACGAACCAAAAAACAGCAGAGGAGTACAGAACTGGTTTAATGATATGAAGAAACATAATTTTGAAGTAACTCCATCATTTACATTAAACGCTATTAATCAAGTAACACAAAATCAGGCCATGTTCAACCAAAACTTTGAATCCCATGTAGGAGCAGTAAGAGAACTAGGATCGTCGGTAAGAGAACTAACAAAACAAGTCAAAGAACTACAAGAAGAAAATAAAAGATTAAGAAGATGATAAAAGCCAATAGATGTAAAATATGTAAGAAGATAATAAGAGCAGATAATAAGTCAAAACTATGTTCATATCACTATGCAGCATACTTACAAAAACTAAGAAGAGATAAAAAAAAGAAAATATTATTTAAAAGAATATTACAAGAAGCAACGTCATTTAAACAACCACTATCGTTACAAAAAGATATAAGAGATATTTTCCCACCAGAATATATAGAATAGATTTGTTATTTTAAAGTGGTGAGTCAATTAAAATATAACAGAAGTCTTTATTGTCCAATATGTAACTATAAGATTATACACAATTCCTAAGAGATAAATTTACCATTTCCAAATTAAAACACATACTTAAATAAACTAAAGATTTAAAACAAATATGAAAACACCAATCTGCAAAAATTGCAAGAAGGAAACAAAAAGAAAATTTCTAGGAAAGATAAGAGGAACTGATCTATGTAAAAAATGCAGAGAGGAAATAAGACTAAACCACAGAGAAAAAACAATAGATAAAGCAGACATCAGAGAAGAGTTAAAAGAACTAACAAAAAAACAATCAAGAGAATACAGAGAAGCAAGGAAAATTAAAGATATAAGAAAAGCAAAAGCAAATCAAGTAACACCACCAAAACTAAAAGGATCAATAAAACCAGAACATAGAAGTAATAATAACTGCTATTTAACTTTACAAGAAAAACAAGGACTATTCAGAATACTAACAAAGAGAGGAATATCCAGAGAAGAAGCAGATGAAAGAATTAAAAACCTAGAGAAATCACAAAGGGAACTAGCTAAACATCTAAGAAAAGAAAACAAACCAATGAAAGAAATAAAAACAAGACAACAAGAAATGTTAGGGGAGTTGTGGAATTATTAAAATGGAAAGAACTAAGTGTGAAATTTGGAGTAGAGTCGTAGGATATTTAAGACCAACAAACAAATGGAACAATGGGAAAGCAGCTGAGTTTACAGATAGATTAAATTTTAAAGGAGGAACAAAATGAAACAAAGACTAATACAAATTAGAGACGAAATACAAAAGATAATAGATGAGTTAGAACCAAAAAAGAATAAAGAGTTTAAACCAACAGACGAACAACTAGGAAGGTGGAAAAACATAGCACCAACAAAAAAGACTGTAGGATTATTAACAAGTAAAGGATTTTCTGATTCAGATATTGCTAATATCAAAACACAATACGACTGCCATATTATTTTAAATAATTTAGAGAAGAAGAAAGATGCATAGCGTTAATTGGAATGAACAGTTTAAAATAAGGCCAAGAAGAAACGCAAGTACAAAACATGAAATTATTAAATTATTATTAGTATTAAGAATCCTAGAGAAATACAAAAGAAACTTATATTGGATAAGAGTTTACACAGAACATAAAGTAACAGATAAAAAAATAACAGATGTCTATTTTGAGAATATAAAAACTAACGAAATAATATGCTACGAGATCCAAAAAAACATAACAAAGAAGTGGGCAGAAGAAACAATAAGGGCATATCAAGAATACGAAAATATGTTCTTCACAACAGATTGGATTTTAATAGAAGAAGATAAGTTGTCAAGCGATATAGAAACATTAAGAAATGAAATTGACGAAATATTAATATAAATTATTAGTAACTAGAGAATAGTACAAAAGGTTTATAAAGAATAATAACTACAAATAACTATGGCAAAAACAGAAATACTAAAAGAACTAGAAAATAATTTAAGAGAAATGGAAAGATTAATTAAAACACAAAAATTCAATGTAATAGATGCACAGAAATATATGATGAGATGGTTTAATGTTTATAGATCAATGGAACAGGTGACTTTATCTAGGGACAAATGGAAGAAGAAATATATGGAGTTGAAAAATGAACAACGGGTTTGACACAGTAAAAGAAATAAAAGCACTACCTAAGATAGTCTTCTTGGAAGCAATAGAATATATGAAACTTTCTTTTTTAATAACTTCAATACCAATGAGTTTAGCTTTAATTATAGAAATAGGTAGATGGGCTTTATGAAAGTACAAAAAGTACAAAAACTAGAAACAATAGCGATAAAGACTTGGGCGAGAACAATAGACAGCGGAGACACAATACACAACGCAACAAGATATACTAATTGGAAATTAAAACAATATGACAACAGACCAAATGAGGTTTTAGAAAAGATTAGAAAATGTAAATATCCTAAGAGGTTATATTGATGGAAGATATGCTAGAAGATAAATGTGGTTATTATAATGAGAGTAGAAACCAAAGAAATACAGAAAGAGAAAGAGGGTTAGGAAATGCAGGAACAGCAGGGTTCGAGAGAATGGGATGTTATGATTGTGATGGAAATAATAGAAAGTGTAAAGCTTATTTCAATCCGTTGGGAGAATACAATAAGGGGTTTGGTAAATGAAATGTGAAAACTGCAACAAAGAAATAGAAAGCGGAATGTGGTGTACTACAAAATGTTGGGCAGAATATGAAAAGAAGAGTTCATCAAGTATCAAAAATACGTCGTGTGAGGTAAAAAATGGCTAATTGGGATTTAATAGGGAAAGCACTTATCTTTTTATTTTTTTCTTTAGCAATAATAAATATCATACAGATTATTTATAGAGAGTTTAGATATAATAAAGAAGAAGATCGAAGGAAAATAGCATTAAACATTTATAATAAAAGAGAAATAGAATTTATTCACGACGAGAAGAAGTGGGAGAAGTGGAAGCAATTAAATTATAATCTCTGTAAAATTGCCGATGGGAGTATATATTATTAAAATGGTTACGTTAAGTCTAAATAATACGAAAAACAGGGGAGGTGACACTAATGGTAAAAGCAGATATAAATAAGTTCGGTTCGCAAAATACAGGGAGTGGGAAACAATGAGTAAACAAATGGGTAGAGATTGGATTGAGCAAGAGTATAATGAATGGGCAAAAGAAAAGATTTGTGACCCATGTGGACAAGCAGAAAAGTGTCAATATGTAGCTACCTTATTTGCAGAACACATTATACGAAGAACTTTGCAATCTACAGGAGATAAGAAATGAAAACAATGTACGAAGAATACGGAGAACCTGATGATAAACATGGTAAACATAAATGTTGTAATAAATGTGGGTGTTGTATTGATTGCGGGGATTGTGATGAATATGGATGTGGTTTAGATAATAAATCTACGGTTAAACTTAAAACTTCAAGTAAGAATAAAGATTTAGAATTATTCAAAAAAACTAGTGAGATGGTTATAATGGAAGATAAAAGGTTATTGGAGGAGCTTGGGCGTAAGTGATAGTTAATAGGAACAATGGAAGATTATAGATTAAAATTCACATCATACGGAAATTTATCCTTTCTACAATTAGTAAAAGAAAATAGAAAGATGTTAAATTATTATTATTAGCTTTGTCTGTGGATTGGGGTGGAGATGATTTTTTATTAAAACTCGTACCCTTAGAATTTAAACAATCCATGAAATCCATGGTTTCTCTAGAAGTACTGGAAAATTCATTCCCTAGGGTTGTGGGAAAACTATGGATTTCATGGATTGTTGGTTTTTCTTTTAACTTTACCCCTTCCCAAACTCTTTCCTGTGTCTCAGAGGTAGTCCATTTCCTAGATTCAATCACCCCAAACATATCTTCCAAAACTACTTTTATATTTTTATCAGAAGTCCCTTTGATTTTATTACTTTTGGGCTTTGTTTAATAAGTAGTCCTTGTTTAGAAAGTCAAATAGTTTATTTTATATATTGATTTATTCTGTAAGTTATATGCCAGAAGAAAATTTATCAGAGATTACACCATTTGGAGATTATTTGAAAAGAAAATACGAAGAAACAGGAGAAGATATACTTAAC
>Ga0164310_10000704_pt1 | contig 18294 bp, 17 predicted proteins | sample GuaBasSedimGuay1_FD_121795 | JGI IMG/M metagenome (GOLD analysis project Ga0164310, IMG submission 121795) | Subseafloor sediment microbial communities from Guaymas Basin, Gulf of California, Mexico - Guay1, Core 4569-9, 0-3 cm | ecosystem: Environmental > Aquatic > Marine > Hydrothermal vents... | reverse complement strand
ATATGGTTCTGAAGAAATACGTAGAGGAGAATGAAGCTGATTGGATAACTGTGAATTGCCTAAGCGAACTCGTTGAGAAGACAAAGGCTACTCCATGCTTCGCTTTCTCTAAGCTCAACGATGACGGAATAGTAGCCACGTGCGAAGCCGACCCAACAGCCATGATTCTACATTATCTTATGCGGCACATCTCTGGGAAACCGGCATTCTTTAACGATCCAACAGTAAATGAGAAAGATGGAACACTTATCCTAGCGCATTGTACATCACCAACGAAGCTTTTAGGGTTCAACGAGTCCGCGCTTCCCTATCAGGTGAGAACGCATCATGAATCGAATTACGGAGCTACTCCAAAAGTATTCTTCAGAGAAGGAGAGGTTACAATAGCTGGGCTATCCTTTGACATGGATGAGATGCTCATCGTGAAGGGCAGAATCGTTGGAAGCCCTAATCTAAGGATATGCCGTTCGCAGGTTGAGGTGAAAGTTGCTAATCCTTCAGGAATTCTTAGGGAATGGCGAGGCTTCCACTGGGTTTTAGTATACGGAGACTACGTCGAGGAGCTACGAGCGATCTGTAAAGTGAAGGGAATAAAGGCCATCATTTATGAGTAGCTAGGATGTACGGATTAGCAATATAAGAGAGCCTCAAGCATAACTAAAATGAAGACGCCATACCGTGGCATGAAGAAATATCAGTGCAGAAAGACATGGAAGCCTTGATTAGGCCTCCAACGTGTTTTTATAGACGAATAGAACATCTTAAATAAATAGAAAATTCTTATAGAGAGGTTTGGAAATATCTGTGAGGTTAGTTATGCATAAAATGCTGTAGAGCCGGTAAGGGAAAAACCATGGAAGTAAGGAAGGTTCAAGTTATCGGAGGAACAACATTCATTGTTTCCCTTCCTAAAAAATGGGTTAATCAGGTCGGGTTAAAACCGAGCGAGGAGCTGATCCTGGTTCCCAAAGGAAACTCAAGCTTGCTGATTAAGCTGAAAAGAGATGCCGAGAAGATTCTAAACTCAGCGATTAGCATAGAGGTTAACTCGAGGAAAAAAGAGGAGATACTTAGACTCATAATTGCAGCATACCTCGCTGGCTACCAGAACATCAAGCTGGTCTCGAGTCTCCAAATAGATCCAAGCATAGAATCATTCATTAGAAACAATTCATGGAAGTTCATGGGCCTCGAGATATCTGAGGAGCATGACAAGGAGATGATATTGACCACATTGTTCAACTCTTCAGCTCTGACGATTCAGAAAGGCTTATCAAAGATGCTCAGAGCAGTCTCGTCCATGCATAGAAACGCAATAAAAGCATTTGTAGAGAATGATGTGAAGATGGCTGAAGAAACCGTGAAGCTCGATGACGAAGTAGATCGTTTAAATCTTTTCATCATCAGGCAGCTGATGCTCACACAGGGAAGCTTAGCAGCCAGCAATATAGGAATAAGCATGCTGGAGGAATCATTGATCTACAGAACAATAGTTAAGGATCTTGAAAGGATAGGTGACTACGCCGTTGAAATAGCTAAGAAAACCTCTAAAGACCTTAAGATACCTTCTTCCTTACGCCGGGAACTAATCGAGCTTAGCCAAGCAGCAACAAGAACATACCAAGATGCCTTAGACATCTTCCTAGCTAACGATGTGGAAAACGTTGATAAAGTATTCAGAGATGAAGAGGAATTTTTGAGGAAGATGAAAAGTATCCTAGACAGTTATGTAGCGGACAAATCCTTGGATCCAGCAAGCCTCATCAAATTAATCCAAGTGATAGATATATTACATATGGCTATGAATAAAGGTAGATCGATAATAAATGAAACATACAATAGATATATAACCTATCTCTCAGCCACATTAAAACATCAACGTGACCTCTAAAGTAATTCATTGTTCATCATATTCGTCTTTGGAGATCAGGAGCTTAACATCTCTTTTAGCTTTGCAACAGCATATCCATAGTACTCTTTGAATTTGGGGTCGATCTCTAAAAGATAGAGTTCACGCTTATATCCTTCCTTGATCAATCGGAAAACTTCCTTGTATGGTATTTTACCCCATCCAATCGGCATGTGCAGGTCTCCGTAGCCAAAGGTAATGTTCTTCTTGTCCGGCGAGAGCGGATCAAATTCGCCGAAGTTATCATGCAAGTGCACATGAATCATATAAGGCACAACGTTTTTGACTGCCTCCAGAAAATTAAATTTGTAATAACTCGCAGAGAGGAAAGCGTGGCCAACATCGAATGTTATACCTACACTATCCATATTTACGTTTCTGACAACATCGATTAGCTTATCAACTTCTTTACACAGATGAGTGGGGCATGGATCTCCATTCTCAACTCCAATTAGCACTCCTGAGTCGCGGGCGTATCTTCCCCACTTCTTCAAGGAGTCGACGAGGATTCGCAGAGCTTCAGGCTCAGACATCTTATCAGCCGGCGTAATATAGCCTGAATGCACCACGAGCACATCTGAGTCTAGCATGACGCAGAGGTCTATGCATGACTTCATTACCTTCTCTGAAATCTTCAGGAGCAGTGGACTTACCAAGTTCATTTCATCAGGCGCATGCACCGTATAGGAGAATCTATAGCTTGATAGAATATTAAGAAGATTGGAGCATTCTCTTTTATCGAGTGAGCCGTTCTTTATAATTCCGGAACAGTCAGGGGAAATCTCGACGTTATCGAATTTAACCTCTTCGAAGATTTTCAGCTGCTCGATCAAAGCTGCCTTATAATCTCGATCATTATCAATTGATAGGTTTATTCCAATCTTCAACTCGTAATCACTTCTCAGTTCAATGCATGATTGATTTAATCTGCTTTGCAGATCCATAAATATAATTTTTATGGAGACTCAAAAAACAGATTCAAGAAAGAGTCACGAAAATAGTCCACGAGCAATTAAATACAAATCACGAGAGTATCATCTTAATGTATCTGATCGTTTTTTCAGCTGCTTCACGTGGGTTTGGGAGAGGAAGGATCTCAGCGCTAAGAAAAGAGCGGTAGCCTATCTTATCCAATGCAGCCATAACCTGATTAAAGTCCAAATGTCCCTCTCCGGGAGCCAGCCTATTGTTGTCCGCTATATGCATATGCCCTAAGTAGCCGTCGGCTTCAACTATACTATCATAGAGTGATCTCTCCTCAATATTCATGTGGAACGTATCCGCCATAACTCCGATACTCTCGGAGCCCAGCTCATTCCTCAAATTAACGGCTTCCCTCAATGTATTCACTATTGTAGATTCATACCTGTTCAGTGGCTCTATTAGAATACGCGCCTCTATCTTCTCAGCGTACTCTGCACAGACCCTTAAGGAGCTCTTTAGATTCTCCATTCCGCGCCTACGATCCTCTGGCTTCCCCTTAACTGAACCTATTATTATCGGAGAATTCAGTCTATGCCCAATCTCCAAGTACTCCTTGATCCTTTCGATCGCTTTCTCCCTAATCCTTTTCTCCGGTGATGAAAGACTTAAGCCGTAAATCATGTATGTTGGAACCGTTCCCACAGCTGCTACTGAAAGCCCAAATTCTTCAGATAACCTTTCGACTTTATTGACGTCGAAGGAGGATGGATCCTTGATCACAAGCTCAACGCCATCATAACCCATTCTGGAGGCTTCTCTGAAGACTAACTCGGGTTCTCCGCTTAGGCCTAAGGGATTAATTCCGGGTTCTACAGCCGCCACTATTGCTATGGGAAACATTCTTCTTCCAAACAAGGATGCTTCATAGACTAATTAAGCTTTATGGTTGTTTCTCCTTTCTTGTTTCATCTTCCTGCTCTCTTTCTGGCTTTTGCTTCCCATGCAATCTTGTTTGGGAGAAGAAACTCCTTACCCGATAAGCCGTTCAATAAAAGCCCTAGCCGCAAAAAATGAAAAAGACAGAAAGACTTAGACTAACTCCATAAAAAAGGGGAGTTTATGGTTTTAGAACTATCTTTATCGCTTCTCCAGATTTGTGGGCTTCTAGGGCTTTCCCGAACTGATCCAGTGGAAATTCATGCGTGATCAGCATGTCTGAATTGACTATACGCTCATACATCGCGGCGATTGCTGGGATAAAAGTATGATTGGCAATGTAAGAACCGATTATCTCCCTCTCATATCTCATTACGCTGTAAGGTTCAATCGAAACTTTAAGTCCCTTCTTTGTAGTTCCGAAGATCACCGTTCTGCCTCCATATCCTGTGGCGCGTATCGCCTGCTCAACCGTGACCGGAGAGCCGACAACCTCTACGCATACATCAGCCATCCTTCCATCCGTTGCGTTCTTCACAGCTTCGATGAAATCCTCCTCCTTCGGATTCACAACTATATCTGCACCTAGCTTCTTAGCCATCTTCAGCCTCTTCTCTACGAGATCGCTAACGATTATTGGCCCAGCTCCTCTATGCTTCACTAGCTGCGTCCATATGAGCCCCATAGGTCCGGCGCCTATTATCGCAACGGCATCACCAACTTTTACGTTAGCCCGCATAACTCCATTTACGGCGCATGATACAGGCTCTACAAGGACGGCGTCCCGCCACCTCATGTCATCGCGTATCTTGTATACAGCACTTTCAGGCGCGACATTATATCTTGTGAATCCGCCGTCAATGAATATGCCGAGCGTGGTCATGTTCTCGCATAGGTTCTCCTTACCTCTCCTGCAGTAGTAGCACTTGCCACATTTTATGTTTGGATCTACCACGACGTGATCTCCAACTTCAACGTTCTTCACTTTGTCTCCAACATCAACAACTTCGCCAGTATATTCATGTCCAAGAATCACGGGTGGAGATGCTGGGTGTCGACCCTCCAGTATCGCTGGATCCGTTCCGCAGATACCAGCTAGCTTAACTTCTATTAGAACGTCATAGTCTCCCTTTATTGAAGGAGCATCGACCTTCTCTATCCTATATCCTTCATCAACCCCATGGAAGACTACAGCAAGCATCTTCTCCATAATCATTCACCTGGCTTTATGAGTATTTTAGCATCAATTCTTTTTGAAGCTTCCTTTATTGCCTCTACACCTTCCTCTAACGGAAACCTCTTAGTGATTATCTTCGTCATATCTATCCTCTGAGAGGCCATAAGCCTAATCACATTCTGGAATATTCCGTGGCCGGAATGCCCTTGAGAGCCGAATATCTGTCCCCTTCTGGTCTGGAAGCGCTCCATCGTTATTGGAGCGGCCTTCGCCGCTCTTCCTATCCAAGCGATCTTACCATTCACCGCTATCGACTTTTCCATTTCAGGAAGAGTCTTTGTTGGGGCGCCTGCCGCCTCAACCTGGATGTCCGCACCCATATTATCCGTTAGTTCCATAACTTTCTCCGATGGGGATGTTCCGTTCTTCTTCAGATCTAATGGGTTTAGAACATAGTCGGCACCCATCTCCTTTGCTAATGCGATTCTTTCAGGCATAACTTCAAAGACTATAATCTTGGATGCGCCGGCTGCTTTGACCAGCTGGATTGCCGCTAAGCCTATGGGACCAGCTCCATATACGACTACATAGGCTCCAGGATTGAATCCTCCAGCTCTTACGAATATCGCATTGTAGGCTACTGATGTAGGCTCCACTAGGGCGCCGGCTTCGTAAGCCTCCTCCTCAGACTTGTACACATCGAAAAGGGAATCTATCTTCCAGCAATATTTAGCCTCCACCTTGACGTATTCCGCCATAGCTCCATCAACGGTGAAACCTAGCTCTTCAAGGTTCACGCAGTGATTTGGCAACCCATTTCTGCAGGGGATGCATTCGCCGCACCAGAGCATCTCCTCGGATGTAACCGGATCTCCAATCTTGAAGCCTTTAACTTCGCTGCCTATCTCCTCGACAATTCCTGAAAATTCATGGCCTATAGTGCATGGAAATTTTGTTAGGCCTGGATATAGCATATATCCATCCTCGTCGGTCTCGTAAAAGTGAATATCTGAGCCGCAGATTCCGCATGCCTTTACGCGTATGAGAAGATCCTTAGGCCCAATCTTCGGCTTCTCTACATCTTCGACTTTAAGCTTCGGATATCTCCAGACCTTGGATCCTTCAATAACCTTACCAGTCTTTAGCTCCATTTCTGTAAATTTGTATCCCGGTCTAGGCTCTTTTGAGGCATATAATCTCAGAGCCTTCATTTCATATGCCTCCTCACGGTGGATAGGCCAGTGTATATATGCTTCGGCCTCCTTTCGCTAAGGGGCCTTTAAGCACAGCCTCTATCTCTTCCCGGGGCCTTTGAGTTATCTCCTCGATCGGCGGAAGCTTCCCAGGTGGGAACCTCTCCATGATATCGTTCACCAGCTCAACCATGTAATCAAGGAGATGCTCCAGTCCCTCCTTAGCTTTCTCGGCCTTCGCAAGCGTCGCCCTCCCGACACAGCCAGCCGGGTAGGCGAAGACCTCTATCGGACCGCAGCCAACGTGGTCATACCACCTGAGTGGCCTCTGATAGACGCAGCCAGCCTTGTCTATATGCTTCTCCGGCAGATAACCCCTAGGCGTAGTGTCAACCGCATGCTCCATCTTTATCATTTCAGGGAACAATGCTAGGCTATAGGATGTTTCACATTCATCAGCATGTATAAACGGGGTTTCGAAGGGACCTCCATGCTTTTTATCCTTAACGTATTGCGGGATAGCATGATACCAGTTCAGGTTAATGAATATTCCGGGCACTTGGTATCTCTTCGCAAATTGATGGATTGCTGAGGGAATCACGTATTCTTGGCCGTGACCGTTCAGTAGAATCTGCTTCCTGAATCCTGCATTCCAGAATCCAGCCATGACGGATCTTAGTAGAGCCTTAAAGACGTCATCGTCTACAATTATTGTTCCGGGCATTCCCATATGATGATATGGATGTGACCCATACCATATCGGCTGGGCGACTGTGCATCCCGTCTTCTGAGCCACAAGCTCAGCCATCCTCGTCACCAGAAAAGTGTCTTCGCCGAAACATGCATGGGGGCCGTGATTCTCGGTGCTTCCGACAGGAATTATTATAAGATCGTTCTTCTTCAGTCTCTCCTCGACTTCCTTAGCGGTCATGTTTTGGAAGTATATTCCGCTTGCTTTATCCATATGTCCTTCCTGGGGAAAAATCCATCTCAAAACCCAACACCTCAAGCATCAGTAAGAGACGATTATAAACTTATTTATAAGGATTATTACTCTTCTATAAACTGTTATATATGAGGATTCGACAAATGTCAGGATTCGACCTTATAGTCGTTGGACATATAACGCGCGACTTAATATCGAAAGCCGGAGAGAAGACGCGGGAAGCAATGGGCGGCACACCTACCTATACATCTATCGCGGCGGCGAGGCTTGGAGCAAAGGTAGGCGTGGTGTCGAAGGTCGGCAATGACTTTCAAAGCCAATATTTAGACTCCTTTAGGAATGCAGGCGTTGATCTTTCAGGCCTCTCGATTGTAGGAGATAGCACAACAGTATTTGAAAACATATATGATGAAAACGGAAAAAGAACACAAAGGCTTCTAAGCTGCGCCGAAAGCATAGAATACAGTGACATCCCAGAGAAGTACTTTAGCTCAAAATGTTTCCATTTCGGACCGGTCTATCATGAAGTGTCATATGAGATGATAAAGGCTATCTCTAAAAGGGGGATACTTACAGCACTAGATGTTCAAGGATACTGTAGAAAAAGGGAGAAGGATCTTTCCATAAAGCTATGCGCCTGGAATGAGATGAAGAACGTTTTGCCTCACGTCAACATCTTGAAGTGCGATGAAGAAGAGGCGAAGATAATGACTGGAAAACTCAATGTTGAGACCGCGGCTAAGATACTTAACAATCTCGGCTCAGAGATAATCCTAATAACACAGGGAGAAAAGGGGTCAACTTTATGCTATAATAGAAAAATGAAGAAGATACCAGCTATTCCTCCGGATAAAATAGTGGATTTAACGGGCGCTGGAGACACATACATAGCAGGCTTTATCGTTGAGTATCTGAAAACCGGGGATCCGGAATGGTCCGCCCTCTTCGCCTCCGGAGCCGCATCATTTGTAATAGAGGGATTAGGAACATCCGTAATGCCCACCAGAGAAGAAGTTTTAAGACGCTTGAAGAAGAATTCTCCGAAAATAATATAATTATCATAGAGACCTAGAGAAACATTAAGATGTCTTGTTTGATGTAAATGTCAAATCTATCCGCAACTATGGATTCCATAATCAAGTCTAGAAAAGAAGAAATTTAAACTATTAGTGTGGCGCCGGGTGCGGGATTTGAACCCGCGAGGCCAATCTGGCCACAGGCTTAGCAGGCCTGCCCCCTACCAGGCTAGGGTAACCCGGCCCTTTCCCTTAGCCTCAATATAACTGAGTGAAATTAAACAGTAAGATCATATAAGAATTATTCTATTCCGACTGGAAATTTTAATCTATGCGATTCTCCAGGCCAATAAGCCTTTTTTCTTGCACAAGATATGGATTTTTATGAAAGAAAGGAAACGTAAATAAAAATCAGATTATTAAGAAAAATGTGGTGATAAGTGATCTATGAAATTTTCGGAGTTTGCCAATCTGCCGGTTGTAGATGGGCATATTCATTTCGGAGAATTCGGTCCGGGCAAGGTTCAGTTGACGGCTGAAAAGATAGAGAAGATGGGAGATTTCATCATTGAGGTTATGGAGAAGGGAAATCTAAGTCAAGCTTATATCACTGGGAGAAACGCTGGACTCTACTTGAAGGCTAGATATCCAAGGATGTTTTATGCGGGTGGATATGTGCCTTGGTCTGGAGAGACGGAGTCATTAAAAGTAAGTGACTGGCATGAGTATATAGATTCTCTGATCGAGATGGGATTCGATGGGATAGGTGAGATGGGAAATAAGCCGGCTCCCAGAAGAGTACACAGGCCTATTGATGGAGATTACTATAAGGGTTTTTGGGAAGCTTGTGAGGAAAGGGAATTTCCGGTTCTATGCCATGTTGCAGATCCAGAGGAGCTCTGGGATGAGAATCTAGCCCCCGAGTGGGCGAAGAGTCAAGGCTGGGTATATTATCTCGATGACTATCCCACAAAGGAGGAACTTTACGCAGAAATAGAGAATGTTCTTGAGGCTCATCCAAACCTCAAGATAGTGCTATGCCATTTTTATTTCATCTCCGCAGATCTTGAGAGAGCCGAAAAATTCCTGAATCGTTACGAGAATGCCAATTTAGATTTGTCTTTAGGAATCGAACTGATGTATAATATATCACGAAGAAGAGATGACTGGAGGGAATTCTTCATCAAATTTCAGAATAGAATATTCTTTGGAACCGATATTGCAACGTGGCAAACAGTTCCTGAAGCCCTTGCCAGAATATGGCTACTAAGAAACTTTCTGGAATCAGATGAAGAATTCTTCACTCCAGATACCGCCGATAAGCTCTTAACAAGATATAAAGAACCATTTATAGGGCTGAAGCTTCCTGAAGGTGTGCTGAGGAAGATCTACTGCGAGAACTTCAAGAGACTGTGGGGAGAAGAACCGAAACCATTGAACATCGACATAGTTATAGATGCATTGCAGAAAAAGGGCGAGAAAGAACTCGTAGCCGCAATTAAATCCATCAGATAACGCCATATTTTAGCCTCGAAAGAAAAGACAAACTACAAATTTTTATGGGGGGACAGGATAATCTATAGTGTTCTGTTCTCTAAAGACTTTAAGATCTCATAATCTCTTAGCGCATGTATTGACGGATTTGTTACCCTTCAATTTTTTCATGCAGCATTTCTTCAATCTTATCGCATTTCCAAAGTGAGGGTGAAGAACTACGGCAACGCGTAGAGGATTTAACGCGGAAGCTCACGGACGCAAATACGATAGCGCTTCAGCAAATGAACAAGAGCATGAGGCTGAAGAGGAGCTTAGACGTCTAGAAGATGGAAAGAATTCTCGAAGAGTTTAAGAGGCAAACATTTGAAGGCTTCTTACATGACATTTTCACGTTTTTACTCTATAGGGGGTTTACAGGTTAAAAATGTGGAGTTAGCCATCTCCCCCTCTAATATGTATTATTCAGTAGGGGAGGGCAAGCTCACGAGTTACGTAAAAAGGAGAGGGATCTATGTTTCCGCTGGAACCGCTACTTTCTCCTCTTCTTCTATTGTCTCCTTATGAGCTTTAGAAGCTATTTCAAGAGCAAGCTCGCTTAATTTCTTGAATATGGGAGACTCAGTATTCGCCTTATAGAGAACTGTTGCCCCTATCTTTCTAGAGGGCTTTACAATCTCAAGCCTTTCGAGAACGTCCCAGACCCGGTAAAGCTGAACGCGACTGACTTCAGCCTCTCTTGCAACATCCGTCTTAGTATAATCCCAGAACCTATTTTCCAGAAAAAAATCCAGAATCTTTGTAAGTGCGTTATCTCCAAACAGGATTTTCAACATCATGTTACACCTTAAATTCTTAATTTCTCGGATTCTAAGAGTTTAGTATCTCAGCATTCTAATATTGAATGTTCCATTATATTTATATCTATCGTTTCATAAAAGAAACAATAGTGAACCAAACTTGACAGACCAGTATGAACAAGTAAAGTTCAAGGTTCTATGGCGCCTTTACACCCATGGACACTTCGGGAAGAAGCATACTCCAATCGAGAATTTAAAGCGTGGCTTACCATCCCATCTGAAAGGAGAAGCCATCAAAGTTGCGAGAGACCTGATCCGTGAAGGCTTGTTAGTAGCAAAGAAGACAGCTCATGGTATAGATGTATCAATAAATCCAAGAAGAGCCAGAGAAGTTAAAGAGTTCTTAAAAAGATTTGAAGCATAAAAAGATGGAGAATGGCGTTATTTTAGATTAAATCTGCTATGTGTCTTCCGAGGATTGTCGCGGCTTTATTGAGGATCGCATTAATGGTTGTTTCAACCTCATCCAGAACATCCGTCTTTTCAAATAATCTTGTGTACATGCCCGCCATCTTCAGCTCGTCCTTAAGGTAATATGGAAAGCGCTCCGGAAATTAGGTTTGCGTTATAGCTGATTTTTTAGCTCTAAACGAGCTAAAAATTGCATATTCGTATTTGCATCTTGAAGAATTTACATGCAAGTTTTTGGCGATATTATAAAAGGAGCGATCTTCTTCCAAGTCTTATAGTTGCTTCATTATTTTGACATGGTTAGATTTTGTGAATTGAAGATTTTATTGAGAAATAAGAAAAATAATCACTCTAAGCATTACCTTTAATAAGATCATCATGAGATTTCTTAATAACTTATGGGGGAGGAAAATGTATATGAAGATTGAATTTGGACCTGTGAGAGAGATTTCTGATCTGACCGGCTTCTGGAGCTTTAGGATTGACCCTGAACGTAGAGGAGAAGAGGAAGGATGGTACAACGTTTCAACACCGATATCAGACTGGGACAAGCTTTACGTTCCAGCTAACTGGAACGAGCAGTGCTCAGACTATACATGGTATATGGGCACAGCTTGGTATGCCCGAGAATTCTATATTCCCAGTGATTGGAAGGAAAAGGCGGTCACGCTGAATTTTGAAGGAGTAATATATAAAGCCAAGGTTTGGGTGAATGGGCATCTCCTAGGGGAACATGAAGGCGGATTCACCCCCTTTAGCTTCAGAACAGAGAATGTGCTGAGATTTGGAGATAAAAACCGCGTCGTAGTCATGGTTGATAACACCCTCTCCAAGAAGACAATACCTCCCGGCGAAGGAATGAATGCGACGTACTTCGACTTCTTTCATTACGGCGGGATATACCGCGAAGTCTATCTCACCGCCCACTCAAAGATTTACGTAAAAGATGTCACGATAAAGACTGATATCCAAGGCGAGGATGGAATAGTAAAGATCAAAACGGTAGTCTCGAACGAAGATAAAAGAACATTTTCAGGCAAGGTTAACTATCAAATCCTATTTAAAGGAGATCTGGTCTGCGAAAAGGATGTGGATCTCTCCCTTCCACCAAGGGAAGAAAGAACCATCGATGCGGAGATAACTGTTAAAAAAGCTAAGTTCTGGGATGTTGAATCTCCAAACCTATATTCCTTACAAGTCAACTTAATTAGCGACGAGACTTTGGAGGATGTATTATCAACAAGATTTGGGATAAGAACAATCGAAGTCAAAGGGACGAAAATCCTACTTAATGGCCGACCAGTCTTTCTCAAAGGATTCGGCAGACATGAAGATTTCCCAATTCTCGGCAAGGCCGTAAATGGAGCCATCTTAAGAAGAGACTTCGATCTAATGAAGAGCGTAGGCGCAAACTCTTTCAGAACCTCTCATTATCCCTACTCGAGAACTCATCTAGACCTGGCTGATGAAAACGGATTCCTCGTCATTCTGGAGATCCCAACCGTCGGCATCGTGAAGAATGATGAGCGAGGAGTTCAGCGGATTGACTCTCCTGAAATGATAGAAAAGGCGAAAAAGATGCTTAGAGAGATGATCCAGCGAGACAAGAACAGACCTTCAGTAATCATGTACAGCCTCTTTAATGAGCCGAGCAGCGACAAAAGTGAATTTGTAACTTTCCTCAAGGAGCTTCTTAAGGAAGCTAGAAAGCTGGATGATACAAGACCATTAACCTTCGTAAATGTTAGGCCTCCAGTAGAGGGTGTCTTCGACCTTGTCGATGTCATCTGTCAAAACCTATATATTGGATGGTATCTCCAATTTGGCGATTTAGAGACTACTGAAAAGATGGTTGATGATATTTTAGAGAAGATCCATGAAAAACATCCGAACAAGCCTATCATAATAACGGAGTTCGGAGCCGGAGCCATAGCCGGTCTCCACTCAGATCCACCCGAAATGTGGACTGAGGAGTATCAAGCAGAATTCATCAAAACATACTGGAAGGTTCTAACCAGCAAGGAATATGTTAGCGGAGGCCACATCTGGGCCTTTGCAGACTTCAGAACGCCTCAAAGCTCTCGAAGAACGGTCCTAAACAGGAAAGGCATATTCACAAGAACCAGAGAACCCAAGCTCGCGGCGAAGATCGTCAAAGAATTATTCACGAAAACGCCGACTTACAGGTAGATGCCGTGAAAGACAATAAAAATGACATGTCTTTCTTATTTTTATTGGAGCCGAAATACGACAAATCATTAATTTTGCGATCTTTTCATTCAAAAGGAATAGAGTTTGAAAGAATATTCTCAAGCACTTCTCTAGGTTTACTGTTACCTCTATACGAAACCAAGTATACTCTCCAGTAGCTGGGATCTTCACCCGGCATAGTATGAATAACCGACAAGCCGACCATCCATTCTTCAAGATTCAATTCTTCGGATAATGCCTGCTCCAATCCACATAAGCTGGACAAATCCAAGATCTTCCGTGCCTCGCCTTTTAATTCAGCGTATTTACGGTCAAGGATTATTCGGAATTCTCTTCTCTCAATACCCTTAATAATCTTAGGAATCTTCGTTTTTATCAGACAATAGGCTTCCTTATTCGTTAATCTGAAAAAACCCGGGTTCAGCTCATCTCTGAGAAGTCTGAGAGCTCTTCCCAGCATGGTCCATCCAATCATGTTCATCTCGTTGTCTCTGAGATAAGAGTATGCCTTTCTAAAATCGCTTATCCATCTCTTCCTTAGAGCATCGGGTAATATCAGGTTTCCCTCGAGCGACATTAGCCTCGCTATCTCTTGCGGAGTGTATGAAGGCTCACCTAGAGGTCTGCCTGGAATGCTTATGATAAAACGATATATGTTATCAGCGTTGTCGAGATCGGGGAGGCCGTGTAAAAACTTTGAAAGTCTATGGCTTCCTTCAACTATAGATGCCACTTCATCCAAGTCTAGCCCGTACTTCTCAAGGATTCTTGAATCTTTTAGTGGGCTATTTTCAAAGGCAAATTTAACGGCACCTTCGTGTGGAAACCCCAGAATATCCTCCATTACTTGGTCTGAAAGGTGAGGAAATGGACCTACACCTACGTCGTGAAGTGTGGAAGCGGCCGTTAAGAGAAGCAGCTCATCCTTGTCCCCTCCAGAGACTAACAGCGATAGCTCTCCAACACTTAGAGAGTGTTGATATCTTGAAGCCACAGCGACCCTTGATCCTATCCATTCGGGAATTGCAGAGAGCTCTATCCTCCTCAACCTTTGCAGAACCCATGTTCTGGAAAGATCCTTCAGAAGCCTTCTTCTAGGATCCGCATATTTCAACATATCTCACCCTAAGCTCAGCGAATGTTAAAAAGGGCATCTACGGAATCAGCTCCTTCCCAGCGATCTCTTTTAAGAAGTTAATCATCTCCTCTTCTTTTGAGAATATCTTTGTTGAGTACCATTCAAAGAATGGACTCGGCTCATAGGGATAAAATACATAAACGAACTTCGCCATCGCCTTAGCCTGAATCATCTCACTCATCACTCCAGCGGAAATCTCTTCACGCGGATGATAAACAACGACGTAGTGGCAGCTCTCTATTATCTTGTAGTCAGTATCTATGATTTGAGCTCGAATATTCTTTATCGCTGTTTCAATATCCCAAGATTCAATCTCGTATCTCTTAACGCCATCAGCATACTCTATCGTCACATCAATTTTCCCGGGTACTTCTTCATTTTTCATTTGAGACTCATTCTTCGTCCTCCTCCACGTTTCAACTATATCCCAGTCTTTAATCATATAGGGATCAAAGACAGCATAATATGGCTGAAGAGACTCGGCGAATCTCCGAACACTTCTGAAGAACCGTTCATCTTCGCCTGTTATCGGATGACTTAAGTATATCTTCTTCTTTTCGCGACGGAAGATTAAATCCTCGAGAAGGCCTGTTCCATGCTCCTGCGCGACTAGATAGAACTCTTTATGCGGCGTGAAAAGTCGGGAGAGCTTATAGACTCCCATTATCTCAGCTCTTCTCCACTGAGCAAGCTCAACAAGCGTGAAGTCATACTCTCTCCATTGAGGATCCTTCTTCAGTCTTTCTCTGACTCGTATGAGGTCGTCGAGTACTACTAAGAAAATGTCCGGGTTAAGCGATTTCACCTCATCTTGATGTAGCCCATCATAAGATTTTCCCTTCCATTCGAAATGATACGGAGTACTTATCACATGCACGCCGTCCCTTTTGCTGATCTCCTCAATTATCCTCTTCAAAGCCGATGCTCTAAAACTCTCCAGCACATCTGGTTTACTGTCATAGAAATCCAGAACATTCAGCTTGTTAAGTATAAAGCCCTGCTTCTCAGCCTCACTAACGATGTAGTCGAATAGGTGATAATAGTGAAAGTCTCTTCGAGACTTTAGCGCTTGGAGATACTCGTCTCTTCCGGCTCCAGGCTGCCCAGTGCAGATAACAACCGTCTTGCTCAATTTTTAAGCCTCAATTCATAATCTACTTCCAGCATGATTGATAAGATTTCTTGCTTAGCATATTTTCCTTTTCTGCCATTCTAATTTGTATTTTCCAATAGCGTATCTACAAAAAGGTATGCAAATGCTTAATTAGCGTATCTTCCATTTCATATTATTGTCGAGTTGTCTCTTAGGGGTATTGAACGTGATCCAAGAGTATGAAGAAAAGATAGGCCAGTTTGAAGTTCTTCTTCAGAGAATAACAACGGATCTAACTAGCAATGTTGTCTTAGAGAAAATGACTCCGACAGATGTTTGGAGAAGATCTGAAAGAGACATAACTTCGCTAAGGGACTTAACTAGACAGCTTAGGGACTTGATGCTTCTTTTAAAGCCTGAAGTAGCTCCGACTATAAGAAGACAAGTTGATGCATTACTGGAGCACTTAAAAGCATTTGAGGAGACTCTTGAGAAACAAGGCTCAAAGGGAGATTCTAAGGCAGCGCTTGAAGAGCTTAGGAAAGCATCCATAGAAGGCGCGAACCTTTTAGAGCTAGCTAAGAAGATACGAGAGAACCCATCTAAGAGCTTATCTACAATTCTTAGACTCAAAGAAGTTTACGATGCTAAGGAGTACCTTTCCGCGGTATCTATTCCCGAGGCATCCTTCATCCGATTCGAGAATCTAAAAAGGGCAATCAAAAATCTTAATTTATCAATCCTAAACATTGAGCAGGCCTTGAAAGATTTAAAGAATAGCTTAGATGCTGTATCTGACGAACTGTCAAAGTTTCAGCCAATATCTGAGGAGAAAAGCGAAGGATAGCATTTTACTGTGTAAATAGCCACTTCTCTTGGTGTCTTAAATGTCAATGGTCGACATAACCAGTAAGGCTGAAACATTCAGGGAGGCGACGGCCAAGGGAAGAATAAGGCTCAGAGCTGAGACCGTTAAGAGAATCATTGAAGGGAAGGTTGAGAAGGGAGATCCTATCTCCGCCGCGAAGATTGCAGGGATATTAGCGGCAAAGAACACAAGCAATATTATTCCCCTCTGTCATCCCATTCCATTAACAAATATCAGAGTTGACGTTAGAGTATCTGATTCTAACACTGTGGAGGTTGAATCCACAGTTAAGACTAGAGCTCAAACAGGCGTTGAGATGGAGGCACTCGTTGCAACCGCAGTTGCATTACTCACAATATGGGATATGACTAAACAGTACGAGAAGGATTCAGAGGGGCAGTATCCGTACACTATAGTCAGCGATATACATGTCGTCAGGAAGGTGAAGAAGAGTCTATGAGCAGGACTGTTGATGAGCATAAGGCTAGGGCTCCAGAATATCTAAAATTTGCGGTGATCATCTGCAGTACATCGCGATATAAGGAATTCTCCGAGTCTAGGAGACTTAATGATCCCTCAGGAGACTTGATTGTAAAAATGCTTAAAGAGAACGGTCACGCCGTAACTATGCGTAGGATAATCCCGGATGATAAGACGCAGATACAGCGAGTTTTGATGAGAGCTCTAAAGTCACGTAAGGTTGATGCCATAATCTTTTCAGGCGGGACTGGAATAAGCCCAGAGGACGTTACAATAGAGACTGTTCAGCCGCTACTCGAAAAGGAGATGCCTGGATTCGGCGAGATCTTTAGGGCTTTAAGCTATGAAAGAATAGGGTCGGCTGCCATCCTTACGAGGGCACTGGCCGGAGTGGCTAATGGAAAAGCTATATTCTGCCTTCCCGGCTCCCCTCAAGCAGTCTCTCTAGCTCTTAAGAAGCTCATACTTCCAGAGGCAGGCCACATCATCAAGCATGCGCGTGAAGAATAATCTTAAAGAAAACACCTTAGCTTACTGGCTTCTTTCCCATTATGTAATTGACCATCTCCTCATCTAGGCCGAACCATCTCGCTAAGCCCTTCCTCATCTCTGGATCATTCTGGAAGATTATCCGCAGAAACGGAATAACATCCTTTGCGGCACGGTCAGCCGATACATGACATCTTCTACCTATCCTTAGTCCTATCTCCTTAAGCATCCCTCGCTCTGCTTTGGATCTAGACATGGTTGCTATGCGTGATGGAAAACGGAACGGCGTCCACCCATGCGACTTTTTACTCCACGAAGTCGATACGCCAGCGGTCATGAAGTCTATGTAGTACCGCATCAAGCTCCAATCCTGCGTTGTTGCTATTCTTCCGCGGTATATATCTGCAAGTGCGATCATCTCCATCGCGGACGCTAGCTCCTTTGGATCTTTCACATGGTACGGAAGATTCTCGTATATCCATTCGAGAAGCATATCTAAGTCAGCATCTGTCTCTTGAGCTGCTCTCAAAGCGCTTCTGATGCTTCCGGCGTAAAAGATTCTCCTGAGAACATTAAAGATCACTTCTTTATGGTCCCTGCTTCTCAGCCACGCGGCATCGTCGAAAGTTAACCTCTTCTTTCCCTCAGCCAATGCTTGAAGATCATTTATAGCTGCCCTTACGTCTCCATTAGCCCTTTCAGCTATGAGCTTAAGCGCTTCAGGATCGGCTTGAATTCCCTCCATGGCGCAGATCCTAGCAAGTAACCGGGCTATCTGCGTCTTGCTAAGTCTCTTAAACTCTATGAGCTGACAGAAACTTCTGAGAGTGGAGAATCGTGGATTATAGGCATCATTAGCAATTAGGATTATTGGAGAATCTGTCTTCTTAATTATCTGCGTTATAACGCGGAGGCCTCCACGATCGGCGCTTCCAGTTATTCCATCGATCTCATCGAAGAGTATCAGCCTCTTCTTTCCGAAGAGTGTTCCATACTGACTCGCTCTTCCCGCAAATCTTTGAACAGCATCTGCTGTTCTGTAGTCGCTGGCGTTGCTTTGGACAAACTCCATGGCTAAAGCAAGGGCTAAAGCTTCAACTGTTACGGTTTTTCCGGTTCCTGGAGGACCATAAATCAATAGAGCTCTCT
>Ga0164310_10000703_pt1 | contig 18310 bp, 18 predicted proteins | sample GuaBasSedimGuay1_FD_121795 | JGI IMG/M metagenome (GOLD analysis project Ga0164310, IMG submission 121795) | Subseafloor sediment microbial communities from Guaymas Basin, Gulf of California, Mexico - Guay1, Core 4569-9, 0-3 cm | ecosystem: Environmental > Aquatic > Marine > Hydrothermal vents... | reverse complement strand
GGCATGCTTGGCAAACTGCCGAGATTGAAGTGGTCGCTAAGGCATTTCTCGCAACAAAAGAACTGCATCTTGTCCAAAGGAACAAAGCCCTTCATTCCGATGACGCCTTCGTCAACTTGTATCACATCTACACCAACATCCAGTTCTCGCCTGCAATTTGCGCATGTTTTTTTATTTCCCATAGTAATAGGTGAAAAACCGCTTTAAAAGCAATTGAACTGATTTACCTTATAAATACCCTTGTTTACAGCTATGGAATGTTGTTGGAGTTCGCACAATCCCAAAAATACTTCATTTTGCTTTTAAACGAAATTACCACTATTTAAGCCTATCGAAAAATATTTCTATAGATGTTGCTACCTATAAGTAGTAACAACACTTACCCCACACGCTGATCCCGTGTAGAGCGAATCAGTTCAATCGCTTTAAAAAGAGGTGCTGTTAAAATATCAACCAATTGGCTCGTTGCGGTTCAAATCATCGTTCTGCGACGAGAAGACATTAGCCGGCTAGTGCATTATCATAATGACTAGCAATGTATACGAATGGATAAAGAAGGACAAAAACCGGGAGAACATCCTGGTGTCAATGACTCAGCCGTTGACTGCGAAACAAATTAGCAGGAAAACCGGTATCGGCAAGGATAGTTGCAGCTACCTATTGAGCAAGTTCGCAGCCAAGGGCGTCACCGTCTGCCTTAACCCGAATGCAAGAAGCAGCAGGCTGTACTGGATAACGGACTTGGGCGGGAAATGTCAGAGGCGTTTGCGCCCGGGCTTGTCCGAATTGACACGGGATTTACCCAGTGTGAACTGGGAACTGTATGGCTGGGTTTGCTATAACCATCGAGCAGCGGTTATTCGAATTTTGAGCGAACCAATGCAGCCTTCAGAAATGAAGCGAAAGCTAAGGCAAACTGGTTCGGAGGTTAGAATCAGCGCGAACAATATCCGGGACATCATCAGGCTGTTTCATAAAAAGGGGATTGTGCGACAAGTGGCAGTCCGAAAGAAGGCACATCCTCGGTACGAACTGACCGCTCAAGGAATTCAAATTCAAAAACTACTAAATCGGGCACACAGCCCGTTATAACTCAAAATGGAAATACAATATTTCACAAACGATCTGGAGCAAATCGCAAGGGACTTGGTTAGTGGCAACAATAGAAATGCGTCGGGTCTTTCTGCCACCAGCCGACTTGAACAGGAAATTGAGCTTACTCTGGAAGAATTGAGAAAATTGCGAGAGCAAGAACTGGATAAGCCCCAGTTTGATAGCTTTAGACAGCCAGAGTGCTGCGCGAGTAGTGGGTTCGGACAGGCGGATTGCTACACCCCGCAATATACAGATTCCTCGGCGTATTCATCATACAGCCAGCAGCCCAATCACAACGAGCCGCAACAGAGACCGTATGCTGTAGAAACAGAACAAAATAGAGATTCAACTATCAGCGAAGACCAGGCACAAAGATTGCGGCAAAAATTAATTTCCCTATTGGAAAAACATAAACAGTCGAGGGGTCAGGAAACGGGAGATTATTGGACTGGCAGAATGGGCGGGACGCTCTCAAGCTCCGCAATGAAATAGTGGAAACTGAAAAAAGGGGTTCTAACAATACAGTTCAATCATATTTAATAGCCATTGCTATATTCTTGCACATGTCAAAATTCACAAAATCCCTGGAAGAGAAAGCCGAGCACTTAGCCTCAGTCCCAAAGCGAGAGCAATGGGACAAATCAATCCCGTCAATAGTCCGAAGGGAGATAGCCCTGACCGTAGATCAAATCAATCGCCAAAAAGACTCTCATAAAAAACAGATGAGGCAATTACTCCGAATGGAATGTGCTGTTGGCACCGACCTGATGCAACTAGAACAACGCCAGCCAAGATACGCCCCATACCATTTTCCGGAAAAGGAAAAATTTAAGCAGCGACTTTTTGAGATTGAGAAGGAACGGCAAAAGTTGAAACAGAGGCTGGAGGAGAAAACGCAGGGGCTTGAAGAAAAATTGCTGGATTTGGTAAATCGGTGTGAGTTGATGGATGTTTGAAGATAAAATGCTATGAGGTGCCGTATAAATGGTGGACAACGCCTACCGCATGCTCCCTCTCAGAAAATTTAGTCAAATGCGACTTAAATTTTATCCGAATTACACATTTTTTTATTGCACGAAGGATCAATTGATATTACCTTATATGATATGATAAGTCGTTTGATAGTCACCAAGAGCTTCGCCGTAAGTATCAAAAACGGTTTTTGGGCTTTATAAAATGGGCTCTGGCATATCAGTACATTGGGAGTATAACTCGACATTTTTATAATAAAATTGATGTTGGGGAGTGTTCTATGGATACATTAGATAATCGTTGTCGAATTAAAATATGTGAATTATTGAACTCCGTACTTTCGGGACAAAGCAAAAGCCCCTTGGAGGCCAAAAAGCATCTTATTAATAAGCTTAAAGGCATAATGGGGGTTAAATATGTTTCTCTCTGGAGATACAATGCTGGAAGCAACACACTTCATCTTGGGGCTGCCAGTAAACCCGAATTACTTTCCTCCGCAATTCTTGACATCAACACCCCTGCAGGTGACGCAGTTTTGAGGTCTGATTACATTTGTATTTCCAATATTCAAGATGAACCTAGATTTAGGGACAAAGCTCTTATAAAAGATTTGGATTTGAGGACGATGTATGCATTCCCAATAATTCCCAATCAGGAAACGGTAGAAGGAGTACTTTGCCTTTATCCAGAAGATGAGTTGACTAAAAATGAAGTCCGGGAAATTTATAATATTGCGCAGACACTGTATTTGCCGGTTAGACTTGCTATTGATAGACATCGGATAACTCTAACAGAAAACATCCACGCAAGTCTAGCTGCAAAGAAAGACCGAAATAGTTTCATTTATAAGGCCTTAGAAATCGTTAAAACTGTTATAAGCATGGATGCCATAACCTTTTTTCTTTGGGATTCAATAAATGAGCAATTCCGACATCTAAAGACACTTGGAGCTTTTGGGGGCGGGAATTCTAATGCTGGTGATATATACAAAAAAGGCGACATTTACATCGACAAACTTATAGGAGGAAATACGGTTGTCTTACATAGTCAAGAAGCATCAGAGTATTTTGGAAATATTACTTTTCATGAAGAAGGGTGTAATGATTACTACTCCGTTGTTTTAACACCAATCATGGATTCTCTAAGCAATGACAATATTGTTGGATTTATTCGATGTGTCAATGAACGGAACAGGTCAAAGCCTGAAGAACCGGATTATTTTTCCCCTGTAGATGAAGAGATGTTTTGTCGTTGTGCCGAGGCTATGTCAGTTGGTCTGAGGTATTATCGTGAGCGGGATCGCATAAATCGTATTTTTTCTGATTTTCAACATGAAGCGGAAGTGCCTGTTGAGGGTATTGAGTCTATTTGTGAGAAATTATTGCATCCAAATCGATTTCCTCATGCACATACTAAGTTGGAGAGGCTTTTAAAAGACATAGAAAATGGCGCTGCCACATTGCATGATTTAATGCTGCAATATGGCTCTCATGGTATTGATAAATTCACGGTGTCAATAGAAAAAAAGCCAATCAATTTTGTAGAAGACATACTTCATCCTTGCATTGTATCACAAGAAATTGAGATTAAGAATCACAAATTGCCTTCTCGTCTTGCCGATGGAAAAACACGTAGTATTCACTTCGATCCGTCTGAATTTCAAAAACTAAATGAAATTTTTGTTGATCCGGTTAGAACCCAACAGATTTTTGGCAATATTCTTAGGAATGCAGTGAAATATCATAGCATGGAAAAAAGAGAAGAATTTGAAGTGTTGGTATGTGCCAGAAATTATAAAGATGGGATTGTTATTTTTGTGTGCGATAACGGAATGGGCATTCGCCATGAAATTCAAGATCGGATATTTGAACTCGATTATCGTGCCCCAGAGGGGCGTGCTGCCAGTGTTCATGGGCTAGGGCTTGGATTGTATTTGGCAAAAAAATATGCTGAAACCCATAAGTGGGAATTACGGCTAGTTCAAAAAGGCGAATATAATAATTTTGACATACCTGAAAGGTTCAAAACTGTTTTCATGGTAGAATTATCAGATAGTGTTTTTAGGAGTCCAGTATGAAGAAAAAATGTTTTATAATTGATGATGAACCTGGTAGTTATTATATTGAGAACATAGATGAATTGTTGAGTAGCAGTGATGCCTTTGAAGTTCAGACGATTGGGAATGTCTCTGAGGCAAGAGAGCGTGTCGCTGAACTGGTAAGCTCAGACCTAGTAATCATCGATCTTATGTTACCTGAGACTAACCCTGCTAATGCTTTCCCGCAAGACGACTGTCAAATTGGGATGGAGTTTTGCGAAAGGCTAATTGGCAATCAATCTTTTGGTGGATTTGTAGCTTGCATCACTAATGCGAAGAAAGAACGTCATTTTCAACAACTTGACAAAATGGAGCACCTTGCGAATAATAGTAAAAGAATCTCATTATCATTCAAGTATAAAATTAAAAGCATTGCGTTAGCTGACAAGTTATTAAGCGAAGTTGGGAGACAACGATGCTGATAGTTACATTGCCTGGCTTAGGTAGCCTTGCGACCGTTCTTGTGGGTGGTTTTTTTGTAATGTCCCTTTTTATGCTCAGTATAATGAAAAGCTCATTAAGTGAGGCCAAAAAACATAAAGAATCAGCAGAAAAATCCATGTTTATGGCTTTGAAATATCGTGATGATTGTAAAAACATTCGCGAAGCCCAAGTTGGGGGAAATTGTTTTGTGTTTAAGCAATTTGAAACAACTCTCACGCAAATTGAAAATTTGATATATCTGATGCTTGATGGTTTGCCTAGCATTGCAACAGATTTGTTGGAAATGCTTTCATTTGTTGAGGCGCAAGTTACAATTGCCAGAAGAGAGATTGAATTGGAAAGAAATACTCACCATATTGTCTATGGCAACCCTGACCAAGTGTATGCTGCGATGAATTTTCTTGATAACCATGGAGAGAGTGAACATGCAGCATATCTCACAGACAGGTCTTCTGATCAAACTTTGTCGTACCATTTAAGGAATAGACTCAATAAAATAGCAGGAAATCTTTCTGAACAACCAATTTAGCTAAATCCTTGTTGATACCCAGATGCTTAGTCTGTCTTTTGATAGGCGATAGCTATCTTTCCTTCTGTCTACAAATAACAGTTATGGGCAATAATAGGCACCTATCCGCATTTTCTTAAGCTAGGGGATTTCAATTGATCAGTATGTGAAATAGTATCATATAAAATCCGAACCAATACGAATGCAAAGATTCATTATCCCCTTCTTGTTTTGGTCGCCTCATATAAAGCTAATCCTGCAAATAGTCCTGCTACCACTCCTAATCCCACGCCAGCCAAAAAATCTCCTGAGCCAATATTTTCAGCAGCTTTATTTGCCACTTCAAGAACTTTATCTGTTAATTCTGGTGCTCTTGATAAATGTTCTTGTATTATGGCAGCTTTTTGAGTTGCGTAATCAATGCCGTGTGCTACTGAGCAAGCTGCACTAGCGCCTGCAAATCCTCCATATAGGATTGTTGATTTTCCAATTTTGATTTCCTCCAAATTATTTGAAATTAACAAACATTATAAATCTATCGTTTTTTGTTAATTGAATCCGCCGCCAATTAAATTTCGTTAAATTTCAATACTCTTCTTCAGTCTGTCTAGCAATTGTGTCAAAATGGAGTAACAGATAATATTTGAAAATACCAGGAACGATCCCTTCGTAAAAATCATAGACATTCCTGTTATGCCAACAAGGTGAAACAGTTATTTCCTTTTATATCCCATTAGCTCATCAATTATAATCCTCTCTTTTAATGAAACATGAACATCGAAAAAATCGCCGCCAAACTCCGCCCTCTCATTCCAGATAAAATCAGCCATTGGCTCAAATCCCATTCTCTAGCCGACCCGGACTTAAAAGCATTAATTGAAAAACAAATTATTTCCACCGCCTATCAAACCCTTGGCGATTTTCACAATAAGATATTACTCTCACTACCGCCCGAAAGCAAGGCTAAAGGTTCAATCAATCTTGGAACAATTCTTTACGATAAAAAAAAATGGCCTTTGGGGCTTTCGTATGGTGAAATGATTCAAAACACGGCTATTCTTGGGAGGTCCGGTGCTGGCAAGACAAATGTTACATTTCACATTCTAAGCCAGCTCATTGACAGGAAAATCCCATTCCTATTCATGGACTGGAAACGAACTGTCCGCCACCTCATTCCAAATTTCAAGGACAAGCTAAACATCTACACGCCCGGCAGAAGTTTGGTCAAATTCCCATTCAATCCTTTTGTTGTCCCGCCCGGCATTGAATCAAATGTCTATGTCAATCAGCTGGTCGATGTTATGAGCCAGGCTTTCACTCTCGGGGACGGCTCGCGAAGTATCCTGCGAAAAGCTATCGCCTCCATATACGACCAGGGCAGCCTTTGCCCCAATGTGTCCGACATCATCAAGGAACTTGAAAAAGTCCCGGACACCGGTCGTATGGGCGGCTGGAAGGTTACCGCAATGCGGGCTCTGGAAAGTCTGGAGTTTGCCGACCTCTCATCAAACGATCAGATTTCACAGGAGCAACTAGCCGAAAAAATGCTTCACGAAAACACCGTCATTGAACTCGACGCATTAGCCCAGGAGAGCAAGAAATTCCTCATTCCGCTATTGTGTCTCTGGCTGTATTATGTAAGGCTGAAATCGCCCGAACGCGAAAAATTAAAGCTGGTCATATTCATAGAGGAAGCCCATCATGTTTTGCATAAGCGTTCGCAAACTTCAAATGAAACCATACTCGAAATGCTTTTTCGGCAGTGTCGTGAACTTGGCATCGGAATTGTGGTAATAGACCAGCACCCGCATCTGCTTTCGTCAGCTGCGATGGGTAATACCTATACGAGCGTGTTCCTAAACCAGAAAGACCCCGCCGACATCAACAAGGCTGCCGCGGTCTGCCTGCTGGATGCTGATGAGAAGAAATACTTCAGCATGCTCCCTGTTGGGCAGGGAATAATTAAACTCCAGGATCGATGGATGAGTCCTATCCTTGTTAAGTTCCCGCTGGTAGCTATTCAGAAGGGGTCGGTTACGGACGATATCCTTGCAAGGTATTCCGCTATAAATAAGGCTAAAACTGCGGGTTCAGCCCGGAATACCCCTGCATTTAAGCACTATTCCTCTGTAGGGCAGGCTGATTTTGGACGGGTTCCGCGGATTCCGCTCTATGATATACCCCTGGGGCAACCAGCTTTCGCTTTTATTGAAGATGTTTTGCGACATCCTGACGATGGCGTCAAAGCCAGGTATGAAAGGTTGGGTCTGAGTATCGGAACCGCTAACAGACTAAAAGACCAGCTGCTCGCTCAGGGTTGGCTGGAAGATCAGACTGTTGATATAGGCCAAACGAGAAAAGTCGTATTAAGGCTAAGCAAACAGAGCAAGGACGCTCTTTCTCTTGATACTTCCGAGCCTCAGCACGGTTCGATCGTGCATGAATATTGGAAGCGGTTCTACGCCCAGCAATTCCGTGAACAGGGCTATCGTGTGGAATTTGAAGTCCCCCGGCAGTCAGGTAGGGTGGATGTCGTTGCCCGAAAAGACGACGAAAAAATAGCCATCGAGATTGAAACCGGAAAGTCTAATTTTGTGCGGAATGTTCAGCAGGATTTGGGTGCCAAGTACGACAAAGTTCTCGTCGTCGCGACTGACAAGCTCACCTTTGAAAAGATAGAAAAGCAGTTAGCCCTGGCTGGGCTTTTGATCGCCGGGAGGATTGAGATTGTATTGGCTGGCGAGTAAATAAGGATGGCTGCCGCTACGCTGAGTGGGCTGGAATTTGAGGGCTATTTTATTTATCTATTCATCTATCTTCATACTATTAGCCATGATAGAAAAGGATAGATGATTTGCAATCCCTTTTGTTTCAGGGTATTAGGGCGATAGATAGATATCGGTTAATCAGCCGCCTGCCTAGGCAGGTTCTTGGGTTCTCGATGTATTTGAGGTTGTTTTCTTCGTGTGTGATGGTATCATATCGCCACAGGGATTTTTGCGGGAAAGGGAATTGTTTATGGACTTCAAGTTGGCCAACAGCTATGCCGAGCAAATCGTTCAGGGTGACGGCGATCAGAAACTGCTCAAGAAGCTTACCTCGATGAGCATTGGGTATCTGATTCATGTAAGGAACAAGTTCGGCTTTTATAAAATTCCAAGCTACAACATTGAACACCACATGGCATCCGAAGCGGTCGGCATGGCCATCATGGCCATGGAGAGGCGCAATCTTCCTTTTACTATGTGTCTAAAAAATAGTTTCAGGGATCTTTGCCGGCAGAGATTAAAGAGCATCCGGGAAGACCGCGTGGGAAACATCCTGGAAAAATGCGATATAGGGGCGTTGCCGATGGTGATTGATTCTAAGCCAAAAGCTGCGGCTCCTGATATTAAGGCCGAGAATAACGAGATCATTGAGCGGTCCAACGATTTGCTCGATGACCACGACCCGTTTTCAAAAAAAGTCGTACTCCAAAAAACACGGGGGTCAACCTATCCGGAAATGGCCGATATTTTCAGTACCAAGCAGGATGCATGCAAGAGGGTATACTGGCATGACATCGACCTTCTCAGGGTAAAGTTCAAGGCCAAGAAGAATGATGGATAAAATACTGACTACTTTCGAGACAGAATCTTTTGAGGAATTATAAAATGGATTGTCCGTCCAAAGAGATGTTGCAAGATTTTATAGATGGCGAATTGCCGGAAGAGCAGAGTCATCAAATCTCGGAGCATATAGGCTCGTGCGATTCGTGCAAAACTGAGCTGCGTGAATTGCTCGCACTTTTCAGCATCCTGAACAATACCGTTGACAACGATAAATGTCTGGCGCTGGACAAGCTCCAAAATTATGCCGAGGGTACATGCGGCCTGGAGGATAAGGAACATATCGCCGAGCATGTGGAGTTTTGCAACAGGTGCCGGTCTTATGTGTGGTCATTTCAGGCATCCGAGCAGGAGCTGGCTGATTGGCAAAAGCGGGAGGAAGCGGAATACCGAAAATTCGCGGCTGAAAATTCCGCTAGCATTCTGGCAAGGGCAACGCTCGAAAAACTATTGCCTGCCAGGGTGGAATTATTCGACAAGGCGTGGCAGTCGGTTCTTGATTTTGTGAACGACCTTAAAGGCAAGGCCATCGAAAGCTGGCCCTCATTTAATCAAGAGACCCGGCTGGTCGGCGTGTTGGGTTTTGCCGATGCCTCAGACCCCCAAGCGGATGCCGCTTCTATTATCGCAACAACTGCGATTTATGTCGCCCAGGCTGTTTCGGATGAAGAGATAGAATCTTCCTCCCAGGCTATTGAAACGGCCACAAGGGAGGTCGCCATAAAACTTGGAGCTGGCAAGGAACTCCAGAAGCGACTTGCAGAGATTATTCCTCCCCTCGTTTTGGAATCCCAATTAGACGCCGATGCCTGATTCTTTATTGAACATTGGCCTGGCGGTCTCGCTTGGGATTGCCGTATTATTTTCCGTCCACATCGGCAGGAGCGTATCCAGGGCGGGGGTCGAGCATTTCAGCGGCAGGATATTGATCTTCTTCGGGATCATTAACACCGTTCTCTGCGGCTTGCTACTGATATTCCAGGGGACTTATGAGTTATTTCGGGCAGCGTCGTCCGGGCCGCTAAATCTCGGACAATTGTTAATCCCGCTTGTGTTGTTTGCAGCGGCTGGTAGAATTGTCTGGAATCATTTCAGGGTCAAAGGCAAGACGGTCTCGCGATTCGCACTTACGCCTCACCAGGACAAAACGCTGATAGCGGAGGTGGGCAAACTCTCTATTGCGATGGGGATATTGCCTCCGGAGATAATGTCTTCCGATAAGGTTGTGTTGCCATTTGTCTTTGGTCGCCGTTCGAAAAAAGCTATTTTGGCGGTCCCAGCCAACGGGCAGCTTATCCGCGACGATCGACAAAAAATCCTTCTCCTGCACGAACTAGCCCATGTGCATAATCGCGATGTTGGTTTTCTGGCGTGGGCAAACGCCTGCATTCGTGATATGCGTTGGCTTATAATACTTTTTCCAGCAATGGCTGTTTACTGTTTCGCGTTGGGTTACAGGAGCATGGCCCCGTCGATTTTATTGTATCTGGCATGTGCGATTATCCTTTTCGTTTTGCTCAGATATGTTATCCGCAGGCGAGAATTTTTGGCTGATATGACGGCTGCTTTACTGGGCGATTCCGGAGATGTAACGGATACGATTCTACGGCACGAAACAAACCCTATCAGGCCAGCCCAAAACTCCGAACATCATGGCAAAGCCAGTGTCGTCGATAAAATCCAACGATGGTTATCGGACAAGGCTATGTTTGCGAAGAGGCGCAAAATGTGGGGGTTCTTGCTGAGGCGATTCGATTTTTTCTATTCATTGCATCCGCCAAGGCAGGAAAGAGCCGAGACGGTTTTATCCGCCAGGAAGGCAAATGACCAACTACCATTACTGGGCGATAGCTTCTGGGCTGGCGTGGCGATAGGACTTTTGGGCGTTACCATTGCACTGGGCGGGTACTGGTTTGCGGTCGTCTTTCAAAATTTTCTGATCGTTCCGAATGACCATGGCGCCGTTTGGCTGCCGTATCAGATATACGGAATGCTCGCCATGGCGGTAGCCGCTTTTTTGGTCGTTTTTCTGGTCTTGCCCACATGGTCATCACTTAAGCTGCAAGCTCCAGGCGGGCGATTTTTGTTATCGTTTTCGTTCAGATACGGCCTGGCGTTGCTCGGTGCCTGGCTGGTTTGTCCGCTTATTTTGACCGCGGGAGCGGAGAGCGAAGATGTTTTGCTCCTGCTGGTGCTGTGTGCAATATGGTGCGTCTGTATTACCGTTTTCAGTTTTGCCGTTAACATCGTGATTGTTTTTCTGTGGATGGTAACAAGATATATACACGGGAGTCGCGTTGTAGAGTTGCGACGGGCTGTTTGGGCGTTCAGCTTATTCATAGTAGTCTTTTTGGGCTTGGTCAGTTTCGGGGCCATTATCCTGACCAATGGGATGGTGTTTAGGGGGGTGAATATAATCGTCAGTATGATGATTGGTGCGGTGTTAGCTCTAATGGCATTTAAGGAGACGAGGCTGTCTATAGCCGATGCGTATTTGATTTTCCGCACGCCTCTTTCGATCCATCGCTTCGAGGGCAAATTGTTCAAACGGACGCAATGGACAATCTGCTCCATATACTATACCGCTGCGATGTTGCTGTTTGCATCTTTGCTGTACTTGTCCGTGGATATTGTATTTGCCCATATATTCCGAAACATCGGTGTTGTCGTCGGCACTCTTGTGACATGTGTTGTCCTATGTTCTATTCTTGCGTTATTCGGACGCCGAGAAGCCAGGGTCGTTTTGGATTCCCAGAGGATAAAAATTGTCAGTTTGGTTCGCTCCTTTAGAAAACTCCCAACGGCCACCGACTGCCTGGATTGTCGCAAGATCGAGAAGGTCGTTGCAAGTTATGATATTTGCAATGAAAGCAAAAAGAATCGCGTTTGGAACCTGACGGTCTGCGATGTCGATGAGCTTGTAGTTTTGCTTCAAGAGAGTAATGCAAAGAGCGAGGTTCTGGATCGGGTTTTATCATGGCTTTTGGAGTGTCAATGCCCCGGCGGCGGGTTCGGAGTATGGCCCGGCAGTTCGCCGAGGTTAAGTGCGACATACGAGGCTATATCGATCCTGAAAAATCACGATTCGCTCGCGGAGTGCAATGCCGACACGCACGCTTCGTGGATAAAGACGCTTCAACAGCCTGACGGTTTTTTTAGGGGGCCCTGGAGCAATGGCCCCCTCTGGAAGAATACGTTCCATGCCGTCAAATCACTTGATATGCTCGGAGTAACGCTTCATAGCGAACAAGCAAGGCGTTGCCGAAAATGGTGCGACACAATCCTTAGCCAAAAAGGCTTCGCCCGAAATAACTCTGAGGTCATCTATCATTGTCTCGGCACATTGGAAGCACTTGGCCCAATTGACGAGGACATCCGCAATATCGCAGCGGGCTGGACATCTACAAAGATAGAACAATTACTGCTGACGAATATCGCACTCAATTACGAGCAAGTGTACCTCGTCCTTATGACATATGCTCTCATCGGCGAATCCGCCAACATCTCATCGAATTCTCTCGATCTCCTGGCCCAGAGGGTCAAAGCGGCCCTCGATACCGAACTGGCCTGCATCCGCATTTAGTTCATAGGGCCTTTCGGCACATACCTTTTTAACAAGAGGTCAGCCTCCATTTCTGCAAAGTCAAAAAAAGCTGGAAATTTCTTCGCACAGCTTCCCGTCTCGATGGAGTGTTCTTTTGTGAGGGCGTTCAAGATAGCGCCCGGACTATAGACACTCTCAGATACTCGAAAGGAGTTTTTGAAAAATGTCATGGAGAAAAAGACTCACTGACCACATTGCCGATGTTCTGCGGTTTGCGGCAGCTCTCTTTTTGGCACTTGACGCCATTGTATTGTCGGGGTTTTTGTTCTGGTTCATCGCCAGGTTTATCTGGCGTTTTGCCCAGTACATAGATCATTGCTGGTTTCAGAGTCCGTGGTATTGATTGGAAGGAAAGCAAATGGCGATCTTGCGACGAATCAAGAAGATATTAGTAGGCCGAAACCCCGCCGACAATTCGGTTGATAATTTGGGCGGCACTGATGAGATTCATAATATCTCCGACCAGGACGGTTGCCTTGAGAGCATATATACCGAGGAAACCCAAAATCAACATTGCGGTTGCTTTGGCTCTCCCGGCGGGCGGTGCAGCGAATGCGGCGTAATCAGCTGCGTCAAATGCCATCGTCATTGCGGCGGAACTGAAGTCTCGACATCGCTTGGCTGCGGCAAACCGTTATGCCGGGAACACTCCCGCTATCTGCAACTTGGCGATGGAAACAATTTGCCGTTCTGCAAACAGTGCTATGGCAAGTTGAGACGAAAGCAAAGCTGGCGGAAGGTCGGCAGGTTCCTGGCTGATCCTTTTGTTGATATGGGGGCTGAAAATGAAGGATAAAGACATACTCAGCGATGTTGACCGCAAAATTATAGCCGGCCAGGGGTTTGGAGTTTTCAACGACCCCTTTGGCCGAAAGCTTGTGCAGCTGCATAAATTGGGAATTCTTGACAGCTGGACAATTGGCCAGATCAATAAGCGCGTCGACAAAAAACTTCGCAAGGAAGTTTTTAGGGGCATTCCGTTCAAACCGCCTCAACTTCATTCGGGCGAGATCATCCTCGGCGCGGATGAGAAGCGTCAGCCCATCAAATCTTTCGTTCAGTACATGAACGCCGGGAGTCTTCTAGTTGCCAACACCGGTTCCGGAAAGACCACGCTGGTTAGTTTTTATGCTGCCCAGGTAGCTGGGCTTGTAAAGGGTATGTGGTTTGTCGATCTCAGGAAGAAAGAATTTCGAATGCTGAGAAGCGGCTTTGGGCAAAGGGGCATCGACCTGAACATAATTCGCAGCAGAAAATTCAAAATCAATCCGCTCCAGGTATCCCTGCAGGTAGACCCGTACGAATACGCTTCGACGATAGCCGACGTTCTTGTCAAGGTTTTGAACCTCCCGCCGCGAGCGTCGGTATTGCTCAGCAGTTCCATTATAGAGTTGTATAAAAAATTCAACATTTTCGACGGCGGCAAAAAGTACCCGACTCTTTTTCATCTGTTTGAAGCGGTTCGTCTTAACAGGGCGGCTAACTCGCAGGCCCGCCAGGCTGTTTTGGACAATCTCGAAGCCCTGCTGCTGGCGTTCGGTACGGAGATGCTGGGGTATTACAGGGGCTGGGAAGTACACGAACTGGCCAAACGCCATATTGTATTTGAACTTACCGGCCAGAGCGAGGCGGGGAAAGACCTGGTACTGAACTACCTTGTGGCGGCAGAGCTGATTTCACGAATATCGCGGGGCATTTCCAACAGGGGCATGGATTTATGGATGGCCATCGATGAGGGACAAAGACTCTTCTCGCAGCGTAAGGAGTCCAACACTCACAGCGGCAATTCGATAACCGACCTTGCCGGGCTGGTCAGGGGCACGGGGGCTGGGTTGTTCGTGTCGGTGTTAACTCCCGACGACTTGTCTAACAGGATACCGGCGATCACATCGACGAAGATTATGGGTAGATGCGGTTCTATCGCCGAATACCAGGCTGCCGGACAATACATGGGCCTAAATAAGGAGCAGGTGATTTGGTGTGCCCATCACATGGTGCCAGGGCTGTTCGTCGGCCAGGTTGGCGAGGGGCCATGGCGATATCCTTTTTTACTAAAAATTCCCCAAATGAAACAACTGCCCGTCGTTACCGACCAGCAGGCGGATGAAAGCCTAAAACCCCTGGAATCGCTGACGGTCGAGCCGGTAGAGTTTTCGAACTGGTCTGCCGTCGATTGTATTACCGTCCAAAACGAAATCGAAGCCAAGAGCCAGGCGGCAAACCAACTCACGGACAGCGAATTGAGACTTCTCCAGGCCGTGGTCGATAATCCCATGCAGCCGTCGAGCAGCTATGTCAAGCTCGCGAAAATCAGTCCCAACACACTGAGCAAACTCCGTCCGGTTTTGATCGACAGGGGGTTTATCAGAGAGCACCTCATGGACTCGGGCAATCGCGGCAGGAGCAGGAGAGTGTGGGAGCCGCTCGGGGCCGCCAAAGAAATCTTCTCCAGCCAGCCTTCTGAGAGGAGTAGTTCAGTATGAGAGGAGAGGCGTTTCATAACAGTATTGTGGATCAGGCTGGGCGGATATTTACCTCTCATCGCTGGGAGGTTTATATGGAGTATCGCTATCCGTGCAGTGCCGTAACGACCTACCTGGATATTTTTGCAGTGCGAGGTTGTTGGAAAATTGGTTGCGAGGTGGAAACGACGCCAAGACATATTTTGGATAACGCCGTAAAAGCAGCCATTGCGGGTATCCCCTTATTGGTAATCGTACCGTCGCGAAAATTGCAACGCCTGGGGCGGCGAACGATCGAATCTTCAGATATCGCCGGCGTGTCCATGACAAAAGTGCTGCTGCTGTCTCAACTGGAACATGAGTTAGCCAATTTTGAAAGGGAAAGAATATCATGAAAATCAAATGGATAAATATTTTCGTATTAGGCATTTTGGTCTGTTTCATCGTGTTGTTATTCAGGCTGTCAAAAATATTGGACCGTTTGCCCGATACGGTCGAGTTGCCTCATTACATTACCAGCGGCCCGACATTCGCTATATTCTGCCTCGGTCTTATCTGCGTTACTATCGTCGCTGTAGTGAAAATTCTCGCAAATCGCTAGACCACCCACTTCTTCGTAAAACTCTTCGAAAACTTTTTGTACAAAAACTCATTTTTTTCGTCCCGGCTGGGGTTTTGGGTGGAGTGTCTGTTTGAAGGCATAACTTTATTAGCCGATGTCATCGGCGAGTTTGCCTGTCGACCTTTTTTGAAAGGGATTTTTTCATGAAAGACAAAACTATCAAATCCGAAAACATGCCGCGTCAGGCTGGCGATGCTGCCCTGGAGATGTCGCAGGCGTTGCGACGGCTGGTCGACGAGTCGGTGAGGAATCGTTCGGGGGGTATCACGGAACAGATGATGGGAATGTCCCATCAGTTGAGCCAGATCGAGACAGGGCAACAGCAGTCGCTTTACAATTTCGAGCATGTCAACAAGCGGCTGGAAAACCTTTTGGCCTTAAATCAGTTGCTTGATAAGGCGGCTCAAACGAATGTTCTGTTGGGCAAGCAACATTTTGACGAGCGGATTATTCAGCCTATGGCTCGTTCGTTGTTTGCGATTTTCGATCTGATTGACGATGCCCTCGACCATCGTCAAAGCCACCTGAGATCGGAAGATTTACTCGAGACCGTTCGGGACCAACTGCTGGAGTTTTTGGGCATATATGACATTTGCACCCTAAGGCACGCCCCGGGCGAGAGATTCGATCCCAAAAAGATGAAGCCGGTCAAGTGGGAACATGTTGACGAGAACGAACTTGACGGCTGCGTATCCAAATCACTGCAACGAGGTTTTCAAATCGGTAGCGGCAACATTCTCCGGCTTGAGACCGTCGCGTTATTTAAACACCAAACCCCTGAAGACACCTTTGTAAGTCTTCTCAACGAAAGGACAAATTAAAATGTTGATACCAGGAATTGACGCAGGAAATTCGAGATTCAAGTTCGCCGTATCGGACATCACCGGCAAAGCGAAGCTGATTACCAACAGGTTCGGAGAACCGTTTACTCCCAGTGCGGTATTTTTTGCACCGGACGGTTCGGTCATTGTCGGCACCGAGGCCCTTAATGCCGGTTTTATCGAGCCGCGACGCATGGTGGTAAACTGGAAACGGGCCATGGGCACGGACGAGGTGTTGTATGCCGCCGATGACGGCACGGAATACAAGGCCAGGGATATCTTGGCGATACTGCTGAAAGACGCCAAGGAAAACATCGAGGCCAAGACCGGCCAGGTCGTCAACGAGGCGGTTATTACCGTACCGGCCAACTATACCAACCTTCAGAAGCAGCAGACCAAAGACGCTGCCCTGGAGGCGGGTGTCAAGGCGATATTCCTGCCGCACGAACCCACCGCCGCGGCACTCGGAAATGAAATCCACGAACGCAACGATTGTCTCGCCCTGATATTCGATTTTGGAGGCGGCACTTTCGACAGCTCTCTGGTACGGTCCAGAGGCGGCGTTTTCGAAATCCTCGCCACTGGCGGTGATCCGAATCTGGGCGGCAGGGATTTTAACGACCGCCTTGCAACAGAGCTTCTGGAAGAATTTGAAACCAAAAATGGTTTCAGGCCGTCAGAGGAAGCTCACCCCATGTTTTATCAGGAGATGGCCCAGAGGATCGAGCATCTCAAGATAAGCCTTTCGGTTCAGAATCAGTCCCAGATGGTTCTTTCCTGCCAGGGCCAACATCTGCAAATGAGCGTTACGCGTGATCAGTTCAATTTGTGGGTGGAAGACCTGGCACAGAAGGCCATCGAAAAGACGAAGGAAGTAATCGTCGAAGCCGGGCTTGATGTATCAGCCATCGATGAGGTTTACGCCGTCGGCGGCGGCTCGATGATGCCTGTCGTAATCGAGATGCTTGAGGGTTTGACCGGCAAGAAGGTATCGCGTCGGTGCGAGCCTCACGCAGCGGCGGCACTGGGTGCGGTGCTTGGCGGACGCCTTGAATGCAAGCGTCAGGGCAAGGCCTATCCATGCGGCGATTTGGTACTGCCCCCGCCCGATCATATCGTTCACGAGATACTCAGCCACTCTATTGGAGTGCTGGCACTCGATGAGAAGAACAATGATGTCTGTAGCGAGATACTTTCCAAGGACACGCCGATCCCGTCCATACAGACCAAGTTGTTCAAGCTCAGCCAGGCCAACCAGACCGCCGTTACGATCAAGATTCTGGAAGGCAAAGACGGAGTCGCCGCCGAGGACTGTCTGATGCTGGGTCATTTTGACCTGAACGACCTCCCGCCGAGGCCGGATCTTATCGGAAGGATTGAAGTAACTTTCTCGCTGGACAGCAACGGCCTGCTTACCGCCAAGGCCCGCGACAACGCCAGCGGCAAGACCGATGAGATGCAAATCGACTACAAGTCCGTTGACAACGCCGAAGCAGCTAACGCTGCCTAACTATACTAACCAAGGGGCCGGTGGGTTTTATATAAAAAGACCCGCCGGCCCCGGAAAGGATTTTTAGCTATGAAATATCTAAACTTTGCAAATCACGACCGATCCAACACCCAACCGGAAACCCTGCTGACCCTGATAGATTTATCGCCTTCGATGGAAGAGGACGACTGGAAGCCATCCAGAAAAGCCGGTGCCATCAATGCCAATAAGGAACTTATCAGGCTCAAGCGAAAATCTCACCCCCAGGATCAGGTGGGAATTATAGGGTTCAGCAGTAACGCTACACTATTGCACCCGCCGATTTGCCTGGATAAAAACTCCGGCAGTTTGGAGGGGGCACTTCGCAGGGCCAACGGTTCCTGTGGCACGAATTTTACCGCTGCCCTTGAACTTGCCGAAAGCTGTTTATGCGACAAGCCAAGCGAGAATTTTTTCACCAAGGCACTGGCGAAAATCTTTTGCGAGGAAGACGCAACCCCCAAAACACCGACGCGCCGCAATGGCCCACAAAGAATCATCATGCTTACCGACGGCGAACACAACGCCCGTTCTTTACCGTTGGCAGC
>Ga0164310_10000702_pt1 | contig 18316 bp, 20 predicted proteins | sample GuaBasSedimGuay1_FD_121795 | JGI IMG/M metagenome (GOLD analysis project Ga0164310, IMG submission 121795) | Subseafloor sediment microbial communities from Guaymas Basin, Gulf of California, Mexico - Guay1, Core 4569-9, 0-3 cm | ecosystem: Environmental > Aquatic > Marine > Hydrothermal vents... | reverse complement strand
GAAACTCAGGTTATCACCTTAGTAGTTTGAACTAAATACATTAACATTAGATTTTTATTAAATAAAGATATTTTAATTAATGGCTGGGAATTAAATGAAAACAATGATTCCTTTAATCGAAGTAATATCAATTCTTTTAATATCGAGCATTCAAATTGTGACTATTGCAGATTATGGAATGGTAGATATTAGTGAAAATTATGTCTACATTATCTCTCTATTAGTTTAACTAGAAAACATCTTCCACTGTTGAACGCGTCATCAAGGTTCCCCCAGAATAATAAATATTATATGTAATCAATCATAAAAATAATTTTTTCTAAATGTTGCCTTCATTGAATTTTTTCCAAAAATAAATAGTCTCTTCTAAATTTTAAGATTACATTTATTGACAATAATCTTAACCCTCAATCTTAACACCTGAATCATCTAAAAAAGGAACAAAACTACATCTAATTGCCCAATACATAATCATTTTTTATTTAAATTGTTTCTATCTGTTGATTCAGTAGATTTTATAAAGGGATTATTCATAATAAAAGTGGAATACAATCTGATGAATTTAATGTATTTCTCAATGTTGAGAGCAAATATACATTTGGAAATATTAGTTAAAAAGGTTGTAAATTTAATATATTTAGGAGGTAATCCATTTGAGTATAGTTGACTTAACTTCTATGGCGGAATCGCAAGCAGATGTAAAAACAGAGATTAACAATCGTTTGGAAAAGCTTCAAAATGAGTTTTCTGAATATTGTTACCAGTGTGCTAAATGCACTTCAGGTTGTGAGGCTCATAAATTGCTTGAACTTGAACCTCATTCAATTGTTGCTCTTTTAAAACGTGGTTTGATAGATGAAATGGTGAATTCTGATCTGATTTGGACATGTATGAGTTGTTTTAAATGTAGAGAACGATGTCCTCAAAAGGTTGCACCAGTTGATATTATTTTTGCATTAAAAAATATGGTAGTTGCCCGTGGAAATCAGATTCCGGGTAATTATTCTACAATGCTTCAATCAGTTTTATCAATAGGGCTTCTTCAGGACATTAAAGAAGTTACTACTAATGATAATAAAACAATAAAACGATCTGATTTGGATCTTCCAGATATTTCTAAACCAGAAGATGTCGCAAAATTTCAAATGTTTTTATCTAAAATTGCAGTGGAAAAGGTATAATTAAAGGAGATTTATCAAATGAAAAAATATGTTTTTTATCCTGGCTGTGTTATGCAAACGGAACAATATGCTTATGAAATGTCTATTAGAGAGGTTTTACCACTTTTAGATATTGAACTTGTTGATATGAAAGATTTTTCATGTTGTTCAACTCCATTAAAAAGTGTAAATGAAATGCTTGCTTTGGGTCTTTCTGCAAGAAATCTTGCATTAGCAGAAAAAGAGGGTTTAGATGTGTTTGCACCTTGTTCAATTTGTCATCTTGGATTAAGTGAATGCAAACATATCCTTGATTCTAATCCATCAATGAAAATAAAAGTTAACAATTTTTTAGCTGATGAAAATTTAGAATACAAAGGTACTTCCAATATTGTTCATACAGTAGATTTATTACATGATATTGTAAAAATAGATAAAATCAAAAAAGCAGTTAATAATCCATTAAATAAAATTAAGGTAGCCACTCATTATGGTTGTCATTTAATTAGACCTAGCGAGATTGGTCGTCCGGTTGATTCAGAAAATCCACAAAAAATGGAAACAATTCTAAAAGCAATTGGGGCTGAAACCTTTGATTATGCAGAAAAGCTTGACTGCTGTGGAGGACTTTTAAATGCAAATCTTCCAGAATCTGCATTAACTAAAACTGGGCAAAAACTTCAAAGTGTAAAAGAAAATGGTTTTGATGTTTTTGTTGATGCTTGTCCATGGTGTCATCGTCAATTTGATGCAAAACAAGAACAAGCAGGAAAAACAATTGCAAAAACTCTTGATGTTCCTGTTTTATATTTAACTCAGATTTTAGGCGTTGCATTAGGAATTAAAAAAGAGAAACTAGGTTTTAATCTAAATAATAGTCCTGTTGATACATTGAAGCTTGGGGGTAACTGATATGGCAAAAAGAATTGGTGTGTTCATCTGTCATTGTGGTGAGAATATTGCATCAAAAGTTGATGTTGAACAACTACGTAAATATGCTGAAAACCTTGATAATGTAGTTGTAAGTAAAACACATAAATATATTTGTTCAGAGGGGGGAGCAAATGAGATCAAGGAGACCATTAAAAAATATAAGCTAAATGGGTTAGTCACTGCTTCTTGTTCACCACGGATGCATGAACATACATTTCGAAAGATTGTCAAAGATGGTGGGTTGAATCCTTTTAATCTTGAAATAGCTAATATCCGAGAGCAATGTTCATGGATTCATGATGATAGGAAAATTGCAACCACAAAGGCTAAAAAGATTTTACGTGGTGCTGTTGCAAAAGCAGGGTTGCTTGAATCACTTGTTGCCCCTAAGGTAAAAGTTAAACCTGGTGCAATGGTAATTGGTGGAGGTATTGCAGGTATTCAATCAGCTCTTGATCTTGCTGAAAAAGGTCATAAGGTATATCTAGTTGAAAAAAGCCCAACTATTGGTGGTCGTATGGCTCAGCTTGATAAAACTTTTCCAACGCTAGATTGCTCGGGTTGTATTTTAACACCCAAGATGAAAGAGGTTTCTAGCAATCCAAATATTACTCTTCTTACTTATTCAGAGGTCACAAACATTGAGGGATCCATTGGTAATTATAATGTTAATGTGAAAAAGAAAGCTAGGTATGTTGATCTTAAAGCTTGTAAAGGCTGTGGTGATTGTGCTGTTGCATGTAGGCTTCATGATCGAATTGATTGTGAATTTGACATGGGCCTGGGAAAACGAAGTGCAATATATGTGCCATTTGCACAAGCGATTCCACCAAAATATACTATTGATAAAGATACCTGTTTGATGTTTACCAAAGGGAAATGTGGAACAGGGCCTCTCTGTGTAGAAGCATGTCCTGAGAACTGTATTGATTTTAAACAGAAAGATACAGAGGTCAATATTGAGGTTGGAGTGATCATTGTTGCAACCGGTTATGATGTATTAGATCCTTCTGCTATGAATGAATATAGTTATGCTAACTGCAAAGATGTCATTACAACACTTGAAATGGAACGTCTTATTAGTTCAGCAGGTCCAACTGATGGAAAAATATTAAAGCCATCAAATGGAGAAGAGCCGAAGAGTGTAACATTCTTGTTATGTGTGGGAAGCCGAGATGAAACAGAATGTAGCTGGTGTTGTAGAATTGGTTGTATGAGTGCTCTAAAACAAGCATATCTTTTAAAGGAAAAACTTGGTGATAAAGTAGAAATAAATATTTGTTACACAGACATTCGTAGCTTTGGTAAAGGATATGAAGAGTTTTATCGAAAGATTCGTGGTATGAACATTAACTTTTTTAGAGGGCGACCATCGGAGGTTAAAGATAATAAAGAAAACTTAAAAATTGATATTTTTGATACTACAACAAATAAACTATTTGAAATAACAACTGACCTAGTGGTTCTCACCCCTGCTATTGTCCCAAGAGACGATGCAGACGTTTTTTCTAGGTTAGTGCGAATCTCACAAAGCGCCGATGGATTTCTTTTAGAGGCTCATCCTAAACTTCGACCTATGGATACATTTACTAGCGGAATTTTCATTGCTGGTTCCTGTCAGGGTCCAAAAGATGTTCAAGATTCAGTTGCTCATGCAAGTGGTGCAGCATCAAGAGCCGCAAATATTCTATCAAAAGAAGAATATGAAACTGAACCTTTCATCTCGATTGTTAATGAGGATTTATGTTCAGGTTGCGCTACTTGCATCTCAGTGTGTCCATATGACGCGATTACTCTTGAAAAACAAAAAGATGATACATCCATTGCTAAGGTAGATGAAACTCTTTGTATGGGCTGTGGAGCCTGTGTTGTAGCTTGTCCCTCTGGTGCAATGCAGCAACAGGGATTTAAAGATAAACAAATTTTAGCTATGATTGATGCATATGCAAAGGAGGACTGAAAAATATGACTGATTCATATGAGCCTAATATTATTGCCTTTCTATGTAATTGGTGTTCTTATGCTGGATCAGATCTAGCAGGAACAAGCAGGATTAAATATCCACCAAATGTCCGATCTATACGAGTGATGTGCTCTGGCAGAGTTGATACTTCTTTTATTTTACGTGCATTAAAAAAGGGCGCAGATGGCGTATTAATCGCTGGATGTCATCCAGGAGACTGCCATTATCAATCTGGAAACTATAAAACAAATAGAAGAATAATTCTTCTTAAAAAATTATTGGATCAACTAGGAATCGATGAGAAAAGAGTTAGATTTGACTACATTTCAGCATCAGAAGGACAAAAATTTGCAGATGTTGTAACTGAATTTGTTAATGAGCTTAAAGAAATTGGACCTTGTACTCTTAAAGAGGTGGAACAATGAGCAAAGAAAAGAAGGATAAACCAAAATTTGCATTTTATTGGGCTGCAAGTTGCGGTGGCTGTGAAATAGCAGTTCTTGATATCGATGAAAAAATATTAGACGTTGCAAATAACGCTGAAATCCTTTTCTGGCCAGTTGCCATGGATTTTAAATACAAAGACGTCGAAGCGATGAAAGATAACTATATTGATGTTTGTTTTTTCAATGGTGCCATTCGAACCTCAGAACAGGAATATCTTGCTAAATTGTTACGTAAGAAATCAAAGGCGTTAGTTGCATTTGGATCATGTGCTATAAATGGAGGGATTCCAGGTCTTGCAAATGTATCTAATAAAAAAGAAATTTTTGAAACGGCATACATTGATAATCCATCAACAGAAAACCCAGATAAAATCGTTCCTAAAACAAATTCAAAAGTAAAGGAAGGTTCTCTAACTCTCCCTGAATTTTATGATACTGTGAAAAGTCTTGATCAAACAGTAAAAGTTGATTACTATCTGCCCGGATGCCCCCCACCTACTAAACTTATCATTAACGCAATAACTGCAATTTTTGAAAATAAACTACCAGAAAATGGTTCTGTTCTAGCCCCATTAAAATCAGTTTGTGATGAATGCGCTCGTGAAAAAACAGAAAAAAAGATCACTGACATAAAACGCGTATATGAAATGGAGAACATTGATCCAAAGATATGTCTTCTAGAACAAGGTATTATATGTCTTGGTCCTGCAACAAGAGGTGGTTGTGGAGCTTTATGTTTAGATGCAAATATGCCCTGTACAGGTTGCGGTGGCCCTACCCCTAACTCACTTGATCAAGGGGCAAAAATGATATCTGCTCTTGCATCAGTCATTGGAATCGAACATGAAGAAGAGATGAGTGAACAAGAAATCAATGATTTAATTGATAAAATCATTGATCCCATTGGAACATTTTACAAATATGGATTACCAACAGCCATTATTAACAGGAGAGTGAAGAAATGAAAACAATCACTATTGACCCTATAACCCGACTTGAAGGTCACGGGAAAATAAATATTTTTCTAGACGATAAAGGAAATGTAGAAAACGCATATATTCAAATACCTGAACTAAGAGGTTTTGAACGATTTTCACAGGGACGTCGCGCTGAGGACATGCCCCAGATCACATCAAGGATATGTGGAGTATGCCCTGTTGCACATCATTTCGCATCCAACAAAGCTCTTGATGCAGCTTTCAACGTAGAACCAACCATTGCTGCCAAAAAACTTAGAGAACTTATGTATTGTGGATATATCATTTATGACCATATCCTTCATTTTTATTATCTAGGTGGGCCAGATTTTGTAGTTGGTCCTGATGCGCCAGCTGCTAAAAGAAATATCCTTGGAGTCATTGAAAAAGCAGGCCTAGATATTGGTAAAGAAGTGATCAAACACAGAGCATATGGTCAAAAAATCACTGCAATTCTAGGTGGGAAAGCAACCCATCCAGTCTGTGGGATACCTGGTGGTATATCTAAGGGCCTTGATAAAAATGAGGTAAGTGAAATTAAAAAAATGGTTGATTCCTGTATTGATTTTGCAAAGTTTTCATTGAAAATTTTTGATGATATCGTACTACAAAACAAGGATTATGTTGATCTAATAAAAAGTGATCCTTACCAACTTAACACATATAATATGGGCCTTGTTGATGATAAAAACAAGCTTAATTTTTATGATGGATTAATACGTGTTACTGATCAGAAAGGAGATGAATATCTGAAATTCCCTGGTAAAGATTTTTATAAACATGTCATTGAACGTGTTGAAGAATGGAGTTACATGAAATTCCCTTATCTAAAAGCTATCGGATGGAAAGGTCTAACGGATGGAGCAGATAGTGGTATTTATAGGGTTGGTCCACTTGGTCGACTGAATGCATCAGAGGGTATGGCAACGCCTTTTGCAGATAAAGAATTTAATAGAATGTTTGAAACATTTGGTGGGACGCCAGTTAATTCCACACTTGCGTTTCATTGGGCTAGACTTATTGAATTATTATATGTTACAGAAAGATCAAAAGAGCTGATTTCTGATAAGGATATAACATCTAATAAAATCCGAAATCCAGTTGGTAAACCCGGTGAAGGATTTGGTGTTGTTGAAGCAGCACGTGGGACACTCATTCATCATTACAAACTTAATGAAAAGGGGCTTATTGACAAGGCAAATCTTATTGTTGCAACAACAAATAATGCAGGTGCTATTACAATGTCGGTTCGCGATGCTGCAAAAGGAGTAATTCAAAATGGAAACGTCAATGAGGGTCTTTTAAATAAGATTGAAATGGCGTTTCGAGCTTATGACCCATGTTTTGCTTGTGCAACCCATGCGTTACCTGGAGGCATGTCCATGCAAGTCGATATTTATGATACTAAAAAGAAGTTGTATAAAACCTTTCATCAATGATTAAACTATGAAAACTATAATTCTAGGTGTTGGCAACCTAATTCTTGGTGATGATGGAATTGGTATTCATGTCATTCATCATTTAAAAAAGCACATTGAAAATAAAGACATCGTGTTAGATGAAGCAATGACTGGTGGCATGAATCTTTTAGATAAAATCATAGGATACGATAAAGCAATACTTATTGATGCAGTAAATATAAAAGAAGTAGCGGTTGGTGAAGTTAAACGTTTTTTAATACAGGATTTTACATCTGTTCACTCATGTAATCCTCATGATGTCAGCCTCATTGAAGCAATCACGCTTGCTGAAACACTTGGCGATAAACATATTCCAAAAAAAATAATTGTAATAGGAATAGTTTTACATGAAATGCCTCTAGAATTTACTGAGACATTAAGCCCCAAAGTTGCAGCAGCAATACCAAAAGCAGTAGAAGCAGTTATTTCTGAACTTAATGAAACCTAATGTACAGTATAAACATGTATTACCGTGTTCTAATGCTTTGAATCTATTTTTCTTTTCTACATTCTAAAAATGCCAGGTCTCCAATCAGGTATTGGTGCATTAAGTGCAGCAGAAATTCCAAGTCCAAGAACCAAACGAGTATCTATTGGATCAATTACTCCATCATCCCATATTCTTGCGGTACTATAATATGGACTTCCTTCCTGTTCATATTTTTGATGAATGGGTTCAGTGATCTCTTTTTCTTCATCTTTTGTAAGTTCCTTTCCTTTTCTCCATAGCTGATCACGTTTTACTGTAAGTAAAACATTTGCAGCCTGCTGACCACCCATCACTGAAATTCTAGCATTTGGCCACATCCAAAGCTGACGTGGTTGATAAGCTCGACCACACATACCATAATTTCCTGCTCCAAATGATCCACCTATAAGAACCGTGAATTTTGGGACATTTGCAGTTGCTACTGCACTAACCATTTTAGCTCCATCTTTTGCGATTCCGCCAGATTCATATTTCTGACCGATCATAAAACCTGTGATGTTTTGAAGAAAAACCAAGGGTATTTTTCGCTGACAGCACATCTCAATGAAATGTGTCCCTTTTAATGCGGATTCAGAAAAAAGGACTCCATTATTTGCAAGGATTCCTACTGGATATCCCATAATACGAGCGAATCCACATACAATTGTTGATCCATAAAGTGCTTTAAACTCATGGAATTTAGACCCATCGACAATTCGAGCGATGATCTCACGTACATCAAAAGGTTTTCGTGAATCTTTTGAGATGATCCCATATATCTCTTTAATGTCATAAGCAGGTTCCTCAGGTTTATGAATATCCAGATGTGTTTTTGTTGGTCGATTAAGATTTTCAACAATATTACGCACCATGCTTATTGCTTCTGTATCGTCATGAGCGTAATGATCTGATACTCCACTTTTTCGACAGTGAACATCCGCACCCCCAAGGTCCTCAGCGCTGACTTCTTCACCTGTTGCTGCTTTTACAAGAGGTGGTCCACCTAAAAATATAGTTCCAGTTCCTTTCACAATAATGCTTTCATCACTCATCGCAGGAACATATGCTCCACCTGCAGTACAGGACCCCATAACAGACGATATTTGTGGCAGCCCCATAGAGCTCATCATTGCTTGATTGTAAAATATTCTTCCAAAATGTTCACGGTCTGGAAAAACCTCATCTTGCATAGGGAGAAACGCCCCACCTGAATCAACTAGATAAATACAAGGCAAATTATTCTCCATAGCAATCTCTTGGGCACGTAGATGTTTTTTCACAGTCATCGGGTAATATGTTCCACCAGTAACCGTTGCATCATTTGCAACAATTACTACTTCTCTTCCATGAATAATACCAATTCCTGTAACAATCCCTGCGCAGGGTGACCTGTTTTTATACATGTCATGTGCAGCTAGTGGGTTAAATTCCATAAATGGTGTATCTTGATCTAGAACCGCATCAATTCTTTCACGAGCAAGCATTTTGTTTCTGCTTTTATGAAGCTTGATTTTTTCTTCTCCACCTCCTTTTTGTGCCAAAGCAATTTCATCTTTGAGATTTTTTATAAGTTTTTCATAATGATCATAATTTTCTTTGAATTCTTTTTGTGATTTATCGATAACACTCTCAATAATATCCATGTTTTTTTATCTCCTTATTTTTTTGTTATTTCAACGGTGGTCTGCCCAATTTCAATTTGATCATTTTCTTTGAAATTAACTTTTTTAACGACTCCGTCGTAGGGTGCTCTGATTAAATATTCCATTTTCATTGCTTCAATTACTATTAGAACATCTCCTTTTTTCACAGTATCATCTTTTTTAGATTTTATATTGACTATTTTTCCTGAAATTGGAGAGTCAAGGTCTGCTTCCCCTGCCTCTTTTTTTCGTTTATTAGTTCGACCTGTAAGTTGGACAGGTTTTACCTTATATACATTACCATCAATGAAAATATATTTTTCTTGTTCACCTTCGGTAACAATTGATTTGATGATTCGATCCCCTATTTTAATGATTAATTGACCAGGTTTTTTTTCTTCACATGTTACCTTATATTCAGTGTTATCATATGTGATAAAATAGTTATCTTCTCTTCGTTCAACGGTAACACCATACACATTGTTTTCGTGTTCGTAATTGATAAACATATTATTATGCCTCCTCGCTTACACGCCATCGTCCCACATGTTTCCATGGAGAATGAGGGTCTGCTTCTTTATAGCGAACGGTTTCTTCTTTTTTTGAATGCATTGAATCATAGATAGCCAAAGAAATCAATGCATCAACAGGTAATGCATTTTTTTTCTTTTTCCATTCTGAAAAATAATTATCAATGAAATGTGTGGTTGTATTTCCTTTATGAAATTCATCGTGTTCTAATACTTTTTTTAAGAACGAAATATTTGATGTGACACCCATGATGACATAATTTGAGAGTGACCAGATAATTTTCTGAATACATTCCTCTCTATTTTCTGCATAGGTTATAAGTTTTGAAAGCATGGGGTCATAATATGGTGATACCACATTATTTGTGATTATTCCAGAGTCAACACGAATGTTAGGACCAACTGGTTCCTCTACTTTATGAAGCATACCGGTACTTGGTAGAAAACCATTTTTTGGATTCTCTGCATAAATACGGCATTCAATTGCATGACCACGTTGAACAATATCTTCTTGTTTAAGTGTTAGAGGCTCTCCACTTGCAATGCGAAGCTGCCATTTTGCTAGATCAATTCCTGTTGTCATCTCTGTAATGGGATGTTCCACCTGTAAACGGGTATTCATCTCCATGAAATAATAATTTAAATTTTCATCAATCATGAACTCAACAGTTCCTGCATTACTATATCCAACAGTTTTTGCAGCAGTTACTGCGGCTTTACCCATTTCTTCCCTTAATTCTGGGGTCATAACAGGTGATGGTGATTCCTCTATGATTTTTTGATGACGTCTTTGAATTGAGCATTCTCGTTCAAAAAGATGAATAGTATTTCCTTTTTCATCAGCAAGTATCTGAAATTCAATATGATGTGGTTTTTCAAGATATTTCTCTAAAAACACAGTATCATTACCAAATGAGGATTTTGATTCTCTTTTCGCCCCCTCAATTGATTCTAGCAACATATCCTCGGATTTTACGACACGCATTCCTTTTCCACCTCCGCCTGCTGTTGCTTTTACAAGAAGTGGAAATCCTATTTTTATTCCTTCTTTTGCAAGAGATTCATTGTCCTGTTTTGATCCATGGTACCCCGGTATAACTGGTACTTCTGCTTTTTCCATGGTTTTTTTTGCAGCGATTTTATCTCCCATAAGGCTGATGACCTTTGAAGAAGGTCCAATGAACTTAATCCCTGCTTTATTACAGGTTTCAGCAAAATCAGGATTTTCAGCAAGAAATCCATATCCTGGATGAATGGCTTCTGCATTTTTTTCTTTGGCTATTTGAATAATTTTGGGAATATTCAGATAACTTTCAATAGGTGTTGGATCGCCTAGATTCACTGATTCATCAGCAAGAGTTACATGAGGTGAAGTTGTGTCAACATCTGAATAGATAGCAACGGTTTGTATTCCTAGCTCTTGACAGGCTTTGATGATACGTACTGCGATTTCACCACGATTTGCAATAAGAATTTTTTTAAACATTTTTTTATTCACTCCAACTAGATTTTCTTTTTTCTAGAAATGCATTGATTCCTTCTTGTCCTTCTTTGGATACTCGAAGTTCACTTATTTTTTCAACAGTATGTTCTTTGTATTTTTTTATAGATAATTGTTCATAGGAATTTAACAATTCCTTAATTTCTTGGATAGATATTGGCCCAGATGACTTTAAAATGGAACAATATTTCATAATTTTTTCATCGATTTCGTTTTCTTCAATAATATAATCAAGAAGTCCAATTTTTTCTGCATATTCTGATGAGAATCGTTCACCTGTTAGAAATAAACGACGTACATGACTAATTCCAATGATTCTTCGTAGAATATATGTTGAAATCACAGATGGAATAATACCAAGTTTTGTTTCACTGAAAGCAAATTTACAACCAGGTATTGCAAAAACAAGATCACAAACAGCAACAAGACCAATTCCCCCTCCAAATGCATGTCCATTTATTTTTCCAATAACTGGTTTAGGACATTGATAGATAGTTTCATATAAATCAAGTAATAATCGACTATCTCTAATGTTTTCTTCTTTTGAGTAATTAACCATACTTTTCATCCAGTTTAAATCAGCTCCCGCACAAAAAGATTTTCCATTTCCAGTTAAAATAATAATACGAACTTTTTTATCTTTGCTCATTTCTTGAAAACATTGCGTTAATTCTTTCATAAGTTGCTCATTCATTGCATTATGTACATCAGGTCTATTTAGCGAAATTGTCACAATATCGTTTTCTTGTTTTACATCTAAAGTTTCATATGTCATAGATTTTCTCCAAACTAATTATATATTTATCATGGTAAGTGTCAGTCGATATTAGGTGAAATACATAAACATTTCTCAAATATTTTCACTAATTGTCGATAATTCTATTTTCCTTTAAACTTTGGTTTTCTTTTTTCAACAAATGCTTCAACACCCTCGCTGAAATCCTCAGTTCCCGCAGTATATGCTGCTGTAATACTTTCAAGCTCAAGATGACTAACAAAATCATTATCCAAACTCTTATTAATTAACATCTTTGCTTTTCCAACAGCAACTGATGGAAACTTCCGAAAAATTTCCAAATAAGACTCAATTGTATCATCCAATTCTTCATCAGATACAACCTTATTTACGATTCCCAGCTGTTTTGCCTCTTCTGCCTTAAACACCTTTGATGTAAGAATATATTCACAGGCCCTTTGGTATCCAACAATACTACTGAGAAGTTGTGTTCCACAACCTGGTGCAAGCCCAATTCCAATAAATGCAGTACCAAAAGATGCTTTTGTTGATGCGACAATAATATCACATGATAGTGCCAATGAAAAACCTGCACCAAATGATGCACCATTAACCGCTGCAATAACAGGTTTTTCCATATTTCTCATTTCAAGAACACATTTATGAATAATTTTTGTAAGATCTCTAAGAAATTGTGGTTTATTTTTTGACTCATGCATCTCTTTTACATCTCCGCCACCACAGAAACCTTTCCCCATACCTTTTAGAACAACTGCTTTTATCTCATCATTTTTTGATACACAAGATAAAGCATTATAAAGCTCTGTTCCAAGTTTAATATCAAAAGAATTCAGTCTTTCAGGTCTACATAATGTGATATACATACATTTTTCTTCAATTTTTGTTTCAATTGTATCATAATTCATGAATGCTCAGAGAGAGAAAGATTGGTTTTATTTAAATATTAGCCCTCTTAAAATATGGATTTTTTATGTTCATGAACTTTTTTATCTAGTATGATTATTAAAAAATTGATGTCATATTAGTTTTTATTAATAATAAATAGTATTTAATCTTTAACTATTGTATGATCTGTTAATCAAAATCTGATCCTAGATCATATCCACAATGAGGACATTCACCAGATCCCTGAAAAATCCTATGACAATTTGGACATGCAGAACCCGCATCATAGTTTTGCTCAGCAGCCTCCATTGAGCTTCCACAACTTGAACAAAGAAAGCATGGTGGTTTCATTTCATCTACTAATCTCATATCAGAACCACAGTTTGGACAAGTGCATGAATGTGCCATATTCTAATGTACTTATCATAACTCATATTTAAATGTACTGCAAAATTATCCGAAAAATACATTAAATAAATCAAATTTTTCTCAAAATAATAATTTTATTCATATCGTACTGCTTCAATAGGACTCATTTTTGCTGCTTTCCAAGCTGGATATATACTTGAGAGTATACCAACAATCATTGATACACTTAAACCAAGAGCAATGGCCGTAAATGTTATTACAGGTTCTAATGGCATACCTCCACCACCAGGACCCATGTTTGAAAGAGCAGCTGCAACACCTGTGGAACCAATAATTCCTAGGATTATTCCTGAGGCACCACCAATAAGACTCAACAATAAGCCCTCAATAATAAAAATACTCATAACATCTTTATTGGTACCACCAATTGCCTTCATAATACCAATCTCTCTTGTTCGCTCCATAACTGATGTAAGCATAGTATTCATAATTCCAATTGAAGCAACAACAAGGGCAATTGATGCAATTGCAATCAAAACAGTCTGTAATATACCCATTATATTTTGGACACTATCTAATATGGAAGACATGGATGTAGCACTTGCAAAATCATCCTCTCCATGATTTTCGTTAATAGTTCGTTCTATTTCTAAGGCCATAGATTCAACCTCAGTTACATCATAAACTGAAACAGTTGCAATAAAAATGTTACTTTCACCAGTTGTTTTTTGGAAATCCCTAGATGTTAAAAGTAATAAATCATCATTGGTAGAAACACCGCCCATTCCTTGTTTACTGAATATTCCATTAACAAAAAACTTCTTACCATTAATTTTAACTCTGCTACCAATCTGAATATCATTGTCAAAGTACTCATAAGCAACATCATAACCAATAAGAATTTTACTTTGATCCCCATTTTCCAAAATAGATCCTCTGTAAAGATCTTCTAACCCATATTGAATATTCATGGTTTCAATTTCCATTCCTGTGATGGTGGTCATTATAGTATTTTCATCGCCATTAAAACTAAGACTTGCCATCCCCGTCAATTGAGTGTTTACCTCTTTAACACCTGGAATTCTTTCAAGATCATTTATATCTCGCTCTGTTAAATATTCTCCAGTATCATCTAAATTTGGAGAAAAGATCGAGAATCCTTCGCCAACACTTACAATAATTGTATCGGATAATGATGAAAGTTCACCTTCAACTGCAACATTCATCCCTTCACCAATTCCCATCAATGAAATAATGGCCATAATGCCAATTGAAATACCTAGAAGGGTTAGTACAGAACGAGATAGCCGCTCCTTGATATTTTTATAAGCAAGATTAAAATTATCTCTAAACATTTTCTTCCCTTACTACTCCATCTTCAATTCTTAGGATTCTACTTGCTCTTTTTGCTATATTTGGATCATGTGTAACAATAATAACGGTTTCTCCTTTATTGTTGATATTTTCTAAAATTTCCATTATCTTATTACCGGACTTTGAGTCAACATTTCCTGTTGGTTCATCACCAAGAACAATAGTAGGATTGTTACCAAGAGCTCTTGATATTGCTACTCGTTGTTGTTCACCACCACTCAGTTCTGATGGTTTATGCTCAATTCTATGGGATAATTCTACCATATCTAATAATTTCTTTGCTTTTTTAATACGAGATTTAGAATCAACCCCTGCAAAACCCATCGATAGCATGACATTTTCGAGAGCTGTTAAGGTGGGTATCAGATTATATTTCTGAAAGATAAAACCAATTTTTTCTCTCCTGATTCTAGCCAGTTCATTTTCTTTTAATTTATAAACGTCTGTATCATCAATATATAACTTTCCAGATGAGGGTCTATCAAGACAACCTATTAGATTCATCAATGTTGATTTTCCAGAACCTGATGGCCCAATAATTGCTATATAATCACCTTTTTTTATTGTAATGTCTGTCTCTTTCAATGCTTTTACCTGTAAATCCCCTTTACCATATGTTTTACTGAGATTTTTTGTAACAATTACATCCTCGTTCATTGATTTTTCCTGCCTTTCTTCCATTTCCATAGGACAATGATGATAACAATAACAATAATCAAAAGGAGGATAGGAATACACATACTGAGAATATCTCCACTAAAACCGTTAGATTCATCACTATCTTTGGTCGAAGGTAAATAACTTGTCCCTTCTCCTGAAATTACTCTAAAAGAATGATCAATTGTAGGTGTCTCGTAGTATTCACTTCCTTGTTTGTATGAAACCTTGAATTTGATTGTGTTATTTCCATAATCAAGCATATCGGTATATAAATCAAAGCTTGCTGAGAAAACGTCATCAGAATCCATAGCACCAATAAAATATTGAGAAGGAATTACAGTAGCATTAGTTATGGGAGTAATAATTACACCAGTTATTGATTCAGTTTTTGCATTATAAACCTCTAATCCAATCCTTGAAGAAGAACCTTTCTTTATTGATATAGGAATATTGGTAAAAATAGGTGCCACATCAAGAACTTCTCCAACTTCAATCGGAATATTAATTATCTCAAAATGAGCATTATCTCCATTCAGAAAACTCAGATTCAATGAAAGAATCTTATTGCCCAAATCAGTTGGATTTAATGAAACCACTACTTCTTCAGAATTTCCAGAATCTAAGGAACCAATGAAAACAGCATTAGGATTAAACTCTAAATCACTATCACCAACTGAATATATGGAGATACCCTCTACACCATTCTTTCTTTTATTAATGACATTAAAGGAAATATCCGTAGAACCCCCAACTGAAATTTTAGAGGGAACATCAGAGGACATTATTGATAAAGATTTATTATCAATTCTAACAGGAAATGGGTATTTAACATCTTGATAATCTTCAATATCAACTCGAATTATTGGATAATAAAGACCTTGTGAAATATTTTCATCAACGCTAATTTTGAAAGAAAGGCTAATGCTACTGCCAGGTGAAAGATCTCCAATATCTTCATAATTATCATGTGCAGTAATAGAGTAACTTCCATCACCATCAGATGTTATCCATACATTTTCAATTGTAGCACTAATTGTATCGACCATTACATCAACTGGTAGACTATTGATATAATCGGTATCAGTATGGGTAGCTGTAACCTCTGTATTTGTTAAAGTGATTGTTAATTCTGCATCATCTCCTGGCATTAATACTTCAGGATAAAGGTTGAAACTAGTGACCATAACAGTTGGTTCTGCATTAATAGTTGGCATTAAATTCATTAGAATCAACAATAAAAAAATAACCATGATTCCATTTAGATTCTTATTTTTCATATTATTTACTCCTTTAAATATTCTTAAGATCATTTACACATTTATCTAAAATATTTTTTACTTCATCATTTTTCATTTTTGATTTTGAAACAGAAAGCACCCTAATATTATGAAAAAACTCAGCTATTTCCCCATGTTTAGATCCAACAATCTCAGAGATTAATTTTCTGAATTTTAAGAAATTTTCTTCCATCTGTCTTCCATGTTTCTTTACATTTGATAATGTCTTTTTACCTTCACTAGTAATCATAAATATTTTTTTAGATCGCAATCCAATTTCTTTTACTGAAATTAGATTATCTTCTTCCAAATGTTTTAATATTGGGTATATCGTCCCCTTACTTGGATCCCATGTTCCTTCTGTTTTATCTTTTATTTCAGCTATTAGGTCATAACCAGTTTTTGGTTTTTTCTTTATCGAATGAAGTATATATATGGACAATATTCCTCGTTGTTTTCCTTTTTGCGTTTCAATGCTAAATAATTGTGACATTACATTCATTATCGTTTTCATCACTTAAATATATATCGATACCGAACGGTATTTTTCAATATGGTAGATATACGAACGGTAATGAATCGCAATATTGAATTAATTATAATAATTTATTTGTTTCTTTTTTACTTTTGCATCTACTTAGAAAAAGCAACATAATAATTTGTTTCATTTTTTTGATCTCTCTTCACTATTTTTTATGTAAGCATCGATTTAATTTAAATAAACAATGTTTTTTTTAGTTCTATATATTTGGCAAGTTCTTTCATTTTATCATACAAAAAATGAAAGATTTCATAATATTTAAGTAAAATGATTTCTTGTAAACACCATTATGATCTCGCTTGAAATTACCAATATCCTTGCTTTTATAATTTTCGTGATTTGTGTTTGTTCCTATGGCATTAAACTTAAAGTTGGTATGAAAAAACCTGCAACAACTAAGAGAGGATTATTGAATATGTATTACCAATCATGGGTTGCATGTATGGCAGATAAAGAAAATAAAATTGAGCCCATTCAAACCATGAGAAACCTCATAATGTCTGTCACTTTTCTCTCATCAACAATGCTCATTTTACTTGGAATATTAGTTCAATCATCCTCAAATGGTTTTGATGATCTCTTACATAGTTTTCCTTCATTCTCTTCCTCAGTCCTTCCCCAGTTCAAACTACTTGTTATTTTTATTGTGATTGTCTTTTCTTTAATCATGTTTCTATTATCACTTCGTCATATGGTACGATTTTCAATTCTAATTGGAATTCCAATAACTGACATTGAAAAAACAAGCGAACATGAAATTGGTAAAGATAAAGAAAATGCTTGTACTATCGATGCAAGAGTAATGCAATCAGATGTTTTTTTGAAGGCAATGAATAGATTCACCTATGGAATTAGAGGCGTATATTATGTTACGGCCTTGCTATTATGGTTTATTAGTTCCTATGTTTTTATTATTGGGACAATTATAATCACATTTCTTCTTATTAGATATCATGACATCAAAACTCCTTGTTTGAATGAAACACCTATCTGAAAGAACCTGTTTAATTAAATGACCCATCTAATATAAAAAACAACAAAAAAACGTCTAAATTCATTTGTAATGAAAATAATAACTATAAACAAATTTTCGATAAAGTCATATGGTATACAATGAAAAATGGTTTTCGATGTCATTTGCTTGTTTATAATAAGTTTAGATCAAGTGATGCTGTTAATTATGTAGAAAGAATGTCTTGATTAATTTTTGTTTTTTTATAAATTAAGGTTTGATTTCGGTAAAATATTATAAATGATAAGGAGAATAAAACTAAATGAAATATAATTATAGGCGATATATATGAAAAAAATAGGGATTATTACAACAGTTTTATTATTGTAATATAAAGTATAGAATTGCTAGGTAAGTAT
>Ga0164310_10000701_pt1 | contig 18318 bp, 13 predicted proteins | sample GuaBasSedimGuay1_FD_121795 | JGI IMG/M metagenome (GOLD analysis project Ga0164310, IMG submission 121795) | Subseafloor sediment microbial communities from Guaymas Basin, Gulf of California, Mexico - Guay1, Core 4569-9, 0-3 cm | ecosystem: Environmental > Aquatic > Marine > Hydrothermal vents... | reverse complement strand
CCCCGGCGGCGACTACTTTATGGAAGACTTGGAATACGCTGGCGGTATTCCCGCTGTGCTTTCTGTTCTGAAGCAGAAATTGAACCCCTGCCCCACCGTGTCAGGCAGGAGCATCCTCCAGATTGCCGAAGAGGCCGAGGTAGCCGACAGAGAGATCATACGCAGCTTGGACAACCCCTATCACCCCGAAGGTGGCATAGCTGTGCTTAAAGGCTCCTTGGCGCCAGATGGCTCGGTGGTTAAGCAAAGTGCAGTTTCAGAGAAGACGAAACGGTTTGAAGGCATAGCCAAGGTGTTCAATTCAGAAGAAGAGGCGATGCATGCCATTACCGGAGGGACAATTCTCCCTGGTGACGTAGTGATAATCCGCTATGAAGGGCCAAAGGGCGGGCCAGGGATGCGGGAGATGCTGGCCCCCACGTCGGCTATTGTGGGGATGGGACTTTCAGACTCGGTGGCACTGCTCACCGATGGACGCTTCTCCGGTGGCACCAGAGGCCCCTGCATCGGTCATATCTCCCCAGAAGCCGCTGAAGGAGGTCCCATAGCCATCGTAAAAGACGGTGACCGAATCCTGATCGATATCCCCAACAGGAAGCTGGAACTGTTGATCAGTGAAGAGGAGAAAGCCAGACGCTCAGCCACCTGGAGCCCTCCTGAGCCTAAAGTTAAAAAAGGATATTTGGTTCGCTACGCTAAACTGGTGAGCTCAGCAGCTACTGGGGCGGTGTTGAGGTGATGAAGACTTGATTTGCTAACTTGGACAGACAGGAGACCCAGCAGAGAAATAAGGGTTGAAGCCAGAAGGGGAGAAAGTGGAAAGGAGTTTTATATGGAACTGACAGGTGCTGAAATCTTAATCGAATGTCTAAAAAAAGAGGGGGTGAATACCCTTTTCGGTATCCCCGGAGGGGCGGTCATCGCCATTTTTGATGCTCTTTATGATGAGAAACAGATAAGATTCATACTGACTCGCCACGAACAAGCTGCTGCTCATGCTGCCGATGGTTACGCCCGTGCCAGTGGCAGAGTCGGGGTCTGTATCGCCACCTCCGGCCCAGGAGCTACTAACTTAGTTACCGGGATTGCCACAGCCCATATGGATTCGGTCCCCATAGTGGCCTTTACTGGCCAGGTGGGCACAGCTATGATCGGTTCAGATGCTTTCCAGGAAGCGGATATCATTGGGATTACCCGTCCGATCACTAAGCACAGCTACCTGGTGAAGGATACATCAGAGTTGGCACGAACAGTAAAAGAAGCGTTCTACATCGCTTCTACTGGACGCCCAGGGCCGGTGCTAATAGATCTGCCTACAGATGTGACCAAAGCCAAAGTGGAGTTTGTCTATCCCCAGAAGGTGAACATTCGAGGGTATAGACCTAAGTATGAGGGACATCCACAACAGATAAAGCGTGTAGCTCAGGCTATCCGGGAGGCAAAGAGACCGGTTATATGTGCAGGCGGTGGGGTTATCAGCTCCGGGGCCACGAAGGAGCTTCGAGAGCTGGCGGAAAAGACCAATATCCCTGTTACCACAACCTTAATGGGTCTGGGGGCTTTTCGCTCAGATCACCCCCTTAGTCTGGGAATGCCTGGGATGCACGGCACTCGCTACGCCAACAATGCCATTATGGAGTCTGACCTGCTCATCGCCATTGGGGCCAGGTTCGACGACAGGGTCACCGGAAAGTTGGACGCCTTCGCTCCCTCTGCCCAGATAGTTCACATCGATATTGACCCAACGGCCATCAGCAAAAATGTGGCAGTGGACATCCCGGTGGTGGGAGACGCCAAACAGGTGCTTAAGGAGCTGAATCGGATTGTAGATCCAAAAGGGCAGTCGGAGTGGAACGAAAAGATCAAGCAGTGGAAAAAGCAGGACACTCTTTCCTATGAAGCAAGTTCAACGGTTATTAAACCGCAATATGTAATAGAGCAGATCTATGAGGTGACAAAGGGGAAGGCAATTGTTACCACCGAAGTGGGGCAAAATCAGATGTGGGCAGCACAATTTTATAAATACAGCCGCCCTCGGACCTTCATCTCCTCCGGGGGATTGGGAACAATGGGCTACGGGTTCCCGGCTGCTATAGGCGCCCAGATTGCCAGGCCCGAGGACACCGTCTTCGATATCGCCGGAGATGGCAGTTTTCAAATGAATATTCAGGAGCTGGCCACTGTGGTCCAATACCAGCTGCCGGTTAAGGTTGCCATAATGAACAACAGGTACTTAGGAATGGTCAGACAATGGCAGGAGTTGTTCTTCAACAAGCGCTATTCGGCCACCTCTTTAGAGGTGGCGCCCGATTTTGTAAAAGTGGCCGAGGCATACGGGGTGAAAGGCATAAGAGTCACCCATCCGAAAGATGTCCGGGACAGCATCCAAGAGGCACTTGCCACAGAAGGGCCGGTAGTTCTGGATTTCCACATTGCCCCTGAGGAGAAGGTCTTCCCCATGGTTCCGGCAGGAAAGGCAATCAACGAGATGATAGAAAGGATGGCATAATGAAACACACCATCTCAGTTATGGTTGAGAATCACTTCGGCGTACTCGCCCGCGTCTCCAGTCTCTTCTCAGGCCGGGGGTTTAACATCGACAGTCTTACCGTGGGTGAGACCGAAGACCCAACCATCTCCCGAATGACCATCGTGGTAGAAGGAGACGACCGGATTTTGGAACAGGTCACTAAACAGCTTAACAAGCTGATCGATGTGATTAAAGTGATCGATATGACAGGGGAGAATTTCGTTGAGCGAGAACTGCTGCTTATCAAAGTGGCTGCTACCCCGGCGATGAGATCGGAGATTATGCAGATTGTTAACATCTTCCGGGCAAAGATCGTGGATATCAGTTTCAACAGCCTTACCGTTGAGGCCACCGGAGGAAAGGCCAAGATAGACGCCATCATTGGGATGCTTCGTCCCTTCGGGATCAAAGAGATCGCCAGAACCGGCAGGGTGGCCATGCTCAGAGAATTCAGAGGAAAGGTTTAACCTTAAACAACCTGGAGAACAGGAGGGGACCAATGCAGATGTATTATGATAAAGATGCTGACCTGGAGATTTTGAAAGAGAAGAGAATTGGAATTGTCGGTGGTGCAGGTATTCAGGGCAGTGGTCAGTCGCTGAACCTACGGGACAGCGGCTTGGATGTGATCGTCAGCGAACTGCCCGGTACTCCAGCCTGGAAGAAGGCAGAGCAGCACGGCTTGACCGTGGTGACCACTCCGGAGCTGGCAGAGCAGTCAGACATCATTGTCCTTCTCACCCAGGATAATGTGCAACCTGTAGTCTATCAGGATGAAATCAAACCTCACCTTGAAGAGGGCAATGCCTTAGTGTTTGCCCACGGGTTCAATATCCATTATGGTCAGATCGTGCCTCCAGATAGCATCGATGTGTTTATGATCGCACCCAAGGGTCCGGGCAGTCTGGTGCGAAGCACCTACCTGGAAGGCAAGGGAGTGCCTGCTTTAGTGGCTGTCGCTCAGGATTACACCGGAAGGGCAAAACAACTGGCGCTCGCCTACGCTAAGGGGATCGGGGCCACCAGGGCCGGAGTGCTGGAGACCACCTTCCGAGAAGAGACAGAGACGGATCTGTTTGGAGAACAGGCGGTGCTGTGTGGCGGTGTGAGCGAATTGATCCGAGCCGGATTTGACACGCTGGTGCAGGCGGGTTACCAACCTGAATGTGCCTATTTTGAGGTATGCCATGAGCTAAAGCTGATTGTCGATATGATTCAGCAGGATGGTATCTCCGGAATGAGAAGACGAGTAAGTGACACCGCCGAATACGGGGACCTCACCCGGGGGAAAAGGGTCATCACTGAAGAGACCAGAAGGGAGATGAGAAAAATTCTGGCTGAGATCCAGGACGGCAGCTTTGCCCGGGAATGGCTCCTGGAAAACAGGGTGGGACGACCCGTATTCAACGCCAGGAGAAAACAGGACGAAGAACACCCTATCGAAGGGGTGGGCCGGAGGCTCCGGGCGATGATGAGCTGGCTTTAACCACAAGAAGGCTGAATCCTGCAGAAACAGAGAAAGTTACAGAGCTGTTGAACCATAACCAGTTTCCCACACTTATTTCACCTGGTTTTCAGCTTTGTTAAGCATCTCAGCATTTGGGACTTAGGAGGTTGATGCAATGGACATCGACAGAGTAGTCGTATTTGACACTACCTTAAGGGATGGGGAGCAATCGCCCGGGGCCTCCTTGGGGATAGAGGAGAAACTGCAGATTGCCCGTCAACTGGCAAGGTTGAATGTAGATGTGATTGAGGCAGGTTTTCCCGTATCCTCTCCTGCTCAGTTTGAGGCGGTTAGATTGATCGCCCAGCAGGTGAGGGGGCCGGTCATCGCCGGATTGGCCAGGGCAGTGAAACTGGACATCGACCGCTGCTGGGAAGCGGTGAGATATGCCCCCAGGCCCAGAATCCACACATTTATTGCAACTTCGGATATTCACCTGAAATACAAATTAAGGATGTCTCGCCAGGAAGTGCTGGATAGGGCCGTAGAAGCAGTGAAGCTGGCAAGAGGATACACCGAAGATGTGGAGTTCTCTGCCGAGGATGCTGGCCGCACTGATCCTGGCTACCTCTGTCAGGTGGTAGAGGCAGTGATTGACGCCGGAGCCACCACCGTAAATATCCCAGACACTGTGGGATATATGATCCCCGAAGAATTTGCTGCCCTGATAAGGAAACTTTACCAGAGTGTGCCTAACATCGACCAGGTAACTCTGAGTGTCCACTGTCATAACGACCTTGGATTGGCCACTGCCAATTCCCTGGCCGGAGTGAAGGCTGGGGCTCGGCAGGTGGAGTGTACGATCAACGGTCTGGGCGAAAGGGCAGGCAATGCCTCCTTGGAGGAGGTGGTAATGGCCATAAATACCCGTCAGGATTTTATGGGGGTCTCCACCTCCGTTGAAACCACGGAGATTTACCGCACCAGCCAGATGGTCTCCAAACTCACTGGCCTTGAGGTGCAGGCCAACAAGGCCATCGTGGGAGCTAACGCCTTCGCACACGAAGCCGGAATCCACCAAGATGGAGTCCTGAAAGAGAAGTCCACTTACGAGATTATGACCCCACAGTCCATTGGGCTTGAGAGAAGCAGACTGGTGTTGGGCAGACATTCGGGCAGGCACGGGTTTAAGGCCCGCCTGGAGGAGATGGGTTACAGACTGAGCGATGAGATGCTGGAGAAGACCTATCAGAGATTTCTCCTGCTGGCAGACAAGAAGAAGGAAGTATTCGATGAGGATTTAGTCGCGATCGTGGAGGACGAGACTGTAAGGGTGCCTGAGAGATATAAACTTGAGTACCTCCACACCTCCAGTGGAACGGGCACAGTTCCTACCGCTACAGTCAGGATCAGGATGGGTGAGGAGGTCTTCCAGGAGGCCTCCTGTGGAGACGGTCCGGTAGATGCCACCTACAAGGCGATTGACAGGCTGGTGAAGCTTCCCATTAACCTTAGAGAGTATTCAATCCGAGCTGTCACCAGCGGAGCTGAGGCGATGGGAGAAGTCACCGTCAAAATCGACGACGACGGAGCAATTGTTATCGGTAGAGCGGCTTCCACCGATATCATCGAGGCCAGTGCCAAAGCGTATATAAACGTGATAAATAAACTGGTGGCCCGGAGAAAAGCAGCAGGAGGCGCCGGGAAATCTAAGTGACCTTGAGGTATTGCATATGTCTATGACCATAACAGAGAAGATCTTGGCGGCCCACTGTGGCCGGAGCACAGTTAAGCCAGGGGAGCTAATAAATGCCAAATTAGATGTGGTTCTCTGTAATGATGTGACCACCCCTCCGGCAATCTCTATGCTGAAGTCAAAAGAGATGGACAGGGTTTTCAATCCTGACAGTATCGTGGTCACCCCCGACCATTTTGTGCCCAACAAGGACATTAAAAGCGCTCAGTTGGCGAAAAGGCTGAGAGATTGGGTCAACCAGCATGGAATTAAGAACTATTATGAGATAGGCCACCACGGGGTGTGCCACGCCATTCTGCCTGAACAGGGGTTTGTACTGCCAGGGACAACCATTGTCTGCGGAGATTCTCACACCTGCACCCACGGAGCTTTGGGTGCTTTTGCCGCCGGCGTGGGAAGCACTGACCTGGCAGCAGCCATCTATTCCGGAGAGCTGTGGTTTAAAGTCCCCCCAAGCATCAAGTTTGTGCTTACCGGGAGGCTCCAGAAAGGTGTCTACTCAAAAGATATTATACTTCAGATTATCAGCAAGATCGGCGTAGATGGGGCTTTGTATCAGGCTATGGAGTTCACCGGCCCTGTGATAGAGGAGCTTTCCGTGGAGGCCAGAATGACGATCACCAATATGGCGGTAGAAGCTGGGGCTAAAACAGGCATTATGGCCCCTGACCAGAAAACCTTCGACTACGTCAGGGCCCGGACTGACAAACAGTTCGAGCCTTTTTACTCGGACCAGGATGCCCAGTATTCCCAGGTGGTGGAGATAGATGTGACCGAGCTGGAACCGATGGTCGCCTTTCCCCATCTGCCTTCCAACGGGCATCCGGTTTCTGAAGTGGGGCAGATACGGATCGACCAGGCCTATCTGGGCTCCTGCACCAATGGCAGGATAGAGGACCTGCGGATTGCAGCGGAGATTCTCAAGGGCAGGCAGATCGCCCCCTGGGTGAGGATGATTGTGGTGCCAGCAACCACCCAGGTGTGGAGGCAGGCAATGGAAGAAGGGCTGTTTGACATATTCAGCGACGCCGGCTGTGCCATCTCCACTCCTACCTGCGGTGCGTGCTTAGGTGGCTATATGGGAGTATTGGCAGAGGGGGAGCGCTGTGTCTCCTCAACTAACCGTAACTTCGTGGGAAGAATGGGCCACCCTAAGTCTGAAGTCTATTTAGCCAGCCCAGCTACTGTAGCAGCCTCGGCAATAAAAGGGTTCATCGCTGATCCAAGGGAAGTGCTTAGATAATTCCAATGGATGAGGAGTGGAAGATCCTTGAGAGCAACAAGAATATGGTTGTGGCTAGCAGTAACTGCTTTAATAATATTATTTACTACAGGAAAGTGTTCTGCCGAGAGTCTGAGAGATTACTATCCCCTCCATGCGGGGGACCAATGGCAATACAGCATCTACAGAAAGGAAATAGGTCTGAGGGATACCTCTTATATGGAGAGGAAAATCACTGCAATTGTAACTTTCGAAGGTAAGGAGTATTTTGAGATCAAGGAGGGGGACATAATCTTCTACCAGAGATACAACGCTTCCGGGGATACACTTTGGGAGTATGATAAAGCTTCACAACGGGAGTTCATAAAGTACCATGTGGTAGTGAATACTCTGGAAAAAGATGTTTGTCTTCCTTGGCGTTTTCTTCCAGATAGTTTTGAAGGATGGATAAGCTGTACAAGTTCGATTGATACTCCCGCTGGAAATTTTGAAGACGCGATCTGCCATATATACTACCGTTACTATGAGACGCTTTTTGGAACAGGCAGGAGAGAAACTCTCTGCTTTGCCAGAGACATCCGACTTGTTAGAGTGAATAATTGGCGTGTAAACGAAATCCACGAAATCTCACAAATAGTATGGTCGCTAACTTATGCAAAGGTAAATGGTATCGAATACGGGATCAAGCGCACAGCGATGGCGAATTCAGCCTGGGGACAGATAAAATCAGTGTTCAGATAAACACGCGAGGTTCTAAAGAGAGGAGAAGGTCAATGCCTGAAATCTGGAGAGGTTACGCCCACGTCTACAGCCGGCCCCACATCAACACCGATGAGATCATCCCTGCCCGGTATTTAAACACCGACCAAGAGGCAGAGCTGGCCCGGCACGCTATGGAGGACATTGACCCAGAGTTTATCAAGAAGGTCAAGCCAGGTGATTTTGTAATCGCCTCCGACGACTTTGGTTGTGGCTCAAGCAGGGAACATGCCGTCTGGGCCTTGCGGGGTGCCGGAGTAAGAGCAGTCATAGCTAACAGCTTCGCTCGCATCTTCTTCCGCAACGCCATTAACAACGGATTCTTGGCCCTTGAGTGCCCAGGGATTGCAGATAGAGTCTCCAACGGCGACCAGTTGGAGATAGACCTCAAGGCGGGACTAATCCAGAACTGCAGCAAGGGAGAGACTTACCGTTTCGCGCCACTGCCAGACTTCGCTCTGGAGATGCTTAGAGCGGGAGGACTGTTAGAATACATTCGGCAAAGAGAAGCGATAATCGGCGTCGCCTAAGAATGATATTGAGCTGTAAGAAGTTTAAATTTTTCCCTCTCCTTTGAACGGAGAGGGTCGGGGTGAGGGCGAAGGGGTCCTTGAAACAGGGTAACAAAGAGCAGCGAGCAGAAAGGAGTGTCTATGGCCGAGGTGAGTAGAGACCGCTGGATGAACCGGTCGGCCTTCACTATGGCTGCTATCGGCTCGGCTGTCGGATTGGGAAATGTGTGGCGGTTCCCGTTTGTCGCCTATCAAAACGGAGGCGGGGCGTTTTTGATCCCCTACCTGGTTGCCCTTCTGACGGCGGGTATCCCATTGATGATCCTGGAGTACGGCTTAGGACAGAAGATGCAGGGCTCTGCTCCGCATTCCTTTGCCAAGGTGGGGAAAAGATGGGAATGGCTCGGCTGGTGGGCAATCTTGGTCGGTTTTATTATCGTGGTTTACTATGCGGTGGTGATGGCCTGGTGTTGGGGGTATATCTATCACTCCTTCACGCTGTCCTGGAAGGGACAGGCTCAGGATTTCTTCTACCACAAATTCCTCCGATTGACCAATGGGCCGGGGGAACTGGGTGGCATCAGATGGCCGGTGATATTGGGTCTAACGCTCACCTGGGTCAGCATCATCTGGGTTGTGCGGCATGGGGTGCGAAGGGTGGGGAAAGTGGTGATGATCACTGTGCCTATGCCGGTTATTTTGCTTGCAGTCTTCGTGGTACGGGGACTAACCCTACCAGGAGCTATGGAGGGCGTCAAATACTACTTGACGCCGGATTTCTCCAAGCTGCTTGAGCCCAGGGTGTGGCTGGCGGCTTACGGTCAGATATTCTTCTCATTAAGTCTGGGCTTTGGGATCCTGATTGCCTACGCCAGCTACCTGCCCAGGCGGTCCGATGTGAACAACAACGCCCTGATCACTTCGTTTGCCAACTGTGGGACCAGTTATTTTGCTGGATTTGCCGTCTTTAGCATTCTGGGCTACTTTGCCCAGGCCACTGGTGTGGGGGTGGAGAAGGTAGTAGCAGGTGGACCGGGATTAGCCTTTATCACCTACCCGGAGGCGATATCACTTCTGCCTGGAGTGCCCTCCCTGTTCGGGGTGCTGTTCTTCCTTACCCTGTTGACCCTGGGCATTGACTCGGCCTTCTCTCTGGTGGAGGCAGCAGTGGTAGCCATACGAGATAAGTGGAACCTGAGCCAGAGCAGGGCCACCTGGATTGTCTCTCTGCCCGCCTTTGCCCTGGGATTGATATTCACCACTGGAGCCGGGCTCTATTGGCTAGACATTGTGGATCACTTTGTTAACAATTTCGGCCTGGTGGCTGTGGGATTTATGGAAGCCGTGGTCATCGCTTATCTGTTTGGAGCCGAACGGTTCCGAAACTATGTAAACCGACACTCAGAGGTCAAGATCGGCCGGTGGTGGGACATCTGTGTAAAGTTCGTGATTCCATTAGTCTTAGGGACCATCATACTCTGGTCTCTTATCGAAGAACTCAAAAAGCCATATGGAGGTTATCCCAATTGGGCACTGACTGTAGGAGGATGGCTGGTGGTGATCCTGGCGGTTAACCTCGGTGTTCTGCTGATGGATAAGAAGGCGTTTCTCAGGTTCTCATTGCCTGCATCACTGGCGGTTGGCCTGATCGCCCTGCTGGTCAACTTTGCCCCTCCAATGTGGGTGATGTTCATAATAAGCGCGGCCGTGCTTTACGGAGGGCTGGCACTGAGCCTTCATATTGCTCACAAGAAACAAGAGGTGTGGTTGGACATAGAGGATGAGGCTGAGTAAAACTGTTTTTATACCACCTTATAGATAGCGAAGAGAAAACACATTAGATAGAGATAATCTTGTCTTTCCAATGACAAAAGGGTCTTTTCTTTGCCTTTTTTGCATCCCTGGCGGTAAATTACACTATACCAATAAAAATAGGGGGTTAGGTTGCACAAAATAGCTGTAATTCCAGGAGATGGAACCGGTCCGGAAGTTGTTGCCGAAGGACTGAAGGTCTTGAAGGCAGTGAGCCAGAAAGTCGGATTTAGATACGAGATAACAACCTTCGACTTCGGAGGCGAGAGATATCTGAGAACTGGCGAGACACTGCCAGATTCAGCAATCGGAGAGTTAAGGCAGTTTGATGCCATCTACTTGGGGGCAATTGGCCACCCCGATGTTAAGCCCGGGATATTGGAGAAGGGCATTCTGTTGAAACTCCGCTTTTCCCTGGATCAATACATCAACCTGCGTCCGGTTAAACTCTACCCTGGAGTTTGGACTCCTCTGCGAGATAAGGGTCCTGAGGACATAGACTTTGTGGTGGTAAGAGAGAATACTGAGGGACTTTATGCTGGCGCCGGAGGAGTGCTTAAGAGGGGCAGTCCCGATGAGGTGGCTATTCAAGAGTCAATCAATACCCGCAAGGGAGTGGAAAGATGCCTCCGATACGCCTTCCAGTTTTGCCGTCAAAGAAACAGAAAGAAGACCCTCACTCTGTGCGGCAAGACTAATGTCCTCACCTATGCCTTTGACCTATGGGAGAGGGCCTTCCACGAGATAGGAGAAAGGGATTACCCCGACATAAAGCGCCAATACGCCCATGTGGATGCTACCTGTATGTGGATGGTGAAAAATCCGGAATGGTTTGATGTCATCGTCACCGACAACATGTTCGGCGATATCATCACCGACTTAGGGGCCATAATCCAGGGGGGGCTGGGGGTTGCTGCCGGAGGAAACATAAACCCCGAGGGGGTCTCAATGTTTGAACCTATCGGCGGCTCTGCCCCCAAGTATGCCGGCAAAGGGGTGATAAATCCGATGGCCGCCATCTCCGCCTGTCAGATGATGCTGGAGGTGCTGGGTGAGAAAAAGGCAGCCCAGGCTCTGGAGAAAGCCATTATAGAGGTGGTGAGCACAAAACTTAAAAGTATGTCTGCCGGCAAGATGGGTTACTCCACCTCCCAGGTGGGTGATCTGGTGGCAGAGGCAGTGGATAGAACAGAGGGGGAGAGTGGGTGAGAGTGAGAAAGGGAGGAAAGCAGGGGTGTGGCACCACTATGCTCCCTGTGTAGGTGAACGGGCAATTGCTTGCCTCTTGGTCCTTTCTGCTTACTTGCTACTGGCTGTTTCTTCCACACTTTTCTGTGAATCTTGAGGTTATGCAAAGAAAACTTACCAAGAAAGTGCTTTTGGGCAACCTCCCCGTAGGCGGCGGCAGCCCGGTGACGGTGCAGTCGATGACCAATACTGACACCGGGGACATAGACGCAACAGTGGGGCAGATTCATCGCCTCCAGCAGGCAGGCTGTGAGATCGTGAGAGTGGCGGTGCCGGATCAGGCCGCCGCTAAGGCTCTGTCGGAAATCAAACAGCAAATAGCCATCCCCCTGGTGGCGGATATCCACTTCGACTACCGTCTGGCCCTCTCGGCTGTAGAGGCTGGGGTGGATAAACTGCGCATCAATCCTGGAAACATCGGCTCAAGGGAGAGGATAGAGGCGGTAGTAAAAGCTGCCAGCGAGAGAAAAATTCCTATCAGGATCGGAGTTAACTCCGGCTCTCTGGAGAAAGAGCTTCTGCAGAAATACGGCTGGCCAACCGCCGAGGCTATGGTGGAAAGCGCCCTGAGACATGTGTCGCTCTTTGAAGAGCTGGGTTTCGAGGAGATAGTTATCTCTCTGAAAAGTTCCGATGTGCCAGTAAGTATTCGCGCTTATGAGTTGATCTCTGAGAAAGTGAACTACCCCTTGCATGTGGGGATTACCGAGGCGGGCACTTTGAAACCGGGGGCTATAAGATCGGCAGTGGGCATTGGGGCAGTGCTTGCCCAGGGAATCGGCGATACCATCCGGGTCTCTCTCACCAGCGACCCGATAGAAGAGGTGAAGGTGGGCTTTGAGATCTTAAAGTCTTTGGGATTAAGGCAGAGGGGTCCTACCGTTATCTCCTGCCCCACCTGTGGCCGGGCCCAAATCGACGTGATTCGGTTGACCGAAGAAGTAGAGCGCAGAGTGAAAAACTTAGAAAAACCGGTTAAGATCGCCGTGATGGGCTGCGTGGTCAACGGTCCGGGGGAAGCAAGAGAAGCCGACTTCGGCATCGCCGGTGGAAAGGGAGAAGGGCTGATTTTTAAACAGGGCAAGGTGATAAAAAAAGTGAAAGAGAATCAGCTTGTGGATGCACTGTTGAAGGAAATCGAAGGTAAATAGCTGGAACCGGGGAGACTTATTAAGCCTTAGTAGATTGCCAACAAGAAACTTCAAAATTCGCAACAGTTACAATAATTGGAATCCAAATGTTCAACCGGGCCTTGTTGTGGCGAACTACGCTCAATTTTTCTACGGTGCTTTCTTAAAAGAGCCTATAGCAGCTATCTCCAGAGGCTGATAGAATCGGATAGAAAGAAGATTCAGCGGAGAATTAACAGTACTTAAACTTCAAGTTTGTCTGCAATTTGGGAGTCGGAGTTTTGAATCCCTGTTTATCCTACCTAAGTCAAAATGCTACCTTAGGAGGTGGTATGGCGCAGATTATTCCGTTCCGGGCAGTGATGTACAATGAGGAGAAGGTTGGCGATCTGGACTCAGTTGTAGCTCCCCCCTGGGATGTGATTTCCCCTGAACTCCAGGAGGAGCTATACCGACGCAGCCAGTGGAATGTCGTCAGACTGGTTTTCGGTAGACAGTTCCCTGGAGATAATGAGCAGGAGAACAGAGACGCAAGGGCCCGTAGATTCTGGAATAGCTGGCTTAGAGAACGAATTTTAGTGCAAGATCCCAAGCCAGCAATATATGTGTGTCGGGAAACTTACAGTCTCCCCACCGGGGAGGAGAAGATCCGATGGGGATTTATCGCTCTGGTCCGCTTGGAGGAATTTACCTCTGGCGTGATCTATCCCCACGAAAACACCATAGAGAGGGCTAAAATAGACCGAATGGGGCTTATCCGCAATTGTAAAGCCAATTTCAGTCCCATCTTTTCCCTTTACTCAGATCCAGAACTGGGTATAGAAAAAGCAGTTGCGCCCTGCATTGGAGATGGTCCTGATATCAGGACTACCAACCCAGACGGAGTGAGACGAGAGCTGTACAGACTGACGGAGCCCAGATTGATCGAGCAGGTGGTGGACAAAATGGAGCAGAAGGTGCTCTTCATCGCCGATGGACATCATCGCTACGAGACGGCTCTGGCCTTTCGGAATGAGATGCGCCACAGGAATCCGGGACAGACAGGCGGCTGGGACTATGTCCTTATGTATTTGACCAACCTCTACAACTCAGGCCTCACCATTCTACCTGTGCACCGGGTACTCAAAGGGATTGCCCAATTTGAACTGGAGAAGTTTCTATCCCGGTTAGAGGTTTTTTTCTCTCTTGAACCTATCGAATATCCTCTGCAGAATATGTTAAACCGGTTGCAACAGAACGAAGGAGGAACCTTCGGCCTTTACGCGTCGAAGAGGCTCTTTCTCTTAAAACTGAAGGATCAAAAGTTGATAGAGAAATTTGTCACCGAGCCCCGGTCAGCTCAGTGGAGGAGATTGGATGTAACGATACTGCACTCACTGCTGATCCGACATGTTCTTGGGATACAACCATCCGATACAGAGATTCTCTACTCCGCTGATGCCCTGAGGGCGATCAAGTTAGTCGATGGGGGAGAATATCAACTGGCGCTGTTTCTGAGAGCAGTAACAGCGGAACAGTTAAAAGCCGTGGTCAGTGAGGGAGAGAGAATGCCGCCTAAGTCGACCTATTTCTATCCCAAGGTCCCCAGCGGCTTGGTGATGAACAAAATAATCTAAGGGAGCATCGGCCAGTTGAGCAACATAAGGTGTGGAGTGATGTGAAACAAAAAAGACCAAAGCCCGACTGAAGTCAGAATCTAAGTTAACCCTCACAAAATATTGCAATTAGAGGAATGACGAGAAAATTCCTTGTCTTAGCGAGCTATCTGTTATTTCCCTTTGCTAGAGAAATAGGCAGAATAAGCGTACTTTCCGTTGGGCTAGGGCAGAGGGAGGCTTGAATCGCTGAGGCCAGAGGGTTTGCACAAAGCAGAGGGTGGCTTTGGTTCTGTCGGCCGCTGAGGGAAACCGCAATTGTCTCCCAGCATTAGTCAAAAGCTTGAGGATGGAGGGTTGCCGCTGCCGCATAGGAAAAACCTAAAGAATTAGGCTGACAGCAGAAGCCCTGGTCACAAGGACTCACAAATGTAGCCAAGGCGACCTATTCCCACCCGGGAACCTTCCAGGAGCTATGCCACTATGTTCCATTGACCTGAGGATACGGTTTCCAGATTTTTTTTGGAAGTTTGGTGTATTTAGAGACGCATAGCATGAACTACACATAGAAGTTTCACCTCGATATTAGCATGGGCGGAGATTCTCGAGACCCAGGATGTTCACCTTGCAAATGCTTGGGATGAGGAGGAGGAATGAGAAGGAGGAATAGAAAAGAACGGGGGGCAAGAACCATAATTGCGCTCTTTTTCTTGGGTTGGCTTCTTACAGCTTTTCGCGCCGGCGCTGCCAACCCTCATGTGGGCACAACTGGCTTCAGCTTTCTGAAGATAGATGCAGCTGCCCGCTCTGATGCCCTAGGCGATGCCTTTGTTGCTGCCGAAGGGGATATTAACTCTATGGGAGTCAATCCAGCCGGGTTGGCTACTATTGGAAGAACAGTGGGAACAGCCAGCTACACCGACTATCTACTCGACACTCAGCTTGGGTTTGTGGGGTTCGGTAAGCGAGTGAGCACTAAAAACTTTTGGGGTGCGGGAATCCGTTATATCTCGTATGGTAAGCTGCAAAAGACGGACAAGGAGGATCCCACCGGAGAAGGATTGCCCAGTTTTAGGGCTGGTGACTGGGCCCTGCAGTTGTGTCTGGGCCGAGCGGTGTCGAAGAGACTCTTCGTGGGAGGAGCGCTGAAGGCTATCTATTCAAAGATAGAGAGCTACTCCTCAGATGGCTATGCTATTGATATAGGATTGCTTCTGAAAGTCCCTATCGCCGGTCTATCGGTAGGGGCCTCTGCCCTCAATATAGGCTTCATCCGCAGAGGATATTCCCCGGGTGTCCAGGAAGTACTTCCGGTCAATTTTAAACTGGGATTTGCCTACAGGTTAGCCCATCTGCCGCTTTTGCTCCTCGGGGATATGAATCTACCCAATGACAATGACCCTTACTTCTGTGTGGGGGGAGAATTCACTATAGCCAGGATGATGTTCCTGAGAGCTGGGTACAACTCTTTGTACGATGAGTTGGGAGAAGGGGCAAGTCTATCCTTTGGCACGGGGTTCCTATGGAGAAACTATCGGATAGACTACGCCTACAGTCGATTGGCTGAGCTGGGCAGAGTTCACCGAATCTCGCTTGTCAGTGAATTCTGAGTAGACAAGGACTGAGCCACAGGGATACCAACACATGAAGACTAAACAGTACTTGGCGTCTTTGTGGCCAATCACCTTCCTGCTGAAATGAGGAGACCCGCCCTTATTACCAGTCTCTTTTTCACTCTGGGGATATTGACTGGCCATTTCGTCGATATCCCCATTTTTTGTCTATTCCTTGCCATCAGTGCACTGTTGATCCTATGCATTAGTGCCCTAGTTTCTGGAAGGGTTAAGACTGCCTGGATACAGATTCCACTCTTAACTGCGGTAGTGTTCAGTGGGTGCTTCAGATATGAACTCTCCACCAGGGGCTTTCCTCTGAATCACATCTCTAACCTCCGCTGTTTCGGGAAAGATGTTGCCTTGGAAGGACAGATCATCGGCGAACGCCAATCCCTGCAGGAGCTGACCAGAGTCACCCTTGCGGCCAGAAGGATTACCACCAATGGCTTCTCAACGGAGGCTTGCGGTAAGGTCATGGTCACATTTAAGGAGGGAGTAGCCCACAGTTTGGGCTATGGCGACGTGATCCGCGTCTATGGGAGATTGCGTCATCCTCCGCCGGCTAGGAATCCAGGCGGCTTTGACTACCGGAGTTACCTGCTTCGTCGGGGAATCTTCGGTCTGCTTTCCGTATCTTCCCCGGAAGATATAGAACTTGTAGAGAAGGGAGAAGAGGGTTCCCGGCATCTGTATGGGCTGTTCATCTCCAAGGTTATACTTCCCATTCGAAGGGGAATCCACAGCAGCATTGACCGTAACCTTCTTGGGGCGCCGGCGGCGGTTCTGAAAGGGATAATCTTAGGGGAGAAGAGAGGCCTGCCAGACAAGGTAAAGTCCGCCTTTGCTGATGCCGGGGTGATCCATATCCTGGCTGTCTCTGGCCTACATGTGGGACTGGTGGTAGCAATATTCTTCTCTCTGTTTCGTCTCCTGTGGTCTTCCAGCAGGTGGGCTACTTTGGCCACTTTGCTTGCTCTGTTTCTCTATATGTTTGTTGCCGACCTGAGGCCATCGGTGGTGAGAGCATCAATTATGGCCGCCGTCGTCTTAGTGGGGCTCGTGCTTGAGCGTGACTCGGATATCGTTAACAATATCGCCTTAGCAGCGCTAATTATCCTTCTCATCTGGCCACAAGCCCTTTTTGACATTAGCTTTCAGCTTTCTTTTGGCGCCGTTGTCGCAATCGTCTCCCTTTACCGTCCTCTACTTTCTCTGTTCCCAGGAAGTTTGAGGAGACAGGATCGATGGTGGGGTAAATGGGTATTTGGTGCCATCGCTGTCTCCACTTCTGCACAGCTTGGGGTAGCCCCTATAACAGCTTTCCACTTCAATCGGCTTCCCCTAGTCTCGATCGTGGCTAACATCGTGGTTGTCCCCACGGTGGGTGTGATCCTGGCCTTGGGTTTTCTGGCCTCTGCCTTCGGATTCTGGTGTGCTCCAGTGGCAACGGTCTTCAACGCTGCCAACTGGCTCTTCTTGAAGTTTCTACTCAAGACAGTCCGTTTCTTTGCCAGCCTGCCCTACGGGGCTATGCACGTTCCCAGCCCTTCTTTGCTTTTCTTCCTTGTATACTTCTGTGTCCTGGCATTGTTTGCCCAGGCACAGAATTCAATTCGTGTCCGAAAGGGCTTGTTATTCTCTGCGTTGATTCTGGCCAATCTCTGTCTGTGGAAGGCCATCTGGGCCAATTCAAGCCGGCTTCAAATAGTCTTTTTGGACGTTGGCAGAGGCAATGCCGCCTTTGTCCAGTTTCCAAACGGCAGAAAGGTGCTAATAGATGCCGGTCCCAAGTCGCTCTACTTCGACGCCGGCAAAACGGTGATCTGCCCTTTCTTACATCACATAGGGGTAAAGAGAATTGATGCTGTTATCCTCACCCACCAGGACAATAGCCACATAGGTGGTCTAATCTCGGTCCTGGAGAATTTCCAGGTCGACAACATCCTGGACAATGGGCAGCCATCATCATCCTGGACGTGTAATCGCCTATGGGAGATTGCTTACCAGAAGGGGGTGCGCCATTGGATCATATCGGCGGGCGACAGCTTGGGCGGATTGGGGGAGGCGAGAGTTGTAGCCCTCATTCCCCCGAGAACTGCCACCTTTTCTTCAGAGAGTTCTGAACAAGTTCCTGTAATCTTAAAGCTTACGTATAAAGGGATCTCTTTTCTCATCACAGGCGGCTTGAGGTGGCAGGATGGAAAAGGATTTCTTGCCTGGGGAGATAGACTAAAAGCAACAGTGTTAGAGACAAGCAACTTAGACACAGAAAGCATCTTTGGGAAAAGATTGCTCCAGAGAGTATCTCCGCAGGTGCTCATCCTGACAGGAGGCAAAGGAACCGGTTCTTTGCGGGAAGAACTTACGAAGGCCCTTGGCCCGGAGGGCGAAATCTATGATATTGAGAACCATGGAGCGATCACGGTCACTATAGACAGAAGAGGACGGATGAGGATCACTTCGATGCTGCCAACCACACAAGACCGAGGGAATCCTAATCTGCAGTACTAAGCCTTCGGTATTTGGTGAGCGGATGAGTATCTTTCTCTCGTATATTCAATGAATGATATCTGGCTCTTTACGCTGTGATGGGCTAAGACATGGTAATAACATTTGCTGCTTTCTTAGCATGCGACCTCTTATCCCAGGGTGTCCTACGCCTGCTATTTCATCTCGTTCACGAGAGGCTTG
>Ga0164310_10000700_pt1 | contig 18323 bp, 15 predicted proteins | sample GuaBasSedimGuay1_FD_121795 | JGI IMG/M metagenome (GOLD analysis project Ga0164310, IMG submission 121795) | Subseafloor sediment microbial communities from Guaymas Basin, Gulf of California, Mexico - Guay1, Core 4569-9, 0-3 cm | ecosystem: Environmental > Aquatic > Marine > Hydrothermal vents... | reverse complement strand
AGTGCTGGTGAGACCATCGAGGATGCAGCCAACGTGATGAGCAGGTATGCGGTCGGCATAGGCATCCGTATTCTGGAGACCGCCCTGGAGTACTACGGACAGGGTGAGGAAATCCTACGCAGGTATGCCGAGCATGCAAGCGTGCCGATTGTAAGTATGGCCCATGACAAGTTCCATCCGTGCCAAGGCCTCGCCGATGTGATGGGCTACAGGATGCACGCCGGCAAGAATCTGAAAGGCAAGAAGATCCTGCAGGTCTGGGGCAAGGGTGCATTGGTCCGTTCGTGGGCGAGTGTTCAGGAGAGTATTCTCATCAACTCACGGCTGGGAATGGATGTCACCCTTGCGTATCCAAAGGGGTATGACCTTGATCCTCAAGTCATCAAATGGGCTAAGGAGAATGCTGCGGCCTCGGATAGCAGCTTTGAGATTGTGCATGACCTTGAGGAGGCGTACAGGAACGCAGATTTCGTCTACTCCCGCAACTGGGCCACTGCTGACTTCTACCCTGAGATGGCCAAGCACGGTGTGGAGGCTGCAAAGAAGAAGGAGATCGAACTGGCCGCTAAGCATGACGACTGGATCACAACAGAGGAGTGGATGGCCAAGACCCGGGACGGTAACGCCTTCTTCACTCACTGTGGACCTGTCGATCGGAACGCTGAGGTGACCGACGAGGTGTGCGACAGCCCAAGGTCTATAGTGTATGATGTTGCCGAGAACCGACTCCATGTCCAGAAGGCAGTGATGGCCCTCACCATGGGCAAGCAGTAGCAATTACGGTGGATCTTTTCCACAGATGACACATGTTCATCGGCCCTGGGCTGTTCCGCGCCATTCATCAAAGGAGAGTGTAGGGTTTTGGCAAGACGTATATATGTAGACAATACATCATGAGCCAGATGTCCGGGAGGATACCAACAAGAAAACGATGGATGTGCGATTCTTTCAAACGGTTCCTATCGCTTTGGGACACTCCGAGCCGAACTCTATGTCGGCGAATCATCCGTCAGATTGAGACTTGGTAAAGGAAAACTCACGTGGGCGCCTTCTGGCGCTCACACCTCATTCTTGTGGCAGGTCACCCCATCGATGACAGCTTATCCAGTGGTCACGCTCAACCTCTCTATACTCGGGGACTTCTTGCTTGCAGATATCAATGGCGAACCTGCATCTCGGATGGAATGGGCACCCCGATGGAATGTCGGCCAGGTCCGGAGGGTCTCCAGGGATTCCTCTCAAGCGAGGTCTCTTGCCCGCGCGCATCTGCATCATGGCAATGGTCGGGAATGATGACATCAGGCCCATGGTGTAAGGATGACCGGGCTCGTGGAACATCTGAACAGCCGGACCGAACTCCACGATCTTGCCTGCGTACATCACAGCCACTCTGTCAGAGAGTTCCGCGACGACCCCGGCATCGTGGCTGATCAGAAGGAGTGAGACATTGAACTCGTCTCTGACCATGCCGAGCACATTGAGAATCTGCCGCTGCATTGTGACATCGAGTGCTGATGTGGGTTCATCAGCTATGACCATGTACGGACCCGCAATGAGGGCCATGGCAATGAGGATCCTCTGTGACTCACCACCACTGAAACTGCCGGGGTCCATCACATACCTTAGACCGGCATCTGCGAGTTGGACGATGCCAAGGTACTCGAGGACCTTTCGCTTCAGGTCTATAAGACGGATATCCTCGTCGTGAATCTCCATTGGTTCTGCAGTCTGGTGCCCGATGCTATGCTGTGGGTTGAGGGCATGTCCGAGACCCTGTGGAATCATACTGAGTTCTCGTCCCCTAATCTTCACGAGGTCTTCCTGCGACATGGCCGATATCTCACGGCCCCGAAAGAATACCTTTCCGGAAACCCCCGGTCTATCGTAGGCGTCTTTATCCCCTCTTTCAAAGGCTCTTCTGAGCTCCGGGTCGTTGGATGCCCCTGCCGAGAAGCGAGCAACGCGTTCAAAGAGACCCATGATTGACAGGGCGAGGCTTGTCTTGCCGGACCCGCTCTCGCCGAGTATTCCCACGCATTCTCCCTCTCTGACAACAAGAGACACATCGTTGACTGCCCGGACAAGACCCTTCTTGGAGGGATAGTATGCTCTGAGATTCTCGACTCTGAGAATGGGATCACCCTTGGCCATCACGACACCAAGCACGACTGAAGACAATCCTCTAATAAAGCGTGCCAAAGGAGCAGGAGGAGTTTTCCTCACCACTCTGGCAATTCACTATGGCGGTGACACATCACGAAATGCCCATCCTGGACCTCCTCGAACTCGGGTTCAACGGTGTGGCATTTCTCGACTGCGAACTCACAGCGCTCGGCGAAGACGCAGCCGGTGATTGGTTCTGTCAGGTCCGGAGGTCTTCCCGGGATTCCGCGTATCCGGAGACCCTTCTCCCTGATCTTGCGCAGGGCCTCCATGCTGGGGTTGCTCATGATGAACGCTCGAGTGAAAGGGTGCAACGGTGATCCGAGTATCTCGTCTTTCGGCCCGAGCTCAACGATCTTCCCCGCGGTCATCACTGCCACCCGCGTGCATGTGGCATTGATGGTGGCCTGATTGTTGCTGATGAGAATCATGGCCAGTCCGAGTTGTTCCCGGGCAATCTTGATGGCTGCAAGGATTCTGTTCTGGATGGCCATGTCCAAGGCCGTGGTGGGTTCGTCCGCAATCATGAGGTCGGGAAGGGTGATCAGAGCCATGGCAAGGAGTACACGCTGGTCCTCCCCGACGCTGAACTGTGATGGCTTCATCCCCTTCCTGAGGGCTGCGTCTCCCAACTCCATCAGGTCGAGGGCCTTAATCACTCTGTGCAGCACTTGTTTGTCTGTGAGCAGCCCATCCTCGTCGTGAGCAAAGAGGGCTTCACCAGTCTGCTCAGCGATGTTGGAGTAGGGATTGAGTGACTTGGTCGTCCCCTGCGGGACGTAGGTGATCCTGTCCCCTCTGAGCTCTCGCATCTCCTTCTCACTGAGCTTGGTCAGGTCGACTCCCTTGAAGAGAATCTCACCCTCAACACCTGGGAGGTCCTCGCCAAGGTCTCTTGACGTGAGTCCCTTCTTTCGAGCCTCGTCCCGCTTGGCCCAGAGCCTCTTGGTCTCCTCGTTGGCAGCAGTGGACGAGTGCTGTCTCGAGACTCCCTCAAAGAGTCCTAGGATGGCCAGTGCAATGCTGCTCTTGCCGGCTCCAGACTCTCCGAAGAGACCTAGTGTCTCGCCTCGCTTCACCTGAAGGCTCACACCGTTGACAGCTCTCACGATACCCTTCTTCGATGTGTAGAAGGCTCTGAGGTTCCTTATGTCAAGAACTACTTCGGGCTCATCTGGAGTCATACTCAGACCAAGGGTCGTGTACTCAAATACTCTGCGACTGACGCAGGTCTGTTGTCTGTACCTGATGGAGTGATACTAGAAACCTCTCCGTAGCCTTGCTCGGGTCTCGAGCTCGTACCAGAGAAGGCCACCCAGAAACGTGATTGTCAGGTTCATCAAGTAGTACGGGATGTACAGCCAGAGATCCAAAAACACCTGAACGGACCCGACTTCGATTGTTGGAATGCCGAGGAACCCAGCCCAGAGGTGCCAGACGATTGAGAAGTAGAATATCTGGAAGAGGAATATGTGATAGGTCGCACTGCTGATCTTCCTGATGGTACTGGCTCCTCTACCCTCTGCAGTGGCAGGCAGTATGGCCATCATTACGAGGAAGATGAATGCGGCGTACGGATAGAAGAGCAAGGTGTAGTCGCCACGTATGAAGGCGGGTTTCATTCTGAAGAACTGGTACGCCACCAGGAAGACCAGACTCGGAGGTAAGAGGGCTAATATGAAGGAGTTTCGCCGCTCGAACAGGTCATGTCCTCTGGAGAACCAGAGTCCAAGCCCAATGGCTGGGAGGAAGAACAGAACGTTGCCCCTGATTGCAGTGACAATGTATGCCTCGGCAGCCGAGTCGATGGGGTATGGAAAGAAGAAGTACATTATGAGCTGGAGGGCCAACTCGCTGAGAAAACAGGCGACCAGTGTTCTGACCGGCCATCTGGTGAATGCCTTGTACAGAGGGGGTAGGACCCACAATCGACGTGAAGAGGAGGGGGATGAACCAGTTGCCCGGCCCCCAGAAGGGAAGGTAGCACAGGAAGACGTACTCGTTGAACTCAAGCTGCTGGAACAACAGACCGGCCACGGTTGATGTCAGGTAGAGGATGAGGAATGGGAACATGTACCTGGTCACTCGTGAGTTGAGGTACTCTGTCGAGAACACTCCCTTGTGACCCTGCTCCTCTCTCCTCCTGAACGAGAGGCCCAGATTGAACCCCATGATGATCAGGAACAGTGGTATGGACAGCCTCTCCCAGAAGGGGGCGTAGATGGCGTGCTTGATGTCCCATGTGACACTATGGTCTAGAACGACAAGAGCGATGGCGACTGCCTTGAGCGCGTCTACCTGAAAGTAGCGAGGTTTCTTCCTGTCGAGTGTCTTCTCACCTTCCAGGGTCTGGGTCACCTCTGTTCTCTCAAGTTCTGACAAAGCAGGTCGTTCAGAGTTGTTCGGTCCTCGCACATATAGACTGTGGCCACCGCAACAACATTCGATGTCTTGCTCCTGGTGCTGAGCCTACACCCGACAGAACCTTAAGTAGGATGGAATGTGCCGCCTCCAACTTGCAGGAAGAACGATCATCGATGGACCGCGCAACGATATCTGTCTACTTCACGTACGCTATGCAGGCCGCAGCCCAGGCCATAAGCTGGCAGTTTGTGACCTTCTTCGTGAAGCACGATCTCAACGCACCCGGCTTCCTGGAACTGACGATCATCTGGTCGCTGCCCGCTATTGTCGTGATGGTCATGTCCAACTTTTGGGGTTGGCTCTCCGACAGACTGCGACGAAGGAAGGTCTTCATGCTCATTGGCTTCACCGGATATGCTGTGACCTTCCTCCTGTACTCCTTCGTGTCAACAAGCACACAGTACCTCCTGATCGCCGTGGTGGGGGCCGTGTTCTACTCCTCCGCGCTACCTGCCGGACAGGCCCACCTGACCACTGCGACTGACAAGAAGGGCGAGCGCCTTGGTTACTTCGTTGCTGCACAATCGGGTGGCTGGTTTCTCGGTGCCTTCATGAGCGGTCTCCTGTACGACTACATCGGCATGTTCACACTTTACAGGATTGCGGCCGTCATGAGCATAGTGGCCATGGTGAGCTGCCTTGTCCTCATCAGGGACATTCCTTTCCTTCCCAGAGATGAGACCCTTCCTAAGACGGGCTTTGGGGATCTATTGCGTCGGCCCGGAATGTCGCGATTGACCCTGGCTGTCACACTGAGCCAGATCGGGATGAACTCTGTGGCCTTCCTCCTCGCCATCATTCTTGTCGATGAGCTTGCGGGCACGACCACTTTCGTTGGCATAGCCAACTCGGCGGCCACTATCGTAGCTCTGCTCACAACTGGATATATCGGAAAGATCGTCGACCGCCGCGGGCCCGTGAAGATACTGATAGTTGCCTATCTCTCCTACACACTGTTCGCAGCCGCCTTCGCCATGGTGACAAGTCCCATCGTCGCCACAATCCTATGGGCCCTGCCAATCTATCCGTTTTCATCGACGGCCACGACAGCTCTGGCCGCCGTGATATCCGGAGAGGATGAGAGAGGGCGCGCGATGGCCCTGGTATACGGCGCCCAGAACGCGGGGGGTGCCATTGGTCCTGTGGTGGGAGGACTACTCGCAGAGTATGTGTTCTTCATGGCTCAACCTATCTCATGGCTGAACATGATCTGTAACTTGATGGCCCTGGCCCTCGCGGGCTCTCTGCTTGGAGTGGGGAGAAGACGCCAATCTGAGAGAGTGGCCGCTGAGAGCAGCGAGTCATAGGCCAACTCGCCTCCACTATTTTCAAAAGAAACGGTACCTTCTGACGCTTATGACCGGAGGATGTACTGCCGGCGCGAAGAGGATTGGAAGCAGATACTTCCTCTTCAAGAATCGCGACCTCATCTGGAGTGACTTTTCAGATGATGTCGTGTTCGATGACGATGTCTTCTTTGTGAGAGGCGTGGATTCGCGGACCAGAGAGACCACCGGTGCGGCCTTGGGAGTTAACCGGTGGGGTCTCGCTGCAGCAAACACGACCGTTCTTGCCACAGAGGACTCGCCCTACGACCTGTTGTTGGAACGGATTCTAAGAGAGTGTAAGGACATAGAGTCAGCGATGACAATGGTCCAGCAGGACCTGGTGTCAGGTTCAAGATACCAGTGGACGAACTTTGTACTGGCCGACCGGACGATGGTGGCTGCCATTGAGATGGCCAAGGGAGAGGCACAACTTGAGACCGATCTGGCGATGATCACTCGTACCAACCACCATCTTCTCTTGCCCACCGTGGAGGCCATGAAGTCTGCTCCGCCCGAAGTCCGCGAGGCCGGCGGTCCTCTCCAGACCAGTCAGAAACGTCGGCAGGTGGCCGCGCGCATCCTTGAAACCGCCACATCAAAGCAGGACTTTATTCAGCTGCTGTCTACGCACAGCGAGAGTCGGGGGTTTGACTCCATATGTCGACACTGGGCCGAGAACGCCTATCACGAACCGTTCAGAGGCGCGACCATCTACAGCTACATCATAGAGGTCCTAGACATTGGACTGAGCGATCTCGACATCCGTGTGAGCGTCGCACGAGGGAATCCCTGCTCCAACACCTTCTTCGAATTCGAGATAGAGTTCGACGCACCTCTGCCTGAACGAGAGACCGTGCTGAACTCATTCCCGTGACACATTCCATTGGATATATCAGACAGGAATGTGTAGGTCATCTTCTGAAGAATAATGGACATAGAATCTCTGAGAGACACTCTGTGCGGGCTGTCTGTCACGACCGCCACTCCGTTCACTAGTGACTTGAAGCACATCGACACATCAGGACTTGTTGGTAACCTCGAATACCTCTCCAGAGAAGGCGTGAAGTTCTTGGTGCCATGCGGCAACACCGGCGAATTCTACTCACTCTCCGAGCAAGAGTGGAGAGAGGTCTTTGACGCAACGGTCTCATCCGTGGGATCCGATGTGACCATAATGCCGGGAGTAGGTCACTCAGTTGGAACCGCCATCGATCAGATGGAGTACGCCAAGAACGCAGGGGCACAGATGGTCATGGTGATGTACCCCCAGCATGTGTTCAGATCCGAAGAGGGACTTCTTGACTATTGTACGCGAATTCTGGAGGCCGCTGACGGCATCGGGGTCGTTCTCTACAAGAAGGGGCCTCTGTTGACAGACGCTGTGTTCTCAAAGATTCTCAAGTACAAACATCTTATCGGTGCAAAGTATGCTTTTGGAAGGATTGCTGACTTTGCACGGACAGTTCACTCAGTGGGCGATTCCCTAGCATGGTCTTGTGGCACCGCTGAACGGTTCGCTCCCTTCTTCTGGCTTGCTGGTGCTCGGGGTTTCACTTCCGGGCTGGGCAATTTCGCACCCAAGGTCTCACTCAAGATGTACGACGCTCTGCAGGCCGGTGACTATGATGAGGCTATGAGAATCCAGCGCATGATAGAACCCCTTGAGTTCATCCGAGAACGCAATGAGAAGTCCTGGAACGTTCCAGTCATCAAGTCCGGCCTCGATCATGTCGGTCTGGTCGGGGGTGACTGCCGACCACCCATCCACACGTTAACGATGGCTGATCACGATGAGATACACTCCTTGATATCCAAGTGGGACCTATAGTCAAGGACTGATTCTCAGTCGGGCTTCTACGGAAACCAAAACGAGAGTCTGCATATGTCGGCCTCATATTCTGTGATGGTGATGGGACGGCAACATGGAGCAAGGATGGAAGTCCCGTTGGAAGACAGCTCGAGCTGACGTTCCCCTCTCCATCTCCGGCTAGTCTATGCCTATCTTTCTCCCATTGATGAAGACCTGCTCGACCTTACTATAGAACTCGAATGGATGTCCTGACCACAGAACAATGTCTGCGTCCTTCCCGGGTTCGAGAGACCCCACTCTATCATCAATGCCGAGAATCTCCGCGGGGTTGATTGTCACACACTTCAGTGCCTCTTCTGTGCTCATACCCAGCTTTATCACATTCATCGGCAAGATGGGGAAGTAGTTCATCGGTGTCAGTGAGTCTGTCTGGAGAGCGACCTTGACACCTGCCTTGTTGAGGATCACTGCGGTCTCAAAGCCTCTCTCACGGGTCTCCGGTTTGCTCACCCAGAGTATGGTGGGGCCGACGACGGCGGGGACCTTTGCCTTTGCGATGAACTTGGCTATCTTGTGTCCTTCCGTGCAGTGGATCAACACCAGGCGCAGGTTGAACTCCTGAGAGATGCGGATGATAGTGGCGATATCGTCTGCGCGATGTGCATGAGCGTGAAGTGGGATCTCCCTCTTGAGTACCTTGGCGATGACCTCCATGCCGAGGTTTCTCTTTGGTGGCTTCGGTGGCGCCTCTCCCTTCTCCCTAGCCTCTCTCGCCTTCTCTCCAAAGTTCTTCCACTCATCAAGGTAGTTCTGACCCTCATTGAAGGTCTTGCGAAGGAGGCTCGCCACACCCATTCTCGTTGATGGGGTCTTCTTCTGATCACCATAGACGCGCTTCGGGTTCTCGCCGAGGGCAATCTTGAGACCTGATGGGGCCATGACCACCATGTCGTCGACAACGCCTGAACCTGTTGGCTTCACGACGAATGCCTGCCCGGCGATGACGTTACCTGAACCCGGCCCTGTGTTGATGCATGTTACGCCTCCCCTGATCACTTCTTTGAGAGAGGGCTCGAAGGGATTGAATGAATCGATGCCTCTGATCTCCGGTGTGGTGGGGTTCGTCATCTCATTGCCGTCAGCACCTGCCCAGCCGATGGAACCATCAAAGAGACCCTGATGGGTGTGAGGGTCGATGAATCCTGGCAGGACGAACTTTCCATCAGCATCGATTACTTTCGTCTTCTCAGGGATCTGAACGTTCTTACCAATGGCCTCTATCTTGTTGGAGAAGAGAATGGTTCCTCCCTCGATCAGGCCGTTTACCGGACAGACTATTGTTGCATTGGTGATTGCCTTCATGTGCTCGTCCTCTTTCCCTGTTCGCAAAGTGTCACAGTTGAAAAAGGTTCTCATGCCACCAGTCATGAAGTCTTGCAGAAGGACATCACACTAGGGAAAAGACAAATGAGGGTGATGCCGTTGCCCTGACTGGCAATGTCGTCGGCTCCTAGTGAGACCGGATTGCGATGATGCAGGAGTCCTGGAGGACACAAGAGTGAGAGTCACAAAGTATTCTGACCTGAGGATTGGGCAATCTGCCGAGGTAGTACATACCATTACAGAGTCAGACATTCAGACCTTTGGCGATCTGAGTGGCGACTACAACCCTCTCCATTTCGACGAGAAGTGGGCGAGCAAGACCATCTTCGAGGGAAGGATTGCACATGGACTCCTGACGGCGACCTTCTTGAGTACTGCCATCGGAATGAAACTGCCGGGGCCAGGAGCCATCTACATGAGCCAGAGCATGAAGTTTCTCGGCCCCGTCCGAATTGGTGATACAATCGTTGCACGTGTCGAGATTGTGAGTATGAACGACAAGCGGAGACGTGTGACCCTGCGGACAACGTGTACTAACCAGAATGGCGAAATCGTTCTTGACGGAGAGGCCCTCGTGAAGATAATGGACCATGAGTGAGTCCCACTAGACTCTCTCAGCACCGAGAACATCCAGTATGTGAGCCATCCATCCTGCCGCCCTGGAAAGGGCGAACAGGTCTGTATTCAGGCTTGAGGGCAGGCCAAAGGTAGAGTACACCACTGCATTGTACAGGTCTACGTTCGGGTGCACCACGATGCCCTTGTGTTCAGAGAGGACCTCTGCGCCCAGACTTGCCACACGTTCGATGACCTCCGGCAGTGGGTCTTCTGCTGCTAGACGGTCTCGAAGCATCTGTCGCAGGATTCGTGCTCGAGGGTCCAGGGTCCTGTAGATTCTATGGCCCAGTCCGTAGATCTTCTCACCGGCGAGCAGACGGTCTCGCAAGTACTCCCGTATGTCAGGCGAATCCCTGCATTGGATGATCATCTTTGCAGCCTCTGCTCCGGCGCCGTGATGGAGTCTCCCTCTGTGCTCTCTGATGGCCTCAGTGAGGGCTACTGACAGGGAGCCTCCCTTTCCCAGAGTGTCTATGAGAGCAGACAGGGAAGGGTTGTCCGGGTCGTCCATGTGCAGGACAAGGCACGTAGTGAAGTCGTGAATGTCCCTGCTCGAAGGTTTCTTTCCTGTCAACATCCACAGAAGGTTTGCTGCATGGCTCATGTGCGCGTCTGGCTCTACAAACTCCATCCCGTTGTTGGTGCGGTAGTCGAGAGCGACCGCGATAGGGACGCAGGCCACGAAGGTGAGACACGCATCGTAGGGCGTGAGTGAGAGTTCCTCCTTGATCTCATCCATCGCTTCCACAAGGAGCTCCAGTGCCGGAGTTCCCGACCTCTCTCTCGTCATACGAAATGAGTCAAGGCGATCAATGAACACCTGACGCTTGGCAGTGAGGGCCTGCGACATGGCCCCGTGTTCAGCAGAGGACGGCAAGTCACCGTGTACCAGGAGATAGAGCACCTCTTCGAAGTCCCGGTGAGGAGTCAAATCTGCCACAGAGAGTCCCCTGAAGTAGAGGACTCCCTCTGTTGCGTCTATCCGGCTTATCGGTTCCATGGGCTAGGCATCCTTGTGTAGCGGACCAAGAGACCCCCTCGTCCAAGGGGTCCCACGATAAGCTACAGCCTCTTTGCCATCATCTCTGCCAGATCCGCAAGGCGATGACTGTATCCCGCTTCGTTGTCGTACCAACCGAAGGCCTTGACCATGTCACCCTGCTTCATGGTGAGAAGAGAATCAAAGGTGCACGAGTGGGGGTCTCCGATGTAGTCGGAAGAGACCATGGGCTCGTCAGAGTATCCAAGGTACGGGGCAAGACTACCCTCCTCCGAGGCCTTCTTGAAGGCGTTGTTCACTGCCTCGACATCAGGGTCCTTCTCTAGGACAACACTCAGGTCTACAAGAGAAGCATCCATCACAGGAACTCTCAGGGCCATTCCGTTGAGTTTTCCATGGGCATTGGGGTAGACCAGACCGAGAGCCTTGGCCGCACCGGTAGTTGTAGGAACGATATTCCAACACGCTGCACGTGCCCTTCTCAGGTCCTTGTGAGGACCATCAAGCATGATCTGGTCGTTCGTCACTGAGTGAACGGTTGTCATGAGTCCCTTGACAATGCCGAAGTTCTGGTCAAGCACCTTCACCATCGGTGCGAGACAGTTTGTGGTGCAGGACGCATTTGAGACCACATGGTGTTTGTCCGGGTCGTACTCGTGGTCGTTGACACCCAGGACGACGGTGAACATCTCACTCTTGCCAGGTGCGCTGACGATGACCTTCTTGGCCCCTGCATGAATGTGCTTCTCAGCGTCCTCTCTCTTTCTGAAGAATCCTGTCGACTCGATGACGATGTCAACGTCTAGTTCTTTCCATGGCAACTTCGCAGGATCACGCTCAGAGAGTATTCTGATGGGTTTCCCGTTGACAGAGATGACATTGTCACCCTGTGCACCCACTTCGACGCTGCCACCGAACCTCCCCATCACCGTATCATACTTCAGGAGATGAGCAAGTGTCTGCTCGTTCGTCAGGTCGTTGGCTGCAACAACCTCATAGCTCTTCTTCTCAAGGGCGGCTCTCAAGAAGCCACGCCCGATTCTTCCAAAACCATTGATCCCTACTCTAACAGTCAACTGAGTCGACCTTCCTTGAATTTGGTGGTGTGCTGATTGCTCTCGGCTATATGTCTTGCGTACTGACTGCAAGGGCCGCTCTCTCGGCCGCCAGATGTTCATACTTCCGCATCCCTGTGGCGTAGAGTGGAATCAACAGGAATCCTGACAGTCCAACCAACACGAATGGAGTAGCTGGCGAAACGTTCTCCCACAAGAAACCTCCAACAATGGGTGCGGAGAATCTTGAGAATCCCATAGCACCCTCGTACAGGCCAAAGCCCTTGCTCGCCCTTCCCTGATATGCGGTACCGAAGACCGATGACATGACAGTGAATGCCATGGTACTGGTCGCATTGCTGAAGGCAAAGAGCGCGGCGACTGCCCACAAATCATAAGGCGCCCCCATCAGCTGCGGGATGAAGACCAGACCGAGAGTGCTGACGGCACCCATGAACACAGCGATGGACACGATTGCGACCTTGTTGCTGTGGTCAGCAATCCTGCCCATGGTCCCGCCCAGGACTGCAGAGATGAGACCTGCGGGCAGGTAGACCAGCCCCACCTGAACGATGTCTGAGGTGAAGACGGAGAGGATGTATAACTCGACAAAGGGGGCGAGCAGAGCCGAGATGAACGTATCAAGTGCAGCGGCCATGATGAGTGTCACAATGCCCATCTCCACAGCTCCGAGGAACGAGCTCTCTGGGGCGGGTGCGAGGACCGGTTCCTGAGGTCTCCTGTCGGCGATGACTATGGTTCCGCCCAGAATGTTTGAGGCCGCGAATACAAGCAAGACCAGAACTACCGAGGCAATCTGATTGTCGCCCATCATGATTATGGTGAAACCGACAAAGCCGCCCAGGATACTCCCTCTCCCGTTGGCTGCCTGACGACGGCCGAACGCCTCCGACCGATTGTCAGGGAGGACTCGCTCAGAGATCTCCGCGTCCATCCCCACGACATAGAACGCCGCACCCAGTCCCCACAATAGACTGTTGATGATCAGGAGGTCCACACTCCCGATGATGATGGAGAACGCGATTCCGGCGTATGTCAGGGCTCTCACACTTGCTCCAATGAAGATGGAGGCCCTCCGTCTACCCCGCCTGGCAAATCGACCGGCAATCGGAGAGAACACTGCTGAGCCGAGAGTCAGCATTGAGAACACGAGGGCGACCTGTGTTGGGGTTCCTCCCATTATCGAGTAGACAATGATTGGTATCATGAAGTTGATCATGAAGAAGCCGAGACTGCATAGTGTTGCAGAGAAGTACACCGACCTGAGTGCTGGCCAGTCGCTCTGCAGTAGGGCGTGCTCAGTCATGGTGGGCTCTCGTGTCGAGAGTTGCGTGGGGGAAATTAAACCTTACACGTTCAGAAGTTGCTCTTTGCGAGACCTTATCTCCCATGTGTCGTCATAGTGCTGAAACACACGGGGTCAAGACAAATGAGTAATCACGAAGATCACATGTGCGAATTCTCAAGGCATCATGGTGTCAAGGATATGAGAGAGCGAGTCAAGAATCCCAAGTTCATCTGCGAGGTCTGCGGGCGGGCGGCCAACAAAGAGGAGTTTCTCTGCAGGCCTGTCGAACTCTAGAGAGACGGTCCACGGAGAACTATCACTTCTACCCACCCACCTCACTACTGAGCCGCATACTTCAGGTAACATGCCACAAAGTGGTTGGGTGCCACTTCGACAAGCTCTGGTTCCTCAGGTTTACACTGAGGACCAAACTCCTGACACCTGTCCTTGAACCTGCAACCCGGTGGCAGGTCGATGGGTGTGGGGGTTTCTCCGGGCAGCATGATTCGTTCCCTCTTCTCAGTGGGGTCAGGAATCGGGATGTTTGAGACCAATGCCTTCGTGTACGGGTGTTGCGGGTTCTGGATCACTTCCTCCATGGGCCCCATCTCTGCAATCTTCCCGAGGTACATTATGATGAGGTACTCACCGACGTAACGGGCCTGAGCAAGGTCGTGTGTGATGAAGATGTAAGTCAGGTCCTTCTCCTTCTGCAAGTCCGTCATGAGGTTCATGACCTCAGTCCTGATGCTGGCGTCCAGCATTGAGACCGGCTCGTCGGCTATGATCAGGTTGGGGTTCAGGATGAGCGATCTGGCGATGGCAATCCGCTGGAGTTGCCCTCCGCTCAGCTCATGGATGTATCTGGTGGCGAACTGCTCAGCAGGGATGAGTCTGACATCTTCCAGTGCCTTGATGACCCTGTCGTGCAGGACCTCGTCGCTCTCCTCAATCTGATGGATCACGAGACCCTCTCCCACAAGGTCCTCTACAGTGTGACGGGGGTCGAGGACCTCGAAGGGGTTCTGGAAGATCAACTGCATTCGCAGACGCATCTCGCTCAGTTCAATCCTGTTCATCTCAAAGATGTTCTGACCCTCATAGTACACGGCGCCATCTGTGGGGTGTGTGAGCCTGAGGATTGTGCGAGCAAGAGTGGTCTTCCCGCATCCGCTCTCGCCTGCTATGGCAATCGAGCTTCCCTTGGCAACATCGAAGCTCACGTCATCCACTGCCTTGACGTATTGTTGCTCCTGGAAGAGGGATGAGAAGATTCCCCTTCTCACGGGGAACCACTTCCTTAGATTCCGGACTGATAGAATGGGTTCTGCTGTTGTCATCTAAGCACCTCCCAGATCGAGCTCGCCCGCAAAGTGGCATTTCGCATAGTGGCCCTTTTCGATCTCTCTGAATTCTGGCTCTTCTGTCTTGCAGATGTCCTTCGCAAAGGGACAGCGCGGATGGAACTTGCACCCTTTTGGCAGGTCCAACAGGTTGGGTGGAGTGCCGGGGATGAAGTGCAGACGCTTCTTGGGACCTATCACGCTCGGGAACGCCCCGATGAGTTTGTACGAGTACGGGTGCAGGCTCCTCTTGAATACGGCAGTCGCATCACCTACTTCCACGAGGTTCCCAGCGTACATTATACCGACATCGTGGCAGTTCTCAGCGACCACTGACAGGTCATGGGTGATGAACAGCACAGCCAGATTGTACTTCTTCTGAAGGTTTCTCAGAAGGTCGAGTATCTTGTTCTGCACGATGACGTCGAGGGCGGTTACCGGCTCGTCTGCGATGATTAGTTGGGGGTCACATGCAAGGGCCTGTGCGATGATTGCTCTCTGCAGCATCCCACCGCTGAATTCATGGGGATATTCGTTCTGCCGTTCAGGCTTGAGGCCGACCTCATCGAAGAGTGACGACACAGTCATGACCGCCTCCTCTTCACTGACATCGTCCTTCTCACGGATGACCTCGACAATCTGACGGCCTATCCTCAGGACGGGGTTGAAGGCGTTCATGGCGTACTGAAACACTATGGATGCCTTTTTCCACCTGACCTTTCGAATCTCTTCGTCACTAAGACTGGTGAGCTCCAGTCCTCCGAGTTTCACACTCCCTCTGACAATCTGACCATTCTCAGCCAGGATTCGCATGATACTGTAGGCGGTAGTCGTCTTGCCGCACCCGCTCTCCCCGGCAAGGCCGAGGGTGCGTCCGCTCTGGATGTCAAAGGAAACACCATCGACGGCCTTGAGTTCCTTGTCCCCCAAGTAGTAGTAGGTGGCAAGGTCTTTGACCTGAAGCACAGGTTCGCTTGTCATCTAGCCTCTCCTCCCTCTCAGTCTTGGATTGACGACCTTGTCTGCCGTGTGACTGATGAAGACAAAGCCGAGAGTGGTGAGCATGATCAGCAGGCCCGGAGGAATGAACCACCACCAGCGATTCGACAGCAGGGCTGCATTGTTCCACGCCCAGTGCAGGATGACTCCCCAACTGGGTTGTCCGTGGATGTCGACAAAGCCCAGGAATGCGATGCCTGCTTCGTTAAGGATGGCGTTGACCACTCCCAGAATCATGTTGGCGAGAATCAGGGGCAGCGTGTTGGGCATGATGTGTTTGATGAGGATGTAGCTGTCGCTCGCCCCTAGAGCATGGGCCGCCTCAGTGAGAGGCCGTTCCCTGAGAGATAGCGCTTCACTTCGAACCATCCGTGCAGTACCCGTCCACCCGAGAATGGCAATCACGATGATGACGTTCTGAATCCCCTGTCCGAAGAGCACCAGGAAGATGAGCATAAGGGGTAGGGTCGGCAGACACAGGAAGACATCAGTTATCCTCATGAGGATCGTGTCGATGAATCCACCGTAGTAACCGGCAACAAGGCCGATGCTCGTTCCCATGAAGACAGCCACTATGCTGGCGGCAAATCCGACGAGAAGGGAGATCTGAGAACCGTATAGAATCCTGCTGAAGATGTCCTCTCCTCGATGGTTTGTTCCGAGCCAGTGTTCTGCGCTGGGAGGCTGGAGAAGGTCTTCCAGCTGGAGCGATCCCTCACCCCAGCCGTATGGCGCCAGCACGGGTGCCAGCAGACCGATTAGGACTATCGCACTGATGATGGCGAGGCCAATTATGCCCATTGGATGATACAGGAACTCTCTCCAGAAGGACTCGATGTTTGGTCTCATGTTCCAGATAGTCTGAAAGGCACTTGGGAGCAAGAGGTACAGCGGCACCACGAACGCGGCACCCACAAAGGCAATCCATGCAAACTCCGCCGGAATGAACTGAACCAGCGACAGGGTCAGCACCTTCGGGACGAGACTGATGCCTATCATCCCTGACGTGAGCACAGACTCGGCAAACATCTGTCCTCCAATGACCATGATGACCACTATCCTGTATATCTTCAGTTGTCGTTCGTCCCAGTCTACTGTGAACCTAGGCGCCCACAGGAAGAAGACGAAGGTGAAGATTAGTCCGGCCCCAAGACCGAGCGCAAAGTAGGTCAGGAAACAGGCAGTGGCAATCAGCACTTTCTGGAGAATACGGCCACTCCTGTGCGCATAGATCTTTCTGCCTGTCAGGAGAAGGCCCAGCGACAGAGCCAGACATCCCAGTCCGATGTACAGAATGCCCTGAGTGGCTAGCACGGTCGGCGCCTCTGGGAGCATCACCAGTGACTGAGCGATGTATCCCGCCAGTGCTGTAGTGAGAAGATTGACAAGGATCAGGATGGTGATTGAGAGCAAGAGGAATGCTCCCATAGAGACGATCCTTACATGCAGGGGTTTCGTGTTCTTTTGCATCACAATGGTCTCTTTGTCTTCAGACTTGGTCTTTTGTATCGTCATGTCATCGCCTCCTCTAGTACCTGATTCGCGGATCCATGTAGAGGTATAACAAATCCGCGATGAAGTTTGCCGCTATTGTGATCGTGGCCAGATAGAGAAACACTCCTTGCAATACAGGGTAGTCGACAGCCAGGACAGAGTCGTAGGTCAGTAGGCCAAGCCCACTCCAACTAAAGACGAATTCTGTCATCATCGCTCCGCTGACCAGGTACGGAATGTTCACGGCAATGACACTGATCATCGGCAGCATCGCATTTCTCATTGCATGTCCATACAGTATGGTCCGCTCCTTGAGGCCCTTTGCCTTGGCTGCGAGGATGTAGTCCTGAGTGAACACATCGAGGACCGAGTCTCTCATGATGAGGTAGAACCCTCCAATGAACGAGAGTGTGAGGACTATCCAGGGCCCTATCATATGATGAAGATAGTCGTAGGCATAGTCAATGAAGTTCACATGTTCGTAACCACGGGTGATGGTCCCCGCAATGGGTATCAGGTTCCAGAGGAACCCCATGTAGTACAGGAGCAGCACGCCGATCCAGAAGACGGGCATGGCGTAGGCCACCAGGAAAACGACCGTTGACCCCGTGTCGAGAACCGAGTCTCTGTGGGCTGCTGCCAGGACACCGAAGAGCATACCGATGATTATCGCTACAACCAGTGAGGCACCCATCAGGATGAAGGTGTTGGTGAATCTGAACTCAAAGATGGTCTCTGTGACAGGCTCACCGAAATGTGAGAAGGAATATCCGAGGTCTCCCTTGAACAGGTTGGCAATGTACAGTCCATACTGTACCAGTAGCGGCTGGTCCAAGCCGAAGCGTTCGATGACCGCCACTCTCAGGTCCGGGGACAACCCCTCTCCGAGAAGGGCCTGCCTCGGGTCTCCGGGCATCACTCTGAATATGATGAAGTTCAGCGTGATGATGATGAACCAGATGAGGATGCTCTGGAGTACCCTCTGGCCGATATACCTCACAGTGCTAGTGGACTCACGCGTCGACAATTCTCTCTCTCCAAGAAGTGTTTCGATACGCACAGTCTAGCTGTCTCGGCGCCTTAAAGAATATCGGACTGCGTAAGCAAATGTTTCAACAATGTCTGAATCAGCCCCCGTTTACTATCCCCTCAATATGGGATCTGCTTCTGCGACCTTGGATATTGTGGTCGGTAGCTCGTTCACCCACCTGGTTTCAATCCCCTCAATATGGGATCTGCTTCTGCGACTTGTGAAGAAAGCCTTCCCTGCTCTCTATCCTCATTACTTCGTTTCAATCCCCTCAATATGGGATCTGCTTCTGCGACTTCGGGCGTCAGGAATGATGGCCCAAGCGTCTTGATGCTAGGTTTCAATCCCCTCAATATGGGATCTGCTT
>Ga0164310_10000699_pt1 | contig 18327 bp, 17 predicted proteins | sample GuaBasSedimGuay1_FD_121795 | JGI IMG/M metagenome (GOLD analysis project Ga0164310, IMG submission 121795) | Subseafloor sediment microbial communities from Guaymas Basin, Gulf of California, Mexico - Guay1, Core 4569-9, 0-3 cm | ecosystem: Environmental > Aquatic > Marine > Hydrothermal vents... | reverse complement strand
TTCATTTTAAACTCCTTTTTCCCAACATCTTTTTATACTGCTTAAGGAATCGACAGGTTTCAGGAGCTAAAGTGAAGGGAGTTCACCCATAGAGGAGTTGTGGCGCATAGTGCCCCCAGAAGTTTGACAGGATTAAGGGCGTTTTAAAGCTGCGATGAAGCCTGCAGGGGTTCCATGCGTGTCTGGGTGGAAGCGCCGCGTCTTTTTTGCGTCGTGGAAATAGTTTGAGAATCCTGGTTCGCCGTAAATTTTTGGCAAGTCCTTGAGGTCTAGTCCAAGTTCTTCTACGCAGTATTTTACGTTTAATTCGTTTTCTTCAACTGTTAAGGTGCAGGTGCTGTAAACCATTGTTCCACCTGGCTTCAACATTTTTGCTGCTATCTTTAAAAATTGACGCTGATAAAGAGAAGCGGAAATAATCTGTTTCTCTGTAGTTTCCTCGTAGAGTTTTGGTCTTACGCCTATTGCGGTGCATGGGGGGTCTACTAAGATTCGATCTGCTTTTAAGTTAGGGTATTTTTTGTTTAAGAGTCGGGCGTCCAAACAGATTGGAGTTACGTTTTTGACGCCCAGACGTTTTACGTTGTTTTTAAGTTTTTCTAATCTTTTCTTGGAGCGGTCTATAGCAATAATTTTTCCAGTGTTATTCATTAATTGGGCTATGTGTGTGGTTTTTCCTCCTGGTGCTGCGCACATGTCAATTATTAATTCGTTTCTTTGAGGTTCCAGAACCTTGCTTGCAATAATTGAGGGAAGACTTTGGAGGTAAACCAGTCCACGGGAGTAGAGCGAGGTGTTTTTTAGATTGGGAACCTTGTAGATGGAATTTGTGATTTCTACTGCAACCCCCTTCACCCTTTCCATTATTTCTTTGCTACTCATTCTAGCTATTCCTTCAGCCACTCTCAATCCTGTTTTATCTTCAATCACAACCAAATCGTTTTTCTTTATCTTTTCGAGTCTAATTACACCAGGAGAGTACAAGTCAGAGCCTTGCATTACAGATTCACACGCAAATTTATCAGCCACGATTTTCTTTCCCAAGCCCCTTATTGGAAAGGGCCCTTTAACTTCTAGGAGAATAGCTTCATCAACAATGGGATGAGCCTCCGCCTTTATGGACAACTTTTCTAATTCGCTTAGGACCTCTCTCGTTGAGGTTAACAAAGTGTTTACGCGAACCGTGAAAACCCTGCTTGGAGTTTTCAACTCTCGTATAATCTTTTCTGCCCGAGCGTTTCCAAAGTATTCGATTAATCTGGAAGCCACATCCAGAGAATAACCATACCTCGCCGAAAAACTGTTAGCGTTGTTCAATTGAGTATTCACTCTCTTCCATAACTGGATGGTAATAGTTCACTTATGGCGTTGTAGTAGAAATGTTTTTAGGTTAATGTTTCTTTATGGTCCGTCTCTTTAATTTCCCACCACAGATTTCACAAATTTCACCAGAATACGTGTTTGGATACCTTTTTTTGCAGGAGGTGCAGTAGCGTATCCACGCGAAACGCTGTTTAATACCGTCCCGTATTATGGGTTTGAAGGGAATGCCCAAGGTTTTTGCAACGTTTTGAAGAGAGTAATCATCAGTGATTAGTAGAGGGTTTTGATCTTCGTTTTTTAGATCGATCGCCAAGGCGAGAATTTGAATGTCGGTGGAGGAGAGCGCGGAACTGTCCCCTGTGTTTTTCGCTGCGTTCTCTGCACGCTTAATCGACGCAAGAGTTGGTGTCCTGATTTTCACGACTTCATTTGAAATGGATAGATTCAGAATCATACGCGAGTGTTCGTCGGTTACTTCTTCAAGAACATTTGGTGTTATGAGGTGACGGGCGTTTGTCAAATTCGGATTGTATCCACCGATAAATGCAGAAGAATCTAAAACGTAGGTTACATCTTTGTTAGAGTTTTCAGAGGTGCTTTTCCGTTTAACGGACATCACAGAGCCCCTAGTTGGTACATAGAATGAGTATCGGTGGATAGCTAACTTTTGAGGGAGGGAGAAAGTTTTGATAATGATTTAAAAAATTTTTGGAGCGTTCGGTAGGTTCGCAGATTTTAACCTTTTACTCTCATGATTTTTTTCCTGTTCATCACGCTCCAATATTCTACTTCTACGCCTTCCTTTAATTTCGAGAGGATATCCTCCTCCTTTGGTTTGGGGAGTTCGAAGGTTTCGTATGTTTCTAAATCCATCAGCATAACATTTTCGCCCACAGATATGACTTGCCCATTCCTTTTATCAATCACTGGTACTTCAACCCTCGCGTCACTAGGGAACACAACATCTTTTTTGGATTCATCGAACAGACTAACTGCCACCAAACGTGTTTTTGCATGGCCGTGTTTTCCTGATTTCGATGTTGTGGTGCTTACAACCTTGTAAGGTTCATCATCAATTAGGAGATACGAGTTGACCTTTAGTTTCGATACTTCAGTAATTTTTTTCGACAACATTTCCACCTACAAGCATTTTATTTTCGAATTACGTAGTATTTACAAAAGGGAAGTTATTTTAATCTATTTCTATTTTTTGTTTGCTTATCTTTTTGGGCAAAGAGATTCGAAGTATACCTCCACGAAACGTCGCTTTTGCTTTTTCGGGGTCCACCCTACTTGGCAGCTTTATTGACTTATGGTAACAATTGAAAGAGATTTCGCGCTGAACGGTTCCCCAGCGTTCGAATCTTACGGGGTGTCTCATCTTCGCGTCGATCTCCAACGAAGTTTCCGTGGCATTAATGCTTATATCTTCCTTATCCACGTAGGGAAGGTCTGCAGTAACGATTATTTCTTCGGGGTACTCTTGGATATCAACGAGAGGAACAAGACAACACTTATCGGGGTCCCAGGAAGGCCTAGTAACGCGAAAAGAGCTTAGAATGGAGTAAAAAGTTTCATCGAATCTCCTCTCAAAATCGGAAATGTACTCCATAAATTGGTCGAAAAGATCTTTTTTCTTTTCAGACATGATTTTCCCTCCTACGAGTACATAGCGGGTAAATCATATTCTTGTGATTTGCCCATAGATTCGAGTTGGGCAGCAGTTCGCTGCATAAGGTCCCTTGTCTTGATACGGATTTCCTCAGCCTTCTCTAAGAGCGCACCAACATCAATATTTGTTCCCAGCACTTTGTTGATAACCTTAATAACCGACGCTGCTGCGCCTGGATCGGGGTAGTTAGGGAAGCTCTGAGCCAGTAAGGCGAGACAAGGTATGTCGAGTTTTACGCAGTCTTTCAAAATGCTAGCGTAAGGTCCCGCCATAATGCCTTCCTCCAATCGTTGGAGTGAAAAATCGTCAACCAGCTTGTCGGCGATTTCATTCGTAGCAACGGTATAAACATCAGGTTCGTCTATAGCTATCCTGTTCGGTACAGGAATCCCTCCGAGAGGCATGACAAGGCTGGTGTTTTTTTCTTTCAACCAATTTGTTATCGCTCGAGAAATAGCATTAACCGCTAGAGGGGGAACGGGAATTTCGGAGAGGAACAGGAGGATATTATCTTTTTGGTAGATTCTGAACGGGTGATAGATTTTACTACCATGCAAGACGAGAATAGGGGGAAACAAATCAGATTCGAGATAGCTTACAACTTTCATATCTAACGATTCTACTAGGTGAGTAGCAGATATCATTCCAACCAAACCAATATCGGGGAGACCGATTAAAAAGTGGGGTTGATCCACCTCTACGGGTACTACTTCTACGATTTCAACGGAATCTTTTAACGCCATAAGCGCCTCACCACACTCAATCCTAATTGGACGCCGACCTCTTAAGAGAAAGGAATTGTGCTGAGTAATATTTTACTCCTACTGTATTTTAGACTTTCCTATCAACGAATAAAAATATTCTGTAAGTAATTTTCCAATGTTAGAATTATTCAACTTGTCTAATCTTCGAGATGTCAAACATAGGTAATTTGAGGAATGTATATCAAGCCAAAATCAAACTATTACCACTTAATTTATAGAAAAAATAGGAAATTCGGAGATAGCGTTGTTTTTTACCTTTAATGGGATTTGGAAAAGAAGATAGCGGGATTATCTGGTTGAGTATTTTGCTAATTTTTCTCTTATTAGTTTGTTTGTGATTTCGGGATCGGCTCTACCTCTCGTTTTGTGCATGACTTGACCAACTAAGTAGTTTATAGCGTTTTGATCAGTTTTGGCATCCTGTACGGCTTTGGGGAATTCCTCAAAGACCTTATCCACAACCGTCTGTATCTGTTCCTTGCTGCTGATTTTTATTAGCTTTTCTTTTTGTATTATTCGTTTGGGGGATTCCCCGCTTCTCACCATCTTGCTTAAAACCGTTTTCGCTATTTTTCCGCTTATTTCCCCCTTATCGATAAGCTTAAGCATATCGGTTAGGTGTTTGGGTCTTATTTTTGCTTCCGAAATTTCGATCCCTAACTCTTTTAGATAGCGGGTTAGGTCAGTCATAATCCAATTGCTAATTTTCTTCGCGTCGGAATATAATTGGCAACATTCTTCAAAAAAATCTGCCAGCGCCTTGGAGCCTGTAAGCACTCCAGCATCATATTCAGGTATGCCATATTCTTTTACTAGGCGTGTTTTCCGAGCGTCTGGGAGTTCTGGCATTTTGGACTGAAGTTCTTTAATCCAGTCTTCGGAGATTTCCACGGGGACCAAATCTGGTTCAGGGAAGTAACGGTAATCACTCTCAGTTTCTTTGGTTCTGAGAGATATTGTTATTCTTCTATTATCGTCCCAATGGCGGGTTTCTTGTTTCACAACTGATCCTCGTCTCAGAAGCTGTTTTTGTCGGATTATCTCGTACTGCAGTGCGCGTTTGACCTCTCGGAAAGAGGAGATATTCTTTATTTCTACTCGTTTACCACCTTGAAGAGAAATGTTTGCATCACACCGCATCGAGCCTTGCAAGTCTCCATTTGAAACACCTAGATGCTCTACGATGGAGCGTAGTTTCTGTAGAAAAAGACGCGCTTCGTCTGCAGAGGTGATATCAGGTTCGGTAACAATTTCTAGTAAGGCAATGCCGGCACGATTATAATCAACCAGAGTGTAAGGAGAACTGTCAATAGTTCCGGGATAATGTAAGCGGGCGGGGTCTTCTTCCAGTTGCAATCGTCTAATCCTAACTCGTTTAACTGTTCCATTGACCTCGAAATCTACCCAACCGCCTATGGATAAGGGAACACCCCCCGCCTTGTCGTATTGGGATATTTGGAAATTTTTAGGCATATCAACGTAAAAATAATTTTTGCGGTAAAATACGGTGCGGGAAGAAATCTGGGAATTCAGAGCGAGCGCAACCATAATCGCCAAATCAACGGCTCTCTTATTCAGGACCGGTAGTGACCCTGGAAGGCCCAGGCATACGGGGCATACAAAGGTGTTTGGAGCCTTGCCGCGGTAATCTGCCGAGCAGCCACAGAAAAGTTTGGTGTTTAATGCTGTTAACTGAATGTGTATCTCTAACCCTATTTTGATTTCAAATTTTTCAAGAGGTGTTGCTTTTTGTATGCTGGCCAATCTCTTCACCTGTGGAAACGGATACGTTGCCATGCTATCTCTTTATTAGAATTTTAAATTAAGGATTTTATTTTAGAAATTTTTCCTAAATTTTTGGTTTTTCTTTGTGATGCGAAGTGTTTTGCTCATAGGTGTAAGCTATCCGTAATATGGTTTCTTCATCAAATAAGCGTCCAATGATCTGCATGCCTACTGGTAAATTATTTACGAAGCCACAGGGTATTGAAATGGAAGGTAACCCTGCCAGATTTATTGGAACGGTGTCTATATCACACATATACATGCTGAGGGGATTTTCAATTTTTTCACCTATCTTGAAGGGGAGAGTCGGCATCGTGGGAGCTATTAGAGCTAAATTTTTTGATAGGGCATTTTCGAAATCCTGTTTTATCAGAGTTCTAATTTTGAGGGCTTTGAGGTAGTACTTGTCATAGTATCCTGCAGAGAGTGCGAATGTTCCCAAAATTATGCGGCGTTTAACTTCGGTGCCGAAGCCTTTTTGACGAGTTATTCCGAAGACCTCGTTCCAATCAGCTCCACTTTTCTCTGCACGGTAACCGTAGCGCACACCATCAAATCTAGCTAAGTTTGAACTCGCCTCGGACATGGCTATGATATAGTAGGTGGGGATTGAATACACGATGTGGGGCATAGAAACTTCGTGGTAGCTAGCACCTAAATCCTCAAGTTTGTGGATCGCATCCCAAACACATTTTTCGACGGACTTCTCTGTGCCCTCACCAAAAAACTCCACAGGAACCCCAAGCTTGATGCCTTTGATATCGTCGACCAAAGCATTCATGTAATTTTTCTTTCGGAAAGGCGCTGAAGTGCCATCGTGGGGGTCATTTCCGCTGATTACGCTAAGCAGCAATGCACAGTCTGTAACATCCTTGGTCATCGGACCTATCTGCTCTAAACTATTGGCATACGCCACCAGCCCATAGCGACTTACTAGTCCATAGGTCGGTTTTAGCCCGACGACCGAACAGAAACTCGCTGGGCAACGAACCGAACCGCCTGTGTCGCTACCGAGGGCTAACACCGTTTCATCCGCCGCCAAGGCAGCCGCACTGCCTCCAGAGGATCCTCCTGGAACACGGTCTAACGCCCAAGGATTGCGGGAACAGCCGAAGAAACTATTCTCTGTGGAGGACCCCATAGCGAATTCATCCATGTTAGTTTTGCCGATGACGATTCCACCCTCCTCTTTGATGCGTGTGATCACTGTCGCATCGAAAGGAGGAATATAATTTTCAAGCATTTTTGAACCGCAGGTTGTGGGCATCCCCTTCGTGGATATTACATCTTTGACTGCTATAGGGATTCCAGCCAGCTTTCCAACAGTTTCGCCTCTCTTAATCCGCTTATCAATCTCCTTTGCAACCTCCAGAGCCGAGTCCCGGAATAATGAGATATACGCGTTTATTTTCGATTCAACCTCGTCTATGCGGTCAAAAACAGAGTTTATTATCTCTTCTGAGGTGATCTCTTGGTTGTCTATCATTTCTTTGAGCTCGTGGCAGGTTAATTCGTTATAATTCATCATTGTGATTCACTCTGCGGATAGGTAAGAAGAGTTTTAGAGAATTTTTGGGGCTTTTATATATGAATCCTCCTTTTGTGGAGTGTTTTTAAGCGCGTCTTTCCTCGATAAGGAGGGGACAACCTTGTCTTCTCTCATTACGTTCACTAGGTCTATGACGTGAAAAGTAGGCTTAATTTTCGATGTATCTATTTCATCTATTTTCTTGAAGTAGTCTAGTATTTCATTCAGTTGCCCTGTGAAAACTCTTTTTTCATTTTCGGTTAGCTCTATTCTTGCGAGCCAAGCAACGTGCTCAATTTGTTCCTGCGAGATGGTCTTGTACTTGGCCATTTCAATCAACAGACCGGTTAATTGTGGATACTAAAAATACGTGAATAGGAAGGGAATTTAAAGCTTCTTGCTTTTCTCCACCAGTTTTGCACGTTGAACATCTAAATATCCGCCGTCTCCCTCCCAAATCTTCTCTGATTTAACTATCTTTATCGTCTTTTTGAAGAATGGAGCGTCTAGTACCAATGTTTCATATTCTCCCCCCTCACCCGCTAAATCAATACCATATCGTTTATTTAACTGTATAAGCTCTCGGAGCGCGGCCTCATCTAATCTACGCCCTAACCAATTTTTATTAAAACCTAGAGCGTACACTCCGGAAAAGATTATGTTAAAATTAAGGCGTATCATGCTTTCAATTATCAGTATCGGATCTTTATGCCAAAGGGGTGTGATGTTGCGAAGCCCCAATTTTTTCGAAACAAGGTCTAAACGTGAGCGCTGATACTCGCTGGCAACCGCCCCAGAAACTATGCCGTCTATATCCAGTGTTTGTAAAACAGATATTAGGTCTTCGATTTCTTCCTCCTTAACACCCGAGGAATACCGTGTGATATGGGGGAGATCTGCGGCTTTAGCTTGAAGTTCCGTTAGCTCAACATTAGGCACATGGTACATATAGCTATCAGGTCTCCGGGGAAAAATGGATACCAAAGCTTTAATGTTGTAGGAACGCTCAATACACCATTGAATAACGTAGCTTGAATCCTTTCCTCCGCTAAATAGCACCGCTACATTCAATTGTCTATCACCATATGAAAGGAGAATAACATGATTCTTTTAAAAAGTATTTAAGTAGGGGGCCCTGCATGCTGGTTTATGCGTATAATTACGCAAAACCTACTTTGAGTTAAAGAGTTCAAGAAACATATTTTTTGATAGTATGCAAAACTCTGTGTGGCGGAGATGTTCAAACGAAATGCCTATAACTAAACAAAACTTAACTATGTGTATAAAGGTTGTCACTACTGGAGGAAGTAGTTAAAGAATCGATGTGGTATCTTGGTTATAAGGATTGTGAGGTAGATGGTCTTAGAAAAGCTGGGCGAAGGCTTAAGGAATGCAATAAATAAGATTCTGCGTTCAAACGTTGCGGATAAAGCAGCTGTGGAGGAGCTAACTAGGGAGCTTCAAAGAGCGCTGCTGACATCCGATGTAAATGTTGAATTGGTTTTTGAGATAAGTGAGAGGATTCGGAAGAGAGCTCTTGATGAGACTCTCCCCCCAGGTATAAGTAGGAGAGAACACATTGTTAAAATAGTTTACGATGAGCTGACTAATATTTTGGGAAGAAAAGCGTATCCCCTCGAGATAAAACCAGGAAAAACAAACATCATCATGCTTGTGGGGATTCAGGGTTCTGGTAAAACTACAACAGTTGCCAAACTCGCGAGGTATCTTAGTAAGAGAGGAATCAAGACGGGGGTAGTTTGCGCAGATACGTTCCGCCCCGGCGCTTATGAACAACTTTACCAACTGGTAAGTGAGTTAAACATTCCATTTTACGGGGATCAAAAAAGCAAAAACAGTGTAGCAGTCGCCAAGAAGGGGATTGAAAAACTTCAAAAGTTGGGATGCGAAGCGATAATCGTCGATACCTCCGGGAGACATAAGGAAGAAAAGGGATTAATGAAAGAAATGCAAGACATAGCAAAAGCCATTCATCCTCAGGAGATTATACTGGTGGTAGATGGAACTCTCGGACAGCAAGCATCCGTCCAGGCGCAGGCGTTTAAACAGGCCACTGATGTCGGATCAATAATTGTTACCAAGCTGGATGGATCCGCACGTGGAGGTGGGGCGCTCTCAGCCGTAGCTGCCACAGGAGCTCCTATCAAGTTCATAGGCACTGGTGAAAAAATCGAAGATATTGAAAGTTTTAATCCTACCGGATTCGTCGGGCGATTGCTTGGAATGGGGGATCTACAGAGTCTATTAGAAAAAGTTAGAGAAGCGGAGTTGAGTACAGATAAGGATGCAGCTATGGCCTTTTTGAGTGGACGATTTACGCTGAAGGATTTCTATAATTCCATGGAACAGTTAAGAAAGATGGGGCCTATCAGCAAAGTTTTAGAGTTGCTAGGGGTTGGCGCCAAAATTCCCAAAGAATTGAAGGATGTGGCTGAGGACAAAATGGGTTATTGGAAGGTAATGCTGCAGTCTATGACTAAGGAGGAGTTGGTTAACCCGAAGATAATTGACCGTTCTAGAATTATTCGAATCGCCAGGGGTTCTGGTACACAACCTAAAGATGTTAAAGAGTTGATTGATCAGTATTTTGTCGCCAAAAAAATGGCTAAAATGATGGGAAAGCGTAGGATGCGTGGAAAACACGGCATGCAGATTCCAGCAGGTATAACTCCAGAGCAGATAAGAAAATGGAAAGGAAAACTGGCATGAGGTACTTCAGTATCCTAGTGGAGGGTATCCCCAGAATTGAACTGAAACAACTCAACCGAGGATTCGTCGATCAAACTGTTTCAGCGCTCAGCGCGTGTATAAGAGCCGCCTTCTTTCTCTCGGGGGAAATCAGGAGAAACACCGTAGTTTACATTTTAGTTAAGAGGGAGGGATACACGTTCAAACTAGTTGGCAGTGAGTTGAAATATTTGGGCCCAGACACAAGATCTATTGCCATATTACTAATGAGGACGCAGAGGGAGCTAAATAAGCTAAATAAAAGGAGAGAGATTAGGTCTAGGCGGGGGGTTTACATATGCGAAAACAGCGATATGGTAGAAACGTTAAGGAGGATAGCCACCAATCAGATAATATTTCCAACCACGAGTGGGGAGGCAATTGAAAAAATAAAGCTTGGGAGGAATGTTAACGTAATCATCCCGATTCGATACCCGTTTACTATTTCTGAGAGGAATAAGCTGTTTGGGCAAGGATATAAGGGTGTATTTTTCAGGGATATCTACACAGTTGATAATTTCATTGTTATGGTTCATAACAGGCTGGATTCCTTGTGGAGTAATGATAGCGATGGAGATAATTGATCAGGCAATAAACATTCTGAAAGAGTACAAGATTTGTGATAATTGTCTTGGGCGACAATTTGCTTTGCTGGGCACAAGAGCAGATAATGCGGAAAGAGGGCGGTCAATAAAGATGGTGTTGACGCTCATTGGCCATAGCCTTCTCGCGAGTGATAAGGAGAGGGGGGAGGAGTTGCTGAGAATTGTGGCGGTCAACGGTTTTTTCATCCCCGCTTTGGAAACACTTCGAAAAATGGGTTTTAAACCTAGCGTAGAGGGAAAGTGTGAAATTTGCGAGAATATTTTTTCTAAGAAAGAGGAGATTGCAAGAAAAATCGCTTTAGAATTGGAGGAATATGATTTTAACAACTTTCTTATAGGATCAAGGGTTCCCTCCAGAATCGCTGAAAAAGAGGATGTGTTAAGATCGAAGTTTAAGGTTAATACGGGGGAAGCGTTAAAAGCGGAAATTAACCGTGAAATTGGCAAAGTAGTGACAGCGTTGACTGGTAAGAGGGTGGAGTTTAACAGGCCGGATATACTCGTAGTTTTGAATATAGAAGATTTATCCACATCAATTGAGGTGAATCCGCTCTATATTTCAGGGAGATACTTGAAACTTGTTAGAGGCATTCCTCAGACTAAATGGCCATGCCGAGAATGCAGGGGGGAGGGATGCGAGAGGTGTAACGGCACAGGGAAAATGTATCAAGAATCAGTGGAAGAGATAATCGCTGAACCCGCATTGGAAATAACCGAAGGGGAAGAGACAAAATTTCACGGAGCGGGAAGAGAAGACATTGACGCCAGAATGCTAGGAAACGGACGGCAGTTCGTCTTAGAAATCAAAAACCCAAAAAAGAGGCGCATCGATTTAAAAGAATTGGAAAACATGATCAACACGCGCGCTGAAGGAAAGGTAATGGTAAAGAATCTTAAATTTTCAAACAAGGAAGAGGTTAGGCGAATCAAAGCTTTGTCTCAAACATCTAGCAAAACATACAGAGCCTTAGTAGAGTTAAAGGACCCGGTACCCATAGAAAAGCTGGAATTCCTGAAAACAAAACTTACAGGGGAAACCATTCATCAACGCACCCCAGCGAGAGTATCCCACCGGAGAGCCAACCTAGTTAGAACAAAAAAGGTTTTCAAAGTAGATTACAAAGTATTAGACTCGAACAAATTAGAGCTAATCATCGAGTGTCAAGGAGGCCTATACATTAAAGAACTCGTTTCAGGTGATGAAGGGCGTACAGAACCAAGTGTATCTTCTATATTAGGGACAGAGGCAAAGTGTTTAGAATTGGACGTAATTAAAGTTGATGAAAACCAGTAACCCACCACCTATCAGAGAGAAAAGAAAAATGATAAGTTTACTTAACAAGAGCAGTTGAGGTTATACAAATGGAGATAAAAAGAATTGAAATAGAAGAACACATGAGTGTCTTAGATCTGGTTAGAGAGATGGGTGAATCGGGGGTTTTCTGCGCGGGCCGCTTAGCAAGAGCGGTGGACATATTTGTTGAGATGGTTAAGGACCCTGATGTCAAAGTTTTTCTGGGACTTGCGGGCGCCTTGGTACCAGCAGGGTTGGGGGGGCTGTTCGCCGATTTAATTCGTGAAGGTTTTGTGGATGTCATTGTTAGCACCGGAGCAAACATAACACATGATATTATCGAGGCTTTTGGTGAACACCACCGAAAAGGAATAAGGGGAGATGATTCGGAGCTTAGGGAACGAGGGATAAATCGCATTTATGATGCCTTTCTTCCTGATGAGGCGTTCATCAAGTTTGAAAAGCAGATTCAACAAATTTTCAGCGATATAGATGTAGAAAAAAGAAAAAAGGGTATTACGGTGTCTGAGCTCATAAATGAAATCGGGAGCAGGTTAAAGGATACAAACTCCTTCGTGAAGGCTGCAGCGGATAGGGGGATCCCGATATTTTGCCCTGCAGTAACAGACTCTATTCTTGGGCTCCAAGCATGGCTTTTTTCGCAGCTAAATCCGCTGAGAATAGACGTACTGGAGGATTTGCATAGAATTATCAACATAGCGTATGAAAGCAAAAAGAGCGGCGCCATTATCCTAGGCGGGGGCGTTCCAAAGAATCACATTTTACAAACCATGCTTATTACAGGTAGAGGTTTTGATTACGCCATTCAAATCACCCTTGACAGGCAAGAGTCTGGAGGACTGAGTGGAGCGTCTCTAAGTGAAGCAAAATCGTGGGGTAAGCTGAAAAGCGATGCGAGAAGCGTCGATGTAATAGCGGATGTTACAATAGCCTTTCCGATTATTGTAGCTGCTGCTAAACAGAAACTCAAGCAGTGAAACTTATTTTTTATGGATAATGCCAAGGTGTGAACATAGTTTCGGGTTTTTCTGCTTTTTTATTGATTCGTTCCTTTGGGCGGGTAAGATGGCGGTGTGCTCTAGGAGGGGGTAAATACAATTTTTCGGATAAGTTTCTGGGTAGTTCTAAAGTTGATTTTTCGATTTTTCTTAGTTTTAATCCGCATTTCTTGCATTTAAACCCCTTATCTTTACCAGCGGATGTCATCCTCTTTCCGCATTCTGGACATTTGGGATTAAACTTTACTATAAGAGGGGCTAATTTGAGAATTTCTAGTTTCTCCAGATTGATGGTAATGGGATGGAGGGAAGATGCGGGGCGAACACCGCCATAGACTCGAATCTGATCGCCGGGAATCAGGCTTTTTACCACCTCTCGGAATTTACCTGTCGGCTCATATGCTGCGCAGTCAATTTTTCCTGTGTGATCTTTAATCTGTATGATTACGTGCCCTCCGGGAATTGTTTTTGGTTTGCTGGAGACCTCGCCGTTTAGTATTACGGATAGGTATGGTCTCACCCGGGAAATACTGGGTAGAAATTGTAAATGCATATCTGTGCCTTGATTGGTTCTGAAAATTAACCATCTTTCAATTGGTTCGAGTGAGGTAATCATCCTGTGTGCTTTGTAAATTATTTCTGCGGAGTTTCCTCTAACACCATAAAGGATAGGGTCAGGTCCATGTGGGGTGATCAATATGCGCTCATTATCTAAATTGCAGAACGTGTTTGGAGAGGTCGCTAGGTTCATTTTTTTCACAGAGGCGGCGTCTATTGCGCGTGGTTTGCCGTAATTTTCGGGGGTTCTGTAAGTTATCAGTTCATACGTGTGGTCATCTTCTAGAAGTGTACCCACAGCAGCCAACGCGCCGATAATGCCTCTTTTGTTTTTGAAAGTGTGGATTTCCGCGCCCACAGCCTTAGCCGTTTTTATGGCTTTATCAACTATTACGATATCGCGTATCGCCTTTTTGGAGAATTTTCTCAGCTTATCGGGTATGATTTTTCCTTCGTAAAACACAATACCGGGATTTGTGTTTTTAAAGGTTAGTTCCGCTCCCTCTTCTATTATTTTTAAAACAGTTTGCTTAACCTTATTTTCTAAGTCGTCGTCAATATCTATTCTTAAACAAAGAGCAGCGTTTCCTCTGGTTCGGAAAGGCACATTGGGATTTAAACGTATTAACAGGGGGTAATCAACAAAAGTCACATTCAGAGATAAGAGGGCTTCCACTAATTTTGCACATAGATATGTTGTGCAGCCTCCATAGGGAGCGTCGGTATCGTCGAATCCTATGTTTAGAAGAGTCACTCAAAAGCGCCCCTTGGAATAACAGCTTAAACAGATTGTTTCTTCGTTTATCTTCAAACTACAATCCTCGCAAACTATTAGACCGCAGATATTGCATGCACGGTCGGATAGTCGTTTTTTACAATTTGTGCACAACAATTCGGTGCAGATAACGCAGATGTCTCCAAGAATGCAGCCCCTACAAACCAGTCTGTTACACAAAGGGCATTCGTTGTATGCTTGTTTCTCTTCACAGATTTCACAGATTTCCGGGCGAGTCATTTTCCTCCTTACCAAGGGTTGTTAACACTTCTTAAATCTTTTATCAACAGAGAGTATTGATTGGATACGTTAACAAGTTGTCCCCTGTTTAAGCAGATTGGTAAAGAAATAAAAGGATGAATGGGCTTCCCATAGGATAGTGAAGCTTGTCGGAATTTAAAAAAGAAAGGTAATGATTTTTTTAACTTCCTTCCTCAGCTACAATAAGAGTGAGTGTTGAAACAACGCCCTCTATTTTTCTAATCTGCCAGATAATGGTTTGTTTCAGATTTTCCATCGACTCGGTTTGAATTTTTGCAAGAATATCGTACACCCCGTACAGAATGTATGCTTCTTCTATGCCCTCAATTTTGGTGACCTCTTGAAGAACCTTTTCCTCGTTAGCGGGCTCGGTGTTAATTAAAACAAAGGCTATAGGCATACCACCACCACAAAAATTTGTTTCGTATAATATTTAATTACACCAAAGTACTTATCTTTAATCCAAGTAGTAAACAAAGTATAGTATATGGACGAACTCCCAGAGAAGGAAATTCTAACCGAAACAAATCCATAGTTGCTATTTTCTGAAAATTTACTCACGCTTTTAGGAATACTTACCCAGTGATGGAAAAGATGAAGCTGTACTTGTATAATGCTAAACAATGCGCCCCACATCTTTGTACCGGTCTAAGACTGGTTAGGTACGGTAAGGTGAGATTAATACGCCGTTTATCAGAAATTCCAAGGGGTAGTGTGATACTAGATCCCTTCGCTCTGAAGGCGCTATCCCCACAAGATAGCAAATACATTGCAAAAGGAGGGCTTACGGTTATAGACTGCTCATGGAATCTAGCTGAGGAAATTTTTAAACGAGTGAGGGGAATAAGACGCGCGTTACCATACTTGATAGCTGCGAATCCAATAAATTATGGTAAACCAACAAAACTAAGTAGCGCCGAAGCTCTGGCTGCTGCCCTTTATATCACGAACAGAAAGGAAAAAGCAAGAGAAATTCTTAGCCTTTTTAAGTGGGGATTAAACTTCATTAGACTTAATGAAAATCTTTTAGAAGACTATTCAAAAGCAGCAGATAGTGCAGATATAATTAGGATTCAAAAGCAGTACATGTTCGAAGAGGGAAAATATTGGGATACGTAAACCTAGGAGTACGGGGGAGGTATGCTTAAGTTACGGTTTCAAAGGGGGTATGTAATTAGTTGGGCATTTTGAGAACCAGAATGTGGGGGTGATGTGCAGAGAGTAATCCATCTTCTGTTCAGAGATCGATGTTACCATTCGATCTCTTGACGGCATTCAGCTTAGCGTCCTACCCGCCGCCTCTTGTGGGGATCATCGGCAGCCTATTTGGACTTGCATCCTCGAGGCTGGCCGTTTCAACACTCCCATCAGAGTCCTCCGCGGTTTTCTGTAGAGGAATTTCTACAGATTTACAAGTTTAATCCGCATCATGGTCATCTCTCAGATGGATGTATCGTTTGCAGTCCTCTTTTGAAAGGATTTCTGCTCCATTGCCAGGCTTCTCAGCCTGCACTTTGCAGTGCTCGAGCCCCACATGATGGATGGATTTCCTCAGCGCCAAAAGGCACCGGCAGCCGTCCTTCTGCTCATCACCCTTAACTAAATATCGCTCTAAAAAATATAAAAATATCTGATAGAACAATTCTTGCGGAATCCTGGTAGACGGTGCCTGCGACGGGTTTCTAGTGCTGGGTTTCAGAATTTATGTTTAAGGGAAATATATGGACTACTAAAACCTACCCGAATACAAACTGACTCAAAACAATAGGTAACAATTCGGAGGTTTGCCAGGCTAAAGAATGTGTGAGTGGGCGCATCCGGAATTGAACCGGAGACCTCCGCGTCGTAAGCGCGGCATCATAACCACTAGACCATGCGCCCGGGTTTTGCCCTACATATGAGGATACATTAGGGACTATCTTTATTTTTTGCCTTTGGAAATAAAAGTTTTTCCAGTCATCAAGTTGTGGATTCAGTGGCAGCTATATCACATCGTAAGTCTCCTGAAAAAATCCATAGATGCTAGTAGGGGGTGGGGGATACCATCCCATATTCTCAATTCGAATCCGGCTCCGCATCATCATTCCCTGAACTAACGGAGGTGATCATGCGCAAAGCACTTTCAGTTTTTAGATGACCGCTAATCCTGTAGGTTCATTACCGGGCAGAAACTTAGAGGAAAATGGTAATTTTCACACATCTGCTAGGTAAATGAAAAACCATGATAGTACGTTTGTGTTACTGGATTTTAACTGAGTTGACTAATTGGAAAATTTTCAAAAAAGATTGTTTGGTATGATATCAGATGCTGATAGTTATTTATGAATTATTTCAAATAATATTTGTATTATTTTGTGATTCATTTTATATATCTGTTTAATTAGGTTCTTTTTTGAATTTTGTAGTTGGAATTCAGAAATCTATATATTTTTTGTTTTCCAATCATAAAATACTACTGAAAATAGTAACTTTTTTTAATGAGAAAATACAGATATATATAGCGATGCCTAGGCTAAACCGAAATTGGAGGATGCGTGTGACTATAATTAGAGACCCCTTGGTGAAGAAGATGATTCTAACAGCTGTCAAAAAAATGGGAGGAGAAGATCTTTTCGCATCCATAATCGAGGAAATCGGGGGCGAAAACGCGGTAAAAGTTGCTAACGCCTTATCAGATAAAGACGAAGCAACGGATGAGGAGATCGCGGAAAAAACTGAAATGCGGTTAAATGCGGTCAGAAAGGTCTTATACAGGTTGTACGAAAACAGACTTGCATCGTATAGGCGAACTAGAGATACTAGGACCGGTTGGTTTATTTACTTTTGGAAACTTAACCCGGAGAAGTTAAGAGATCTTGTAATTTCTAGAAAACGGATGGTATGTCAAAGACTTAAAGAAAGACTCGAATTTGAAAAGGGAAACATGCTCTTTCACTGTGGGGACCAAAGCTGTGAACAACTTACCTTTGAGAGAGCTATGGATGTTTCGTTCAAATGTCCAAGATGCGCCAAGCCCCTAATCTTTGTCAGGAATGACAGGGCAATTGAGCTTCTGGAGAATAAAATTGTGGAATTGGAGGAGGAATTAAAGACCCTGAAATGCTGAACCCCAGAAAGGCAGAATTTTTGAGCAGAACAATTAAGGAAAGAAAAAGCAGATTTATGGTTTTTTTAAATTGAAAAAGGAGATTAAATAGTGATTCACAACTGAACCTTTCTTGGGGGAGACAGACAAGAATCCGGGGACACCAACAATGCAGAGTGTTGATCTATTTCTAATGAGTCACCCACTCGTTAGGGGAAACAAGGACAAATCAGTTGCCAGTGTTTTTTAAGAAAAATCTAATTTTTTAGTTCATAATGAGAGGTATACTTCATTTGTTTCCTGTATGTTTTCTGTTCTTTAAAAATTTAAAAAGAGATCAAAGTAGAGAAAAGCACTTGAAGAAGTAAAAAATAGATAGCTGGCTGCACCGGAGTTATTCAAAGCTTGTGTTGTATGAGATCACTTTTTTCCCTCTTTCGGATGAGATTATCTTTATTTTAGCGTTTTTAAATTCGAAATTGAATTCTTGCCCTTTGTAGTATGAGTCCAAAAAAACTGCTAGTGCGGCAATTTCCGAGTGGGGTTGGTTGGTTATAGATATGTTGTAGTGGGCGAGGGAGTAAATTTCGCTTGGAACTTTTGGTCCGCCTATTACTATTAGCTTGTCCCTAGGAGAGCTACGAATTTTTTCTATTACTTGTGGGAGGGGTATTCCGTACATTGTTAGATGGATTATTTCGCCGCCATGTGATCGCCAATGGTCTATAACTTTTCTCCAGTTACAACCCGTTTTTATTGAAAAATCGCCTCCGAAGTTTTCGGTGACTTTGTTGACTCTTTCACATAATTTTTTGTCTGGAACACCACTAAAGAAGACACCGTCCATACCAAAAGCTCTAGCGACAAGAGCGATGTGGGTGGATATACGCATATCCCTATGGGGGCGATG
>Ga0164310_10000697_pt1 | contig 18338 bp, 17 predicted proteins | sample GuaBasSedimGuay1_FD_121795 | JGI IMG/M metagenome (GOLD analysis project Ga0164310, IMG submission 121795) | Subseafloor sediment microbial communities from Guaymas Basin, Gulf of California, Mexico - Guay1, Core 4569-9, 0-3 cm | ecosystem: Environmental > Aquatic > Marine > Hydrothermal vents... | reverse complement strand
TTAAAGTAAGAGAAGAGGTTAGAGAAAGAGACGGCGAACCTAAAATAGTAATGGTTGCAGAAGAGATAGACCTCTTTGAAATAAGTGTAGTATTTGTTCCTGCCAACGAGAAGGCGTTGTTTACAGTAGCTAAGTCTTTGTTTTCAAAGGACAATAGTCTAATATCTCAGACAGCGAAAGAAAAGAAAGAAAAATATGAATGTGAATGTATAGAGTGTGGGTATAGAGAAGTTACAGACAAACATTGTAAAGATATAAAATGTAAAAAATGTGGAGGTCAAATGAGAAGAGTTGGTAGACCTGGACCTGGACAGAAGTCGTTTATGTGTCTCCTTGACGAAAGTGAAGGACACATACACGTAGCTGAGGTTTTTCTAACAGAAGACAATACATTAGTAGGTAAAACTCTTATTACTCGAGGAAACGTTGACCAACACGAGCATTCTATAAACTGTTCAATAGATATGGCTGTAACGAATGTGTCTTCAACTGGAACTGAACATTTCCATAAGATAGACGTAACTAATGTAAAGAAGTATTTAGACTCTCAGCAAGCTAATATGTCTAAGTCTATTGTTCCATTTCAGGACTTTCCGTTAGCTCCTATGGACATGCGTTGGTCGTTCACTACAGCCGATCAGAATGCTTTATTAGGTAAAGGTGAGAAGAAAGACTGGGCTACATATAGAAGAGTTCATATATATTACAACCCTGAAAAAGCTAATACGAAAGCTGGTTATAAGTTACCTATAGCTAAGAAGATAAACGGTAGAATAAAAGCTGTCCCGAGAGGTGTAATGGCAGCTATGGGTGCTTTACTTGGAGCGAGAGGCGGTGTGGACATACCTTCTAATGAGAAGAAGAAAGCATACAACCACCTGGTAAAGTATTATAAAAAGATGGACAAGAAACCACCTGAATTTAAACAGATGTCTTACTATTCTTTTGTAAGGCATCTGAAGTCTAATTTGGACATTGACGACAAAGAGATTGAGGAGCTAATAGGTAAGAGTGTTGAATGGACGGTTGCTAAGAGTCAAAATGTAAAAAAGGAGGACAAAGCCGTGAACAGATTGTCACAAATAAAAGAATTAACTACTGACTCTCCATTGAGAATTGCTGACGAAGCAAAATATGGAGACTTCTTAGACGCAATGGACGACGACGAATACGCAAGACACTTAGAACTTCTAAACGAACTTGTTGGTCAGGAAGAAAAGTATGTTATAACTGTCTCTGAGAAAGGTGAAGACGTAGAACTTTCTATAGTCAAAGAGTCTGAATATACTGACCAGCAAACTACAGACAACACAAGTTCACAAGATGACAGTGATAGCACTGCTAAGAGTGACGGAGACACCTCTACTGGTAAAGACAAAGTTAATTTAGACGAATTGCTAAAGAAACTTAAAGAAGAAATTGTCAAAGAACTTAAAGAAGAGCTTAAATCTTCTCAGAACACAGATACAGACATTAAAGGAAAGGAAGATGACAAATTGACTATTGAAGACGTAAAACAGTTACTTGCTGACAAACTTGAAGAAGTTATGTCAGGGAAGGTGCAGTCGTCAACAGTTGAGTTGAAAAACCTTGAGAAAGCTATTGAAAAGTTTACTCAAGCTGTTGACAAGTTAGGTTCTATGAAAATATCTGCTAAGGGAATTTCACATCTTAATTTAGACAGGGATTATGACAAACTTGACGAAGAGACTTTCTGGGACGGTGTCTTCCCTGAAAATCTAACTGGTGGAGACATTATGTATTAAACGAAAGGAGACGACGCTATGTTTGTATTGAAGAAAAAAAGAGCAGAAATTGTGCAGAAGTCTCAAATAGACACTACTGCATTAGGAACAGGAGTTCTCAACAGAGCACAAGCTAACAAGTTCATTGACTTAATTATAGAAAATCAGAGGATTTTAAACCTTATAACAACTAAGAAAGTTGACAATGCAAAAGGTCAAATTGACAAGATAAACATAACTACACACGTGTTGCGTAAACAAGGTTCTGAAGGTGGGGAAGAAACTGAAACTTCCTCTCCAAACGTCTCTTCAGTAAACTATGACTGCCAGACAGTCGTAGCTTGCTTTGACTTGACAACTGAAGCAGAAGAGGACAACATTGAAGGGAAAGGCTTTAGAAAAACATTAATTAATGGTTTTTCTAAGGCTATTTCTAACGACCTTGCAAAACTTGTATGGGAAGGTGACTCAAGTTTAGGTTCTTCAACAGCAGAAGAGAAACTTCTTAGAACATTTGACGGAATACACATTAAGACACAGTCTTGCCCTAACATTGTAGACGCTAACGGAACGGGAGTGAGCTTGCTTCTTTTCAAAGACTTGCTTGCTAAACTTCCTAAAAAGTATAAAACAAAAGGTTATAAGAAAAATTATAGATGGTTAGTTAGCACAAATATAAGTGAAGACATGCAGTATGCATACGCTAACAGAGCTACTCCAGGTGGAGACTCTGGTTGGACTGGTGACCTTGTGCTTAAACCGTTTGGAATTATAATGGAAGAGTGTCCTTATCTTCCTGAAGACTTGACAATTGGAACTGCTGCAACTGACGGAACGTTTATGTTGCTAGCAGATCCGAAAGATAATATGATTCTCTTTGTAAGACGTAAGATTACATTCCACTATGATTTCAGACCGAGAAAAGGTAAAACGGAAGTTACAATTTATATGAGACTTGACTTTGAAATACCTAACTTAGACGGAATGGCAAAAGCAAGAAGTATCAGTTGTGATTCTTCAACAGCTTATAGTGGTTAATTGACGAAGTAAGTATAGGGTAGCTTGACAAAGCTACCCTATACTTATAAAATTAAATATTAAGTATTAACGATTAACATTAAAGGAGGATTTAAATGGGTCTCGTTCTAGTAAGATTCCCCAAATATGTTTACAGAGACACTCTCTACAACTTTGTCTTTGAGAAAGGAAAGCCTGTCTACAACCTGCCTTTTGAAGTAGAGGAAAGACTTAGACATACTGGATATTTCCACTACGTCCCAGAAAAAGGTAAAGAAGTCCCGCCTCACATAGCTCAGGAGCAGAAGAATGCAGAGATGAAAGCTATAACTAAAGAAGAGAAACTACAAAAGTATGAAAGAATGCGTGAACAACTTAAGAAACTTAAGATGAAGGACGTCAACGAACAAAAAGTAACGTCAGTAGTTATAGACGAACACGGTGTATACGAAGAGAAGCCAGAGGAAGAAACACAAAGCGAAGACAGAGTAGACGTTGACATAGACGGCAAAAATGAAGAAGAACAAATTCAAGAAACAGAACAGACGAAAGTTATACTGGAGAAACGAGCAAAACTTATAAAAATGCTTTACGGGGCAAGGTTCCCAAAACACGTCGTTGAAGACCTTGCGAATAGAAGTATAGCTATATTTAAAAAACTGCCTGACGCTTCAGAGAAGGAAGTGTTTGCATTGTTGAAAGCAAGGTATTACAACAGGGTTAAGACAGATGGGCAAGTGAAGCGATCCCCTAAGAAAAAGGACAAGTAATGGGTGTATTAGTCCTCGTAAAGTTTAAACAGTATAAGTATAAGTCTATAGAATATAAACAGTTTGTTCCAGCTGAACCACCCGAAGAAGACGAACCTTACTTGAAACAAACTGGTTACTTTCTATGGTATGAAGACTATAGCAAAGTTCCTGAAATATACAAATCTCCTAACTTTTTACCGTCGGGGAAACTCCCAGCGAACAGGTTAGACATAGACTTGTCTAATAAACGTATTTTGTTTAAGCGGAATGGTGGTTTTGGAGACGTTATAGTAGTCATAGGTGCTATAGAAGCTATAAAGAGAAAATTTCCAACTGCTTATATTTCATTAGCCTGTCAGGACTGGCAGTTTCCTGTAGCGAGGTTGTTTCCTGCAGTTGACAGCTTGGTATATTACAGAGACAGTAGGAGTTTTTCAACTATATGTAGTTATGACGTGTTAGTTGACTTTACAGGTGTTATAGAAGACAACGTCGGCAGGAAACGTATAGACTATTATACTTTACATAGAGACTTCCTGATAGAAAAATATAAGGCTACGTTTCTAAAAGACATATGTATAGAACCGCCTCATATGGACTTTTCTTTACTTCCTGAAGATGAAGTGTCTGCATATTTAAGTAGTTTGCGTCTGTATAAAGGTGAGTATGTAGTCTTACACGCAGGTGGGAGTAGTATTCTACGCAGGTGGAATAATGTAAAATGGAAAAGTTTAGCATATTACATTACTTCAAATTCGGACAAGAAGGTGATATTTGTAGGTAGTAAGTATGACTTTGTGTTGTCAGACGAAGCGTCTGGTATATATAGCATAACGACTTTTTCATTAGACAGGGTAGCGTCTGTATTGAAAAATTCAGCTTTCTTAATAACAACTGACACAGGAATGTTACATTTAGCTGGTGTATTAGACATTCCTGTTGTATGTCTATGGGGACCTACTTCACCGAAGGTGGTAAGTTCTGTATATAAGAACAAACAAATTCACGTAATTAGTGGTGGCTGTAAGTTAGCTCCATGTTTCTTCCTGCGTAGGTCGAGATGTCCTAATTTGCAAGAGAGTTCTCTATGTATGAGTTTTATAAAAGTTCCAGACGTATTGAAAGCCATTGAAGAGAACGGGTTGCTCTCTTTCAAGAAAGGTCGTTCTGCAGACGGTCCTTACAAGACACAACCTGAAGTTATAGAAAAGGTTAAGGTATATAAACACGGGCAGGGTGCTAGAGAATTGAAATTACAAGACATAGTAGTTAGCGGAGTTAAAGGAACGAAAGTTCTATATATAACTGAAAGTGAAGTTGTGTATAGCGGTGGTAGGTATTATGGATGGATGGTAATGAAGGCACTTGCAGAACGAGGGTTTAATATATGGGTTTATACCAATAGAATACCGCCTTTCTACTTAGACTTTAATACAGCTGAATTTAAAGGAAACTTTACAACTATTGTAGATGAAAGTTTATATGTAAACAAATTCATACGTGAGTTTGACTACGTGGTAGGAGAACCTTACCATACAGGTATTACAGCTGTTGCTTATAGAGATACGTATTGCCCTAACGCTAAAGTTGTAAACTTTGTATATGAGACACCAAATTATATAAGAGAGTATAGGAAAGGTGACGACGCAAACGAGTCTTTCTGGAAGGCTTACAAAGAGGCTCTTTTAAAGTCTGACGTCATAGTTACTTTATCATCTCTTGGTGTAGAGAAGGTTTATGAATGGGACAGTCGGTTTAAACAGAAGCAAGTTGTAGCAATTGAACCTTCTTGCAACAGTAGGATTTCAAAGCAGTTTAAACCTTCACGGTCTGCTGGAAGACGTTACTATGGTGCTATATACATTTCTATGTATAAGGACTATAAGAACTTTCCTTTTTTCTTCGAGTTGGTTCAACAAGTGTGTCCTAACAAGCCTGTTATAGTAATAGGATATAAAGCAGAATACTTAAAACGTAAATATGAACCGTCAGGGTTACAAATAAAAGCCTTGGAGAATGTTTCTGACAAAGACAAGTTCAAACATATTAGTATGGCTGACTGTATGATAGTCCCAACCAAGTTCGAAGGGTTTGGTATGACACCTATTGAAGCAATGGTTTTAGAAACTCCTGTATTTTGTTCGAAGTTACCTATATTTAAACAAAATTACAAGTCACACGTTTCGTATATTGACATTACCAGTGTAAGTAAGGCTGCTGTTGACGTAAAGGCTGGAATGCATAGGTTTGATTTAGCTGAACGCCTTGCCAAGAGTAAGGAGTGGGCTTTGAAACATTACAGTTTTGAAGCCTTAATTGAAAGGACTAAGCGTGTATTTGACGACGTAAAGATTCACTGTGAAGACCGTGTCAGAGTTGCAATTATGACACCTTACAATGAAAAGTGTGGTATTGCTGAAAATACGAAGTGGTATGTTGACGAACTTGTAAAGCAGAAAGTAAGGCTTATAGTTCTTGCTCCAACTGACAACCCTTCTATTAGAGAAGACGAACCTTATGTATTTAGATGCTGGTCACGAAAAAGTGGTAACTATGACCGTGTCATAGACTTAATAAGGCAGTATGACATAAATGTATTACATATACAACACGAGTTCTCTTTTGTAAAAGACATAGACGCCTTTATAAAGTTTTTAGAGAAGGTTAAGTCTTATGGTGTGAAAGTTGTCATTACATACCATACTTACTTTATAGGACTTGGGCTGTTCGATAGACTAGCTATGGTTGTAGATAGTCAAGTTGTAGCTAATGGATCTGTTTTGAAGAAAGTTGCCTTACGAGGGTTATACGATTTAGTTCACATACCTTTACCTTGTATAAAGAGAGACGAGATACCAATAGAAGAAGCAAGGAAAAAGCTAGGTCTTCCGTTGGGCAGGAAGTATATGACTTGTCACGGTTTCTTCCACAGACATAAGGGATACCACATTGCAGTTGACGCACTAGAGTATCTACCAGACTGGAACTTGATAATTGTAGGGCATGCAGACAGGAAAAACCAATACTATGTAGAAATAAGAGTAAAAGCTAAGAAATATGGAGAAAGAGTTTTACTGAATACAGAATACTTACCTATGGAAGACGTAATGACATACTTATATGCGTCAAATGTTATATTATATCCGTATCTGGTAGACAGTCACTATTCAGCGTCTGCTGCTGTAAGAACAGGGCTTGCTTCTAAAAGACTTTGTCTTTGTAGCAATAGCACTATGTTTGAAGACTTAGGTAACGCTGTATTAAAGTTTAAAATGAACGACCCTAAGTCTTTAGCAGACAAGTTGTTATATGCCTACAGGGACAAGAACAAGATGAAGAACGCAATAGTTGGAGCTGCATCGTTAGTAAATAAGACTACTCCTGACAAGATAGCTGAGATGCACTTGTCTTTATATAAGTCTTTGTTGAAAGGAAGGTGATCTATATGAATGAACGGAGACCAAAAGTAAAAGTAGCTGTGTGTATTAGCACTTACAACGACTTTGAACTTGTCAATTCTCTACTGACTACTATTAGGTATTACACAAAATACCCAATGGAAAATGTAGGAATTGTTGTATGTGACGACGGGAGTAAAGAACAATACAAGCTCGGGTTAAGACATATAATAAAACAGCACCAGGACTGGCACAAAAACTTACATCTCATAGAGCATATGGAAAACCAGGGTATAGTAGCTACTTGGAACCATTTGTGGAGATTTTTCGACAGTGAGATAACAATACTACTCAACAACGACCTTTTAGTTACAAAGAATTGGCTTCGTTCATTAGTGTATTTTGTAGAGAACAATTCTCACTGTGGGGCTTGCTCTCTTCCTTCTTATTACATAAGACCAGTTCTTGTTCCAGCTCTTGTAGGACATCAGGAAGAGTTTATGGTAGAAATAGTTGACCCAATAACAAGAAAGAAACTTACCTGTCAGCCTCATAGTTTTCAAGAACCTACGGACAGCCTTCCAGGAAGAGTAATGGCACCAGCAGGTATGTGTTTTGCTACAAGGACGAGTTTGTTGAGAGAAATTGGTGGTTTTGACGAAAGCAATTATAGAAGTTTTTATGAAGAAATAGACTATGGAACGGAATGTGCTATGCGTGGTTATGTAAGTTACGCACTTCCTTATCCTTACATATACCACATTTGGAGTTATACATTTGCACACAACCCTGAACTTAAAGCTCAAGAAACTATGCTAAACAGTCGTAAGAATTATATGAAGAAATGGTATGGAGACATAACACCTGACGATCCATACAATCCGCACTATAGATTTATGAGAAAAATTCCACCAGCAAGAGTTAAGTTTATTACTTATGCAGACAACGAACAGGGCTATGTAGAAAAAGAGCATCTGGAAACTTGGACGGAAGTAAAACAAGCAGCTAACGAAGGTAAGTGGTTTAAGTTGTTAGAAGCTGGAAACATACCACTTGAGGAAATAGAAAACCTAACTAAAAGGACTTTTAGTCAGGAAGATTTAATATGAGGAGGTAGTTTGTGAAGAGAATGTATTTATTATTTCTTGTAATGATTATTCTCATAGTTGGGTGTAAGGACGACCATCTGAAGAAAATAGAAGTTTCTTCAGTTCAGCAGGTAGCTTCGGTAAGTGAATATATAACTGATATATGTTATTGGAGAGGTAGAGTTTGGTTAACTCCGTATTTACGCTATTCAAGTGGGAAGTTGTATAAATACAACGTATCTTCTAACAAACTTGAAGTCATACCTGTAAGTGGTAAGTATGAGAGTTTCTACAGAGTTTGGGAAGGAACAGACGGAGCTTTAAACTTTACTACAGAACAACCACCTACTTGGTTTAGGACAGATGACGGAAGAAATATTAGAAAAATGAGAAAGTTTGCTTCACACGGATGGGGAGTTCTTGGAAACAGGACAGCAGACGGAAGATGTATAATGGGTTGGTCTTACTTAAGGACAAGGACAAGTCTATATGACCAGATTGGAACTAATCTAATCAAGATTCCTTCAGTTGTAGGACTTGATGGAGTAAACAGAATTGTATGGTTTGGAGAAAGATGGAAAAGAACTTGGTATATAGGGACAAGCCCTACAAATGCTTACAAGCAGCCTAATACTGGAAATGTATATAAACTAAATACAGACGGAACTTGGACACCTGTTGTTGGTTACGACACAAAAAAGAATGTAATAGGAGCTGCTATATGTGGAATTGTTTGGGAAGACTGTCTTTTTATAGGCACTTGGAACCCACAGGCTATTGTAAAACTTACAGAAGACGACGACTGTTCTATAAAAACATTTAAACCTTATGGAGAAATAAGCAAGTTTTGGACTGACTCTGACGGACGTTTGTTCTGTGGTGGTTATGAAGACGGTTTTGCCTATGTGTATCAACTTACAGACCTTGAAGACGACGAGTGGGAAGTTGTTGTAAGAATACCTACAGACGGAGCTAATAGAAAGTGGGGAACTAAAGGTGTGTGTATTTCAAACGACGTTATGTATGTAGTAGTTAGAAGCGGGAATGAGAGTTTGCTTTATAGAATAAATTATTAGATAAACTATATTAATGGAACCTAAACGAAGGAGGGCGTATGGATTTTTTAATGGACTTTTTAAAAGAATTAATTAGCACATTTTTTGTTCCAATTGTAGGAAGTTTGTTAGCCTACATAGTAGCAAAGCTAGTTTCAATTCTAATGACCTTTATAAAAGTAAAAATTAGACATATACACAATATAGCTCTAAGGCAATTTCTCTGGGCAGTTGCAATGGAAGCAGTCCTCTATGTAGAACAAAAGTATAAAAAACTTAAAGGAACAGAAAAGTTTGAGAAAGCTGTAGAAATCGTAGAGAGTAAGATAGACGACTTTACAGAGAGAATGGGACTTGGTAGAGAAGTAGTTAGCGACAAAGACATAGAAGTTGCAATTGAAGCTGCTGTAAAAGCTATGAATGAGAGTTGGGGTAAAAAAAAGTAAACTTTCTGTGGAAATTACTTAAAGTTGGTTCTTTTATATGTAAACATACAGCGTTTGGATATTCACACGTTCCGTTTTATAGAGCTTTAGAAAACCCAACTGCTTATATGCGTTGGGCTGAAAATGTAAACAAGAACAAGAAGTATTTTTGGTTTAAGTTTACATATAAATTTTAACAAAAGGATTGAAGATGAATGAATTGGATTTACCTACATTGCAGACAAATGTATTAGTAGAAACATTAGACAAATATGTTCCTATAAGTGGGTATATTTTGTCAATAGGGGACAATGCTCCTTCCTTTGGAGGGAAGGCATTGATTTTGAAAGACAAAAGAACTATAGACGAAAATGAAGATACTGATTGTGACATTTTGTCAAGATATGAAAGACTACCAATAGCTAATGAGTTCTTTGGAATTGTATTTGTATATTATGTATTGGAAAAGACAGCAAATATACCATTCTCTATAAGAGAATGGTTGCGTGTATTGAAACCAGGTGGTTTGTTGGTAATTATTGCACGAGTTAAAGACTACACCGTTGAAGACACAACTTTACCTAATAAAGGGGAGCTGCACCATATAGCTAAAATGGTCTGCTCTGACACATACAGTCATTTGTTGACGTTTGACACACGTAAGAATAAATACGACGTAGACATAGCAATTAGGAAAGGGTTTGTGGACTATGAAGCTCATTATGAAAAGACGTATAAACCGTATAGTATAGACATATATGGATGGTCAGACCTGTATAAGAGAATGCTTAGATGTCCTGTCTGTAGGAACCCGTTATATTCGTCTGGGTTCAATGTGTTAAATAGGACTTATAGAGAGTCTTTTTGTAAATTTTGCAATTATACGTATAGAGACAGCGACTTTAGAATAGACGAAACAAGGTTACTTGAACTATGGCATTTAGAAACACAAGGTAGGTAACCTATGGCTACTGTAATGAAATTTGGAAAAGTATGTAAAGGATGTAATAAGATATTCTGGTATTCAATAGGTGAGGAGTGGAAGGAGTATTGTGAAGAGTGTGAGTCTAAACAGGGAAGTAATGGTAAGAAACGAATTAACTCCGACCGAGAGGAGGACATACAATGACCAGCAGCACTGGTAGAATACTCGTTACTGGAAGTGCGGGTTTTATGGGCAGTTGGGTAGCTCATAGACTAGCAGAACTCGGCTATGAAGTCTATGGTGTAGACAATATGCAGCACGGGGACAAAGAAAATATAGACCACAACAAACAAAAGTTTACAGTATTAGACTTAAGAAATAGAAGTTATGTAGAAGACTACATTCAGTATGTAAAACCTGAATATTTGTTTCACCTAGCAGCAACTGCAAGAGAAGGAGCAAGTCAGTTTTCACCTATTCTTATGACAGAGAATAACCTAAATGCTTATATGAATGTTTTAACTGCTTGTATAAAGACAAAGAAGCTGAAGAAGGTCATTCTGTTCTCTAGTATGTCTGTATATGGAAACCAAAAACCTCCATTTGACGAAACTTTTGAAAGAAAGCCAGAAGACGTCTATGCAGTAGCTAAAGCAGCTATGGAAAGAAATACAGAAATTCTTTCAGACGTCTATGGGTTTAGATATACTATCGTTCGACCCCACAACGTGGCAGGCGAGCATCAGTCGTTGTCAGACTTATATAGAAATGTAGTAGCAATATTTATGAATAGAATTATGAGGAACGAACCTATCTACATATATGGGGATGGAGAACAAACAAGGGCATTCAGTTACATAGCTGACAGTTTAGACTGCTATTGTAAGTGTATAGAAGAGATTACAGATGGGCATATAATAAACATTGGTGGTATAAATCATATTACTATAAATAAATTAGCAGAAATGGTCATTGAAGCAATGGGTGAAAAAACTTGGAAGATAATACATCTTAAAGACCGACCTAGAGAAGTTAAGCACGCTTACTGCACATATGAGAAGTCTGTTTCTTTACTTGGTTACAAAGAGGAAATAGGTATAGAGGAAGGTATACGTAGAATGGCTCATTGGGCTAAACGAAAAGGACCACAACCCTGGACTTTTGAAAGGTTAGAAATATACAATGAAAAAACTCCTATAACTTGGTTCTCAGACTTTGACAACAAGAGCGGTTGTAGAGGGCATTTCATATAGTCAACTACTCTTTGCAATAATAAAATATAATTACAAAAGGAGTATGCATATATGTCGTATATCACGAGGAAAGACATAGAAGGACTTGGAGACCAGTTCTCTATACCGCCTGCATATCAGTCTGCAGACATATCTACCATAATATCAGAAGTAGAGGAGTATATAAACGACATTACAAAAAATAACTTTACAGAAGGCGGAGTTGACAAAGTTTTAGAAGTTGACGGAACTGGAACAGAAAGTTTGTTTTTGTTTCCATATACAACCTTACCAATTTTGTCTATTACAAGTATAAAGGAAAGAACAGACCCTACTGTTAGCTGGAGTAGTAGTTCTGTTTCTACAATAGATTCTGACACATATTACATACCAGAGGGAGACAGACATAGAATAGACATAAGTATAGGAGCAGACACTATTAGAACTATAATAACAACTCCAGGAACTTGGACGAAAGGACAAGCTAACTATAGAATTGAAGGTAAGTTTGGTCACGGAAGTTGTCCGTATCCTGTGAAACTTGCCTGTGTATACTTAGCACGTGAGAGAATGAGACCAGGTTACATAAAGTCTATAATGGTAATGCAAGAGAAATGGTCTGACTATCAATATATAGCAATGCCAGGTTGGGAAAGACGCTACGGTAAAGAAATACCTATATATACTGGTTGGGCAGTAATAGACGTGCTAATTAGACCTTATGTAATGCGTAAGATAGACTTAGGTGTAGTATGATAGGTGGTTTGTATGAAATAGTCAAAGTTATAATGCGTCAGGAAAATGTCCCTGACGGCTATGGTGGTGTAAAGTTGGTGTTTAGTGTTATAAATAACCATTATAGATGTAGGTTTTGTAGGTCAAGTGTTGAGTTAACAGGATATTTGAGTTTTGCAGAAACTAGATGGTCTCCAAGACCGCAAGGGTTAGGAGAAAAACTAGTTTACATAGTATTGGGTGAATACGACCCGAACATAAGAAAAGGAATGCTTCTAGAGAAACGAAATGACAGAAACGAAATAGAAAGATGGGAGATTCTACAAATGGACCCGCAAAAAGACGCAGCTGGAAACTATAGATTTTGGAAAATGACAGTTGAACAACTGTCATAAAAGAGGTGAAATATATGGTAAGTATTGGCAGAGGTATAATTGATTACTTACATCCTGAAAGTCCTACAGTAAAACTATACTATAAAAATAACTTGAAAGAGTATAAGAAGATGTTAGTCGGTATGATAGCAAGAGCTAGTGACAAGACAGCTCATAAGTTGTTTTTAAAACAAGCAGTTGACAAGTATATCGTTCCCGCTGCTAAACACAACATAGAAGTTCAAATGCGAAGACATCCTGAGAGTGCTAAGTGGGGTAGGACTGGAACCCTTGCTGAAAGTGTTCACTCTGAATATTTAGGTGGTAGGTCTATATTTGGAATTAATGTCCCTGCGGATAGAGCTGTGGTTCTTGTAGGGACGCCTTATGCCTACGGTAGGTTTATAGAGTTTGGAATACCACCTCGTAGAGCTGTCCGAGCAAAGGTTATGGTGTTTAAGGACATATATGGAAACATATATTTTAGGAAGTTTGTGAAAGGTTCTGCTCCAAGACCCTGGCTTATACCTGCAGTGTATTCAAATATAAAGCGTATTACGAAAGAGGCAGGATTTCGAGTTACTACGTATATAATACACGGGAATAAGTCAGACATAACGTCTACAATTTTAAGTAGTGCTTATACTGGGTTTAAAATTCCTGACGTAAATGCAGAAATTACGTCAGTAGAAATTGAAATATGAGAGGTTGAGATATGTCAACTACAAGGGAATTTAATAAGTCATTGATGTATTTATATAGGATGTTTCATAACTTTTTAACGTCTGATAACGACCTTGTAAGTCTTACTGGATACGACACTGACAATATGTCTATCTTAGCTGGGACACCTGACGCTGTTGCTAAGTATCCGTGTGTAGTTTTTTGGGACGTTACAACAAATCTTGCAGTTTCATATATAGACGAAGTCCATACAACACTCTTAGACATAGCCGTAATGGTGCACAGGGAAAACTTTAAAACTGTTGGTGGTATGACATTCAAAGGGAAACTTCTATGTGATGCTATAGCAGGCAGAATACAATATTTGCTACAACCAGGTGAAAGTAGAATACCTAACTTCAACGACGATTATGTCCTTGTGTATGACATTGCGGTTAGAAGCAGATTAAATATTAAGATTGAGGAAGACGAAGACATTTGGCGGACTGACTTGTTAGTAGATTTGACGTGGTGTTATAAAGTTTAACCATAAGGAGGAACTTTTATGGGCGACAGACGGTATATTATAGCAGAACACGCTAGACTTAAAGTAGACGGTATTGACGTAGGCTATACACTGGCTCCTACTACTATCTCTATTGCAAGAGACTACATTGAAGCAAACGTTGAGCAGGTGAAAGGTCCCATTAAGGAATTTCTCACAAACGAAGTTATGACTATCGAGACAACTCTTGCAGAGACTACAATGGAAAACTTACGTATAGTATGGGACCAAGAAAGTTCAATGTTAGTAGGTGGAACTTTCTTAGCTCTTGGAACTGAAGGTGGTGCAAACGAACATACTATAATCATAAATGCTAACGCACCTGAAGGTGAAGACTACCAATATGAAAACTGGTATATATTCAAAGCCGTAAGTATGGAAGCAGGACAAATCACAAGAGCTAAAGGTGAAGTTTCTGGTATTCCTGTAACATTTAGATGCTTAAAAGACACAAATAATGGGAATAGGTTTGGTTATAGAAAGTTAAGTGACAGTGAACTTTAATTAACAGGAGTGATGATTAAATGAATAAGATTGAGGACAAAGAAAGAGTTGATTATTTACAGCATACTGACATACGTATTGTTGCAACGTTGTTGTGTGGGAAGATGGCATTTCTTACAGATGACGGGAAGTTTGTGCCGATAGATGCAGAAAAAATAACCTTAAAGCGAGTGACTCGGAAAAAATCAACAGGGCAATGTCGCTTCCTACTTGAAAACAGAAGCTCTGTAAAACTTCCTACACTTATAATGGCATATTACAACGACAGGCTGTATGTCAGTTCTAAATCGTTTAGTTCAAAACTAAACGATTTAAAGGACATAATCAGTTCAGGAAGTATTGACAATTCATAATTGAAAGGAGCTATTTATGACTAACAAACAGGAAGAAGCAAAAGTAGTAAATGTTACAAAGGAACTTTTCAACAAGAAAGAAAAGGTGAATGTAGACGGCTTAGAGTTTGAAGTGTGGCGTATGAACGTGGAAACGCTGGAATTGGCAACAGCTACAGTTCTTAAAATAAGTATGTTTTTTCAGCCAGGGTCGAGTCTGTTCAATTTAATAGACAAGGAAGACGTAGCAGTTGTAAGAGCTATAATAGCTTCTTGTTCTACATTGGACGCTGAGACTTTAAAGCAACTTCCAATGACTACCTTCTTGAAGATAGTTGACAAATGGCTTGAAGTAAATGAACAGGAGCTAATACAAGCAGCTAAACTTTTTTTAGCTTTAAGGGAAAGGATGACGACTCTCAACAAAAAGATTGGGAAGAAATAAGAACTGAAGCCTTAGACAACTTAGCATATTCAGTCGTCTTCCTTTCCAGTGAAATGGGTTTGAAGTTAGAGGAGATATTCAACTTGACATTAACTCAAATTACATATTTTCAGAAGGCTTTGTTTCAAAAGAAAATAGAAGAACTGAAAGCAATTTCATACTGTATTAGAGTGTCAGCTATGGGAGACGAGAATAGCTTCAACTCGTGGATCGAGACATTGGAAGACTTAATTGCAAAGGCAGACTATTCAGTTAAAGGAAGGAAAGTCCTTTATAAGAAACAAAAGAGGCTGTTAGAAACGACAAAAGACTTTGAACCAACGCCAAGTGAAAAAGGTGGTATTCAGGGAAGCAACAGACCAGAGTCCTTCTTCAAAAACTACTTCAAGAATAAGAAGAAAACCATACAGGAGATATAGCATATGGGAATACCATATAGAGCTACCAGAGGTGGAATGTTTGGCAATACCTCATTTGTGTCAGTTGTAGCACTGGAAACGAGAGGTTTCGTAAAGGGTATTAGAGATATAGACAAAGCACTTGAAAAACATGTTAGAAAAGCGAAGACTACTTTTCAGAAAGTTAGTGGTATTGTTTCTGTAGGAGCAAATACTACTGTAAAAGCACTCGCTGGTATAACTGCTACTCTTGGAGGTATTGCTACAGCAGCGTCTATGTATGGGTCTAAACTTGAAAGGTTTATGAGGACGACGTCTGCTATTGTTTCTCAAACTGGCGGAGATATGTTAGAGATCGAGAGAAGACTTACAGACGCAGCTCGTGAAATGGCAAGGACAACAGACTACTCAGTAACTGAAATTGCTCGTTCAATGACAAGGTTAGCACAGGCTGGACTAAATACAGAAGAGATTATACAAGGAACTAGAAGTGCTATTGAACTTGCTGGAATTACGATGGGGAACTTAGAGTTTACGACTAGACTTATGGCAGCTACGTTCCGTCAGTTTGGTATGAAAAGTATGGAAGATATGGCTAGAATAGCAGACGTATTTACAGTTGCTATTACAAAGTCTCTCCTATCTCTTCAAGACTTAGAGTATGCAATGAAGTATGCTGGTCCTGTTGCAGCGTCACTTGGCTGGTCTATTGAAGAGGCGGCAGCAGCAGTTGCTCAGTTTGCAAACTTAGGTCTTACAGGATCGCTTGTTGGAACACACCTGCGTATGTCAATGGGTGCTTTGCTTACAGTTGCAGGTAAAACTCAGTCTCAAATAGACCAACTTGGAATTAGTAGCAAGAAACTTGTAGAAGCATTCAAAATGAGTGGTGTAACTATTTCAGCTCAGCAACGTGTGTTGAGAAGACTAGGGCTTACTATACAAGATGTTGATCCTATGTTAAACAACTTAGGTGAAATCTTACAGAAACTTGCAGATGCAGGAATGACAGCTCGTGACGCTTACATTCTGTTTACGAGGCGTGCTGGTGGCGACATAGCTAAGATGGTGGAAGATATAAAGCGAACGGGGCGGAACGCATTCAACGACTTCTTAGAAATGTTGAAACACGCTGGTGGCAGAGCTCATAAGATATATACACAAACATTAGACACAGTAAGCGGACAATGGAGAATATTTGTAAACATAATTAAAGACGTCGGTCTTGAAGTGTTCTATGCTTACAAAGACGAGTTGAAAGCGTTTATAATGAAGTTGTCAGAGGTAGGTGGTATAGTTAGGAAAGCACTGGCAGATCCAGAAGTTAAAGCAGAAATTAGACGTATATTTATACTTGCGACAGCGTGGGTTAGTGAACTTATTGGAAAGTTAGCTACGTCAAAAGATGCATTGGTTGAAATTATAACGACCCTGCGAACTATACTTAAAACAGTCAAGTTTGTTTTCTTCTCTATAAGAAAGTTTCTGCATATGTTATGGACAGGCGTCAGAGGTATTAAAGCGTGGGCTTTGAACTCTATTGCTAGTATTGCTGAAGCCTCTGGTAGCCTCTTTAATACTATATATGACTGGCTTATAAAGATTAAAGACTTCATTACGACACATTTCTTACAAGGAAGTATATATGACACATTTAAAAAAGTAGTTGAGTTTGTAAAACATCCGAAAAAAACTTTATTTACAGCAATATTTGAACAGAAAGTAGAGACTGGTCTAGGAGCCGACCCTAGCAAGACATTAGTAGGTGGTCTTACCCATTATAGACATCCACTTGGTATTAAGTTGATAGATTTAGCTAAGAAGTTAAGAGAAAAAGCTGAACTTACAACTAGTCTCGTTGAAGCTGCTACTGACAAGATGGCTGAAGAATTTTATGACTTGGACAATACTATTGAGCACTTGGGAGACAAAGCTGGTCTTACGACAAGAAAGTCTACAAACTTAATCACAGACGAAATTGTCTCAACCATAAAACATATAAAAGGCAAAGTTGAAAAATTTAAGAAAGACTTGGAGAAAGAAAATGAAGAATATGCAAATAACTTCCTAAACAAACAGAAGAAAACTTCAAAAGAAACTGTCTCCTTCTGGAAAGACGCTTGGAGAGCTTTAAAGTCTTATACAAAAACTATGTTTGACACCTTTAGAGATCTTGGTGAAAGTGGAGGTTCTTTCTTTGACCAGCTCGTCAGCTACATGCCAGAGTGGAAGAAGATATTTGTAGACACGATAGACTCTATACACACATCTTTTAAGAATACTCTAATTGGAATGATGGAAGGGACTAAGTCGTTTAAAGACTTCTGGATAGACACTTGGAATTTAATTAAAAGGAAAACTATAGAGATTATAGCGGAACTAATGACCCAGTGGGTATTTAATACATTCTTTGGTGAAATATTTGACAAACTCGGTCTATTGGAAACTTCAGGAGGCGGTCTGTTTTACAAGTTGTTTCATCCAGGTGAAGAGGAAGACAAAGCTAAAGAAACAGCAAAGGAAGTAGCAACAGCACTTACAGATAAAATCTTTCAAGGTAAACTTGTCTCTGAGACTGGTGGCGGGGGTATATTGAGTGGTTTAGGACTTGGTTCTGTCATAGATTCTGTAAAGAAAGGAGTTAAAAACATAAAAACTTTTGTAGGTAAACTGTTTGGTTTTGGT
>Ga0164310_10000695_pt1 | contig 18353 bp, 19 predicted proteins | sample GuaBasSedimGuay1_FD_121795 | JGI IMG/M metagenome (GOLD analysis project Ga0164310, IMG submission 121795) | Subseafloor sediment microbial communities from Guaymas Basin, Gulf of California, Mexico - Guay1, Core 4569-9, 0-3 cm | ecosystem: Environmental > Aquatic > Marine > Hydrothermal vents... | reverse complement strand
GTTGTTGGTACTCAAGATGTAACTCCATCTAATGTAGGTTTTCCCATAGATATGAGAGATTGGGCTGAAGACCCTAGTAGACGGAACATGGATACGTTTATGACTAAAAAGGGTAAAGAAGTTGCAGAAAATGAAACTCGGGTCATAATTAAGGGCATGATTGATAATGTTGGATATTCGTTTAACGCGGAAAGAAAAGGCGAATTGTCAAAGACTGATATAAGAAAGGCGGAAGATTGGTTGAAAGAACGGGAGGTGCATCCAGATACTATTATAGTTGATGTTAAGCAGGGTTTTGAATTTTTGCGTAGAGGTGAAGTACTTGAGGCAGCGAGGATACCTAGTAGTTATATGCCAGAAGAACAGAGAGGCCCTTACTTTTTAGGTCTATTAGGTGGGCTTAAAGTCTATTGTATCCAGTTTGACGAAAGACTGGCAATAGTTTATCGAAAAAATGACATTATAGTTAAAAATACACCGTTAAAAATCTATTTTGATAACTTAGATAGACCTTCAAAACTTATTTTGGAAAAGTGGTGTTCATCAGCTCCAATAATTGATGAAGGAGTTGTAAAGATCACTTTGTAAAGAAAAAGATATATAGCAAAAAAAGTTAAAAAATAACCCGTTAAATTATTTACATACTCGTACATGAGAAATCGATGCAGGATCTCGTGCGCTAAGCAAATTTATAACGTTTGAAAATTTTATTTATAAGTGAAGGAAATTTTCTTATCGTTTGTAAGGGGTTTCTTTTGCATGAGTATAATGATTAACTAAGGCATTAATTTTGATTATCTACTTGCCTGTTAAGTTTCTGCTATTACCCTTTGTATAAAGGTTATTAGGTCTGCTAAATCGTCATAATCCGCTTTCTTGGAAAGAATATCGCGAGGATCTATTAGTTGTGCAATGGTTCTGGCAAGTGAGATTTTCCATTCTTTATCTATTCTTTTTAGTTGTTTTTCTAGGAGTTTCTTTCTTTGTTTATTCTTTGCTTCTGATATTTCCTTTGCTTTTTCCTCATTTATTTTAAAAGTGTTGATTAATGCTTTTTTTAATAATTCTTGTGGATATATGCATTCTAAGTCGGGGTCTATTGTAAACACTTTATTAGGATCTAAAATGCCTTTTTGAATGAGCTTTTCAATATTCTTTTTTCTATCTTTGTCGGTTATGACGTAGAGAGTTATGAGAGTTGCTCGTAACCCTTCAGAAAGTCTTTCAAGAAATTCGTAGTTTTTAGCTCCAATCATGGTTAGGAGATTAAGTCTTGTTGCTCCTAGCTTTTCCGAAATTATTCTGATGAATTCTAAGTCTGATGGTCCTTCAACTGCTACTATTTTTTCTGGGGCTCCTCCACTACTTGGCGTTACTCCAAGACCGCGCAATATGCTAATAAGTTCGTTTGCTTTCTTTGGACTAACTTCTACACTGCCATCTATTTTCAAGTTGAACCAGAAATTAGTACAAATGTTATCTCCTTTACATATAAATTCTGGAGAATGTGTTGCTATTATCAGTTGATTTTGTTTAACTCTTTCTTTAAATAATTTAAACACTCCTCTACATAATGCTGGATGAAGGTGAAGTTCTGGTTCTTCGATGATTATTATCTTGCCTCTTTCGGTTGATACAAGCATAACCAGTAGATTTAAAACCTCTTGTTCCCCTCCTCCTTGAAATGCAATTGAAATGATTCCCTCAGCAGATCTGTCGTCTATTCTTACTTCCTCGCCCAATGATCGTATGGATTTCTCAGAAGGATTATATAAGTCTCGAAGTTCATCTTTAGTACTCTTATATATCTCTTTGAATTTCTCTTCAACGTACCTAAATTTTCTATATGACTCAGGTGTTTCGGGTTTTAATAAAAATGAAGTCTTTGCCAATTCTTCTCCAACTATTATTTTTCTTTCTCCAGGACCAAGCCTTATATTCCTTGCAGCTGGGAAGTAAATAAATAGGTTACGTATCATTTTTTGAATATTGTTAAGTACTTCATTAAGTTGCCGTTGTGTAATTGGAAAGATATAGTCTTTAAGTTCCTCTTCAGTTGGAGGCCTTTCAATAAGCTCTAATCCTTCATTTTTGCACCATTCCTTGTAGTCAACAGAGACAGGTATTTTCTCATAAGGTATGATTCCTTCTCTGACAAACTCGTCTAGTTTGGAATCCATGTGATAAGCCTTATTGCCTAAAACTACGAGTCTTGGCCCTATAAGATTTTGCTTTGAAGCTTTAGGATCAAAGAGAATCGCTTTTGCGGCTTTCTTTACTTCTTTTTTAAGCATTTTATTTATATTTATTAGTTGTGTAACTTTGTCGTCCCTTACTAGCTCTAATCCGTTGAATTTAAGAAGAACAGTACTCCATTTTGCTTTTGGTTTTTTCACTTCTCTAATAATTCTTACTATGAAAGCAGGTGATTGGGATTTTTCTCTTTGCACTATTTGTAGAAGTTTTCTAAACTCTTTTGGGAGTTTTTGTTGCTCATCATTTTCAAGTTCAATTTCTAACTCTATTTTTATAGGGTTTCTAGGTGTGCGTTTCCACCATGAGTCTTCATCTAAGGAAGAGGCCCCTCCTGTGATAGTAAATTCTGATGAAAACTTCCATAGAAGTTCTAACAAGTTGGTCTTGCCGGATCCATTTGGGCCTACAAATATGTTTAACTGTTTTAATTCTAATTCGACATTTTTGAGATTCTTATAATTTTCGACGTGAAGCCTTCTTATTATCATTTTACTCCCCCTACTTAGAAGATTACTATAAAAATAAAAGTAAATTGGACTATTAAAGATTTCTTTCATTCTTCCAAGTCAGTAAGGTACATCAACTTTGGAAAATTGTGTGGGTGCCTACGTTGGAGAATATGCTTGAAGATGCGTTGTTGATGGTTGCTATTTATGTTTTAAAGGATAAAGAAGTTGTTGAAAAAGCAGAAAGATGTTTTAAAACTTCACTTTACGATTATTATAATTATATAGAGCTTTATAGTCATATAGAGGATGATGATCGAAGAGAATTGTATAGGTTATGTAAGAGAATTTTTCGTAAATATGAGTTGAAACTGACGCTTACGGTGATGTTAGGTAGCTATATATTGAAGCAAATACATGTTCTTAGAGAATATCCTGTTGAATGTGAGGTTTGTATAACTAGATTTGCAAGGTCAAGAAACTATTGGGGGAACAAAAAACTTGGAGAATTTCGTGAAGTTGAACCTTAACTAAAGTGAGGAAACAGGGTAAAGCGAAATCTCTGGTATAGGCTATGGTTATGGTTTTGCAACCTTTGTTAAGTTAATATAAGAGTTTCTATTATTTATTTTTTAAGAATTTGGTGAAATGTTTCTGAAATGATTGTGAAGTGTTTTGATCAACAAAATGTTAAGAGAAGATCTTATAAATTCTTATGAGCTTTATTGATTTCGGTGAGGGTTGGTTATGAAGAAACTTACTGGCTCGCAGCTAGCTTTACTTCGTCTTATTTTGGCTAATCCAGGTCCAAGTATTGAAGAAATGTATCAATTTGCACCCTTATATGGGGTATCAAGGGAGACTCTCAGAACGGATTATATAGTTTTGCTTAAAGAATTACTTGTTTCCCCTTTATCTTCTATTGACCGTAAATATTATCTTCCAAATTTTTGTTTGATAACTGAAAAAGGAAAAGTAGTGATCAGGGAAGTGCTTGAGAAAGAGCCCGAACGGATACCACGGAGAAAGGTTAGTATTTTTAAAGCGCTTGAAGAAGCCCTTGAGTTGGATGAGGTAGCTAAAGATTGGCCGAGTTTTGATGAGTGCTCTGATGAGGAAATAGAATTGCTTGCTAATGTTTATCTTTATTGGGCTAAGAAACCTTATGCTCAACGTCCATTAATTTCTAGTGATGAATTGTTTTGGGCGGCTGCAAAGGGGTTTGCCAAATTAAATAAGATAGAACTTTTCTCAGAGTCGTTAACAGGGTGTTTTATGGATTTAAAGGAAAATAGAAGATGGGAGTATCTCTTTGGCATGATATTTTATGCCTTGAAAAAATATCCTAATCTCGAAGATGTGATTTTGGAAAGCGCTTCTAAGGCTCTCACAGAATTATATCTGCATTTAATGGGAAAAATGCCCTCTAAACATCTAACTAAGGAGGACATAATTGAACTAGTAAGAAAATTTATAGATCAAAAGTTTATGCTTTAACGACTGTTTTTCTTCGGCAAGCGTGAGAGAAGAAGATCGGCTTAGAAATTAAAATTAGGAAACACCTAAATGTTGATGTTTCATGACTAATATTTCAGCAATTAAGGTATAAACTGGTTTACATGGTTAATTATGTGCAAGAAGGCAGATCGGTGAACTTAAAGATGAACTCAAAAGAGAGTATGAATTCTTAATGCTGAAGAAGATGTATGTTTATAAGTTGTATTTGGATTTAATGTAGTCGTATACTGATGTTTTTGTTTCAAATATTAATGTGAAGTCTATGTGTTTTGTTTCTCCTGTTTTAAGCCAGTGGTCGATGTTTTTTACTGATGTTTCGTAGAGTTCTGTGATTCTGCGGAATTCATATTCGAGTTCAGATAGTACTCCTCTGGCAATGTAAGATTTAAAGGTTATATTATCGGCTAAGAGATCTGTTAATGTTGCCTCTTCTGGGCATATTCTTTTGTCTTCCGGATATCTTCTGCCAACTACGTCCCTGTAGATGTTTATATCTACGATGTCTTTTCTAATTAAGGTTAATACATAATTTAATATTTGATAGGGGTCTACACCGTATAGTTTTGCTGCGGTTTTGATGGTGTCGCTCCAGAATTCGTTATAATTGGCTTCTGCTACTCTGAATGGGTAGAGCTTTGCGGAGCATAGGCGTAGCCCTCTGTGTATATATAATGGATATTCATCTAGGTGGGCGATTTTTAATAATTCTTTGCGTAGAGTGTGGTCTTTTTCTATTTTGTTTTTATTGTTGAGAAATTCTTTTTTCGCTTCTTTTAGTTTTTGCCTGGCCCATTCTGGTAGTATTGAAAGGTTTTCTAGTGTTGGGTACCATCTGTCTGGACCTACTTCATCGTACTGTGCGCATTTTGGCACAATTATGTCCCAGTTGAATGGGTCGCCTACATCTTTTTTCAGTCTTTTGTTCCATGTTTCGATTTTCCACTCTAATTGGAAATGTATTTTCCACCATTTTGGGTGAAGTTCCTTAAAAATGAAAAATAAAACTAAGTTGCCTAGGCGTTCTCCATATTTTGCATGTATGTTTTCAATGAATTTGTTTATATCTGCCATTTTTCTCTCCTCTTTTCCTCGCAGTTTAAAACATTGGTATATGTAATTTTGTGCTTATTTCCTACCATTTCTTTGCTATGTGTTTTGAGTTTTGTAGGCGACTGGAGGTCTGGTAATTGTGGTTGTTATTAGGGTTAGAGTTATTTTAAACATGTTCACTTATTTGGGTTCTTTCTGCGTTTTTGTTTATGGTGAAAATTAAAAATGAGGGTTTTGAATGTGGAGTATGTTGGTTTCTTGGATGTAAGAGTCTATGTTATTTTTCTAATTTGATTGGATTATTCTTCGAGGTATGCGCCGCAATAAGGGCAGAATCTGGCTATTTCTGGGATGGGGTACCCGCAGTATGGGCAAAATCTTTTAACTTTTTCTTCTTTTGGAATTGGGGGGATTTCTTTTTCGGGTTTCTTTTCTTCTTCTTTGATGTAATTGTAGAGTGCGTAGATTAGGCTATTTGGCTTTTCTTTTATTGTTTTGACCGATCCGATTATTATTAGTTTTTTCACTGCTCTTGTTACTACAACGTTGATGAATCTTTTGTCTAGGAAATTTAAGGTTGATGGGGAGGTGGCAACTGTGGAGAAGATTACTACGTCTTTTTCTCCTCCAAGGTAACTGTGAACAGTTCTGACTTTGATGTTAGCGATGTTTTTAAGTTTATTTCTGATTTTTTTAGCTTGTGAGACGAAAGGAGTGAGGACTATTATTTGCGTTGGTTTGATTCCTGCTTTTATCAGATCTTCAGCTATTCTAGTTACAGTTGTTACTTCTTCGATGTTGTATTTTGATTTGGATCTTTCTTCTTCGTCCTCTTTTTCTGTTCCTTCGTTATTTATGAAAACTATTGGTTTTTCGGGGTTGAGCCATGGTTGCGTATATGCTTTTATCTTTAGCTTAGTGTTTTTGCATTCTTCTGCTACTGTTATGTTCTTTTCATAAACATATTTTGAGGAAAAGTTAATTATTTTTTCGTTGCATCTGTAGTGTTTTCTAAGCCAAATCAAATTTTTTAATTCGTTTTGCAATAGTTCGTAGAAAAAGTTGAAAGTGCTATATTCGGCTCTTTTATTTAAATCGTTTAGGGTTTTGTAGACGGGAGGTATTTGATAGTAATCACCTGTTATAACTGCTTTTGACGCTCTTTCTAATGCGAGAAGAGCTAGGGATAAGCACATATTGTGGGCTTCATCTATAAAAACGGTGTCGAATCGTTGATTTTTTAGGGGATTTGTGATACTTTTGGTTACAGTTGCTCCCACTAGGAAGTTTCTGTTATGTAGTACCTTATATTGTTCTTTCTTTACGTTGTTTAGTCCCTTTGCATACGCTTCAGCGATTTGATCTTCATCTTCGTGGTCTAAAATATTGGCAAGGTATTTGTATTCCGGAGAGAATTCTTTTACTTCTTCTGAAATTTTTATGTGGCTTCCTATTCTAAGAATGTAGTTTTGGTAGAATTTTGGCATCTTAAGTTTTTCTTCGATAATATTTTTTAATCTTATGAAGATGTTATCGACAGATTGGTGTGTTTGGGCCGTTACAAAAACTTTTTCTTTTCTTCCAAGTATTCTTGCCGCTTCTGCAACAAATGTTGTTTTTCCTGTTCCAGGAGGTCCAAATACCAATAACATTTGGCGATTCTGTAAGTTTAGGGAAGCGTTGACGGCTTCTGATTCGTATTCATCTAAGTAATTATGTTTTTTAGGGGGGTGTTCGTATATGGATGGGAAATCGAATTTTGAAATTATTTTCTCTGCTTTGTCGAGTATTTTTATTCTTTCTTTTAGCGCATAGAGGAATTCGGCTTTGGCAATTTCAAATTTTTCTGGGATACTTTCTTTATCGATTGAGTATGTATTAACGATATAGAGAGAGCCTTCCATTCTTTCTTTTTTATCAATGATAAATCCAAGCTCGATTACATCTCCATTTCTATATTCTCCTACAAGAGCTCCTGGTTCAATGTTAAAGTTTGATTTTATAACAGCTATACCAGATTTATAGCTTCCTAACTTGGCAGGTGCATGTTTTTCTGCCGCTTTGTTTTCCATTTCCCTCTTTTCTTCCTCCAAAATTTCCCTTAATTCTTCAATTTTTCTCAACACTACGCTATCTATCTCCACACAAAACACCCATTGATTATTACAACACTAAAGGTATTTTATGTTTTTAAATTTAATTTTGTCTACACTTTTAATTTTTTGTCGTTTCTAGATGAAAAGGAAAGTTGACAATTGTTTCAGATTTTTTAGGTGTTTTGGTTGCTTCGTAATTGTTCAAGGAAGGAAGCAAGGCTCCCAGAAGGTCTAATCTAAGTTTAAATATGGGAAAGGAGTTGAGCAACAACGCCCAACTGGTAAAAAGTGGTTTTGCCAGAGTTAAAATTTTATGTGATTTTTCTGCTTCTACACTTAGGAATTCTTTCTCTGATCCGCTGTGAGTTTTTTGACTTTTATTTCAATTATTCTTGAGTAACATACTCCAGATGTGCCTACTATCCTTCCATTTTCCCATCTTTTTCTGTATCCTATTATTGGACCTAGATCTTCAAGGACTTGTTCAATTATGTTGTTTAAATATTTACTCATGTCCTCTCTTGGAATTAAGGGATTTTCTCTTTGGCATCTGTCATTTCTTAAATGGCATGTGATTGTTACTTTGGAAGCGGAGGGTTTTTGGCTTCTCCAATTGGTGATGCTGTTTCTTTTGCTTTTTCTTCTACTATTCTTGAAATTTCTTCGTTTCTTACGTTAGTTATGTCGGTTATAAAACTGCATTAGAGGTGATTACATGAATTTGTAAATGTTTAGAATAATATTTTCTTTAAGCCTTACCAGTACCCTTTCTTTGATATCGTTAATTATTTTTATAATTAAGAGTGGAAGTTTATCTGTATTGAGTTTTAATCTATCGGCCATGTAAAACGGCCTGAGTGTAAATTTATAATTTTTCGTTAGATATTCTCTCTGATTTCATGATAATCACTTAACTTATTTTTTATGAATATAAAATCGTCGCAGATTATTGTTGTTAAGACGCCAACAATAGAAGCAAGAAATATTAGGTTTCCTATTAGAGAGGCATAAAAATAGATGATGACTGTTACTGGAAGTATTTTGTTAAGTATTTCGTTTTGATTTAAGAATAGGAGGATTAAAGCTCCATCATTATAAAAGTTGGAATTCATAGGAATAAAATTCATTATTTGGTTAAGAAGTCCATCAAGATAAATAAGAAGTAAGAATCTTCTAAGCCATATTTTATTAAACTCAACTATCATAAAATTAAGTTGGGAACGCTTAATGGCTCTAAATATTAGAAAGGCGGTAATTGTTCCTGATAAAGGGCCGCAGAAGGCTACAATGATTTTCTTCCATGCTGGTTGGAAAAAGAAGTCTGACCATGAGTATTCAACCTCTTGAGGTATAATCCAGTACTTAAAAACCATTTTCACGTTTAAACCAAGCAAAAGTCCGGGTAAATAATGTCCAAGTTCATGGGCATAAAAAACAGGGAGCATAAAAATGCCAACTATTAACTCAAAAATCTCAAAGCGAAATGCTGAAGCAATGAAAATAAGGAGAAAAATCAAGATATAAGCTGCCCAAAACTTCAAATTCTTAACCTTCATTTCGAGACTCACCTCAATTTATATCGCAGTTGAGGGCTTTTCGATCTTCTATTCTCCTAGATCAAGATGCTCTTAATATACGACTTAAAAAATTTAGAAGAAGGTGAATATGCTTTTTTCTGTCCATTTTGGGTATTCTTTGTAGACTTTGGCTATTAGGTCGATTAAGGGTAGGGTGCCGTATTCTTTAAATATTTGCTCTAAGTTTTGTCGGATATTTTGGGTTAGTAGTCCTGTTTTGCAGGCGAAGTCGATTAGGGATTTGCCGGCTTCTGTTAATTTGTAAATGGTTACTTCGTTTCCGACTGGTGTTGTTTCCTTTTTCTCGATTAGGAGACCTACAGAGACTAGGTTTTCTAATATTATGTAAAGTTTGTACGAGAAGGGGCCGTAGTCTCCTTTTTTATATTTGTAGTCGATTGGTGTTTTTGTTTTCATTTGGAACAGGAAGACTAGTTTTTGTATTCGTGTTTTTCCTTTTAGTTGTCCTCCTGCGATATGGATGTAATAGAGGGGGATTAATGCTTCTAAAAATTCTTTTTGATTAACCATTAGATGTTACCTCCTATTTTGTTCCAACTGCCTCTTCAATCTCGTTCAGAAAATTCAAAATTTCCATAATTTTAGCTTCTTTTTCTCTAAAATCATTTCTAACTTTTTCCATAATGGTGGATATGCTTTTTGCTTCGTAAAGGCGCGTGGGTGGTCTGCCAGCCCTTTGCTTCTTTGATTTTTTAAGTTCGCTTGGGTTTTTTATTTCTCTTTTTTTGACATATCCCATGTCTGTTAGTCTATCTAATGATTCGTACACTTTCTTTTCTGATACGTGCTGAGGCTTGCTAGGAAAATGTGATGAGGCGAGAATTTTGTTAATGGCTTTGTATATTTTATATCTCGAGTGGGTTGGATCCATTTTGTATACTTTCATGCAAAATAGGTAGAAAAAAATTAAGCATTCAATTTCATCGAAACCCAATATATGTATTAGTGCATGCGAATACGTTGAGTAGAGTTTGGTTACAAGTTGCCCTACTTGCGTTGAAGAGTTACCATCTTCGTTGTCCATTTACCTCACTCTTCGATATGTAGAGAGGCAGTCAATCTATTTTAAATAATGGTGAATTGCGATATTAAAAATATTTTTCATATTTTGAAGAAAAAAATCTTTAACTACGTTTTCAGGGATTGATACTGTGGGTGATGTCTTTGGCTAGGCGTAGAAGAAAACCATTGAGAGATATGGTAGCAAGGGCGGCAAGAGGTGTAAAAGCGGCTTTGATTGTAAAAAGCTTTGTGCAAAATCCTGTTATGTCGGGAGCAAAAATGGTGATAAACAAAGCAGCAAAGCTTGATAACTATAGGAAAATAGTTGGGCCCTATAGAAATAGGGTTCAGTATTTAAACCCAAGGACGAAGAGGTGGATAGTGAAGGATAGAAAAACTGGACGTATCATTCGCGTTAGCAAGGGTCCGAAGCCATTTAAAAACATAAGAAAAGTCTTGAGGAAGAATCGCTAAGTACGTCTATGAATCCTTCATTACATATAACTATCGGGGTTAGCTGTATCTATCTAAAATTTTCATCAATGATGTGCTAAACTCTAGGGGTTTCCGAAGATAATTTCATTACAGTCCTTAGAATCTTCCTTCAAGTATATTACGTGTAGGTATAAAAACCAGGGATTAATTCATATTGCTTGAAATAAAGGGATTAGGGGAAGATTGTAATGGGGAATAAAAGACTCTACACGTGGATTTATGAGATTTTAGATGATTTTAGGCTTTTAAATCTGGATGAAATTGATAGGAACATTAAAAAACTTGGTAGACCGGGCTTAGAAGCCATTTATGGGGAGCTTGAAAAACATTATGAGAAAAATCGATATTTGATTTTCCAAGAAATTCGAACTAATAAATTTAATGTTTATCCCTCGTATTTTTGTCGTGATGAAAAATTTTTGAGAGCTGCATGCTTGTATGTTGATAAGTTGGTTATTAATGATCCGTTGTATATGATACTTGAGAGTTTTATGAAGAATTCTTACTTATCGTTGAAAGGTGTAAAGTATCGATGGAATTTACTCGGCAAAGACTTTACCCTTTAAACCTCTTTTTATAGTTAAGAGGTTTAGTCGGGAAAAGGTGTTTCACTAAAGCAAGAATGTTTTTTGGAATTCTTTGTTTTTAAGGTTTATGGGGAATATGCTTAGAAACTTGTTGATAGGTGAAGAAAAGTTTGCAGATCTTTGGTCGGCTAAGTTATGGTTTTTCTGATTGAATTATTACTCATAAAAATTATGATGCGAATTTCAAAGATCCGAAAAAATAACATGTGAAGGTGTATCCTAGAAAAACAAGCTGAAGAAGCTTGAAAATTGTTGTATGAAAAGGAAGAGAGAGTTATTTTGGTTAAATTGCGGCTTATTACCGTTATGTGAATATTAAGGATAGGTAGGATTCAGTTTGGAATATTAGGATAAGAAAGAAGGCGATTGATGGATTAGAAAGGTTTGTTGAGGAACATACTTGTCATAATATTTATACAATTATGAACTTTTTGGGAATTGGTCTGGCTGGATGAGTAGTAGATTTTAATGATACGTCTTTAGGCAGAGAAATTCGTCATATAGGTTTACTATATCTTTAGCTATTTTTTGCCAATTAAAATGTTCTTCCACACATTTCCTTCCATTTACACCCATTTTAAAACGCATATCTCTATCTAGCAATAATTTGATAATTGCCTCCGATAATTGTTCAATGTCTCCAATTTTGACAATTATTCCAGCCTTATATTGTCGTATGTAATCGCGAATACCACTTGCTTCCGTAGCAACAACAGGTTTCCCAGATGCCATGGCTTCAAGTATCGATAAGCCCACGGGTTCATAAAATGATGAATTAACTACTAGATCGCTAATATTGTATATATATGGTAATATTTCATCTCTTATAAAACCGGCAAATACAACCTTGTTATTGATGTTATGTTTAATTATTTTTCTTTTTAGGAAATTAAGATAGTCTTCACTTGACATGAGTGTTTTAGGGGCTTTTCCTGCGATAATTACTTTAATATTTGGCACTTCCTTTGATATTAGTGGAATTGCATCGATTAATATGTTAAGACCTTTTTCGGGAACTATTCTTCCAACATAGAGTATTAAGTGGGAGGAATTATCCTTTCCAATTTTCCATGCCCGTATGTTTTTGTTTAAGGTTCTTGGACAAAACTTGTTTATGTTAACTCCATTTGGTATTATGATTACTTTTGTGGACGATATGTTTCCGTATAGTTTGATGCATTCGTCTTTCATGTATTTGGTTGGGACAATTATTTTGTCTGCATTATTAAATGTTCTTTTTTCTATTGTTGTAACGAATTTAAATGCGTCTCTTAAGTTTTTTCTTTTGATAAGTAGGTTGAAATACTTAACTAGAGCGGATATTTTTCCTAGTATTGTTGAGTGTACATGAAAAAATAATGGTACTCCAAACAATTTTTGCAACTTAATTCCAGCTATACTTGATAGCCACGAATGAATGTGAATTAGATCAGGTTCTTTCATTTCTTTTGAGAGTTGAATAGCTTTTTCAATAACTAATTTATTATAATACCGATTATGATCGAGGCGATTTTCAGTATCATCTACGTTTAACCAATGTACGTAAATTTTCCCTGGGAAACGAGGAGTTATGTTAGTTTTTGTAGCGTTTCCTATAGCAAATACGTGAATTTCATAATTGTATTTGTTTAGGTTTTGAACTAAATCTGCACCATACCTGCTAATTCCCCCCCTTATGTAAGGGGGATATTCAAATAAGAGTTGGTAAATTCTCAATTTGCATCTCCTTAATGTATTAAATGATAAGTCTTTTTATTGCATGTCTTCTTTTGGTCGCGATAATGTGATTAATCAAATAAAGTCATGAATTAAATGACTTAATTCATTTTTTAATTTTTCTCTTTTTCAAATTAGTAAAAGCAGCTAATGGATAAATAGTTAATGCACATAGCCATCTCTCCAAAAAATTTATTAAATGCCCTTTAAAAATACAATGGGGATAATGATGGGGAATGATGATTTACGTTTCCAAGCCCTTCTTTCAGAATTTCAAGCCTTGCGAGATGAAATAGTAGCGAAAATTAAAAGTCAATATCAAATACTTGCAATTGTTGCTGGTTTTCTTGCCGTCTCTGTAGCTTATACTAAGGATATTTTTGTTTTTCTGTTGTTTCCTCTAATTCTATATTCATTTGGCTTTTACTTTGTTTATGAAATAAAAATGATGAGATTAGCGGGAACATATATAATGAATGAAATTGAAAAAGTTTTAGGGCTAAATTGGGAAACATGGTTGAGAAAACATGGGTATCCAACAACACAAATATGTGGCTCATTTTTACTGTTTGTTATAACACCGCTTATCTGTATTATTTATTTTTTCACTTTTACTGCCACTTCTGGTGGAATGTCAAATTTTTTTAAGGTTATTGCTACAATAGATATTATAATATTTCTTTTTTTCTTAAAGGAATTGCTTGAATTGTTGGATTGTAGTACTATTAAGAAGTAATCAAAGAACTTCAAATACTGACTGATATCTTGAAGACTTGTTCCCGTGATCCCGATATTATTGCGTTTTTCAACGTTTTTAATTCGGTGATTACTTCATTTGGATTATTATTTATTATGGCTCTTGCGAGCATTTTTCTTAACATGTCCTTGAGATCAACTTCGTATGGTATTACTGTGTAGCGAAAGATCCAGTCACTTAAAATTTCTGCTAAGTATTCAATACTTCTGTTTAATTCGCCAGCAAAGAAGTAAAGACCAATATTATTGATCTCTCCGTTCAAAATTTTTAACATGTATTGATGGTACCTTTTTTAAGTACTAATTAAGTACTCTATTTCGTAAAGTATAGCATCTGTTATCGTGAAATTACGCATATCATCGGGCATTGCTTCTTCAAAATCCCGTTAACAAGCACTATAAGGTACGTCGATGGAATAAACATTGCCAATACCAACCAAAGGTATGCATCTGATGCTATCTGAAAGTTTAGGAGGAACCAAACAAAAAAGGATAATATTAGGGCAAAAATACCAATAGGAAGGAAACCTACAAGAAAAAATTTAGTAAGGTTTTTTGCTTCTAAAATATAACCAGAGATCTCGTAAACTATTGTACTTTTCTCTCTACTTAATTTTCTTGCCGCAAGAAAAGCCGGAATGGAAAGACAAACTGGTATTAATATTCCAATCACAAAATCGACTTGTGGGGTATTTACATACATTTTAATGAAATTGCTAGGAAAAAATTTGACCGCGTATTACAAGCAATACGAGGATGTGTTCGATTTCATTTAGTTTTGTTCCTGTTTCTTGGAGCGTTTGCCTTGAAGTGTTGTCTATTTTGTCTATCGCGTTTTTAGCTGTTTACTTAAAGCTAGGGGGCTTTTAAATGTTTTTGGAAGGGGATGTTGTTTCTTTTGGTTTTGTTTAAACGCTGATCATCGAAGTGGGAATATGTTGTGGTCTGTGGTTTTGTGGTTGAGTTTATTGTGTGTTTGGTGTTGGTTGTTTTTCGAAGTGTTTTATGGTTTTTTCTCCGATTTTAAGGTATGTAACTTTTATTTTTATTCGTTCAGCGATTTTGAAGATGGAGTATTCTTCTTCCTCTTTTATTATCCAGTTGTTTTCAATTAGATTTTCTAGGTTGCTAATTATTTCGTTTTCTTGTAGGCCGAGGTTTTTCAGTTCTTTTTTGGCTCTATCGAGGGAAATTTTTATGTTTCTATTTTTCTTGTATTGGTTGTATAAGAATTTGAGGATGGTTTCTTTAATTTCGTTGTCTGTTCTTTTTATTAAAATTTGTTCTTTCTTTATTGCTTGTTCCCCCATTTGCTGTGTAGATTTTGTTATAGTATATATTACTATTTTTACTTACTTTAAAATTTTGGTAGTTAAAAGTAAAGAAAAGTTGGTGCTTAACTTTAAATTGTAAACAATACGGATTAGAGAAGTGAAAGGATTATCTCACGGTGATGGGTGATTAGGGTTTATGGCATTTTGGTGTACGTGGATTTAAGAGCCGCCTGTTTTGGTAAAATGTGTTTTAATGTTGAGAAGGTGATTGGGAGTGTTGGGAAGTTTTGTGTTCAGGATTCTACTGGTCTTTTTTGTTTTAGTTCTTTACCTGCGATTTTTATGTTCCTAGTCCGCGTTAAAGGCCTTTTGCAGAGGTTTTTGCGAAAAGCATGAAGATAAATTTAGAAGTAAAATTGTGGGATTGAGGAGAAAATTACTAGACAATGAAGGAGGTAAATATATTTGTGTCAATGGGGTTTACTAGGCTTGCCCAGTGTGTGATAACCGCTGCGCCTATTCTTTTTCTTTCCATATTTTTCTCTGCTTAGCCCTTCAACACTCTTCCAGTTTTTGACTTTAATTAGGAATTCTCTTAGTTTTTTGTTTTTGAGTTGCTTATTGAGGAAAAAGCTTATTGTAGCGTATGTGTATTGGGAGGACCATGTTGCCTTTGGATGTCCAGCCTTCGCCTTCGACGTATCTTGTTTCTTGAATGATCTTGTTTCTTGATTGATCCATGTTGTCTTTTTAGGCTAGATTTATATTGTTGCCCAACAGCATATTACATTGCAATTAGTAGTGTAATTATAGTGTGTGTCAAAGTTTAATAATTCGTTTTATAAGTTATATTAGCGAAGTTTTATTTAGAAGAGGCAGGTTTGGATATATATGATTGAGAAGATTGTGCTGAGAAATTTCAAAGGTATTAGGGAAGGGGAATTAGAGTTAGCTCCGTTAACTATTCTTTTAGGTGGTAATAACTCTGGGAAAACAACATTACTTGAAGCTCTTTTCCTAGCTCCCAATCCATTTCGAGAAGTTCCATTCGGTTTTCCTCCTATGGAAGCAATAAGGCTTGTTCGTTTTTTGCACGAAACTCTAAAAAGTTTGGATTTTAGGTTTTTATTGCATAATTATATGGCCGAAAATGCTTTAATATCCTGTAAAATACGTAAAAAAATCTGTTCAACAGTATTTTTGACAAAGAGTGATGAAATTAAAGTGTACTCTATTGAATCAGCTTCGGTGCCCATCACTCTTGATGCATCCTCCTTAGCAAGTAAGGATTTGGTAGGCTTTTTTGTCCATTTTCGAGATATTAGACCTGTTAAAACTGGATTTTTCATGAAAAACACATTACTATTTCAATCGTATTTAGTTAAATCGGGTTGGGATTATATTAGGAGTGTGTGGGCTACTGTGGTTAATTCTGGGGCTAGTACTAGGGTGGCGAGAACTGTTTCTAGGCTTGTTCATGAGAATTATTTAGATTTGACATTGGAACCGTTTTTTGGGGATGAGGTAGCTCCGTACGTGTATTTGGATGATGGTAGGAGAGTTAGAGTTGGTGATTTAGGTGATGGTGTGCGGACTCTTGTGACGTTAATGCTTCTTTACGAGCTTGTGAAACCGGGGGTTTTGCTGTGGGATGATGTTGAGGCTCATATGAATCCTAGGATGCTTTTGTTTGTGGCTCAATGGATTTCTGAGCTTTTGGATAGGGGTGTTCAGGTGGTTTTGTCTACTCATAGTATTGAGGCTTTGAGGACGATTGCCGGTCTTATGGAAGATGGAGATGTTAGGATTTATTTGTTGGTGCTTGATAAGGGTGTTTTGAAGTCGAAAGGTTTGAGTTTGAGGGATGTTGAGGAGCTTTGGAAGGCTGGTATTGATATTAGGGTTGGGGAGCCTTTTCTGCTATGAAGCTTTATCCGTTTATGACGGTTGATAGTGTTGTGAGGCATATTGTTAGAGTTTCTAGATGGTTGGGTTTTGATGTATTGGTTAGTGTTGTTGGGGAGTTGAGGTGTTTTATTGTAATTGGTGATGGAACTCCTGAGGATGAGATCTTGGCTATTATTGCTTATCATTTGAATGGTGATGGTAAGGTTGTTGGCGTGGCTAAGCCTGAGTTTGTTGGTGTTAAGGTTTTTGAGCTTATTCCTGTATATTTAGCTCGAGAGGTTAATGATGTGTTGGTTTTGATTGATCAGGAAGATTACGGTATTGATGAGTTAATTAGGGAAATTGAAAAGAGATTGAAAGGTCATGGGACTGCTATAGAGGGTAGAAGGGACGAAGGCAGGTTGGTTATTTATGATTGTAGGAGAGGCAAGAGGAGGTTTAGGCTTATTGTTGTTATTAATGGTCTTGATGAGATACCTTTTGGAAAACATATGGTGGAAGATCATTTGTTAAAAGCTGCAAAGATCTTATTTGGAGAACAAATTGATAATGTTTCTTTGAAGTCTAGAGATGCTAAAGAGGCTTGGAGGAAACTTTATCAATACCGTGAGGAGATTTATAGAAGGTTAAAGAATGATAAAAAATTTTTGGAAGATGTTTTTCCGCAACATGTTAGGGCGATGAGAATATTGGGGAAAGATTGTTAAAGGAAAGGATTATTTTTGCATTTTCTTTTAGTTATTTCTTAACGATTTTAAAGCCAAGTCGTAATAGTTTTCTGATGCAATCGGAGGATTCTAATTCTCCTGGTAACAGGTTAAGTATTTCTGTACAAATCCGTTTGGGAGGAAACCTATGTCATTTGTATTCTAAATCATATCTTTAGATATTCGGTCTACCAATAAAATTTTTGGGTCTTAAGAAAATGTCGTAGAATCATAACTGTGGCAAATAGGGGGATTATTTCTTTATTATGTATTTTGTGTATGTGTAGGCGGCTAGGAGTTCTATTATTATGATTGTTGTTACGATTAGGGTTGCTCCAACGTATATTGAGATGAGGAGCGGTATGATTCCTAGAAGGATGAGTGTTTTGGCGAATTTTTCTTCCTCTTTGCTAAATGTTCTAATGTTACCTGAAATAACATGTTTTTTGGGTAGAAACCATTGAACTCCGCTCTTCGTAAAGGAATCTTCAACCATATGTAGGATGAAGCCAATTGATATACCTAAGATAATCCACGGAGGGATCGCAGCAATATCTAGGAACGGAGTTTCTGTAACAAGAGAATATACGGTGACATAAGTGTATATTAGAGGTGTTAAGATTAGGTTGGTTAGGAGGAGTCCTATGAGGGAGTGCATGATGCCTCTATGTTTTTTCTCTACGCCAAATAGTTTGTTGGCTAGGTAGGCTATTGGGTAGTATACGGTGTATTTGATTCCGTAGCCTATTTCTTTTGTTTCGCCGTGGAGTATGGCTGCGTCACTAGCGTCTACATCTGGTATTAAGCTTCCTAGGGCTCCAGATAAGATTAGGATAGTGGCTGTTTGTTGAGAAATAAGTCCATCAATGTGTAATGCCCAGGCAAAGGAGAAGATATAGATAGTTGATATTAGAAGATGGAATCTACCTAACAATTGATCCTCC
>Ga0164310_10000691_pt1 | contig 18398 bp, 17 predicted proteins | sample GuaBasSedimGuay1_FD_121795 | JGI IMG/M metagenome (GOLD analysis project Ga0164310, IMG submission 121795) | Subseafloor sediment microbial communities from Guaymas Basin, Gulf of California, Mexico - Guay1, Core 4569-9, 0-3 cm | ecosystem: Environmental > Aquatic > Marine > Hydrothermal vents... | reverse complement strand
GCAGCACTCCTTTATGTTCAAGTTGTGTATAAATTATATGCGCGTCTGTTTGGATATGTAAAATAGTTAAGCTGATGATTAATAAATCTATGTCCCGAACAGGAGAAACAAAGAGGCAGAAAAGATGCCTGCTAATAGTAATTTGGTGATGCTGCAGCGTTAACAGGATATTCAGCTTTCTGATCTACATACATATTTAAAACAGCGCAGAACAACCGTGTCAGCATGGAAAAGATAGTTAATTAAAAATATGGACAATTACAGCAACGAATAATTGATTACAAAGCATTGTTTGCTGATTGTTGCTGGCGTTTTGAAATTTATCGCGTCAGGAACTATATTCTAAAATTGAGTTGTATTTTGCACGGGTCTATTAATAGTAAATTTTTGCAGGAAACATCACTCTAACAGAAACACCCTGTCTGTTTTTGCTATTGTGCTGGATTTTCTATCCAAAACTTTGGCGAGTGCTATTATTTTTCCTGAAAAGTAAACGCCTGCAAATTCATTTGGTTTTATATTGTCTGTTCCCTCTATGTCCTCCTTTCTGACAGGCGCGCCGTTCATTATCTTATTAACAGACTGCTCTTTTATATGGATTTTTTTCAGTCCTGTTCTTTCGAGAGCGTTTTCAAGAGGTATGAGAACGTTCTCTTTTCTTTTTTTCAAAGCACTCAAAGACACTGCTTCCTTTATGTCAAAACCATTGATTTTTGTTCTTCTTAACCATTTCATATGTGCTCCGCAACCCAAAAAAACGCCAATATCGTGACACAGTTTGCGGATGTATGTCCCTGCTTCGCATTTGACTCTGAAAAAAACAGTTTTATCTTCTTTTTTGAGCAAGTCCAAAGAGTATATTTTTCTTTTTCTCGGCTTTCTTGAAACAGCAGACTTAACGGGCGGTGTCTGGATAATTTCTCCTGTAAAGTTTTTGAAAGCCTGCTTTATTTCTGAAAGGCTCAAATATTTATGAAAATAAATCATGCCTTCATACTCTTTGTCCAAACCCATCAGCACAGGTATTGCCTTGACAGCTTCATCAAAAGCAATGAGCATAAGTCCTGTTACCTTTGGGTCTAATGTTCCAGCATGTCCTGCTTTTTTTGCCTGAAGAATTGATTTTGCTTTGGTTACACATTGCATGCTCGTTAGGTTCGATGGCTTATCAAGCAAAAGCACGTGTTTCATATATAAGTTTTATAAAAAAGATATAAAGACATTTATATATTTTTAGCTATTATAATGTAAAGGTGTTGGAATGGCAAAACAAAGATTTCCAGAAGCAGAGAAAAGGCTTTTCCACAGGGTTTTCATATGCATGAACTGTGGCTCAAGAATGAAGGCAGACCTCGCTAAAGTAAGGTCTGGAAAAGTTAAATGCAGAAACTGCAAGGCAAAAAAATTAAGGCCAATAAGAAAGGAGCACAAATAAGGAGGATTGGCGAAAGCCTGAATGTTATGGGGAGAAAATATTATAAAAGGGGATGGCAGCACACAAAAAAAAGAGGCAAAGAATACACAATTACTTGCAGCTTCTGCGGAAGAAAGGTTCCAAGATACAAGGCTTTTCCTGTGACAAAGGGTTTTGGCATAACAGATCATCTGCTTAGAAAAGAACTTGGAATCAGAAAGAAAAGCCTGAGTGTAACAAAAATGTATGCCTGTCCTGCATGCGCAAGACATAGAAACATAGTAAGAAAGAAAAGGTAACAGAGAAGCTTTTTAGTAAAACAGGATAATTATTTATTAGAGAAAATGGCTGAATGTTATAAAAAAATCTCGGTGAAACTTTTCAGCAAAATAGTTAACAGGTCTGTGAAAAGTTTTGAAACACTAAAACCCCACCTGAGGGCTGCAAACATAGGAATACTTCTGGAAACGTGGGTTTGCATGATGTTTTTCACTACTTTAATAGTTTATTTTATTTCTCTGTTTGCTGTTTTTATGTTGAACTGGTTTTTAGGATTTGATTTTCTTACGTTTCTTTATCTTGTAATTTTTGCTCCTGTTATGGCTGCTGCCTTTGCTTTCCTTTTGTTTTATGTTTACCCTGTGCAAAAAGCAAACAGAATTAGAAATTCTATAGAGAGCAACCTGCCTTTTGCTTTGTCTCATATGGGCGCTGTTGCGTCCTCTGGCGTTCCTCCTGAATTTATGTTTAGTCTTTTGACACGATTCAAGGAATACGGAGAGGTAACAAACCAAGCAAAGCTTATTGTAAAAAACATAAAAAACTTTGGAATGAGCTCTGTGGCAGCAATAAAAAATGCTGCTGAAAGAACGCCATCTCCTCAATTCAAGCAAATCCTAACAGGCATTGCTTCAACTATAGAAAAAGGCGGGGACCTTGGCAAATATTTGAATGAAATGGCTGAAAGGAGCTTGTTTGAATACAGAGTGAAAAGAGAGAACTATCTTAAAACCCTCTCAACTTATGCTGATATTTACACTGCTGTTTTAATCTCTGCTCCGTTAATGATGATGATTTTTCTTGCAATGATGGGAACAATTGGCGGGGATATTATGGGCTTCACAGTAGAGGAAGCAATATTCTTTTTAACATGGATTTTCATTCCCGTAACAAATACAGCTTTTCTCGTTTTTCTGCAGACAACATCTCCCACTGTCTAAATTCTTTATTTAAATTAATTTAGTTTTATTTTTTATATGGTGCTTAGGTTTTACAATACAATGACAAGAAAAAAAGAGGTATTTAAACCATTGGAAAAAGGAACTGTAAAAATGTATAACTGCGGACCCACTGTTTATAATTTTGCCCATATTGGTAATTTCAGGGCATATATGCTTGCAGATTTGTTAAGAAGGTATTTGGAATATAAGGGATACAAAGTAATGCAGGTGATGAATATTACAGATGTTGGTCATATGAGTATTGATGAGGTTGCTGATTCTACCGGAGAGGATAAAATAGAAAAGAAAGCAAAAGAAGAGAAAAAAACACCGTGGGAGATAGCTGAGTTTTATACAAAAGCGTTTCTTGAAGATTCCAGAAGTCTGAACCTTAAGGAGCCCATGGTAAGACCAAAAGCAACAGAGCATATAAAAGAAATGATAGAACTGATTGAAAAGCTTATTGAAAAGGGATATGCATACGAAGTAAACGGTTCTGTTTATTTTGATGTGTTTAAGTTCAAGGATTACGGAAAGCTTTCCGGAAACACGCTGGAGAAATTAAAAGCAGGTGCAGGCGGAAGGGTGGAGGAGAACCCGGAAAAAAAGCATCCATTGGATTTTGCATTATGGATTCATAATCCAAGACATATTATGCAATGGGATTCCCCTTGGGGTAAAGGACATCCCGGCTGGCATATTGAATGTTCTGCTATGAGTATGAAATATCTTGGTGAAACTTTGGATATACATACAGGTGGAGAGGATAATATTTTTCCGCACCATGAATGCGAGATAGCTCAGTCAGAAGGAGCAACTGGAAAGACTTTTGTTAGATACTGGTTGCACACAAGACATCTTGTGGTTGAAGGCAAAAAAATGAGCAAAAGGCTTGGCAATTTTTACACGCTCAGAGACCTTGTTGCCAAGGGACACAACCCGAAAGCAATAAGATTCCTTCTTTTGTCTGCACATTACAGAACAAAAATGAATTTTACAGAAGAAGCTTTAAAAGGAGCGGAAAAAACTGTGAAAAGCATGATGGAGTTTATGGAATCACTAAAAAATGTGAAAGAGGGAAGAGAAAATCCAGAGATAAAAAAACTTGTTGAAAAAACAAAAAAAGAGTTTGAAGATGCTTTGGATGATGATTTGAACATTTCACCTGCTCTTTCTGCAATATTTAACTTGATGAAAGAAGTAAACAAAAAAATAGATTCAAAAGAGATAGGGAAAGAGGATGCAGAACTTGTTATGAGAGCAATGGAAAGGTTTGACATGGTTTTGGGTTTGGATTTGGGTAAAGAAAAGCTATGGTTTTCATTAGACGAAGCAGAAACTGAGGTTAAGGAAAAACTTTTGAAAAGGGAAGAATTAAGAAAAGAGAAAAAATGGGAAGAAGCAGATAAAATAAGAAATGAATTAAAAGAAATGGGGATTGTTGTAGAGGACACGCCTGAAGGTCCAAGATGGAGAAAGTTATAATTTACCTTTAAATTCTGCAAGCATAATCGATATTATAAGAAGAATTACACCAATAGAAAAAAGAATCCAAGAAAGGTTTATGCCGCATTTTCTTGGACACTCTCCGCCACAATCCACTCCTTCCTCATTCACATCTTTATATCCATTGTTGCATGTTATCTCAAGGTCGCAGTTTTCATCTGTCTGGCCGTCACAGTCATTGTCAAGATTGTCCCAGCATATCTCTCCTCTCGGGTCTGGTCCGTAAGAATTTTCACACACACCAGACCATTTTCCATTTACACATTTTTCTATGCCCGGGCTGCATATTCCTGTGTTAGAACCGCAGGCCCTTTCATCGCCATCCCTGCAGCAACTTAAACCCTCGTCTGTTTCTCCGTCGCAGTCATCATCTATATCATTGCATGTTTCGGTTTTTGGCGGGTTCCCGTTGTAACACTGGCATTTGGTTTCCTGAACAGAGGTTTTGCCGTCTATGTTGTCAATTATTCCGTCGCAATCATCGTCTTCTCCATTGCAAACCTCTGTAAAAGGTCCTGTTTTATCCAAGCATTCCCTGCTCCATTCTCCGTTTATGCACACTCTGTATCCTTCTCTGCATCTTCCTACATTGCTTCCGCATGGTTTTCTGTCACCCTCTCTGCACATACATCCTGAAACAATCCTGCCGTCCGGCAATTCTTCATAAAGCTCATCAACAATACCATCGCAATCATCATCCAAAGAATTGCTGCATATTTCTTTTTGTTTGGAAGAAAAACCACTGCAAGTAGTGGTTGTTTTATCAGAAGAACACACATAAATTCCTTTACATACACCCAAACCGCAAGGGTTTCCAAGTTCTGGAAAGTCCTCATCTGTTTTTCCATCGCAGTCATTGTCCAAACTGTCACAAAGCTCATTTGCATCGGGGTGTATTGACGGGTTGGTGTCGTTGCAATCATCTATGTTACAAAAACCGTCATGGTCATGATCTGCACAAACGCTAAAACTTGTTTGTGTTTCTGCAACCGTGCTTGTCCCGTATTGAAGATTTATTTTTAATGTATGATCTCCTGTTTCATCAGGTGTGACAAGATTTGGAAAATCTGAAAGCGGTATTGAAAGTGTATAGTTTTTATCAAGCTTTTGAACTGTTGTTGTCGCTGTTACTGTTCTTGTGTTTTCATCAAAATCAACAGTTATGTACGGGTTTTCAGTTGAAACAGAATAATAGGAAACAGTCTGGTTGCATACAACAGAGTTTTCGGGACATTCAGGTGGTTTTATAATTGCATGAGGTGTGTTGATTTGTGTGTATTGATAAGGAAGCTCTGATTCTGTGTATGTTTTTGAGAAGGGTTGTGTATAAGAGATTAAACCTGTTTGAGCTGTTGTTTTTGTCCAGGTTTCTGTGTGGCTTTCCTCTTGCGGTGCATATGCACAAAGATGGGGACCGTTCGGAGGGAGATATGTAACCATATACTCGTATTCTGGACGATAATTGTAGATTTTAATCTCACCTGTTGTCCCGTTCCATTCAACTTCGTCTGGATAGTGCAGAAGCTGTATTTCACCTGTTTCTTTGTTCCTTTTGTAAACACCGCCGCATATGTTTCCTTCGCAGGGTCTGTCTATATAATTTTGCCTGTTCTCCGAAAGGCTTGTTTCGTCAAATTTCTCTATTATAGCTTTTTTGCAAAAAGGCCCGCATGCCTCAAAATTATCAAGGTTTCTCCTGACCCAGCCGTCAGGAAAAACGCTTCGTCCCTGATAATTTTCATTTCCGCATGCCTCTCTCATTGTGGTTTCTACATTCGGATGAGAAAACATCTCATTCCAATAAACTTCATTAGCGTCGGGTGGTATGTTTATTGCATCTTCACCATTGTATATGTATTTTAATCCTTCACCCTTGTTTACTGTTTCAGGTCCATGAGAGGTTTGCTCTGTAACGCTCCATTCACAGGTATATGGCGGTGTTGCAGGTGGTGTGCAGAGATTAAAGCAATCACAGCTTCCTGTTGTTGCACACTGCTCATTACCGCATGTTCCCCGTGCCCTCAGAATAAAATAAAATTCCTGATCAGGATATTCAATTGATTCTGTTTTCCCATGTGCTGTGATGTTATAAGTAAAGCTGAAGTTTTTATACTCATATATAATGTTTTGAAGGTAGTTGGTAAGGGAAAGTGTGGAAACCGGTGAAGATGAATAATCAATAAAAGCATTTAAAAAAGAATTTTGAGGAATTGCTGTATCATATTTTATTGAAACATTTCCCGGGAAAAACTGATTTTGTGCTGCATGGTCAGGCATGTTTATTTCAAGTGAAACAGTTGCTGTTACTGAGGGAAACAAAACAAATATAAAAAATAACAGGATTAAGTTTTTACACCACATATTAATTATTTTATGAACAAGGGTATTAATAACATATTTATAAATCTTTACATAAATTAAAAGGATAACATGGGAGAATTCAGTGCAAGGGATATGAAAAGAAGGAGGAAAAAGTTTAGATGGAGGTCTACAAGATATAAAAGACAACTGCTTAAGCTCTGGAAGAAAACACCTTTGGAAGGAGCGCCAAGGGGGAAAGCCATAGTTTTAAAGAAAAAAGGCGTTGAACAAAAACAGCCTCATTCTGGAATCATTAAGGCTGTTAGGTGTCAGATTATAAAGAACGGTATTCAGGTCACTGCTGTTGTTCCTGGAACAGGGGCAATAAAACATATAGATGAGCATGATGAGGTTATAATAGAGGGTGTTGGCGGTTCTCAGGGTGGAGCAGTTGGTTCTATGCATGGAATAAAATACAAGGTTGTCGCTGTTAACGGTGTTGCTTTGTCCGAAATCCTTAAAGGCAAGAAACAGAAACCAAAGGGTGCTTAATTATGGAAAAGGTTCTGCTTTTTAACAAATGGGACACATCCGGGATACAAATTAATGACCCCGGTTTGGTTAGATATATAAATTTGAAGCCTGTTGTTGTTCCAAGGTCTGGCGGGAAATACGCCACTGTTCCTTTTCATAAAAACGATATGAATATTGTTGAAAGGTTTATGAACAAGCTCATGGTCCCTGGCCACAGAGGCAAAAAACATAAAATAACCTCAGGGAGATGCGTCGGGAACACAACTCTTCTATGGAATCATACGAAGAAGGCATTTGAAATTATAGAGAAAAAAACCGGGAAAAACCCTGTTGAGGTTTTTGTAAGAGCTGTTGAGAATTCTTCTCTTCTTGAAGAAATTGCATCTTACAGGCTTGGCGGTATTATAGCAAGGCAGGCTGTGATTGTTTCACCGCAGAGAAGGCTTGACCTTGCTTTGCGGCATCTGGCACAGGGCATATATAAAAGCACATTCAAATCAAAAAAGACACTTGCAGCGGTAATAGCAGAAGAAATACTCGCAGCATACAACAATGACCCAAAATCCTTTGCAATTTCTGAAAAGAACAGGATAGAAAGAGAAGCAGAAGGTGCGAGGTAATTGAGTTGTTTTAAGTAAAACAACAAATCACTTAAATTCTCTAATCATAAATATGTTTCCATCTTCATCAAACGCGCCCAGACCATGAGTATTTAAAGCTGAAATTATCTTTTTATCTTTAAACAGTTTCTTTATGTTAAAAGTACCAGAATCGCAGGCTAATGATATAATTACGTTTCCTTTTGGTTTGACTCTTTTTTTAACTACACTCCTGTCACATACCGGAGCAAGAAGAAATTCATCAACTACAGAATATCCTGCATTTTTTACTTTTTCTTTCATTTGTTTTAGTCCGGTTTTACCTCCTGTTTCACACATTCTCGCGCACATATTACAAGCAATTATAGAAATTTTATCAGTTTTTTCCAATTCTGTTTTTATCATGCCGAACGGTTTTGTTTCTGTTATTATCATATTTAATAATATGTCGTTCTTTTAATAAAATTAATGATATTCTAGAATAAAGTTGTTAGTGGTTATTCTTGACGGGATAAGAATGCCAAAACCTTGGAATTATAATCGGAAAAACAAATTCAAATTTCTTTGTTTGGACGCTGATAATAAGCATGGAAACCTTTTTCTAGAGCAGAAAAATTGACCTGACACAGATGGAATGTAAAAACCAAGCCTATTTCAGGTCTTTCGCTTTGTGATTTTATTTAACTGCTGATTACCTGTGTTGGTTCGTTTTCGTCTTTGTTTCTTTCCAGCCTGTATAAGGAGCCTTGAATGCCTTCTGAAACCCTTTCATCATGTGTAATTAAAAACACCTGCTCAATAAGACCGCCAAGATTTTCTCTTAAAGCCTGAACAAACTGCTGGATTGCGTTATCATCCAAGTTGTGTGTTGGCTCGTCCAGAATTAACCATTTTAGCTTTGGCAAAAATGCCAAGGAAAAGGCAATTCTTAACGCCAGACAGGCCATTGACCTCTCGCCACCGGAAGCTGTGCCGTCCACAGAAACCCAGCCTTCCTTTCCTTTTAACTGCAAAACATAGTCTTTATCTATCTCTAACCTGACCTCGCTGAAATCTGCATAAGGGTAAAGTTTTGTCCATACCGCTCTCATTATTTCGTTTATCTTTTTCAGAAATTCCTCACGAAGCCTGTTTTGGGTTATTTTCAAGACTTTTTCAAAAATTTTAAGTTTTTTTGAGGCGTTCTCTTTGGTTTTCACTTCTCTTTTGTATTCTTTCAGTCTTTCAAACCTTTGGTTTAAATCCTGAAAAACGCTTTTTTTGTCTTTTTCTCTTTCCAGCAGGGAAAAAAGTTTTTCCTTGGTTTCGGTTTCTTTCCTTATAACTTCTTCAAACTCCTGTTTTGCCTTTTTTGTTTTCTCCTCTGATAAAAACATTTCAAGTTCTTTTATGTTTTTTTCTATTTCATCAATCCTTTTCAGGTATTTTTCTTTTCTCTCCTCAAGTTCGGACACAAAATCAATGTCTTTTTTCAGTGAAAGCAACCTCTCTCTTTTTAAGATTTTTGCTTTAAGCTTCTCGTCAATGTCTTGCTTGTGTTTTTCCTTTTCCTGAATAATTTTTGTTGCCGTTTCCAGCTCCTTTTCAAGGGCTTGTTTTTTCTCACTTCTTTCCAAGAGCAGTTTTTTCTTTTTTTCTGGTGTTATTTCGCTCTCGCAAACAGGACATTTTGTTCCCAGTGAATCTATCCTTTTGGTTTCATCAACAATAGCATTTATTTGTGTTCTGACCGAAGCATTTTTATCTCTTAGCTTCTGAAGAGCAGTTTCAATTGCTTTTAGTTCTTCTTCGAGCCTCTTAATATCTTCGCTCACAGTTTCTATTTCTTTCCCTATGTTCTCATAATCTTTCAGGGATTGTTTTTTCTTTTCAAGGCTGGATTCTATCTGCTTTATACCGGAAACAAGGCCCTGTAATTCAAGTTTTAGCTGGTTGCGGTTTTTTTCTTTCTCCTCAATGTCCTTAATCAGGGACTGGATTTTTTCTTTTTGTTTCCATATCTCTTTCTTTTTGTTTTCAAGCAGTGAGATGTTTTCCTCTATTTCCTCAATCTCTTTTCTATACTCCTCTGTTTTTTTCTCAAGACCCTCTTTCTCAAGGTCTGATATTACTTTCAACCTGTCTGTTATTTCTGTATCTATTTTGTTTGCGAGAAAAACACACCTGCTTCTTGCCAATTCAAATCTGTCAAGTTTTAACATTCTGTCTATGTGCTCCATTCTCTGACCTTTTGGAATCCTTAAGAAATAATCAAGAGCATTTTGCTCTGAATAAACTGCTTTGGAAAACAAATCATAATCTATTCCTGTGATTCTTTCTATGATTTCAGTAACGTTTTTCGGGTTCACATCTATAAGTCTTCCCTCTTCCCTTACCTCAGCATGTGTTGTTCCTTTTCCCTTTTCTATGACTCTTTTCGCATAATAGGTTTTTCCATACAGAACAAACTCAATCTCAATTTCAGCTGTTTCCTTTTGTTGCGGTTTTCTCATTATCAAATCATCCAAGCGTACTTTTCTGGTTTGAAGCTCCGGGAATGTTCCGAACAAAACGAAGGAGATTCCCTGCATAACACTGCTTTTGCCGCTTCCCATTATACCTATAAGCGCATTCACGCCCTGTGAAAACAGGAATTCTGAAGAAAGATGGGATTTCCAGTTTTTAAGCCGGATTCTTTTTATCATAATAAGAATTAAATTTTCTTTAATTTTCCTGGTACAGGCTCATAGCATATGCCTTCTGCCAGAACCTCGTTTATCACAGGCTCAAGCGTTTCTTCCGGGAGCTTCATTTTTTCAAGTATCTCTGCATAGGTAATGCCCTCTGAGTGTTTTTCAAGAAGTTTCAATAATTCTTTTTTCACATCAGTTTTATCAATTTCTTTTTCCTTGTTTTGGACAGGCGAGGTTTTTGATTTTTTCAAGAGTTCAAGTTCTCTTAAAAGCTCAAAATTCGGGTCTGTTATTTTTGCAACGGTTTCCGGGATGATGTAAATCTCTCCTGCGTATTCTCTTACTTTTCCTATAACATCTACTATATCACCTATATCCACACTATCCAATGGTTTAAGCGTTTTAAAGGTCTTTGCCCTTATGGTATCAGTTCCATCGTCTATTGTTGCGGTTGCAAAGTTCTCATCGTCTGCAACGAACTTTGCTACAACTGTCCCGAGAATTCGCGCCCTTGAAACATGCTCTCCTGATGGAGTAACAACATAGCTTGGCTCTAAGCCTTCTTTTCTGACCCATTCACCGTTTGTTATATCTGCAATTTTAAGCTTTAAGGCTGTCATTCTTTCCACTGGCATAGTTTAATTATAACATGCATTTTTAAATCTCTTAAGACAAATGTGGGAGATTAAAGGTAAAGTTTTTAAATGGGTAGAGATATAGATTTTGTAATAAAAGGTGAGTGATTTGAAGTGTTACGAGTGCGGGAAAAAAGCACCTTTAACTACCTGTGAAATCCATAATCCTAAGGGCGTAAAAATATGTAAAGACTGCTGTATATCAAAATTTAACGGACACAATTGTCCCTGGTGGGACGTGTGTTGGGGCTGATTCTGGGTTGTTTTTATGGCATACTGCGTTATTTGCAAAGATTTTATTAAAGAAAAAAGATACAAGGTAACTGTAGAGGATGTTCTTCAGAAAAACAGGTTCGAAAACTATGTTTGCAGAAGTTGTTTCAACACGCTGTTAAAAAGCCATCATAACAAAGGCATGTTCAAACTTTCAAGGTTTCTTGCATGGATAAGAAAAAAAGATATATGGAGGAACTAGGCTTTTTCTGTTTTCTCTGGTTTTTTCTGGGTTTCTTCGCTCTTTTTTTCCTCTGATTCTGGCTTCTTTTGGGCTTCTTCTGGCTTGGCTTCTTCCTTCTTTTTTTCCACCGGCTTCTCTTCTGGCTTGGCTTGTTCCTTCTTTTCTGGTTTTGGTTCTTCTTTTGTTTCTGGTTCCTGCTGCTTTTTCTCTGGTTTCTCTTCTGGTTTCTTTTGGGCTTCTTCCTTCTTTTCTGGTTTTTCCTTGACACCAAATATTTTCTCTAAGGGTTTGTCCCCGTATTTAACTACTTTTACATTTATTTGGGAGATTGCAGTGGAAACTGTGTTTCCTCTTATTGATTTTCTTTTCCTCTGACCCTTTCTTTTTGGATGAAATCCCGGACTAGAAGAAAGAAGGATTTTCTTTCTCGCTGTGCCTTCAACATCTCTTCTCATAGGAAAGCCTTCTTTATCAGAACCTCCTGTTATCTGAAACTCATAACCTGAAAGTCCTAAGACATTTCCAGAAAAAGTGTCGCCTATTTTTTTTCCTATAAGACCTGACGCCTGTTTTTCGACTTCCTTCTGATACGCCCTTCTTGTTTTAGGGTCTGAAATAACTATTTTAAATACCATCTTTAACACCTCCCCAGTAAATCAAAGTTTCCTAATCATTTCCGGGTTGAATATAATAGGTATGTATATATTTAAATTTTTATACCAAAACAAGGGCAAAATCCAGAACTATTATTAACAATACCAGAGCGCTGAGGGTATTCATTATTTTTTTGAAATGCTTTGGAGTTATTTTTTTGAAAACAATTTCCCACATTCTTCCTCCGTCAAGCGGTCCCAAAGGAAGAAGATTGAAGAGACCGACAAAGAGGTTTATAAGAAACAGCCAGTCAAAAAGGCCAAGCGATATGCCCGGTCTTCCGAAAAGAAAATATATAACACCTGAGTATGGTTTGTTTTCTGGTTTTATTTCCAGGAAATTATACACATCGCTTATGCCTATAAATCCCTTGCTTTCGTTTGTATGCGGGCTTTGAACTGTTACAAGCGTGAATGTTTTTGTTCTCCAGGTTTTGTTGAAGGTTTTTGTATAAATGGTTATTTTTTTGCCGGGTCCTATCTGTTTTAAAGCGTGGTTTAAGTCATTGATGTTTTTTATGGTATAGTTATCAATGCCTGTTATAATTCCTGTAAGGTTTGCCTGTTCTGCTGGATACCCCTTTATCAAAGACTTATAACCAATGCCTATTGGCGTGAAAAGATTGCTAACGGAGCAAACAACTATTACAAATACAACAAACGCTGTGATAAAATTAGCAAAAGACCCAGCTGAAAAAATTCTTAATTGTTTCCATGGTTTTTCTTTTCTTAACCTTTTTTCATCCAGCTCGACAAACGCAAGAGGTATAACAAAAAAAAGACCCCAACCCAGTGATTTTATTCTTAGTTTTTCTCTTGCTGCCATAACTCCATGAAAACCTTCATGAACAACGACAAGAACGAATATGGAAATTATCCAGTACCAAAAAGGCACAGCAAAATATCCCGGACCTATAACTGTTTCCTGGGTGACAGAAGGTATTAAAATTCCGGGACCAAGTTCTGCCTTTCCTGCCAAAAGCATCTGTGTTTGGAGGATAAGGCTGTAAAGCATCCATACAGAAGCAAAAAAACAGGTAACGACAGATATAAAGCCAACGGTTTTCCAGAATCTAGGAAAGCTTGTCCCTATTTTGATGAGGAGTTTTTTTCCCTTTTTTGTTTTTCTTAAAAGGAGAACAGATTCTCTTTTTATGTTTTTTCTGTCTTTATATAATATTATTAAGAGCGCTGTTACAAAAACCAGGACAGAAAGCATGTAATAATCCATACTAAATTGTTAATGGTTAAGACAGCTTAAATATATTAATTATCAAACCAATAGATAACTATTCTGCTCATTATATAGGAGGTGTAATAATGACAGAAACAAAAGAACAAAAAGAACCTGAAACAGAGAAAAAGGAAAAGCTTGCTTTTCCTGAAGCGGTTATTGTAAGGGTTTTAAAGAAAAACCTTGACAAGGAAAAGATGATAAAGAAGGAAGTTAAAGTTGCAATGAACAAATGGCTTGAAAAAATAGCATCTAACGTAGCGAAAGAAATGAATAAAGTTCCCTATGTGATGGTCACACTGAACGAGTTTAAACAGGGAATAAAAGTGTATGAGAGTCTTGAGCAGTTTGATAAAGAAAAGCAAAGAATATTCGCGCACCTGGAAGCAATGAAGAGAGACATTGAAAGGTTACAGAGGGACCTTGGATTAACAGAAGAAGAAGTTTTGAAGATGCCATGATTTCATTTAGCGTGGGGGTGCCCGAGCGGTCAAAGGGGCAGGGCTAAGGACCCTGTGGCTAAACCCTTTTTACGGGAGTAGCCACTTCCGCAAAAAGCGTTTACGGAAAAACATGTAAAGGGTTCCACAGTAGTGCCTTCGCAGGTTCGAATAACCCTTTAGGCCAAGTAAACGGCCTACACACTGCCTGACGGCAGGCGCCACCAGCAAAGCTGATGGAAGCGTTAACGGAAAGAACGCTGCCGCAAAGCCTTTAGGCCAAGTAAACGGCCTACACACTGCCTGACGGCAGGCGCCACCAGCAAAGCTGATGAAAGCGTTAACGGAAAGAACGCTACCAAGCTTCTTTAGAAAAGAAGCTTGAGCAAGAAAACAATGTTTGGAAGCTGAAGCCGTCTTTTGATTGACGCTTTTCCAGAGCGTCTTTCGTGTTTGCGGAAATCCTGCCCCCCACACTGTTTTTAAGAAACGAAAAATATTTAAATAACTTTTTGCAAATTTCAATTTGTCTGGGGGTGGGAAATGAAAAAGGTTTTGGGTGAACATCTTATTATTGAGTTATATAACTGCGACCCTAAAATTCTAAATAATAAAGATGAAATTGAAACGATTTTAAAAAAAGCCGCTGTTGAATCTGGTTCAACTGTTGTTGGTTCTGTTTCTCATAAATTTTCTCCTCAGGGTGTGAGTGTTGCAACTCTTATCGCAGAATCCCATTTAGCAATCCACACTTGGCCTGAGCACAGATATGCCGCCGTGGATATATTTACATGCGGAGATGAAGCAGACCCTTCGGAAGCGTACAGATATATAAAAGATGCCCTAAAGGCAGAAGGGTGGTATGTCAGGGAAATGCAAAGAGGGTTGCATTCTATTCAATCAGATCGTCTTTACTTAAAATTATAACCGGTGTTTGTATCCTTTCCTTTTCCATGCCTATTAAAAACTTTATGCCTTTTTTTCTTGCAATAGAATTAAGTTTGTAATCCACCTTGCCGTCAAATATCACTATGTACGGATTCTCGATTGTATTCAGTGTTTTTACAAGCTCGGAAACAGGAACTTTCCCGAGAAGCTTGTTTTCAGAATTGAATATGCATGCTGCCCTTGTTCCAATAAGCTCGTCAAGCGTTTGTTTAAAAAGTTTTTTCTGCTCTGACTGCAAAACAAGTCTTTTTTCTTTCTTTGTTTCTTTTGGAACACTGTTATTGTTTTTTGCTTCCATTTTAAACTGCTCTGCAGAAACTTTATCCCTCAGTGCTTTGTAAACTTCTTTTTTTGTTAATTCTTCCACTTCCTTTCCCTGCGGCGCCATTGCAACATAGTCTATGTCTGCTGATTGGAGAAGCTCTTTAATAATGAGCTTACCGCCTCTGTCGCCGTCTACAAGCACTGTAACAACCTTTTGTTTAGTAAGGTCTATAATGCTTTTCGGTACAGACGTGCCTTCCAATGCTATTGCGTTTCTTATCCCGTATCTTAAAAGATTTACCACATCTGCCCTTCCCTCGACTATAATTATGTTGTCAGAATCCATTATGTTTGGTCCACATGGCAAACCGTGGTAAGAACTTATTTCATGCGTTCTGACAGCTTCCTTTATCTGCTCTGAAATCTCTTCAGAGCTTGGAACGCCTGACTGTATAAGGTTTTTCAAAATCTCTTTAGCCTTTTCTATTACGTACTTTCTTTTCTCAGACCTCATGTCTTCAACGCTCTCTAACTTTATCTTTGCCACGCAGGGTCCTATTCTTTCAATTGTTTCTATGGTTGCTGCTATTAGAGCAGTTTCTGCAGCATCAAGTGAAGAAGGAATTAATATATCTCCTTCTGTGTTTCCTCCAATGGATTTTAATGTGACCTCTATTCTGCCAATTCTTCCTGTTCTTTGTAATTCTCTTAAATCAAGGTCAGAACCAAGCAAGCCTTCTGTTTGCCCAAAAATCGCTCCTATAACATCAGGCTTCTCTATTACTCCCTTTGCTTTTATGTGCGCTTTTATTGTGTATTTTATTGAAGTGGGTGCGAGTTTTGACATGATAATCATCCTCCTTATGTTTATAGTGCCTTTTTTCTTCTGTTAAAACGTTTTTCAATCCTTCTATATGGCTTTTTCCTGTGTACATAATCTCTCTTCTCAGCCTTGCGTTTGGTTGTATTTTATATCTTTGCAATAAATTCCTTAGTTTTGATGCCTTTTTTCTTCCCTCGGGATCAAAATCTGTAAGTATTATTACTTCCTTTTCTTTGTTCTTTTCCTTTAATTGAATCACTTTCTGAACACTGATAATTAATGGGTCCCCAGACAGTTTAATAATATTTCTTACACCTAAAGATTTTAAAACCTTTTCGTCGTTCTTTCCTTCCACTATCACTATGCAATCTTTAATTTCCTCTATAACCTCTTTTATCTCTTCCCTGGACAATGTGTTCATATTTTCTATTTTATGGTAACAAGAGCCTCAATTATGTCCGTTCTCGTTATCAGACCCTTTATTCTTTCATCCTCTATAACGGGTATTGCATCTGTTCCTGATATTTTCATAACCCTTACAGCATCATAGATGTCTGCACCTGTTTTCAATGCGAATGATTTTCTTATCAGTTTTTTTATTTCTGTTTTTTCTGTTCTGAGTTTATGGAGTTTTCTGTTTTCTTTAAGGTAATGTATTATATCCAAGGGTGTGATCATGCCTATGAGTATGTTTTCTTCTACAACAGGAAGTTTTTTAAACAAGCCCTTTACCATCATTTCAGCAACCTCGTTGACAGGCCATCTGCTTTTTGCAGTAATAATCTTTTTGCTCATGACATCGTCAACCAGTATTCCTGTTTTTTTCCTTATGTGTTTTATTATATCCCATTCTGAAATAATGGCAACAATCTTTTTATTATCAACAACTGGATAGAATCCCTGACCATTATGTAAAAAACACTCAAGCGCGTCTTTTACTATGGATTTTCTATCAATTGTTTTTACATTCTTAAACATTATCCTGCCAACCGATGCGTTCAAACCAAAATTTCTGAAGTGGTTATAAAGCTTCCCGGCTCCTAAATAATCAAGAACATTAACAGGAGTTAAAACCCCCTTCAGCTCATTTTTCCCGTCTGTTACAGGTATTCTTTTTATCCCTCTTGCCAATATCCCAACAGCGTCTAAAACCTTGTCTTTACGTGTGCATGTGATAATTTCTGTGGAAGATATTCTCAAAACTGAGTGTTTCAGGTTTAAATGCTTCTCTATCGTAGCTGTTTGTTTGAGTCTGAACATAACATTGTATTGAATTATCTAAATAAATACTTCTCTGTCTTATTATTGAGGCTTGTAGTTAAATTCTGGTTCTGCCAACTTAAATCTGTAAATTTTGGAGCTCTAAGAATTTAATTCCGTAAAAAAGAACTCGTTATTGATTTTCTAGTTTTTTGGCTGTCTTTATCAAAAACCGGTGCAGAGACTTCAAAAACTTGAAATTTACGGATTTAAATTCACAGAATCAGATAACGGAAGGTTTCTAAATGAGAAGTGTTAACTAACAAGAGCGAATACATGGCATCGGTGCGCTTCACATAAATTCGACAATCAACTGTGCTAATAAATCTAGCTAATAAATTTAACGGAGGTTATATAACGGATATGAAGAAATTATATGAAAATGAATTTGACTGTCAAATCACAACGCTAACAGGTCAAAATTTATTTTTTCTTATATGTTTTGGAACAGGTTTTATAATGCTGTCATTAAAATTGTTTGACAGTCCTCTAATTTCTTTACCTTGCGTGATGTTCTTAGTTAGTGTGTTGTGGTTTGTTTTGAAAGGGGTGAAAAAAAGACCCGCTAACAAACAAAAGGAGGGCAAATGGCTCTAACAATAACAGAGAAAATTATTTCAAAACATCTCATTGAAGGGGATATGAAGAGGGGAAAGGAAATAGCAATTAAGACAGATCAGACACTAACGCAGGACGCCACAGGAACAATGGCTTATCTTCAATTTGAGGCAATGGGTGTTCCAAGAGTGAAAACAGAACTAAGTGTTAGCTATGTTGACCATAACATCCTCCAGACAGATTTCAGAAACGCAGATGACCATAAGTATCTGCAAAGTATTGCCGCAAAATATGGAATATACTTCTCGAAAGCGGGAAATGGAATATGCCATCAGGTTCATCTTGAGAGATTTGCGGCACCAGAAAAGACATTGTTGGGTTCTGATTCTCATACTCCAACTGCTGGTGGAATAGGAATGCTTGCAATAGGGGCGGGAGGTTTAGACGTGGCATGTGCAATGGCTGGAGAGCCTTTCTATCTAAAGATGCCAAAGATAACTAATATTTACCTTGAGGGGGAACTTCCGCCGTTTGTTTCAGCAAAAGATGTCATACTTGAGATTCTTGGCAGAATTGGTGTAAAGGGTGCTGTAAACAAGGTCCTTGAATACACCGGCCCCGGAGTTAAAACCCTGGGTATTCCTGAGAGGGCAACAATAGCAAACATGGGAACAGAAACCGGAGCGACAACAAGCGTATTTCCGAGTGATGAAATTACAAAAAAATTCATGGAAGCGCAGGGCAGAAGCAAGGACTGGGTTGAACTTAAAGCAGATGAGAACGCTGAATATGATGAGAAGATAGAGATAAATCTGAGCGAATTAGAGCCGTTGATTGCTCTTCCGCACTCTCCGGCTAATGTCAAGCCAGTAAGAGAAGT
>Ga0164310_10000690_pt1 | contig 18412 bp, 14 predicted proteins | sample GuaBasSedimGuay1_FD_121795 | JGI IMG/M metagenome (GOLD analysis project Ga0164310, IMG submission 121795) | Subseafloor sediment microbial communities from Guaymas Basin, Gulf of California, Mexico - Guay1, Core 4569-9, 0-3 cm | ecosystem: Environmental > Aquatic > Marine > Hydrothermal vents... | reverse complement strand
TTTTTCTCACCGTATTTTCCAATCAATGTGATTACTAACATAATGTAAAACAAAGTTGTTGCAATGTCAAGCGAAAAGTGTAAAAACCACATCTAAAGGTCGAATGATTTTTACATGTAATAAACTCATAACAACAATTGTGTTGACTGGGATTATTGTACTTGAATTGGCGTGGACGGATTAAATAATACCATTGTAGGGGACACGACTTATATTGTTGCTGTAGGTATTGGGGTATTACTAACTAAGCGCCACAGGACCTTACCAAACATCTTTATCCTGTGGCGCTTAGAAGTCAGTTTGAGAATTTACTTTTAAAACTAATCTCTTGGGATTACCAGAATTTGGTACGGATAGATCAGGTTTTTATCGGTAATCACCTGCTTATTGGCCTCGTAGAGCTTTGTCCATTTAGTGGGATCACCGAACACTTCTGGATTCTCGGCGATTTTTCTTAGAAAATCTCCCTTTACCACCATATATTCGTTTGGTCCAAGCTTGCGTACAATCTTAAAAACTTGCTCTGGATAAATCAAATCCGGATTTTTTATCTGATCGCGGTTATAGGTGTAAATTTTCATCCACTGAAGTGGGTCATTGTAGATATCCGGCTTTTTGGAAATCTTCCAGAGGTAGTCACCTTTGACTACCGTATAGGTATCGTACACTGCTTCTGGCATACGTGCCTTTAGTGTAGTTAATTTGCCCTCAATAGTAGCAATTCGATCTTGCATCTCGGAAAGCAGAGCAATTTTAGTTGCCTTGACCTCATTAAGCTTTTGCTCAATAGAGTCAATTTCGGCACGTCGATCAAAAAGTTCTTCAGGGGAAAGAGCGTTTAATCCCTCAACTTGATTTTCTAAGTCTGTCAAACATCCAGCAAACTCATTTACTCCTGTTTCTTCAGTACCCAGCATAGCATAGGTTCCTGCCCACTGTTCCTGTATTTGCCCTTCGACTTTAGCAATCTCGGTTTTTAGCGAGTCAATGTCTTTTTGAAGTTGCGCAATTTGGGTTTTTGCTTCAGCCTCTCTTTGCTGCCACTCTGCTAATTGTATTCTGTAATCGCTCAATTTAATCTTTCGCTTCTCTTGAGCGAGCGACAGACTGGACAATACAATAACCGCTGCCAAAATCATTACGATAACAGCAAAACCTTTTGGCACTTTCATCAGCCTATCACCTCCTCATTATTTAGTGAAAAAACTTCTACTTCTGTTCTTCTAATTGTTCCAACCGTTGTTGCACCGTCTTTTTCTCTTGTTGAACTTTTTGTAACTCTGCTTTTTTGGCCTCTAACTCTTTCTCTAAATTTGCTTTTTCAGTCTTTAACTTTTCTACCTTTTGCTCTGCACTCAAGGCTGCAGCTTTGGTTTCATCCAGTGTCTTAAGTTGTTCCTCATTTGCATAGCGAGTGCATCCAGTAATTACTATCACTGAAAAAAGAAAACCCGCTATCATTAGTAGCGAAATAGCCTTTCTCAGCTTGAACATAAGAGTAACACCTCCTTTACTTTTTGGTTAATAGTATATTTTAAGAAATTAATGTCGCAGTTCAATAGTAAGAAAAAAAAAGATAATTGTCAAGAGAAAAATTACCTAACAGTAAAATTTTTAGTATATTTTTTACTCTATAGTTAATTATTCAAAGATATTGTACGGATGCCGAGTTCTTCCAGTTGTTTTCTGTCTACTTCGGTAGGAGCGCCATCCATTAAAGAGATAGCACTGGTAGTTTTAGGAAATGCAATAACCTCACGGATTGATTTTCCGCCTACTAAAAGCATAACCAACCGATCAAATCCAAAGGCGATGCCTCCATGAGGTGGTGCACCATAGTCCAGAGCATTTAGTAGAAATCCAAATTTTTTTTCAGCTTCTTTTTCGTCAATTCCCAAAAGTTGGAACATCTTTTTTTGTACTTCTCGATGATGGATTCTGATACTGCCACCGGCGATTTCATTGCCGTTCATTACCAGATCATAAGCCCGAGCGTGTACTTTCTCGGGGGTAACATCCAAAAACTCCAAATCTTCTTCTTTAGGTGAGGTGAAGGGATGATGCATAGCTACAAATCGGCCTTGTTGGGGATCGAATTCCAGAAGGGGAAAATCCACTATCCACGCCAGACGATATTGCGAACTGTCGATGAGCTGGAAATCTTCCCCTAACTTCAGTCGTAAAGCTCCCAATGTTTCATAAACAATCTCTGGTTTATCCGCAATAAGGAGCAACAGATCACCGGGATGTGCGTTGCTAATCTCAATTAGTCGTTTTTGTATTTCATCCGAAAGATACTTTGCGATAGATCCCTCCAACTTCTGATCGGCAACTTGAAGTGCAAAAATTCCGGCAGCGCCAAAATTTTTGGCAAACTCTCCGTAGCTATCTATTTGGGAGCGGGAAAGTTGTCGGCCTTGAGGCAAAACTATGCCAGCTACTTCTCCGCCCTTTTGCACGGTGTCTTTAAAAATACGGAAATCTGTTCGATGCAGATGCTTTGTGAAAGTGTAAATTTCCATGCCAAAGCGGAGGTCTGGTTTGTCGGTACCATAGCGACTGATGGCTTGTTCGTATGTGAATTTTGGGAATGGGAGGGAAAGTTCAGTTTCCAATATCTCTCGAAAAATATCGGCCATAAGCTCTTCTACGATAGCAAAGATGTCTTCTTCGGAGACGAAGGACATCTCCACATCGATTTGGGTGAATTCTGGCTGTCGGTCGGCGCGTAAATCTTCGTCGCGAAAACAGCGTACAATTTGAAAATAGCGATCAAACCCCGCCACCATTAAGATCTGTTTGTAGGTTTGCGGCGATTGTGGCAGGGCATAGAATTTTCCATGATGTAAACGACTAGGCACTAAAAAATCGCGTGCTCCCTCCGGAGTGCTTTTCATAAGAAATGGTGTTTCGATCTCGACAAAGTTGTGTCGGTCAAAAAAACGACGTACCACTTGATAAACTTTGTGTCGTACTAACAGATTTTGCTGCATCGATGGTCGTCGTAAATCGAGGAAGCGGTATTTTAATCGCAACTCTTCAGCAGCATCTACCTCGTCTGTAATTTGAAACGGAGGTGTTTTTGCCGCATTAAGGATACGAAGTTCTGCAACTGCAACCTCAATTTCTCCCGTGGATAATTTGGGATTTTGGCTGTCCGGTGGGCGTTTTTCCACAGTGCCTCTTGCGGCGAGCACGTACTCTGGTTTCAAATTTCGGGCTTTATGATGGGCTGTGGCGTTTACTTCGGGATTAAAAACCAATTGCGTTTTCCCGTATCGATCGCGCAAATCGATGAAAATTAGCCCGCCATGATCGCGTCGTCGATCTACCCATCCCATTAAAATAACATCTTTACCAATGTCGGAAATGCGCAGTTCTCCACAGGTATGACTTCTTTTCCAATTTCCCAATTTTTCAATCATGCATTTTCCCTCTTTTTGTTACAAAATTTTCATAAATTGTTAAAATAGAAAAAAACCCCCACTTGCCAAAGGGGGCTTGAACTGATCTTCTAATGTATTCTATTCGTTAATAGCCAAAGACATAATCTTGCCGGAAAACCGCATCGCCCTTACTGGGATCAATAGCTCCAAAATCGCGCCATCGTCTGATTTTATTAATAATACATCGCTCGACGCTGGGGTTATTAAGGGTCGAGGCGATAATTTTTACATCCTTGATGCTACCGTCTGGACGGATGACGAAACGAATAGACACCTTCCCCCGCAGATTTGGGGTCGAACGTAATTGACGTTGGTAGCAATATTCAATTGCAGCCCGATGCGAATTAACTACCTGAAGCACATCCTCGGCATTCCTCCCCGCCGATTTTCCAGCTTCTGCTTTTACCTTGGATTGTGAGACAACCATTTTTTCAGTTTTAGTTCCAATACGCTTGGTTTCGGCACGGCTAAGGTCTGTAATTATGTCTGCAATGCTGCTACTTCCGCCTTTAGCACGACCGCCACGGATGCCTCCACCACCAGCCGATTTTCCACTTTTTGCAGGAGTACCCGAACTTTTAATTCCATCTAAACTGGTTAAAACTTGCTCCAGGTTTTCGCTGCCTGTGCTAGTACTCCCATCACCCAAAATGTCTACAACCCCGTCACCCTGAGCAGCCTCGCCAGTCCCAGTAAGTAATGCCAAAATTCCTTTATTGCTTACCGTACTGGCAATTTCTGCAGTGGTACGGGAATGGGTAGCCACGCGTTCACCAGGAGTGGTAGCACGAGCTTTGCTTCCACCTGTGCGAGATTTGCCCTCACTTTTTCCACTTTCCCCAGAGCCTTTATTCTGCTGACTAGTGATTTTTTTGGCTTTTGTTTCTTTCGCTGCCATACCCTCGCCAGTTTCTTCCAACTTGGACATAGATTGCTCAATCTTATCATAAAGAAAATTGGCGTAGTGCTCCTGAACCTTTCTTACATATTCTGAGGTAATCTCAAAGTGTTTATGAGCAAGAATAGTAACTATGATTACGTTAAACGCTAAAGTAATTGCCCAAATAGTTAGAAAGCGACGGTTAAGGTTAGCGAAAGGTTTCTTCTGGTAAATTTTGGGAAGGTCAACATACTCTACACTCTTCTCTTGCTGTGAAGATTTTGTTTTCTGGGTAATGTTTTCCATTTTTGTCCCGAATTTTAACTTTCTTGTTGATAAACCAGCAATCGCATGTTAGGGTACTGCGATTTTCCACAAGTGGCCATAATTCGTACTAACACTTTGTAGGGAAGATGCTTATCCCCTTGGATAGTTACCATTCCAGAAAAAGGATGGCCATAGAGTTCTTTCATCCGTTGAGCCTCAGTAGCGTAATTTAATAATTCTTTTCGTAGAGGCGCAATAATTAAACCATTCATTTTCATAATGTCTTTGACCTTAACAATCGGCTTATTATTCACCGCTATCCAATCTTTGGAAGCAGTAATGTCCAAAGCTACTTTCGGGGTTTTTTCGACGGTTGAGTTTGGTAACGTCAACGATTTTGACGGTTGAATCAATTGTCCCTCTGTAGAATAAACCTTTAGAAGAAACAACAGGATAACGGTGAACATATCCATCATGGAAGTAAGATTCAATTTAGCCTCGCCAGTATCCGTAACATGTCGTTTTATTCGTGAAGGGATGAAAGCCATATTTTTACACTCCAGTATTATTTATTTGCTATTTTAAATTACTGTTGCGCCTAAAGAGACTACAGGAAACAAAGAGTAAATTTTCCCATTGATTTTGATGGATCTGGTAGCATCCATGGTACTGACCACGGTTTGATAGTCAATATCAGGGGCGGCGAGTATGACAATTTTATTTGTATCGGTGAAAATACCGAGGGCTTTTTGCTTGATTTCATACAATTGGCGACTCAATTCCGCATAATTGTATTTGCCGTCGGGAGTTTTGGGAATCGTTGGTCCTTCTCCCTTTTCACCCAAGGCTACCGCTAAACTACTAGCCAGATAAAATCCCGTATCAGTAATGGTAACAGACAGATCCAGTTTTTTTTCAACTTCTTTCGGTACACCTATTGATGTCCCACCTGCACCAACAGCAGGGGGTAGATTTATTTCAATCATCCCCAGACGAATGAATTGGGCAGAGGTCAATAGTAACGGGATCAATACCACCATTAAATTCATAACAGGTGTAAGTTTAAGTTCGGTACTCTCGGGTGGACGTCTACTTCGTTTTGACGGTCTAAATGCCATTACTGGTTCCCCGTAATTAGATTAACCAACTTCACTGTGTGTTCATCAATTTCGTCAATAATTCGCAGTGTTTTGTTGTGGATGAAGGTGTAACTTATGAGAGTTGGGACCGCAATTGCCAGTCCTACTAAGGTAGTGTTCATGGCAGTAGAGATTCCCGCCGATAAAAGTCGGGATTTTTCAGCAGCGTCGATACCGGGTGCCGAAACCGAACTGAAAGCCAAAATTAAGCCATAGATAGTTCCCATTAGTCCCAGGAGAGTAGCCACATTTGCAAGTGTGGCTAAATAGCTGGTACGCTCCTGCAATTTAGGTATTACCTCCAGAGTTCCTTCATCAACAGCATTTTGAACTGTGCGGAAATCTACCGTATTTGTAGTAGCAACTTTGTTTAGACCCGCAAGCACTACATAAGGTAACGCTTTGTTCTTGGCAGCCCGACATAAGCTGATAGCTTCTTTGTACTTGCCCTTTGATACCAGTTCTCGAATCTTTTTCATAAATAAGGGGGCGTTAATGCTGGAACGTACAGTTACGTAGTAGCCACGCTCGATAGTTAGCGCTATTGCAAACACTGCTACTATCAATAGTAGCCACATGAACGCCCAACCAGGGGCGCCGATCTTAAAGCTTTGTACAATTTGCAGGATCGTTTCCATTCTACCTCCTACTAAATTTTGGTGATTCTTTCATGACCCTTGAAGAAATATAGAGTAATTTGCGATCTTTAGCAAGGATTTTTTTAACTTCGTAAATCTCTCTAACCTTACTCCGTCCCAAAGCAAAATTGATCATCTGTTGTGGTAAAGACTTCAATTCCCGATCAAATGAGCGTCTAACAAATTCCACCTCTTCTAATGGAGGCTCAATACGTTTAGGTATGATGGAAACACTGGGTTTTTCAATTTTCGCTTCCACATGAATTGCCTCCAGCACTTGCTCTTTTTGAACAGAAGAGGAGTTATTAATATCTTTCTGCTGAGCTAAACTGATACTCCCAAACCAACATATTAGTAATACAATCCCTCCCAAGGCCGTGTTTGCCTTGGTGATGCTCATCTAGTAAAACCTCCATCTAACTTGCAGGTATGCGATGGCGATTGAAAATCATATCTACTATCTTCCTATAGCTCAAAGTTTCTTGTTGCGCGATTTGTGCTTCTTTTTTACCCAAAGTTTCCTTCTCGATACCTTTAGTTCGTAATAACCACCGAGCACCTTTGCCACTTAAATCTTGATCCCACAAATGTAATGCAACAACATTTCTACCCTCGGTCAGGAACTCCAGGACGTCTGTCTCAAAAACCTGTCCCCATCCTAAAGTATCGGAATCTTCAGAGAAAACCTTAATACCATTAATGAAAACTTCGCTATTGTCATCACATTCAAGATAAAGTGTAGCCGTTACGGGTAACATCTCGAGAGCGAGATTTTTTAGGAAATACAATTCTGAATAGCGTTTGGGTCCTTTTGCCACTTGTGGTATTGTTACCTTAGTTGTGTCTGTGGTCGTATCTGGAGAAACATCGGCATACGTGGTTGAATCCTCAACGCTAATCTTCTGGGTATCTATTGAAACTGGATAGTAGAGAGAAGGTATTGCCAATTTACTAAAAACTGTTCCATCATCATTTGTATCAACGATCGCTATTGCGAATTTCCAGTTTTCATCATCAATTTGTCCCAAAGTCCATTCTTCCTCAGGTTTCAGGGTAACTTTCCAGGTAGTATCGGAAGCAATTTCGTATTCTTTTAGTGGCAATTGGAATTCCTGAGCATAATTATTTGGATCTAATTCTATCATCAAAGTTGCTACTTTAGCAAACAGGACATCACTCAGATTATTTTGTTTCTTGAATTGATACACATTCTTACACAATTCCAGAGCGGTTTCCTTCAAAGAGATGTAGTTGTCTGAATAGGTAAACATTGCATCTTCATAAGTGGTTCTTTCATCTTCTTGAAACTTAACTGAAAAATAATCTTTCATAATGCGGCATGAATCGGCTGCTGTTTTGAGACGAGTTGCCAATTCATGGGTAGTATTTACATATTCAGCAAATGAACGCTGTTTAGCTTCGGGAGCGAAAAATGTTCCGGACATCTTAGCCACTGCATCTTGATAACAGGTGTCCATTTCAGTTGCATACCCTTTAAATAATTCAATCAAATTAAGTAGTTCCCCAGCAAGGGTTAAAGCAGATTCCTGTTCTTCTTCGGTTCCGGTTAGCATAATTCTTTTGTATGTTTGGTATTTCTTTTTATAGGTTTCGAAAGTGTCAAAACAAAGTTGACGGTATTGTTTTGGTTGAATATTTAGAATTAGGGTTATTTTTTTCTTGGAACGGTCTACCCAGATATTGTGAAGTTGTAAAGAATCAGCCTCACTGAGATTACGAAAGTGTGCTGTCAGAATTTGTTGGACAACAGGTTTTACGGCTCGTTGAAGCACCTGATGTCGATATTCCAATACCGCCACTTCATCCAATTCCGAGGGGATTGGGGCGTTCAATAGACGTTCGATAGATTCGTAATTCAGTTCGGCGATACGATAGAGCATTTCAGAAACTTTTTCTCCGGTTAGATTTATCCAACGGTTTGCTACCCGTACGGTACTATCTTCAGGAGCGACACGTCCGCTTTCCTTTATCGAATCTGGAGGTGTTTGTTGATAATTATCGACTAATTTGCGCAGAACCTTTAGGGTATTTTTGTAGGAAGCGAAAGCCTTTTCATACAGTTTGCCCGATGTTTGATTTAACTTACTGAGGAACACCACCTTTTGTGTCTCATCCATTGGGGGGATCTGTTGATTTGCCCAGGTTCGGGCGAATTCTTCATAGGTCTTACCGATATTGTAAGAAGCCTGGTACAAACGAATAGTACCATAGGCAGCCACCCGGGTGTATTGATTAATTAACTTCTGTAATAATTCCTTTTTGCGCTGCTGGGCAGATTTCATTTCCTTTAGGGTAAAGCGAATGGCAGCATAGTCTCGATATTCGATTTCTGATTGCTGAAATAATGCCTCAGCAGCATAAAAATCGTTAGTAGGTAATCCTTTGCGTTTCAGATCTTCGTTTTTCGCTGTAGCTTGTTCAAATTCGTGGAGCGCGTTCTTAAACATGCCTTTATTGAGATAGTATTCACCGCGGCGGTAGAAAGTTTCCACAGAGCGGGGGGAATTTGGATAGCGACTTGTGAATTCACCATAGATCTTGTTAGCATTGTCCAAATCATCCAACTTCAGATAAAATCCAGCGATATCATAGAACATATTTTCAGCATCGGGGGCATGGGGGTAGCGATTGACGTATTTTCGATTCACCCGGATGGCATTTTTCCAATCTTGAGCTTGAACGAAAAAATAGCTGGCATTGTAAAGAGCATCCTGGGCTTTTGCAGAGTCAGGATGTTCGTCTGCCAGCTTTTCATACATGTTAGCGGCTCGTTGATATTCTTTCAGTTCGCCGTAATCAATCGCAATGTTATTAATGGCATCCAAATAGTGTTTCGATTTCGGATACGAATTAATCAGGTATTGATACGCTTCAATTGCCCGGTTGTACTCTTTAGCCAGATCATACTGTATTGCAGCTTGGAAAAGGGCCAGATCAGCAAATCGAGCATCAGGTACTTCCTCAACTACCCGACGGAATTCTTGGGCAGCTTTCAGATGGTTATTTTGGCGGGCAATAGTCTCGGCATGCAAATAGATGGATTCTGCCAAACGTCTTCGTGCTTTTTCTTTCAGCTTTTTAGAAGCAGTTGGTGCCGCCAGGAGACGTTTTGCCGCGATTTCAGCGCTTACGAAGTCATGCCGTCCGAAATAACTTTCCATGACATTGAATTGAGCCGTACTAATCTCCGGGCTACCAGGAAAACGTCGAATAAGGGTGTTAAAGTATTTCAAAGCGTTAGTAAAATCGTGCTTGTTGTAATAAAGTGCTCCAGCGTTGGCTAATACGGCTGCTGTTTCTTTATCTTCTGGAAAATGCAAAATAAAATTGTCATAGGCCTCTACTAATTGATGCTCAGCAGGGGTCAAAGAGTCGGGTTGAACTTTTTGCTCCAAGAACTTTTTTTTCTCAATAGCACTTTGCATATCGCTAATAGTCTGCGTTGAATCTTTTGTTAGCAGTGTTCCAGCCGTTCCACCGGTTTCTCGTTCCCATTTTTCCCGCGCCAGGACAATAGCATTCTGAGCTGCGTACTTGCGAAAACGGTCTTGTTCATATTGATTGCAGATATCTAAATAGGCCAGATAAGCCTGATCATCTAAATTCAATTTAGAATCTAATATTACTGCCATATTCCAGTGTATTGCATAGGCATTGGTATCAGCAGGAAAATGTTCAAGATAGGTGCGGCTATCTTCAACTGCTTTTTTGAACAAATTGGTATCATTAAGGCGTTCAGCGTACTGGAGCAGTAAATTAATATTTTGGCGCAGTGCTGCTTCGGCTTTTTGTTCAGCATTCGCAATAATTTTTTTAGCCTTATGTTGATCTTCAATTTGTTGTTTGATGTGAGTTGCCCATTCACTTCCGGGTTGGTAAGTCTCGAAAAGTTGTTTTTGAGTTCGATAGATTTCTTGGAAATCTTCCAGTCGTTGTGCACAAGCTACAATCTTTTCCTGGATGTCCGGGGCGCTTGCATGCCAAGGATAACGTTGTAGTAATGCCCGATAAGTGCTCATGGCCAGAGGATAGTTTTCTTCGTTGTCTTTGTAGATATCGCCCAGCTTAAGCAAAATTTCGACTCCATAACTTGGGCTGCCAAGTGAATCCAAGTAAGAGAGAGCTTGCGGCAAGCCGCCATAATCGTGAAAACAAATACCAATGTATTCCAACGACTCCTCTTTGAGAGCGGGGTTTGTAAGTTCGCCGGTGGGGTCCAGAATTGACGCTTTCTCTATGTCTTGAACCAAAGTAGTAAACATACTGATTGCTTCGGGATACTTTTGTTGCAAGTAGTAGCCCCAACCTAATTTGTAAAGAGCTTCATCGTAACGAGCTGTGTTTTTATAGTTTAATATCTGACGATAGTACGAAATTGCGGTTGGGATGTCTCGTATTGGCGGATTGAAATAATACTCACCCAAGCGCATGAATGCCTCCGGGGCATAGGTGCTGGTGGTGTGGTTTTGTACCACCCGCAAATAGTAAGGAATTGCTTCTTCCTTACGATTGCTCTGTTCCAGGGTAAAGGCAAGATGATAAAGGGCATCGTCAACCAGTGGACTATTGGGGAATTTTTCCAATAACAATCGATATTTGGCTATCGCTTCGGAATAGTCCACTTTAGGTTCTTCTGGTGGCTCAGAGGTAAGACCTTGCTCGTAAGCAGCGTAGTTTTTTTCATATTCTTCCATATTTCGAAGATAATCCTCTTGAGCCTGCTGATAAGAGAATTCTGCTAGACGAATCAAAATCTTGTCCATGAAAGGACTATCAGGGGTATTTGCTAACAGTTTTTCGCCGTCACGAATACCCTTTCGCTGCAAGAGCCTTTTTTCTCTCTCCAAACGCTCAATCTCATTGAGGTAGAATTGTCGAAATTTAACCAGTTCCTCAATAGAGAAAGTTTGCAGTAGTGAATCCAGAAGATCCTTTTCGGACGATGGCACAGCAAATTGAAATCGTTCCTGGCCAGACGCAGCGGTTTGTAGTAGGAGCAGTAGTAATACTATTCCAGTACAAAGAACCTGCTTGAAATGTCTATCCATACCCTCCTTCCTTTGTCTATGTTGAGAAAATCGAAATGATCGTCATTTTGTATCAGAAGAATCTTTTTTTGAATGACGTTCGACCTCACTTGTTCTAGTATCAAAATATTCATTGAGGAAATATTCTTTTTGCTTTTGTCGTAACTGTTGGATTTTTTGCCGTCGCAATTGTTCTTGGAGTTGCTTCTCTTTCTCTGCCAGATCTTCCATTTGAATTAATACTTGCTTTTGACGATATTTTAAAACATTGTTGATTGTCTCTACATTTCGATTGTAAGCAATAATTTGATTTTCCACTGCCTTCATTCTCATAAAATCCAGATCACTCATACCAAACCCGGAAAAATCGGTCCATTTTTCAAAGTCGGTATCCAGGTCTGCATATTTACTCTCGGATACAAATACCATAAAGGCTTCCAATTTCTGGGTAAGGGTTTCCAATCCTTCCTGTTGAAATTCCAATTTACTTAAAACGTCCATATTTTTTTGCTCTTGTGCCAATTTAATTAACTGAGAGAGTTCTTTTCGATATTGTTGAATCTGCTGACGTTCTTTTTTAATGCTGGCAGCCATGTTTTTCAGAAGCTCTTGTTGATATTTCAGGTTGCTTTGTTTCTGAGCTAACGGATAGTCTGCAAGAATATCTACCTGTCTAATATCTTTAAATTTTTGTAAAATTTTCAGTGAATGTAATAGACGATTTCTGGTTTTGACAATATTTCTTCGTAATTCATTGTAGCCCAAGGTTTCGGTAATACGTTGGTAATCCTGTAGTTTTTGAATGAGCTCCAGAATATTGGTGTGTTCTGCGTTTACCTCCTCGACAAAATGTACCCCGGGAAGGTTATGAGAGTCGAGCGTTTGCATGAGCAAAAGCAATTTGTCCTGTAAAAGCCTGATTTCGTAGTAGGCATAAGGGTCGTTTTGGAGCAATACTTTCTCTTCTAATGTGCTCAATTGATGCAAGATATTAACTATTTGTTTCCTTTCATCATTGTAAGCATTGAGTAAGGTGAATGTCTTCTTGGCATTTTCGACATAGCGAAGTTCGCGCAACGATTCGGGTATATTCCCCAGGATCCTATTGCAGTGTGCAGATAGCATCATGGCTTCATAGAGGTAATTGGAATCGAGGTAGTTCCAAAACAGCATATCCAGATCGTTAACCGCAGATTTCAGGCGCCCCAGACGGAATTCAGTCCAAGCTTTGGCAATTAATGCCACATGGTAATTATCAAACTTGTCCGAAATACTTTCAAAAAGTCGTAATCCTTCTACTAAATCTCCTTTTTCGTAATAAAGTAGTCCTAATTTTAACAATGAGTTATTAATGATCATTTCAGCTAAGGCATCTTTATGAGGATAATTTTTTTCTTTAGAAAGATAGCGATAGATAGGAATTGCCTTATTCTTGTGGCCCAGAGCTATCTCGCTGGTGGCAATCAAAAATGCAGCTGGGAGAAAATACTTGGATTTTTTGGGTAGAGTTTGGAGGGTACTAATTGCCTGTTGGTAGTTTCCCTTGGAAAAATACACATAGCCTACCAAATAGGTGGCTTTCTCAAAAGTCTCGTCGTATGCACTTGCCACGTACATTTTAGAAAGAGATGTAAAGAATTCTATCACGTCGTCAAATCTATGGAAAGTCTGTGAGATTAACATTAGTCGTAAGAGAGCATATTTAGCGTATTCAGAACCTGGATAGTTTTCTGTGATATTAAGATAATAGTGTTGAGCTTTTTCATACTTATTTTGTGCCAGACAGGATTCTGCCAGATAAAACTTAACATCATCGAACTGACCAAAGGTCTTGTACTGTTTAAGAATATTTTCAAAAAGCAATTCAGCTACTGGAAAATCCTTTTCCGAATAAACCTGGATGGCCTGTTCTAAATCGGCTTTAAGCATCCGTTTTGTTTGTAGTTGACTCCCTCCAGCAATGAGATTGGCTCTCAATAGTTCTGCTTGTTTCAAGGTTGCTTTGTACCAAAGTAACTGAGAGGCTTTCCACTCCTCAATAGTTTCTACAAGTCGTGACGGACGGGGAAGTGTCTCAAAATTGGAATACCCTAAAGCACGAAGTAAATCCCAGTCCACACATTGCAGCACCTTTTTCTTAAGTTCCGTGATGTGGCGCAGCAATCCAACATTTTGAGGCGCAATCTTTTTTTTGAACTCATCTAATTCCTGCAGCATCAGTACTACTTTTATTACCTCCTGAAAGTACTCCTCCTCCACAGGGTCAATCTGCTCAGGTTCAACTGCCAATACTTCGGCTATTTGCTCCTTGACAGTCGCAATTTCTTGACCTACTGTTGACTCTCCAGTTGCCTGAGCTTGTTTTTTGAGCTGTTCCAGTTTTGTTAGAACCTTGACAATTTTTTTCAATTCCTCGCTGTACTCGTCTAATAATTGTTGAGCTAACTGCATAGAATAGTACTGTTGCTTAGCCTTGTTCCCGTCAACAATTTCCAACAAATGAGTTTTCAGACTTTCAACTTCAGCTACACCTTGTTGTACTTGGTACTGGGTAAAAAGTTGCTCAAGGGTTTCCAGTCTATCCCAAAGGCGAATGATTTTTTGCAACTCGCGTCGATAGCTTTTAATTAGCGTGTCTGGTTGGACAAAAATTAAATGGTATTGCGAGTAATCGATGCGAAAGCCTTCTTTCTCGCGTCGTTTTACTTCTTCAATAGCGTTTTCTATCAGCAGATTTAGAAACTTTTCTTTGTGGTTCAAGTCTGTAAAGAAATCTCTTGTTTTATCGTCTACCAATTGCTCAAGTCGCTTTCTGAATTCCAGATTTAACCTGTTTTCAAATTGGGTAGTGTTTTGAGCCCATAAAAATGATGAGAACAAAATTCCCCATAATAAAATCTCTGCTGAAAAAAGAACAATTTTACCAAGCCATCTTCTAACAGGGGGATTCTGATTTTTCATTTTCTCGTACACCTTTTCAGTATTTGAGTAGCCGATAGCTTTTAAACGATTTTGTTAGTATTAATTGGAAGTTAGCAAACATAATGCCACCTCTCATCCAATTGCAATTTGGATGTAATTAAATTGTAGTGCCGTAAGGTTTACTAACTTCTTTGGATAAAAAATAGCCGATAATATGCACTTACTATTATCGGCTATTTTTAAGGAAAACTTTTATTAAGTTTTGTAAATGTGAAAATAAAATATGCTCAGGCCGTCATTGTTTCAAACTGAAACAGCAAGGGCACAGTTTAGCAAAGGTTTTTACAACTTTGTTTCATCTTTGGACGTTGTCTGAGATGTTACCTCTTTCGTTTTCTCGGGTGCAGGTTTTACTGCTGTTTTTAGAGGGGCAGATTTATCTGATTTCATCACACAGGCGCCATCAAAAATCGCACCTTCATTAATTACCAACTTGCTTGTTTTCAAATCGCCATTAACCACAGCGGAAGCTTCCAGAACTACCTTGCCAGTGGCTTGAATTTTTCCGGTTATTTTACCACCAATGATGGCGCTTTTCACATAAATCTCTCCGTCTACAATTCCTTCTTTTCCCAGTACAATTGAGTCGGAAGATTTTACACTTCCCTTTAGCATTCCATCGATCCGAATACCGTGGTCAACCTCTATATTTCCCTCAAATTTAGCTCCTTTTCCGATTATAGTGTTCAGCTCACCTGTACGGTCATAAGTTTCGTCATTTTTTTCTTTGAACATTGCCTGTCTCCTCTTATTGTCAGATTTTGTCCTTTTTCTGTAAAGCAAAGATGTATTTAACAGGGTCTACTGGTATTCCGTTTTCCCAGATTTCGAAGTGTAGATGGGGTCCCGAGCTGGTTCGACCAGAGCTTCCTAATAATGCAATTGGTTCTCCTTTGTGTACCCACCCGTGGGTTTTCAATAAGCGTAGGTTGTGTCCATAGCGAGAAAAGATGTTTCCACCGTGATAAATAATGATCAAATTCCCCAATTCAGGGGTCCAATCTGCAAACACTATTAAGCCATCACCAGCTGCTTTTATCACCGAGCCTTTCTTTGCCGCAATATCGATGCCCAGATGTCGTTCCCGATGTAAGACCTCCATCTTGTTAAAGTCGTCAAAAGAACAGGTAATAAAGCCATCTACTGGTAACAACGTGGGCAGATGGGGTACTAAATCATGAAGGCTACTTTGACGCTGCATAATAAAGTTAAGCTTATTTTTCAAAGAGGAAGATGGAGATTGCTTGCTACTCTCCCAAAAGTCAGGGGGCTCCTGGAGTAATGGTGAAGATTCAGGTTCTAAAACCGATAGGTCTCCAGTTTGGTTGTTATTTATTGAGTTGACTCCCATAGAGGTTTTCAATTTATCTGCAAACCGCTGTAACCCTGCAAATTGCTCAACTATTTTATTAACCTTACTATTCTCTTTTTCCAAACGAGCTTTTTCCTTTGTTAGTTGATTATTTTCTCTCTGCAATAATGCGTAACGCCAATAGAAAACTGCACCTAAGATAGAATGAACGGTTAGAATTATTGCTACCACTATTAGCAGCTTCAACGTTGTAGTGCTCACACGGAGTGAGATTGGCTCGCTGTAGTCATCTGGTACTATGAGAATTGAAATATTTTTTTTCTTTTTTTTAAGCCACTTGAATTGCATAATCAGCACCCTTTAATATTGCTTAGAGAAGCTTTCCTCCAGCGAGTTTAGGATGTCGAAAATTCTGTCTAAATCATCATCAGAGTAGTATTCCAGCTCAATTTTACCGCCTTCTTTGCGAGGGTAAATGTGCACCTGGGTGCCGAATACTTCGCGAAATTTATCTTCAACAGCTACAATGTGTGGCGATTTTTTCGGTCTTGTTGTGGAGACGGTGGAGCTACCTCTTTTCTGAGATTGTTTGACCAGCTCCTCGACTTTACGTACAGAGAGGTTGTCCCGAATGATTTTTTTCCAGAGTTCAAGCTGTAAGGGTTCATCGGGCAGTGCCAGTAGCGCTCGAGCGTGTCCCATCGATAGCCCCCCTGCCCGTACACTGGCTTGAATCGGTTCCGGTAATCGCAAAAGTCGTAAAAAATTAGTTATTGTAGTACGATCTTTACCAACCTTTTGTGCTACTTGTTCCTGAGTTAGTTGACATTCTTCCATTAGTCGCTGGTAGGCTTTGGCTACATCAATAGGATTCAAATCCTCTCGTTGAAGATTTTCAATAAGTGCAAGTTCCAGCAGTTCTGCCTCGGAGGAGATCTCCATAATAAAGGCAGGGATTTTTTCATATCCCAATTCCTTAACTGCACGCCAACGACGTTCACCAGCAATCAGCTGGTAACTATCATTGGTTCTTCGTACCGTAATAGGTTGAATTACTCCTCTCTCGGCGATCGAATTTTTCAGCTCCTCTAAAGCTGTAGGATCAAAATCTTCTCTCGGTTGATAAGGGTTTGGTACTATCTTATCGACCTCAATATCGCCAAAGTTCTGTAAGATTTGTTCTTTTTCTTGGTAATCTGTAAGATCTGGGATCAAAGCTCCCAGTCCTTTACCTAATCTTTTAGTTTTAGCGCTCATTTTGTAATATTTCTTCGGCTAATCTAATGTAGTTTTCTGTACCCGTGGACACAGCATCATACAAAATAATTGGTTTTCCGTAGCTGGGTGCTTCACTCAACCGAACATTACGATTGATGACTGTCTTAAATACTTTGTCCTCAAAATATTTCTTTACTTCATCTGCAACCTGATGCGAGAGGTTCAACCGACTGTCGTACATGGTTAATAGAACCCCCTCAATTTCTAATTTTGGGTTGAGATGTTTTTGTACCAAACGAATAGTATTCAATAGTTGACTCAATCCTTCCAAAGCATAATATTCACACTGAATTGGGATCAGCACCGAATCGGCAGCAGCTAAGCTATTTATTGTCAATAACCCTAAGGATGGTGGACAATCGATGAACAAATAGCGATATTCGGTGTTCAGTTTTTTCAAAGCCTCACGTAAGATTTTTTCCCGTGCAATGGTACTAACCAATTCTACTTCCGCACCAACCAATTGCATATTGGAAGGTAAAATGTCCAACCATTTGATTTGAGTCTTCTGGATGACTTCGTTGATATCGACATGATTAATGATGACATCATAGATGCTGCGTTTGATTTTTTGCGGATCTATGCCAATACCACTGGTGGCGTTTGCCTGTGGGTCAATGTCCAACAACAGGGTAGGAATTTCTGCAACCGCAATGCAAGCGGAAAGATTTACGGCGGTGGTTGTCTTTCCAACTCCGCCTTTCTGGTTAGCAATAGCAATAATGTGTCCCATTACAACCTCAATGACTTACAATGTGTTAAAATATAAAACATTGGTAAAACAAAAGCAAGCTAAAATTTGAACTACCCTGAATAATCTATTATTGTCTGGTGGAAGTATTGGGTTGTTAGATTTTTAATTTATCTCTGTACAACATTGCGCTGAGCGAAAACCATCGTGCATTCTCCCAAACCTGGACTAGCAAGCTGTGTGTCAACAACTCCTTCAGCTCTCAGTGCGATGGCTACCATTCTGTCAATAGCTGATAGACTACAGAAGAGTATTTGCCTGGTTACCATTGTAGTTGAGTCCTAATCACTCGTTCTGGGTCTCTACTTTCCAGGTCTTCTCTGTAGTGCCCACTACTAAACTCGATGATAAATTTAACCTTGCGGGCCACATAATAAGGCGTCTTTTTCCCGTCAATATACGATCAATTTTGTCTTATTGCAATAAAAATCTGGTTCTCTCATACTGTTAATTTAAAGAAACTTCACCGCCTCAGAAATGTCCTGTGCCTCCCAGGAGAGGGGGAAACAGATCTTCTCTAACTTTAGTTTCTATTCTTAATGAGAGTCCTGGAGTAAGGTAAAAATGAGAGCGCCAAGCAAAGCTTGTAGTTTCTTATCGGTTAAAGTCCGATATGGGTAAAGCCTAACCAGCAGCCCATCACCGAACCTGCACTTGTGGAGGTAACGAAG
>Ga0164310_10000689_pt1 | contig 18412 bp, 12 predicted proteins | sample GuaBasSedimGuay1_FD_121795 | JGI IMG/M metagenome (GOLD analysis project Ga0164310, IMG submission 121795) | Subseafloor sediment microbial communities from Guaymas Basin, Gulf of California, Mexico - Guay1, Core 4569-9, 0-3 cm | ecosystem: Environmental > Aquatic > Marine > Hydrothermal vents... | reverse complement strand
GGTGGTGGAGGCAGTGAGAGAGGCGTATCGGGCCATCCCCGCCGCCGTCCGCTCCTCCGCCACCGCCGAGGATTTGCCCGAAGCCTCCTTCGCCGGTCAGTACGACACCTTCCTCAACGTCGTCGGGCTGGAGAATCTGCTGACGGCGATCCGCGCCTGCTGGGTCGGATTGTGGAACGAGCGCGCCCGGGCCTACGCCACCCGTCACGGCCTGAATCCCGACCGGGTGGAAATGGCCGTGATCGTCCAGCAGCAGGTACCGGCGGAGGCGGCCGGGGTCATCTTCACCCTCAACCCCCTCACCGGCAGAGAGGAGGAAATGATGGTCGAGGCCGTCTGGGGGCTGGGGGAGCCGCTGGTCGCCGGCCGGGCCGAGCCGGATCGCTACGTGGTAAACCCCTACGACCGCGCCGTCCTGCGGCGCGAGTTGGCCGATCCACCCATGATGCTGATCACCGCCGACGAAGGCGGTGTGCAGGAAGCCCCGGTGCCCGCCGACCGGCGGGGTCGCCCCGTCCTGGATGGAGCGCAACTCCTGGAACTGGCCGAACTGGGCTACCGGGTGCAGGCGTTTTACGGTTACCCTCAGGACGTCGAGTGGGCGCTGGCCGACGGTCGTTTCTTCGTACTCCAGGCCCGCCCACTGACCGCCTTCCAGTTCGATCCCGAGTTGGGTCAATGGACCTCCGCCAACTACCGGGAGGTCCTGCCGGGCTTTGCCTCCCCCCTCTCCCTCTCCATCAGCCTGGAGCGGGAGTACGGGCGGGCGCTGGCGACCCTTTTCCGCGACCTTAAGATGGGGGAGGCCCCACCTGGCACTATCTGGGGGCGGCCCTTCTTCGGGCGGGGGTACTGGAACGTGGGGCTGGTCAAACGATTCGCCGCCGTCATCCCTGGCTTCAAGGAGCGCACCTTCGACGCCACCGTGGGCATCGAGCCCACCTATGAGGGAGACGGCCTCACCACCCCCTGGACGCCCCGTACCATCCTGCGTGCCTTGCCCGTGCTCTTCGCCCTCAACAAGCGGTACACGACCTGCTGGCAGGAAGCAGCGGCCTTCGCCGAACACTTCCGCCACGAGGAGGAGCCGGCCATCGCTGCCGTGGACCCCGCCGCCCTCTCCGACGCCGAATTGACCGACTGGGTGCACCGCATGTTCGACCTGCACGGGCAGGCCAACCACGTCTCCATCACCGTCACCCTCCTCGCCACGCAGGCCCAGGACGACTTTGAACTGACCCTATCTCATCTAAACCGGCGCCTCCCGCCGGAGGAGGAGCCCATCGCCTATGGGGACCTCATCACCGGCCTGGGGGACGTGAGGACGGCGAAGCCCACACTGGAGTTGTGGGCCTTGGCCCGCCAGGCGTGTGAGGAGCCGGAGGTGGCGGCTGCCGTAGTCAAGGGGGAGCCAGAGGGGATCCCCCGGCGGCTCCAGGCCACCCCCGCCGGCCGTGCTTTCTGGGCAGAGGTGGAAGCCTTCATCCGGCGGTACCGCTACATGAGCACGGTGGACGAGGACCTGGCGGTGCCCCGGTGGGACGAGGATCCCTCCTTCGTGCTGGTGACACTCCAGGCCTACGCCCGCGCCATAGGGCGTGACGGTATCACACCACCGCAGAACCCGGCCCAGCAACTCTCGACACAGCGAGAGGCGGCACAGGCAGCGGAGACGCGGGCACTGGCGGCCCTCTCGCGGGGCTGGCGGCGGCTGTGGCCCTTCGCTCGCCGCTCCTTCCGCCAGCAGTTGGAACGGGTGCGCCGCTACGTCTGGTGGCGGGAGGAGATGCGCGTGGTGGCCTCGATGGCCTTCTACCACTGCCGCCGCTTCTTCCTGGAGTTGGGCCGCCGCTGGGCGACGGCGGGCCTCCTGCGGGAGCCGGATGAGATCTTCTTGCTGCGTTGGGAGCAGATCGAGGCGGCGCTGGAGGGACGATCGGGACCGGAGGAGATTCGGCAGGCGATTGAGCGCTATCTGCGGCTGCGTACCGCCTACCGCAACTTCGAGCCGCCCGGCGTCATCGGACGCGGGGCCCGCATCGCTACACCGGAGCCGACGGGAGGGAGACGCTTAGAGGGCATCCCCTGTTCCAGCGGTCGCGCCAGCGGTCCGGTGCGGGTAGTGCGCAGCCTGGAGGAGGCCCGGGCACTGCGGGAGGGAGAGATTCTGGTAGCCCCTTACACCAACCCCGGCTGGACGCCCCTCTTCAACCTGACCGCCGGGCTGGTCATCGAGGCGGGGGGGCTCCTGTCTCACGGTGCGGTGGTGGCGCGGGAGTACGGCATCCCCACCGTCGTCGGGGTCGAAGGGGCCACCCGCCTCCTGCGTACCGGTCAGGTGGTCACGGTGGACGGGACAGCAGGAGCGGTGAAGGTCATTGGGTGATCCAGTGGCAGTGAGGCTTGACCTTCTCACGCCTTCATCGTACAATCATTATGGTCAGATAAGCGGATGGATGTAGGACAAGATGACATCTTGCCCTACTCTGATCTACTGGATGGCACAGGGAGAGGATGAATACCACCACGGGCAGACTCACTCCTCACATACCCCACTGGCTGTTGCTGCGACTGGCTGACCCGTCAGCCACCGTTGCCCCCGGCCAGAGGTACACCTTTGGCGCCGCTGTTATTTTCGCGGACATGGTGAGTTCCACGCCGTTGGTGGAGAAACTGGAGACCTGGGGTCCTCAGGGCGTCGAGGCGTTAGAGCAAGCGTTCAACACCATCTTCGGCATGCTGGTGGGCGTCACGCGCTCCTTCGGTGGCGATGTGGTCTACTTCAGCGGCGATGCCATCACCAGCATGTGGCCGGTCGAGGGGCCGGAGGACGAGGAGGCGCGGCGGACTGCGGCGCTACGAGCCTGTGCTGCTGCGCTGAGTATGCAGGACTTCATGAACCGCCTCGGTGAGATGGACACACCCGCCGGGCCCATAAACCCGGCGGTGCGGTTGGGAGTGGGCTACGGCTCCGTTACGCTTATGATCGTCGGCAGCGCCGCTCACCAGCGATGGGTGCTCGCCGGCCCGGCCATACGTGCAGCAGTCCAGGCAGAATCTACCGCGCCGCCTAATCAGGTGCGATCTCACCCCTCGGTTCTGGAGATAGTGGGGGAGGCCATCACCGCCGATGAGACGGGGGTGCTCTCTCACCTCAACGTGGCAGTGCCCCCCTCGCCGGTGCAGTCGCCTGTCGTGGACGACGAACTCCTACGCCCCTTTATCCACCCCGTGCTGGCCAGTCGCGAACTGTCCGGCCCGGAGGAATTCGTGGCCGAGTTCCGCTCGGTCGTTCCGATGTTTGTAAGGTGCGAGAGGTCCGGGGGCAGAGATGACGTCAGCGCCTGGTTAAACGCCTGGTTCCAGGCGGCCCAGTCCTGTATCAGTAGTTTCGGAGGCTGGCTGAGCAACATCGAGGTAGGCGACAAGGGGAACGTGATGATCGCCCAGTTCGGCGCACCTGTGGCCCACGAGGACGATGAGCGGCGGGCAGTGGCCTGCGCACTGGCGCTACAGGAGACGGCCGCCTCCATCGCCCCCGACCTGCACCCGCGTATTGGCATCGCCCGTGGACGCCTGTTCGTTGGGACCGTGGGCACCCCCGACCGGCACGCCTACACGCTGATCGGCGACGGGATCAACTTGGCCTGCCGATTGATGGAGATGGCCCAACCAGGACAGATCATCGTCAGTGCGCGGGTGCGCAACGCCACCACCGACCACTTCACCTTCCGCGATCTGGGCTCCGTGCGGGTCCGAGGCAAGCGCGAGGCCGTGTCACTCTACACCGTACTGTCCGCCCGGCGCCGGCGGGAGAGATTCATCGGCCAGTACCTCGACCACCGGCAGAGGCTGGTAGGACGTGAACGGGAACTGAGGGTCGCCGAGGTGGTGATGGAGCAGGCATGGTCTGGGCGGGGACAGATACTGACGGTCAGCGGCGAGGCCGGCATCGGCAAATCCTGCCTGGTCTCCGAACTACTCCATCGCTGGACATCGCAGGGCGGGGTTGCCGTCGGCGGTGCCTGTCTTCCCTTCGCCCAGGAGACCCCCTACCTGCCGTGGCGCGAAATCGTCGCCGCTCTCTGCGGTTTGATGGGCGACGAGGATCGTGCTACGCAGATTGAGCAGATCGCCCATACGCTGGCCCGACTTCCCGCCCCCGAGGGACAGCCCGACTACTGGACTATCCGCTCGCCGCTCTTGGCCGAGGTGCTGGGGCTGGGGATGGAGGACAACGATCTGACGCGCGGACTGCAGGGACGGTCACGGCGGGACAACACCTTCGCCACCGTCCAGGCGCTGTTGCAAGCGGAGGCAGCCCGGTCTCCCACTCTGGTGCTGATCGAGGACGCGCACTGGGCCGATGACCTCTCGCTTCAACTGACCGCATTCCTTGCCAGTAGTATGCGCAAAGACCGGCTGCTCCTCGTCCTTGTCCATCGCCCACTGCCTCTCCCCACCCCTGTCCTCTGGCAGATGATCCAGCGCCTCCCGCATCACACCCCCGTCACTTTAAGCGAGTTGACGGCGGAGGACAGCCGCGCCCTGGTGGAGGACCGGCTGGGTGGCGTCCGCGTGCCAGACGAACTGGTCCTTCTGGTGTTCGAGCGCACCCAGGGTCACCCCTTCTTCACTGAAGAAATCATCAACATGTTTCAGGATATGGGATGCATCCGCTCCGAGGGGAACAGCGTCGTTTTCGACCGGCAACGGGCGGCCGGGACCAGTCTCCCGGACACAGTGCAGGGGGTGGTGCAGGCACGGGTGGACCAGTTGATGGAGAGGAACAGGCTTACCCTCAAGGTCGCCAGCGTCATCGGGCGACTTTTCCCCTACCAGGTACTGGCGGGTATCTACCCGGTGCCGATAGAGGACGTTGAACTGCAGACCCACCTGGACGTATCGGAGCGGCTGGGCCTGACGCTGCTGGAGCGACTGGTGCCGGAACCGGAGTATCTTTTCAAGCATACCATCACGCGCGAGGTCGTCTACGAGAGCCTGGCCTTCGCTCAGCGGCGGCTTCTGCACGCAGCGGTCGCTCGATGGTACGAGGAACAGTACGCGGACAACCTGGAGCCATATTATTCGCTCCTGGCCTATCACTACGGTCAGGCGAGGCGGCGGGAGCAGGAATTACACTACTTGCTGCTGGCCGCCGATCACGCAATGCGCATCCACGCCACCAGCGAGGCGGTCCGTTACTACGAGCGGGCCCTGGAGTTGCTGGATCGGGAGCGGGAACCGGCACGCACGGCTGACGTATTGATGCGCTTGGCGCGGGGCGTCCACTTCGTCACCGGCCGCTACGATCAGGCCCAGGAGTACTTCCGGCAGGCGCTCGCGCTGTACGAGCAGGTCGGCGACCCCGTTCAAGCCGCCGAAGCCTGCTTTGAGATCGCTGACCGTCTGGCCGTTCATAACCTGGATGCTTCCCTTGAGTACACCCTGCGGGGCCTCGAGTACATCCGCGATCAACCTGATGCCCAGTGTCAGATGATCATCGGCTACTCCAATGTGGCCGATCTCCAGCGCAGTCGAGGAAACTATGAGGAGGCCGAGAAAGCATTACAACACGCCCTGGCTCTGGCACAGGAGACAGGCAATCTCGATGGCCTCTGGAGATGTTACCGGGTGCTTTCCCTCTACCATTACAGCCGGGGGGAGAAGCGTGAGGCTTTTGAGGCTGGAGCACTGTCGGTCAGATACATAGAGCAAGCCGGTGCCCTGGTAGAGCATCAGATTATCGCTCTCAACAATCAGGCCTGCTTTGCCCAGGAACTGGGTGATGTGGAGGCAGCCATCGAGGCAGGGGAGGCCGGGCTGGCCCTGGCGCGGCGGGCGGGTATTGTCAGCGAGCAGGTGATCCTGGCCTCCACTTTGGCTGGCATTTACAACCACATCGGGGATTGGGACGCGGCCGAGCGGGTGTTGGATGAAGGGTTGCGGCTTCTGGCGCAGCATCCCCACCCCTATCACGAGGTGGCGCTTTACGTGGAAGCGGGGGATACAGCCTCCGGGCGCGGGGACTGGGAGATGGCCATTGAGCACTGGTCACGGGCAGAGGCGAAGTCGCGCACCGGGACACAGCAGATATTCACCGCCGGATTGCGCGCCTCCCTGGCGATGGCGTGGGTCCAGCGGGGCGATCTGGAACAGGCCGAACGGTGGGCCTCCCAGGCCCGTGCCCTGGCGAAGGAACGAGGACAGCAGGGCGCACTGGCGGCGGGCTGGCGTGCTCAGGGGATGATCGAGCAGGCACGGGGCAACTGGGAGGCCGGGGTGGCGGCCTTCAAGCGCGCATTGGCATTGGCCCGCGACCTGGACGACCCGGTGGAGGCCGCCCGCACGCTGCTGGAGTACGGCCGACTGCTTCTGGCCGCAGGTTGGGTCGAGGAGGGATGCGCCACGTTGCGCCAGGCCGAGGAGCAGGCGACTGCTGTAAGTCTATTCCCCGTCGCTCAGGCAGCGCGGGAAGCACGCGGATTACGCATTAACCCGGAGGTGAAGCATCGCCAAGCCAACTGAACCAACCGGTCCCCCACGGGAACGCGGGTTCCTGGTCGGGGTTGAACTGAAAGGCCCCCACGTCTCCTCGTCCGACGGCTACTGGCCGGTCGAGGAATCACTGGCCGAACTGGCGCAACTGGCCCACACGGCCGGCATTGTTGTGGTGGGCCAGACGGTGCAACGTCTGGAGCGTCCCCACCCGGCCACTTTCATCGGCCCGGGCAAAGCCAGGGAGGTGGCCGGGGAGGTGGCGCAGACCGCCGCCGATGTGGTTATTTTTGACGATGAACTCTCACCGCGCCACCAGCGGGAATTGGAGAAGACGTTGGGCGAGGGGATCAAACTGCTCGACCGCACCGCGCTCATCCTCGACATCTTCGCCCAGCACGCCCACACCCGCGAGGGGGCGTTGCAGGTGGAGTTGGCGCAGTACGAGTACCGCTTGCCGCGCCTTACGCGGGCCTGGACCCACCTGGCGCGGCAGGCTGGTGGGCGGGCCGGCGGAGCCACGGGGGGCGTCGGTGTGCGCGGGCCTGGCGAGACGCAGTTGGAGACCGACCGGCGGGTCATTGGGCGGCGCATCGCCCAACTCAAGCGCGAATTGGAGGAGGTACGTGCTCATCGGGGACGCCACCGCACGCAGCGGCGTAAGGTGGGCGTGCCCACCGTTGCCATCGTCGGCTACACCAACGCCGGCAAGTCCACGCTCCTCAATGCCCTCTCCGGCGCCGGTGTGCTTGTGGCGGATCAGTTGTTTGCCACGCTCGACCCGACCACGCGCCGCGTCCAGTTGCCCGGTGGAGGCGTGGCCCTCTTCACCGACACCGTCGGCTTCATCCAGAAACTCCCCACCCAGTTGGTGGCCGCTTTCCGCGCCACGCTGGAGGAGGTGACCGAGGCCGACCTGCTGCTGCACGTCCTTGACGTCACCCACCCCCAGGTGATGCGCCAGGCCGAGGCCGTGCGTAAGACACTGGCGGAAATCGGAGCCGCTGACAAGCCCATCGTCAGTGCGCTGAATAAGATTGACCGTCTACCTATTCCCGATGCTATTCTCTCCCTCCTGGCCGAGTTCCCCGATAGCGTCGCCATCTCGGCTCTCCACGGAGAAGGGTTGGAGGTGCTTCTGACCCACATCGAGAGGGCATTGGAGACGCAGATGACCTGGCTTGACGTGCTCATCCCCTACGAATTGGGGGAGTTGGTGGATTTATTCCATCGGCGGGGACTGATCAAGCGGGAGGAACACACGGAGGCAGGAACACGTATCGTGGGGCGCGTACCACGTGCGTTGGTGGGACGTTTTCACGTGTGCCGCTAATTGCTACTGGTAGCTACTCAGCCAATCTGCCAGATTCGAGATCGGACGCAGATTAACGCAGATTTCCGCAGATCAAATTCAAAAATCAGCGTTTGGCGGCGTGCGTCTGCGTCCCAAAAGATGTGCTCCAACGCCCTATCTGGGGTTGGCTGAGTAGTTACTGCTACTGGTTAATTCGGAGGTGCGATGGGCGGTGAATTATTGAAGCGTATCAGTGACTTTCTGGCCCGCCTGCCCGGGCTTCCTATCATCCTCGCCGTCGGCCTGATAGCGCTCAACTTTGTGCTCCAACTGCTGCCCGCCCAGCCCGTCGTCGGCTGGCTGGCCCGCACGCATCTTTTCCTACACCTTGGCCTGATTCTGGGATTCCTGGGTTTGCTGGTGGGAGAGGCGTTGTGAGGCGCAACCCCAGAAAATCCCTCAGCCCGGCGACTGAAGTCGCGGGCTACCTTTGCTAAGCCCACCCTCCGGCGGGCTGGAACGTCGCCGCAGGGCGACTTCGCAAGGGTAGCACGCGGTTTTAACCGCCGTGTCTGATGCTCTGATACGGGTGGGGATCATTCAAACACCACTGCGTGGGGGAAGACTAACTGCGCCGGATCGGTGATGCCCCGGGCGAACTGCTGCTGATTAGCACGCTCGAAGTGGGCCTGCAAGTCGCGCAACATGTCGAGTTGCGCGCGGGCCGGTTCAACGGAGAAGAGCACCACGAGCGTGGTATATTGCCCTGGGACGAAGCCCACCCAACGACCGTGTTCGATCTCGAGGCTGTGTATCTGGCGCTCGAGCGCTTCCTCAATGTTGGAGCGGAAACTGTCGAGCATCGAGGCCAGCAACCGGGCGTCCACGTGGTACTCGCCGACGGTGCGGATGGGAGCACCGCTGGCGTTGAGGTAGATCGCGTATCCCAGGATGCGGGCAGCGTGACGACGACGGATGATCACACTCTCCCCTGTGGCCGCTGCTGCCCGCCAGGCTGCGGCCTCTGGAGTCTCTTCCAGTGCCTCCATCACCACTTTGCGCTCCCGCTGATAATGGGCGTAGAGTTCCTGAAATTGAGTGGGGTTAACTCTGCCCGCAGCAAAATCCTCAGCCAGCCGTTCCATCTTCTGGCGGACTTGCTCAAGGTAAGCGCGGGCCTTGGCGATGGCCACCTCATCTGCTGAAGGTTCAGACCCAACGGCTGGCTCTTCGGGTGCCTCTGCTTTGCGCTTGAACAGGCGACGCAAAATACCGGGGGGTTTGGACATTGGTTTGCTCCTCACCAGGCTGACATGGAGATTTTAGCACGACCAGCCAGAGATGTCAATTCTGGATGCTCGATTACGCGCGATTCTTTCAGCCTCTTCGTGGCTGTACAGCGCAACCCGGCCGCCCAGACGGTGCTCGTCTACTCACCCATCGCCCGGCGTCTTCCCTTTGCCCTGCCGCGTGGTGCGGCGTCGGGACGGGCGCGCACCAGCCACCGCTCCTGGGAACCGACCGTCACTGTGGGCGGCGTGCGGGCTTACACCTCCGGCGACCCGCTGAAGGAACGCGCCGTGGCCGCCGAGAGACCAGGACCGTGGGTTCGGGACCTGACCGGTAAGGTTATCGCTTATCGGAGGCCCCGCTTCAGCGGGGATTTCCCGGCTGAAGCCGGACGTCCCACTGATTTCAGCCACACCCATTTCAGTAATAGGAGGCCCCGCTTCAGCGGGGATTTCCCGGCTGAAGCCGGACGTCCCACTGATTTCAGCCACACCCATTTCAGTAATAGATAGTGCGTGTGCGGTGATAGGGCCGGACGCCCGGTCCCTGGACCTGCCCCTCGCGCCACAGCCAGTAGTCAATGCGCAAGGCGGTGATCCCCGGGAGACGGGGGGTCAATGTCCGCCGCATCAACTCACCGGCCCAGACGGTGGCGGCACGGATCTCGACCTCCTCGCGGCTGCCGGCCTCCAGTGGCTCACGTCGGTCAACCCGGTCGGCCAGGTGAGGCGCGTAGCGCAGGACGCCCAAACGGCGCAACACCTGGGGGAGTTTGTAGTCGGCGAAGACGGTCAACCGCTCCACTCGGCGCAGGTCACCCGGCCCCTCCCCATCGAAAGCCTCGTACAGCATTGCCGCTGCCAGTTGCGCCCGCTTGTAAAAGGCCACCGTGTGACCGTCCAGCGTGGCGACGTCGTTGAACGAAGGGAAAACTGTCACCAGCAGCCGCACCAGGTTGACGGCGTCGTTTTTGGCGGCGCGGAGCAGGTCGCCGAAGTTCCCGCCGAACTGCGCCACGAGCACGCGCCCCACCTCGTGCAGGATGACCAGCCGTTCCCGGAACATCGGAATCTCGACGTTGCCGCGCAGGATGTGGCGGAGGTCTGCTTCGGGGATGCTCGCCAGGTAAGCGCCGTCGAGGATCGGGAAGCCCTCGTCCACGGCGCGGGCCAGCGCACCCAGCATCCCCCACGCGCCGTCGAGGGGCCGTCCGTGGAAGTCAACCGTCCACTTCGGGTCGCCCCAGTAGGAGAAGTTGATGGTGTTGAAAAGCAGGAGTTGGGCGGCGCGGGCCTCCGGCGGGTGGGAAATGAAGACGTCGTCGTCCCAGGTGGGCAGGTGTAGAGCGTCAGAGGGGATGTGTGCGCAAACCTCGCGGAGTCGCACTTCGTCAATGGCGACGTAGCGCAGGTGCGAGATGACGGGGGCGATGGTATCCAGAATCATTCCTCTTCCGCCAGCACCCGCAGGGCGTAGGTCACGCGGCGGGGCCGTTGGGTCAGCAACTCGCTGGCCTCCCACGTCTGGGCCAGTGCGCTCAGGCGGGAGCGGGAGATCTCGTCGCGGAAGGCCCGATGCAGGGCTTTGATGTTGAAATATCCCTCCAATTCGTCCAGCGCGTAGCGCACCAGCCGGCGCTCCAACCGGCTGAGGGCAGGGAAGGAAGCGGGGGGACTCACCTGGGGGGAGATGGCGACGGCGTGCAGCAACCCCAGCCAGTGCACCGCGTCCTCAATCAAGCGTCCCATCTGGAAGTAGAGCCGGTTCGACCACTCCGCCACCCCCTGCAGATCGTGGATGAAGGGGGGCGAGGTGGCGGAGGTGGCATAGGCGGCGAAGGGGAAATCGGCTCTGCTGAAGACGCCCGCGCGGGGGGTGCTCGCCTGGGCGCGGAGCACGTCCCAGCGCTCCTCGGTCACGGTGTTGTCCAGGCGGGCGGTGACGAGGATGCCGGCGGGCAGCCGCCAGTACCAGGCCGCGCCCACCCGCCCCTCGTAGCCGGGCGTCCGCTTCCCGATCTCGTCCAGGAGCCTGTCAGCCAGGCGCAGCGCGTCGAATGAGGGGTAAAAAAGGGGCATGGGCGCTTCTCCCCGCACCTAGTCGCTGGCCGGTAAAATGTCTTCCTCGCCCCGCACCGCGTAGGCTGCTCGTTCTCGAATTGGCGGGCAAACTACCCACAGGTTGGGCATTGGGAAGTGGCGGTGGTTGTAGGTCACCAGAACCAGGTCTCCAAGCACGGCAGTAGCGGCAATAAGCGCATCAATCAAGCCAACACCTTCGTGCCGGTACCGCTGCCGGTAACCGCCCCCTAGTTGGGCCACTTCGCGGGTGACCGGCAGGCCGAACAGTGCGTCGAACAGTGCCTCTGTCTGCTCTCGCTCATCCTCCTGCATACCAACGTACACTTCGGCCTCGGAAAGCACCGAGAAGTACAGGCTCCCACGTTCTTCGAGAGCGATCAGAAAGTCCACGACCTCGGGTTTCCCCCGCAGATGCTCGATGAGCACGTTGGTATCAATCAGATAGTCGGGCACTGCCGATCTCCCGTTGCAGCCGCTCTTCGGCCTCGCGTCGTATGGTATCTTCATACTCGATGCCGGTGAAGTCCCGATCCTTCCACGCACCTGCTGAGGCGCGAAGTGCTTCTTGTATCTGGCGTCGCTGTCGCTCACGCACTTGCAGGTAATACTCCACCGAGTGGCGCACGAATTCCGACATCGAGATGTTTTCCCGGCGACAGATGCGCTCGATCTTCTCTCGTTGCTGGGGGGTAAACGAAACCTGGGTGCGCCATGTGTAAATCCCAACCTTTGCCATCACAGGCCTCCGTAGTGTATAGTTTACATCAAGAGTGATGTAATTATATCGCCGGGGGGTGATTTGTCAACCGGAGAGCCACTCCGCCGCGGCCTTGGGGAGCAGCGCCACCGAGCCCCGACGCACGGTCGGCTCGGGCAGCGATTCGAGGAACAACTGGCCGTAACTCTTGGTGAGGAGCCGCTTGTCGAAGACGGCCACGACGCCCCGGTCGGTGCGGGTGCGGATCAGCCGCCCGAAGCCCTGCAGGAAACGCAGGATCGTCTCCGGCACGGCGTAATCGAAGAAGGGCTGATCGAAGGTCTCGGCCCGGGCGGCGAAGATGGGGTCACTGGGGACGCTGAAGGGCAGTTTGGCGATGGCCAGGCAACTGAGCGCCTCACCTGGCACGTCCACCCCCTCCCAGAAACTGCGCGTGCCCAGCAGCACCCTCCGCTCGCCCAGGCGGAAGTTCTCCAAGAGTTGCGCCCGCGAGATGCCCTCCCCCTGGGCCTGGACGGTGATGCCGGCCTGGGCCAGCGGTGCCCGGATGGCCCGCAACGTGGCCCGCAGTTGGCTGTAGGAGGTGAAGAGCGCCAGCGCCCGCCCTTTGGTCGCCTTGAACAGCGCCGCCATTCCCTGCTCCACCGCCCGCTGGTAGCCAGGCTGTCCGGGCTCGGGGATGTCGTCCACCAGGTAGACCAGCGTCGAACTCTTGTAGTCGAAGGGGGAGCCGACCGCAAGTTCGTTGGCTTCCCAGGCGTGCAACCGCTCGCGCAGGAAGTCGAAGGTGCCAGCGGTGCGCAGCGTGGCCGAGGTCAGCACGACCGACTCTTTCTTGTGGAAGAGATGCTCCTCCACCAGCGGCCCGACGTGCAGGGGCGCGGCGTGCAGGCTCAGATGGTCGCCGTTGGGGCTCGATTCCAGCCAGTAGATGAGAGATGACGAAGGTTGAGTGATCATCTGGCTTATCTGACCCCCGGCCTCCGCCAGGCGGCGCGCCACCCCCAGGATCTGCGCCTGCAACTCGTCGGCGTCGGGGACGTCGAAGGCGACCAGGTCGTCCAGACCTCCCGCCAGCCGCTCCAGCCCGTCCACGACGGCTGCCAGCGGTGCGTGAGCGTCGTCCCACGCGATCTCGACCCCCTCCCAGGCCGGCTGCACGCGCAGCCCCGAGGTGACGCGCAGGCGGAAGGAGTACTGGCTACGCCGACCGCCCTTTTGCTCCTCCACGAACTGCTCCAGGCGGTCGAAGAAGATGTCCAACTGGCGCACGGCCCGGTCGGCGGCCATCCCGATCTTGCCGACGAAGAGTTCCACCTGCCCCATAATGTCGCGAGGCAGGCGGGCCTTCTGGCAGCGCCCGATCACCTCGGCCAACAGTCCCGTCACCCGGCCGGACTGGCCCACCTGCCCGACCTCGCTCAGCATGCGGTGCAGAGTGGCACGGTCGGCCTCGAAACTGAGCCCGTTGGTGGTGGCCGCCTCCAGGTGGTGGGCCTCGTCCACGATGAGGTACTTGTACTCGGGCAGGGCGCGGTTCTGCACCGCGACGTCGGCCAGGAGCAGCGCGTGGTTGACGATGACGAGGTGGGCGGATTCTGCGGCACGCCGGGCGCGGTAGAAGTAGCAGGTACCCTCGTGGAAACGGCGGCAACGCTCTGGGTCGCAGCCTTCGTGCTCGGCCGAAAGTTGCCCCCAGATGGCCCGCTCGACCGCACTTGGCAGGAAGAGTTCGTCGCCATCGCCGTCCGTCGTCTCAAGCAGCCAGATGAGGACTTTCGCCAGCACGCGAGCCTCATCGGGTGAGTGCGCCCCCCGGCGGCGCAAGGCCTGCAGGCGGGCCGGGCAGAGGTAGTGGGAGCGACCCTTGAGCACGGCGGCGCGGAACTCGAACGGCAGGACGCGGGCCAGGTCGGGCAGGTCTTTGCGATACAGTTGCTCCTGCAGGTTGATGGTGTTGGTGGAGACGACCACTCGTTCGCCGTTCTGCACCGCCCAGTGGACGGCGGGGATGAGGTAGGCTAGCGATTTTCCGACGCCGGTGGGGGCCTCGACCAGCAGGTGCTCGCCCCGGTTGAGCGCCTGGGCCACGCCGCGCAGCATCGCCACCTGTTGCGGACGATACTCGTAGCCGGGGAAGTGCGCCTCGAAGGCCCCACCCTCCTCCAAGAGAGCCGCCAGCCCGTCCACGTCCAGCAGTGTCCGCTCGGCGGCCGGCTGCAGGGGGCGGGCCCGCTCCGCCGTGGTGAACAGTGGCCCTGCCGGTTCGGCGTCCGGCCTGGGCCTGGCGCGTCGCGCGGGAGGGTGCCGGGCCGCCTCCTCCAGCGCATCGCGGAAGAAGCCGACGGCGGCCCACCCGGCCCGTTCGCCGTGGCCGATGATCTCCTTCAGCACCCGGGGCGGCAGGCTAGCGGCCCGTCGGAGAAGAGCGCGGAAGAGGCGATGAGTGGCCCGGGCATCGTCCAGCGCCCGATGCGCCTGTCCCATTTCGATCCCCAGTGTCCTCGCCAACGCGCTCAGGCTATAGCGCTCGGCGTGCGGCATGAGCACACTGGCCAATTCGAAGGTGTCGAGGAGTTCGTTCTCGAACAGCCGGGAGTGGCGGCGCAGGAAGCCCAGGTCGAACTCGACGCTGTGGCCCACAATAGGCCACTGGCCGACGAAGCGAGCCAACCGCGATAGCACCTCGTGCAGGCCAGGTGCACCGGCTACGTCTTTGTCACAGATGCCGGTCAGTTCGGTGATTTGGAGGGGGATGGGGCGGCCGGGGTTGACGAAAGAAGAGAAAGTACCGAGCACTTCGTCGTCGCGAAACTTGACCGCGCCGACCTCGATGATGGCGTCACGTTCGGCGTCGAGGCCGGTGGTCTCCAGGTCGAGGGCCACGTAGGTTCGGGGCATATGTCCTCATTTCTAGGCCGCGGTGGGCGGCAGGAAAGGTGATACCGCTATTGTCGGCTCCTAAACCCTTCCAACGCAGTATTCTCAACCAGATGCTCCAGCGTTTTCAGGGTAAACACTTTGCCCTGGGTTGCCTCAAGCAACTTGCGCATGTCCTCACGGCGCACACCAAAACCACGCCCATCTATGCAGGCAACGACTTGAAACCCGGGCTGGCCCTGCGAGCGCCGCCGACGGCTGATTTCCGCCAGATGCTGGATACGGGTCACCTTATCTCTGGCCGTACCGTCGTCTTCTGTGATTTTGGCCTCGATGACAACGCGGGGATTCCACTCATCTGGGATGATAAAGTCGGGGGCTTGGTCGAACCCCTCTACCCGCTCCGCCCGCTTCGTCTTGCGGAAACTGATGCCGGCCTCACGAAGTCGCTCCTCCACAGCGTTTTCCATCACCTCACCTATCAGTCCCGAGACGGAATCGCGGTGTCCGGCGAACGGACGCCCCAAAAAACGCTCGTATAGAAGCATCGCGTAAGGAGTTCCTTCGGTAGCCAAGTGTCTGAGGCTGGCAAGGCCGGAGCGAGTATCGGCCTTGTCCAACCGGTGGATCATATCTGGTGGCGTTTCCTCTACCCCTTCATTAAGCAACTGGCAGGCAGTGGAGACCATCGCGGCCACTCGCTTCTGGCCTTGGGGCGAGAGGGTCTGAAGCGCCTGCTGCTTCATACGAACCCGGCGGTCGAAATTGCGGGCGAATCCTTGAGAAATGATGATCCCCGACCGCTGGCTGGCAACGTAGGCAAGTTCCGGCCGCGTGAAGCCCAACACCGCTCGCAGGACAATGAAGGCCAACCCGTCCTCCCTGAGAGCCTTCATCACATTATCCGGCTCCACCACTGTGAATCCAGCGGTATACCGCTTGAGCACTTCGTAGGCTTGCTGAAACTCTGGGTAGGTGACAAAACCTGGCCCTTTCGGCAGGAGCAGGAAGGACGATTGCAGCGTGCTAAAGATGGTGCTGATGAAGGTATCTACATCCGCCTCAATATCCGCGTAGGGGACTTCAAAAGGATATTTCGTCGTCGGTGTCATAAGTGGTCTGTGCCTCCTTCACACGCATAGAAGCCAGCGGGTCTATATCTGATAGCGAGGATAACGTCTGCGTCGCCAACCGGTGGAGCAGATCCAGAGGATAGATCTGCTGCAATGCCTTTCGGACTCGCTCCAGTTTATCTGCGACAGGTGCATCGTTGCGCCAGGTAGAACGCAATGACCACACCGTCAGGCGGACGAGATGCCCGAACAACAAGCAGCGGGCATCGCCCACCGTCGGCGTCAGTCCGGCCATCTGCAGTTTATTCAGGTCGGCTCGTAGCATCCGGTCCAGGGCCTCCCGGGTCGTGTCGAACTGACTGGCTCGAACAGTACCGGTCGTCCGGCAGACGAAGATGGTGTCCATCACCGAGGACTTGGTGCCGTTGATATGGATAGAAGCGCCCATTTCGGCTGGGCAGGGCAATGTAGACGTGCAAACCAACGCGGCGTCGAGCAGAGCGACAGCGATGGGAAGGTAAGCCTCAATGTCATTGTGATGATAGGTGAAAGCGAACGGTCCTCCCGGCTTGAGGGCATGTGTAAAGGTCACAAACACCCGGCTCAATCCTTCGGTGAAGTGAGTGATGTCTCGCCCTTCGGTCAGGTTGACGGTCAATTCATCTTCAGTTCGCGTGGAGGCAAGCCGAAAAGCCGGGACATCGTCGGTAAGATGGTTCCTGAGCCAAACGTAGCAGAAATCCATCAATTCAGCGTACTGAACATTGGCGAAGTAAGGGGGATCGGTCAAGACAGCATCCAGGGAAGCCGGAGGCAGTACCAACGTATCTGCCGAAGCCGCCTGGAGATAGGCAGACTTGGGGTCTTGGGGCCGGGGAAAGTCGGATACCAAGTGGGCACCAATGCGTTCTTCTGGGATGAAAACTGTCTGCTTAGGCTTTCCAGGATAGATCTCAAAGGGTTTCTCACAGTAGGCCTTAGCCTTATCATACTTTTCCACAAAATGACGGAAACCCCCGCTGCCTATCTTGGGGATGCCCAGCAACGAGTTTTCGCATTGGATAAGGCTGACGGGAAAGCCATGAACAGAGAAGATGTCAACGATCTTGAGGGCATACGAATCGTAACGGCACAGCATATTCTGATACCGCAGTGTGTCGGAAAAGACAGTTAGTAGGGCGTGACGAATAGTTTCATCCTGGATCGCAGCGATGGCCGTTGCCAGGGTATTGAGGCCCAGCAGTTGCCGGGGGTTAAAAAGTTGTCTATAAGTACGATAGCCCCAACGATGCAGGCGCGTCGTCTCGTCGCCTGGCGGGATAGCGTCGTCAGGGATGAACTTCTGGGATGATGCTTGCAGACGGCTTGCTGCCTCGACCACGCGGGCGAGATCCACCTCGTCGGGGGTTTTGAAGAAGCGTCCCTGGTGAGTCGGCTTGCAGGTCGGGCAATAGTACTCCAAAGCGAAGAGACGATGGACCGGTGGTCCTTGTTGCCCTTGAGGATATCGATTCAAGTGACCACAGTGCGGGCAGACACAACGGTTGCGGCGGGCTGGTCCTTTAACGATCAGGTGGCCCTGGCAGGCAGTACAGCGCATAGATCCAGGCGACTTATCCAGCCTTTCCACCTCGTTGAGAGTACCGCAAAGCGGGCACAATAGCACGTAATTGGGGTGGCGTTGGTTCTTGGCCACCACGTAACTGGGGAAGAGATCCACTGGCTTGCCGCAGTTGGCACACGATTGTTGCTTGACCCACAGGAAGTACTTGACCGAGGCATGGGGATTGCCGCAGTATACGCAGGTGGTCTGATAGAGCGTTCCAACCTCCGCCTCGACGGTATTTATCACTTGCTGAGCAGCGGCTCGAAACGCCTGACGATCCAGGTCCGCGATCTCCTGACGCACAATCCAATACGCCATTGGGTTGACATCAACGCCGACGACGTGACAGCCCAGCCGATTGGCTTCCAGCAGAGGCGTACCACCGCCCATAAAGGGATCGCCGACGATGAGAGGGCCCAGATCGTGGCCGCTGAAAAAGCGATCTGCCAGCGGCTGCTCATTGGCGAACTCGGCCAGCAGCAAGGCACGAAAAAGCGTGCCTGGCCGGCGCGCGAACCACTTGTGTACACCGATAACAGGGCGATAATGTTGCTGAATCTGTTTCTCTCGTTGAGCCAATCGGGCCACGAAAGGTATGTCGAAATCTTTCTCAATCATCTGTCCCAGCCGATAAAAGTGATGGCCCGATTTTATGCGCTGCTGACCATAACCTCTCAATCGGTAATTGGCGTTGCGATGAACGGTCACCTGTCCTGATTATAACCCAACGGCAGCCCTTGCACAACTGGCGATGCCTGCTGCCTTATTTTCCTTTTGTGCTATACTGAACCTATCCCCCCACTGGAGAGTATTCAATTTGCAACAACGACGTGCAGCCAAATCCATTGTAGGAGGCCCAAATGATCGCCGAAGTCGCCGCCCGTGTGCGTGAGAACGTCCAGCAGGTCATCGTCGGCAAGGACGAGGTGATTGACCTGGCGCTGGTCGCCATCCTCTGCGAGGGGCACATCC
>Ga0164310_10000688_pt1 | contig 18430 bp, 14 predicted proteins | sample GuaBasSedimGuay1_FD_121795 | JGI IMG/M metagenome (GOLD analysis project Ga0164310, IMG submission 121795) | Subseafloor sediment microbial communities from Guaymas Basin, Gulf of California, Mexico - Guay1, Core 4569-9, 0-3 cm | ecosystem: Environmental > Aquatic > Marine > Hydrothermal vents... | reverse complement strand
GTATTACACAGAACGGCAGTGTGCCACCCTCAGCGCAGCACTTTGCATTCGCTGGGTCCGAGCTCTCCGGAACCAGGAATCTATTTCCCGCAAAATAGCTACGTAGGATTCGGCAGTAGGGGCTCCGTAGGGTTTGGCAGGGGCTAGGATCGCTGCACAGCCAACAACCGGGCATCCTAAGTACTATCCGACAGGCGAGCAGTGGGATAGCCAAGCCGATTTCTCTTGACAAAATAAAGCCTGCCTTGTAAATTGTCAAGTGGAAACTGCAGCTTTGAGCCTCTTCAGCCAACCACGTGAATCCGGTTCGGGAATGACTAACATCCGAAAAGGTGTAAAACTGAAAGGGGATAGATGCTTCATCAATATAGATTTAGGAAACTCAGAGCATTACTGGTTCTTGTCCTGCTGCTTTCCTCTAACATTGCTTCTTCAGAGGCCGTTAGGGGTGGAGAGGTTTTGAGGAAGGTGGTAAATAAGCTCCTAAAAACAAGGGACTTGTCTCTCAGTTTTGAGAAGAGCTTCTACTGGGAATTGGCCGGAGAAACGCAGCGACTCAAGGGTCAATTTTACCTGAAGAAACCTCGCAGGTTGCGACTGGAGACTGAGGAGCAAACAGTAGTCAGCGATGGAGATACCTTGTGGACATATGTCCCTGAGAATAAGCAGGTTATCATCTCCTCCTATGAACAGTGGCAAGATCCCCTGGACCAGATCCTTCGTTATAGCGAAAGCTATCGGCCGACCTATCTGGGAATGAAAAAGGTGCAGAAGAGCTGGTGCTATCTGCTTCAGCTTCTCCCCAACAAGGAAGGTGAGGAGATAGTGCAGATAAAAGTCTGGGTGGATAAGAAAAAATGGCTGCCCCTGAAGCTGCAGTATCTTGATCTCAACGGGAATACGACCTGTTATCTTCTTTCCGATGTAAAAGTGAACTCGAATTTGAAGGATTCACTTTTTAAATTTAGGCCGCCGAAAGGGGTAGAGATAGTGGATATGTTCCAACTCCGCCCTGACATCCCTGAGAAGAGATGACACTTAGAGCGCAGCGAAAAAGTCTTTCTCTTCATCAATCCTGGATCCTTCTGCTGATAGCTATTTTCTTAGCTGTTTTTCTGTCCTGGAATGAAGTCTATGGACAGAAGCTTTTCTGTGGTCCCAAAAGTCCAAAGATTGAACCTGAAGTAGCCAGGTGGGTAGCAGAAAGTCGGGCACAACCACACTTGGTCTGGGTTTTCTTCACGGATAAGGGGTTCACCCGGCCAGAGCAGTATAGCAGAATGAGAGAGCGATGGGAGACACGCCTCTCTCCGCGTGTGCTAAGTCGAAGGCTTAAGTGTTTGCCGCCTGGCGGGATTGTAGACTTTCACGACTTGCCTCTGTGCCAGCAATACGTCAATAAAGTGCGGGATTTGAAAGTGGAGATAAGACACTGTTCTCGCTGGCTTAACGGGGTAAGCCTCTGGTCTACAAGTGTTCAAGTGGAAAAGTTAGCGAAACTGCGTTTTGTCCGCTGTATACAGAAGGTGAAGAGGAGCAGTGGAATTCAGCCTCTACCGTCCAGCCCGCAGTTGCCTCCGTCTCGGAAGTCTTGCTCCGTTTGCTTCATCGACTACGGTCCCTCTTTTTGGCAGTTGGACCAGATCTATGTGCCTCAGCTTCACCAGCAGGGCTACGATGGCCAGGGAGTCAGGATATGTCTGCTCGACTCTGGATTTGACAATCTTGGGCACAGAGTTTTTTCCAGAATGAGGATTGTTGGCACCTGGGATTTCTTAGATGCGGATGAAGATGTTTCAGGCGATGATCACGGCACCCGTACCCTTTCGGTAGTTGGAGGTTTCAGCCCCGGCAATCTGGTGGGACCGGCCTTTGGAGCCGAGTTCCTTCTGGCCAGAACAGAAGATATAGGCAGCGAGACCCCAGTGGAAGAAGATAACTGGATTGCCGGACTGGAATGGGCCGAAGGTCAGGGAGCAGATGTAGTGAGCAGCTCCTTAGGCTATCTAGATTGGGACCCTGGCACAGGAGAAAACTACACCTGGGAAGACCTGGATGGAGATCATGCCAAGACCACTATAGCTGCCGATATAGCTGTACAGAAAGGGGTAGTGGTTGTAAACTCCGCCGGAAACAACGGGCCTGATGGGTTATTGAACACCCCCGCTGATGGCAAGGGGGTGATTTCAGTGGGGGCGGTGGACCCTTCGGGATTACTGGCATATTTCAGCTCTCGAGGCCCCACTTACGACGGCCGCATTAAACCAGATGTGGTAGCCGGGGGCGTTGGTGTTATCTCGGCCAGTGCCAGCGATTCTGACGGCTATGAACCAGTACAGGGTACGTCCTTTTCTGCTCCGCTGGTTGCTGGAGTGTGTGCCCTGCTTCTACAAATTCACCCTGACTGGACCCCAAGAAAGATAGCAGAGGCGCTTCGCCAGACAGCTACTGACCTCGGCCCTCCTGGTCCGGACAATCTCTATGGTTGGGGCTTAGTGAACGCCGCTGCCGCAGCACGGTTCGATCCGAGTCCGGTTGCGCCCCCAAAGCTGACCAGCACAGTTTACAGTTGTCCCAATCCCTGCCGAGGCACGGGTACCAGGATCTATACGCCGTTGGCACCTGAACGAGAGGTTACACTGCACATATACAGCGCCACCGGCCTCCTAGTCCGCTCGCTCACCGGTTTCATGCTCGAGGGCGATAAAGAGTTTGTCTTCTGGGATGGCAAGAATCAGGAAGGCAGGCCTGTAGCCAGCGGAATCTATTTCTGTCAAGTCCAATCTGCTCACCTTAAGGCTGCAGGGAAGATAACTGTAATCAAATGAACCAGGCTGAGCCTGATGACAAATTGGGTCTCCGAGTCCGACCTCATCATTTCTTAGCCACAATGTTTCCAATGGATGTGAGACCAGCTTGGCTAATAACCGAATGACCAATGACCTTTAAAGGGGGGACAGATGAAGCGACTTTGGGCGCCATGGAGAATGGAATATATTGCTGGGCTGGGGCCAGATGACAGAGAATGCATCTTCTGCGAAAAACCCCGCAAGAACCAGGATGAGAAGAATCTGATCCTGTGGCGAGGGAAGAGTTGCTTTGCGATGCTCAACCTCTTTCCTTACAACACGGGGCATCTGCTGATCGCTCCCTACCGGCACATTGCTCAACTGGGTGAGTTCTCCCAGGAGGAGAGACTTCAATTTTGGGAATTGGTCGAAGAAGCACTCAGAGCGCTTCGGGTTGTTATGGAGCCTGACGGTTTCAATCTGGGTATGAATCTGGGGCGCGCCGCTGGAGCTGGGATCGACAGCCACCTTCATCTCCACATCGTCCCCCGCTGGAACGGCGACACCAATTTTATGCCGGTTCTCGATGACACCAAAGTCATCTCCGAGAGCCTGAAGCAGACCTATAGGAAGCTGAAGCCAGAGTTTTTCAAGAGATCTGAACCGAGGGGATAAGCCCGATTTGCTGGACCGGAAATTCATAAGAGAAAATCCTGAACTGGTTGAAAGAGCAGCACGCCAGAGGGGGCAACCGTCGGAAATAGAACGGTTCTTGTGGTTAGATAGGCGTGAGCGAGAGCTTTCCTCGAGCCTGGGCCAGCTAAGACATCAACAGAGGCTGCTTTCTCAGCAGATATCCATTTCGGGTGGTGAAAGAGGGTCTTCTCCCTCACTGAAACAGATAGCCCGACAGATAAAAGATAGAAACAGAGAGCTCAAAGAACTCCAGACCCAATTGAAGAGGCTTTTACTTCGCTTTCCCAATATCCCTGATCCCTCTGTGCCCCAGGGAATGGATAAGGAGGACAACGTTCAGGTAAGAGAGTGGGGCAGGATACCCCGGTTCGATTTCACCCCCTTGCCCCACTGGGAGTTAGCAGAGCGGTTGGGTATCTGGGAGGTCAAAGGCGGCGTCAAGATTGCCGGCAGGGGGTTTGCTGTGTTTAAAGGGGTTGGAAGTCAACTGGAAAGGGCGCTTGCGGATTTTATGGTGGACCTTTACACGCGGCAGCACGACTATATGGAGCTTTCTCCCCCTCTGCTGGCCGACTATGATAGTCTGATCTGTACAGGGCATTTCCCTCGATGGGAACAGGGGGTATACTCCTGTAAAGACGATGGGCTGTTTCTGATCCCATCTGCCGAGGTGCCCCTGACTAATCTATATCGGGATCAGATACTCGACGCCCAATTGCTGCCTCTCTCTTATGTCGCTTGTACCCCGTGTTTTCGTCGTCCGGAAGCCTCCTGGGGCAGAGAGAACCGTCAGGCGGTGAGATTACATCAGTTCCGTAAAATCGAATTGGTCAAGTTCGTTTCTCCAGAGAGCTCTTCAGCCCAGTTAGACCAGATAGTGTCCGATGTGGAAGAGGCGCTTCAGCTCCTGGAGCTTCCCTACCGGGTAGTGCTGGACTGCGTGGGACAATTGAGTTTTGCTTCTGCCAAGAGCTACGGTGTTGAGGTGTGGATGGCGGCGTCGGGGAGCTACTTGCGAGTCTGTTCCTGCCGAAACTACGCCGACTTTCAGACACGCCGGGGCAATATCAGGTTTCGTTCTCAGCGAGAGGCCTGCCCCGGATTTATCCATACCGTTGGCGCCTCCGGTCCTGCTGTGCCTCGCCTTATGGCTGCCATAATAGAAAATTGTCAGTCTGCAAGTGGCAAAGTACTCGTTCCAAAAGTTCTCCAGCGATATATGGATGGAACAGTGAGGATGGGATAGATGCTGAGAGGCAGAAAATATTACGAAACTTTTCCTATTTTGAAAGGATTCCTGTTTGTCGCCGCAGTGGTGTTTGTATTCGCCTTTCTTATCTACACCCAGGGGGTAGTGCGCAGACTCCGGGAACAGGAGAAAAAGGCCACAGATATCTTCGCCAACCTCTATGCAGCCGCTGCTACCTCAGTGACTGCCACTGGCATTGAGCTGGATATAATTGTAGAGGACGTGATCAAGAAGACCAATTTCCCGGTTATCATCACCGATGCGAAGGGCAAACCGCGCGTATGGAAGGGAGTGGGCATCTCTTCGGCTGATAGTTCAGATGATAGCCTGGTGTTGCTGAAACAGATGGTAGCCGAAATGGACCGCCAGAACAGTCCCATCCCTTTGGTTTCCGAAAAACTGGGCGGGCTTTTCGGCTACCTTCATTACGGTCAATCCACCGCATTTCATCGTCTCACCTGGTTGCCTTTTGTCGAGATAGGTGTTATATTGGTCTTCGTTTTTATGGGATTCTTGGGATTCAGGCACATCAAGAACAGCGAACAGCGGTATATCTGGATAGGAATGGCAAAGGAGGCCGCCCACCAACTTGGTACTCCCATATCCTCCCTGTTCGGTTGGCTGGAACTGTTGAAAGCAAAGGCTGAGGATGGGATTTCTTCCATCGTCGAGGAAATGGAAAACGATGTTTCTCGCCTGAACAAGATTACCTCCAGGTTTAATCAGATCGGTTTGACTCCCAAATTGAGAAGGGAGAACGTAGTGCCCATAATCACGGAGACCGTCGCCTATTTCCAGAAGAGATTGCCTCAGCTTGGGACTGAGGTTAAAATAACAGGCACCTACGAGGAGGTTCCAGATATTCCCGTCAACAGGGAGCTTCTGAGCTGGGCGTTTGAGAATCTTCTCCGAAACTCTCTGGATGCGATTGATAAACAAGGGGGAAGGATAGATATAAATGTCAGGTCTGTTTCTAAAGGGAAGGCGGTAGCGATCGATTTCTCAGATAACGGACGAGGCTTGAACTCCAAGCAACAACGGAAGGTCTTTATGCCTGGCTACACTACCAAAAACACCGGCTGGGGATTGGGTTTGAGTTTCGTCAAACGAGTGATAAAGGAATACCATGGAGGAAGGGTGTTTGTGGCAAAAAGCGCACCTGGCAAGGGAACAACCATACGGGTTGTCTTGCCAAAATAGCTCTGAAACAGGAGAGGTACTCGATGACAGAACGAAAGGTTCTCTGGGTTGATGATGAAATAGAGCTTTTGCGCCCTCACATAATATTCCTCGAGGAGAGAGGATACTCAGTCACCCCGGTTACCAATGGCGAAGATGCCATCTGTCTAATTAAACAACGGCCTTTTGATGTAGTTCTGTTAGATGAGATGATGCCTGGCTCTAACGGCCTTACTGTGCTTTCCAAAATCAGAGAGGTGGATGCTACCCTGCCTGTGGTGATGGTTACCAAGAAAGAAGAAGAAGAGCTGATGGAAGAGGCTATTGTTAAGAAGGCCACCGATTTCTTGACCAAACCGGTCAATCCCAGTCAAGTCCTCTCAGTCTGCAAACGCATATTGGAGGCCAGGCAGATCAGGGAAAAGAGGGTAGCGCAAGAGTATGCCTCACGGGCGACAAGGGTTCGCTCTATCCTGTCCAGACAGATGGACTGGAGAAAATGGATAGATATCTATGTGGAAATTTGTCAATGGGATATCGAGATAGCAGCTCTGAGGGATTCCGGACTTGGACAGCTACATAATGATTTGAAAAGAGAGTGCAATGTCGAGTTTGCTAAATATATCGAACAAAACTACCCACTGTGGCTAAGTGGTGGGGATGTTCCGCCCCTGTCAGTCGATATTGTCCCCCGATTTCTGGCCCCGATCCTGAAAGATAATCGGAGGGTGTTTTTCATTGTGATTGACTGTATGAGGTTAGACCACTGGTTTTGCTTGGAACCTCTGCTGACCGAGTTTTTTACTATCAACTGCGACTACTACTATTCCATATTGCCTACTGCTACCCCTTACTCTCGTAATGCTATCTTCAGTGGCCTTTTTCCATCGGAGCTTGCCCGAAAGTATCCCGACGTCTGGGCTATGGACAAAGACGATGAGCAGAGTCTAAACCGCTATGAACACCGGTTCTTGGATGATCAACTGCAGAAGTTGGGATTTCATCTTCGAGCGACCAAATATGTGAAGGTATTTGACGCAATCGGGGCAGGAGACCTAACCAACAGGCTTCCTTCTTTTGGTTCAGTGCCTTTGGTTTCCATGGTCTTCAATTTCGTTGACCTGCTGGTTCACGGGAGATCCAAGTCAGAAATTCTTTACCAGATTGCCCCTGATGAGGCTGGCTTCCGTTCGCTCACTAAATCTTGGTTCACCCACTCTTCTCTGTTGGACATGTTGAGAAATCTGGCTCGAACCGATGCTGTGGTTGTCCTTACCTCAGACCACGGTAGTGTCCTCAGTCGAAGGGCGAATATAGTCTACGGCGATCGACATACATCTGCGAGCCTGAGATACAAATACGGGAATAGTCTGAATTGTGACTCCAGGGGAGCCGTTTTGATCAGAGATCCTGAGGAGTTCAACCTTCCCCGGTTTAGCCCTGCTACGAACTTCATTCTGGCGAAGGAAGATTATTTCCTTGTCTATCCTACTAGGTTTCATGAACATGAACGACGATATCGGGAAAGCTTTCAACACGGGGGCATCTCCTTAGAGGAAATGATCCTGCCAGTGGTGGTGATGGAGAGCAAACATGGGTAGCAATGGAAGGCAGATGGATAACAGAGGGGCCTGAACAGACTCAAAAGTTGGGACAGAAACTGGCGGACTGCCTCTACCCCGGTGCGGTGGTGGCCTTAACTGGCGACTTGGGCAGCGGCAAGACTTGCCTAATTCAAGGGATTTGTAGAGGACTAGGGGTCACGGATCCGGTTACCAGTCCCGCCTTTGTGATCATCAACGAATATCAAGGTCGTTTCCCAGTATTCCATTTTGATTTATACCGAATTAGAGATACTGAAGAACTGTACCAGTTGGGTTGTGAGGAGTATTTCTATGGGTGCGGGGTCTGTCTGATCGAGTGGGCCGAAAAGGCAGAGCTGCTTCTGCCTGACGACTGCATAAGGATTTCCCTCCGCTGGAAAGCAGAGAACAAAAGGGAAATCGTGGTGAAGGATAGGAGTAGTCCGGGACGGAGCCGATGGCGGAAAGATATATTGTGAGCGCATGTTTGGCAGGTGTGAAGTGTCGTTATGACGGAGGTAATTGTTGCTCAGAAGAGGTGATGAGATGGGTGCGCCAAGGGATTGCCATACCGATATGCCCTGAGCAGCTGGGAGGCCTACCTACGCCTCGACCCTGCTCTGAAATTGTAGATGGCGACGGCTACGACGTGCTCGAGGGACGCGCCAGGGTTTGTTACTGTGAAACAGGCAAAGATGTGACGGCCGAGTTCATAAAGGGGGCTCAGGAAACCCTCCGGCTTGCACAATTAGTCGGGGCTACCCAGGCGGTGTTGAAACAGAAGAGTCCCTCTTGCGGGTATGGTCAGATCTGGTGCCGGGGAAGACTGAAGGAAGGAAATGGCGTCACCGCTGCACTCTTGAGCAAAAACGGGATTCTGGTCCGAACAGCAGATGAAAGCTGACCAGGAAAACTGCGGGCAGACGCAAGCAACAGAAAATTCATGAAACAGTCTTACGGCAATAGACTCATCATCGAATCTATAGAAATCCACGGTAATGTTCCCGCTGCTCGGGTGTTGGCGTACCTAAATTCGCGGAGATGAACTCTTAAGCCGTGTTCTTTTCTCTCAGGCTCTTTGCAGCTAGACAGAGGAGCATAAACCCACCAAAGGTACGCAGGGAAAGGGCGGAAATGTCTGATCTTAGAAAGCTGGAAGAGTTGGTGAGCCGGTTACGGGGCAAAAACGGTTGCCCCTGGGACAGAGAACAGACCCATCAGTCGGTCAAGTGGTGTTTGATTGAGGAAGCCTACGAAGTGGCAGAAGCTATCGACCAAGGAGATGACCAGAAGCTGAAAGAAGAGTTGGGGGACCTTCTGTTTCAGGTGATGTTCCATGCCCAGATAGCCCAGGAGGAAGGGCGTTTCAATATTAGCGATGTGATCGCCACTAATGTAGAGAAGCTCAAGAGACGCCACCCTCATGTCTTTGGGGATGTGAAGGTTGAGAGCACAGAAGAGGTCCTGATGAATTGGGAGAAGATAAAAAATGCAGAGGGTAGGGGGTCAGTTCTTGATGGGGTACCCTCTCACCTACCGGCTTTGTTGCGTGCCAAAAGAGTGCAGGAGAAAGCAGCACGGGTGGGCTTCGACTGGAAAGATACTGCTGGCGTGCTGGAGAAAATTGAAGAGGAGCTGACCGAGCTTGTGGAAGTCTGGGGCCAGAATGAGCCCAAACGGGCAGAGGAAGAGATGGGAGATGTGCTCTTCTCTCTGGCTAACCTTGCCCGATTTCTCCATATCTGCCCTGAAGAAGCACTCCACGGAAGCACTGACCGATTTATCCGCCGATTCAAATTTATCGAATCTGAGCTTCAGCGGCAGGGCAAAACCCCTCAGACGGCCTGCATAGACGAAATGGACGCTTTATGGGAGAAGGCAAAGCAGAAGATTAAGTAGCCTTGCCCAGGCCATCTTTATGGGCGAAGTGCTTAGATTCGGCTCAAGTCCTCTACCAGTTGTTGGTCATTGAGCTCTCTTTCACGAAATGAGTTGCAGAAGGCGTCTGAGACGCTGATAGAATCTATGCGCGGGGAAATGCAGGTTGGGAACTGTCTGCACTGAACTTGCCATATAACTGAGTATTGTCCGATATACAGGTTTTGAGTAGATGTACCTGGACTTTGGCGTCTATTTGATCACGATTTAACCAAAGGGGTGACTATGAACCGGCTTATTCTTAGTCTATCTGTCTGTCTTATCGTTCTGTTGTTCGCTGGGGCAACAGCCTATGCTGAGGGCTATGCCATTGTCGTCAAAGAAGAAACACTGGCCGACCCAGAATGGGCGCAAGTGGTAGATGCACTAAAGACAAAGCATCAGGGCAGGGTTTTTGTGTATGAATCTGAGACACAGATGGATGTGATATTAGATGGCCTAAGGGAGATGTTTCCCAAGTATATCTGTTTCGTGCTCAAGCCGCTGGATGCGAAATCCTGGGTGGTTGAATCTATAAATCGGCTTACCAGAGAGCTTGACGATGATGCTTATGGGGATGCGATCTGGGGGATTGTGACGGGCTATACTCCCCAGGATGCCTTGAGGATTGTGAGTATCTCCGGATTTCGAGTGCGTAAGGTATTAGCTGGCACCAGCGCTGGATGGCTTCCTTATGTTCGAGAGGGCATAGCAACCTCTGAGGGTGAACACAACAAAATGTGGGTTAAATACCCGGATGGTAATATTGTAGACACCCTGAAATGTCCAACCGACCGCACTCTCTTCTTGGTGGAGAAGCTAAACAGCAACCAGTATGACATCTTCATCACCAGCGGCCACGGATTCGTGGACAGATGGCAGCTTCACTACCCTAAAGCGGACCGAGAGGGATTCTTTCGCTCAAGGGCAGGACAAGTATACGGTGACCCATACGAAGGTGACGACATAAACATAACCTCCACGAATCCAAAGATATATTTCGGGCTGGGCAACTGTTATATCGGAAAGATCCGTGATATGAATTCTATGGTTTTGGCCTGGATACACAGCGGGGGAGCGTGTATGTATACCGGATATGTAACACCTGAAGGACGCAATAGCTACCAGCTTGGGGGTACGGCGGCATACTTCTTCGTCCAGAACCAGTGTACCTGGCCAGAGGCCTTCTTTCTCAGCAACCAGGCCATACTCTTTGACCTGGAAAATCATACTCCAGGTTCAACCCCGGAGGACAAAGACTCTGGTGCCCTGTACGGTGACCCTGCTCTGGATGTAAGGATAGAACCAGTAAGAGACCCTCTTTACAAGAGCGAAATCACTGTGACCCCTGGAATACAGAGGGATACAGTTAAGGTGAAGATAACCATGAACGAGGAGGGTACCCCCGGATTCAGAGGAAAGTGGGGAAACCGGCACCCGATAGTGATATTGCCCTTCAGGGTGGAAGACCAACAGATTGAGTATACCGATGCATATCGGGCAGTCGTGACAGATAACTTCGTTCTGTTTTATGTATGGAAGCGGGGTGATCCCCCTTTAAAGAAAGGGGAGCAAAGAGAGGTAGTCTTCACCACTGTAGGGAAAAACTCACATTCCTCTGTACCTTGTCCTCTTAAGCCTATGCTTTTCCGGTGTTATCCCAATCCGGTCTCAAAATGGACAGCTATTGACTATCAGATCTTTTCCCCTGCTTCTATCTCTTTGAACATCTACGACGTCACTGGCCGGCTTGTCGACTCTCTTATTCGCGTTTCTCAACAGCCGGGGCGCTACAGCGTTCGCTGGGATGGCAAAGACAGCTTTGGCCGCGATGTGGCGTCTGGTGTCTACATCTACCGTTTGGTTACTGGAAATTTTGCCCGGGGCAGAAAACTGGTGGTTGTCAAGTAACCCGGTCTCTCACCGATTTCCGGGGAGAGCATTGTGAATAAGAAAGGAGAGCCAAATGAGGCCAACTACGGCCTTTCTGGGATGTATTGCCCTTGTAGTTAACTCCTTCGCTATCTCAACAGCAAAAGCTGAATCTGCAGCTGAATGGGCGTTGGTAGACTCGTTAAGTTTTCAGACCCTTATCCCTCCTGGTCAAAGAGTAGTTATCTCCTTGGATGCCAACGTTGATTCCCTGAGCGTCACTGCGCCTCTCGATAACCTCACTGATTTGGCCAAACAGGCTATAGAAAAGGCACCTGTATGGCTAAAATGGGATCTTCAGGATACCTTTGCCCGGATTAAGGAACTGTATCCAGCGTTGAAAAAATTTAAGCCGGAACGACACGCGGTGTTAACAGACAGCATAGTGAACACATTTGCCTCCTTGATTGTGGAAGCAGAGGACCCTATTGTAGACGAAGTGGCTTTTCAAGTGGCCCACATCGCCCCGGAACTTCTGAGCGAAATGGTTGACTATTCTGCTCTCTTAGTGGAGAACGCCCAGTATGTGTATCGAAACGACGAATATTTAGACTATGCGCAGGTGCTAGACTACGGTAGCTGTTCAGATGAAGACTACTACTCGACGGCCAAGTATCGGTTAAGGACAGCAGAAGGGGATACCATAGAGTACGAGCTGCCCAGAGAATATTACTACTGGTATGTGGTGCATCCAGTGCTTTCCAGAGAAACCCCTGTCTATTTTAGGCCTGCATCTTGTACGACGAGCGTGTTTTGGCGGCAGTATCTGTTCAACGAGGCCGAGCCGGGTTATCCGGTGCTAAAAGATCGCATTGCTGGCTGCCAAACTCTATGGAACTCACTGGTGAATGTTGACTCGACAGCGAATGGAGCTGTGGGTATTGTCTCGCAATGGGTGCAAGATAGCATAGAATGGGGGACACCAAACCCGCGATCTCGTCAACCGCTGGAGATATACAAGCTGCACCGCGGGCGTTGCGGGGAGTGGTCTTATATAACTGCCGCCGCTGCCAGGAGTGCTCTGATCCCTACCACAAGCTCCTTAGCATACGCCAACGACCACATCTGGAACGAGTTCTGGGCAGCAGGCAGATGGGTGCAATGGGAGCCGGTCAACACCTTTGTGGACAATCCCGGAAGCTATGAACGATGGGGCTGGAAGTTCCCCACCGTATTTAACTTCAGGGGAGACGGATATATCTGGCCGGTAACTGAGCGTTACACTGAGACCGGCAAACTTCAGATAGAGGTTAGAGACACAGATGGGAATCCGGTAGACGACGCGCGTGTCTCACTATATGCCCCACACAGATACGAGGGCTGGGGCATCTGGTTCTGCGGAGCGTTGTATACCGACAGGCACGGCCAATGCCAGTTTGCCATCGGAGATAGCCTCGACTACTATGTAAGAGTAGATTCCCCTGTCGGAGAGGTCTCACGGACCAAGGTTATCGCCAACAGCGCACCTGGCCAACAGTATGATTGGTCGTGCAATCTCCCAGGTCGGCTGAGCCGTCTTTCAGTAAATCCGGTCGCTGAGCCTTCAGCGGACGGCCAATATATGGCAGAGATCTCCTTCCAGGTCCCTTACGAAATCGTCTACGGTTACGGTTTTCCCAAGCAGACTGGAGAGTTTGCCAAAAAGGTTTATCCAGGGGCAGTGGAGTCCTTTGTTTGTGACGCAGAGAACTATAGAAAGTATCTGGCTGGTAGTAATTTCGATGCCTTTGAAGTTCAACATAACGTCTCCTCAGGCAGTTTCTCCGTCCCCATCTCCCGTTCTAATACCTATCATTTCGTTCTATCTAATGAGGGCTCATTTCTACCAAAGCAGTATGTGAGCGCTGTCGCTAAGCTATACAAGAAACAGCCCACGTGGGTGGCTTCGACGACAGTTCTTCCACCTCCACAAAGCTTCTTTCTGTCGCAAAACTATCCCAATCCATTCAATTGTTCAACATTGATAAGCTATCGTCTACCGACGGGAGCTTACACGAAACTGAACATCTACGATATTGGTGGCAGGCTTGTCCGGACTTTTGTGAGTGCTTACCAGCAACCGGGCTGTTACAGCGTTCGCTGGGATGGCAAAGACAGATTTGGCCGCGATGTGGCCTCTGGCGTCTACATCTACCGTTTGGTTGCGGGCAATCTTGCCAGCAGCAGGAAGCTTGTCGTGGTTAGATAATCTCTTTAAGAATGAAAGAAAAGATCAGAGGGGTCCTGGGCCTCTGGGGCTTTCTTTTGCTGGTCTTCTTCCTTGTCCAAACCTCTCAGGCCCTTCCCAGAAGGAAAGAGTCTGTTGCCGCTCTTATACAAAGGGTGAATTGCGACCGAATAGAAGAGGACCTGGCACATCTTGTGTATAAGGATCCGACCAAACCCTACAACAATTGCAAAGAGAACTTACGCACGCGATATGCTCGACATCCTGACTGCTGGGACTCAGCCGGAAGCTTCATCCGGCAGCAGTTGGTCCAGGCACTGGGGGACAGCAACCTGGTGAAGGTCTTGCCTTTCCGGCATACACTGGATGACAGCGTAATGTATGATATAGTGGGAACTCTAAAGGGAGGAGGCGATGGTTACTTTATCTGTTGCGCCCACTACGACGACACTGGACGCAACACCCCCGGCTGGAACTGGAGAACCGACCCCGCCCCCGGGGCAGACGACAACGGCAGCGGAGTGGTCTCAGTGCTGGAGACAGCAAGGGTGCTGGCCAGCTCAAAAAGGGAATTTCCTTTCTCTATTAAATTTATCTTCTTCTCCGGCGAGGAACTGAGACTGTTGGGAAGTAAATTCTACGTCCAGAGAGCGGCAGAAAGAGCAGAAAACATCCTGGGTGTTATCAACTATGATATGATCGGCCACAATAACGTGCCTGGACTGGTTCTTATAGCTAATGTGAAATCTCAGTGGCTGGCTGACCTTATGGAAGAGACGAACAATATTTACGACATTGGTTTGACCTTGGATAAAAGGGTTGACCCTGTTGCCGATAGAAGTGACCATGCCTCGTTCTGGGAGCGGGGATATGATGCCGTGTTCGGCATCGAGAGTTATCCACCAGAGCAGACAAATAAGGCGTACGACAGCATAGACGATGTCATATCGAGCGACAGCCTGGACTACCACATTAACTTCGACCTGATTGCGCGAGCCACTCGGCTACAGGTGGCTGCATTAGCCCAGTTTGCCGCCGGTGAAAATTCCCTGCCTGACCTCGCCATCTCTCCTGGCGACATTCGTTTTTCTCCAGAGAAGGACAGATTCTTGGTGACCATAAGAAACCTGGGCGACGCCCAAGTGGACTCGAATTTTTGGGTTACTGTCTATGACTGTGCCCAGGATTCCTCCATTGTAACCCAGATCTCACGGCAGAAGGTTTCAGCCCCAATCCCTGCTGGCGGATATGGTGCGATTTTAGAGGTACCTTGGCATCGGACAGTCCAAACCCTGTTCCGGGTAGATGTGGATTCTGATGATGTGATTGCTGAGTCGAACGAAGAAAACAACAGAGTTTATCAGACCGTTCGAAGAGTAGGGATTCCTATAGTGGAGGTCTCAGAAGATTATGTCTATCCCAATCCCTGCTCCGAGGGACAGCTTTACTTTCACTATCAACTCTCCCAGGCGGCCATTGTACGGATCGAGGTGTTCAACATCCTGGGAGAGAAGATATGGGTGAAGCAAATTCCAAGGGACCTCAGATTTCGTGATGATATCCACTATGGGGCAAATCAGGGGGTGAATGAAGTTCCTTGGGACTGTGAAGATATCTCCAGTGGCCTTTACATTTACAAGATTTCTGCGTTTGGAAAAGATGCAGAGGCCTCAGATTTCACCTTCGGCAAGTTCGCCATTATGAGATAGTGAGACCACTTTGCTTGGATAAAAGTTGCCCGAAATGGTCGGGATCAGAAGAAGCTAATGCTGAGTGAAGGTGGTCTGGAAACGACTGGTTATTTGTTGTTACAAGCGGTGAGAAAATATCTTGGCATAGTTCTCCTTCAATGAGAATGAAAGCGGAAGCGAAGGAACATGCGTGAGTTCGGTGCCTTGATTGGACGGTGAGGTTGAATGTGACCGAGACTTGGAATCTTTTGGAAGGCTATGTGAGTGCGTCCTCAGACTATTACTTTACTCGACGATATCCGGAACCGATAGAACCATGAGCAACTTGCGAGGATATAGAAGAGAATATTGAGGAAGTTGAGGAATTTGTGAATACTATGTTCGGCAAATAGAGGTGAGAATTGAAGTCTCTTCCACGGGTGCCGTGTCACCACGGTTGACAGGCAGGCTTTTCGACTAATCTTTCGGAGGCTGAACTTAGATGGCAGTGATCACCCTGACCACCGATTTTGGAACTAGGGACAGCTATGTAGCTGTAATGAAAGGCGTTATCTTAGGTATCAATCCCTCTGTGCGCTTAGTAGATATAACTCATGAAATTGCACCTCAGCAGGTCAGGGAAGCGGCCTTTGTTCTCTTGAGCGCCTACCGATGGTTTCCTTCCGGCACAGTCCACTTAGTGGTGGTCGATCCCGGGGTGGGCGGCAAGAGAAACCCGATAATAGTGGAGACAGATAAGTACCTGTTTGTCGGACCGGACAACGGCGTCTTCAGCTTCGTCTACGAAAAAGAAGAGGAGTTCCGAGTGTTCAAAATCTCCAATACCAGGTTCCTCTTGCCAGAAGTGAGTGACACCTTCCATGGGCGGGACATATTTGCTCCCGCTGCAGCCCACCTCTCTAAGGGAACTCCTCCTCATGGGCTTGGGGAGCCGATAAATCGCTATGTCCGTTTTCCTTTCACTGGGCCGGAGACAAATGGGAATATCCTTGAAGGCGAGGTGATCCACATCGATCGTTTCGGCAACCTGGTGACCACCATCTCTGAAGAGACCCTCAAAGGCTTCATGGGCAGAGACAGGGGGAGATTCCAACTTATTATAAAGGATAGGGTTCTGAATCGGATGTGCCGTACATATTCTGATGTTCCCCACGGGGAGCTGTCGGTCGTGATTGGAAGTTCTGGCTTTCTGGAGGTTTCAGCCAACCGTGCCAGTGCAGCGGAGATTCTCTCTTGTCGGCTCGGAGAGACAGTTCGAATAAGACGGAGTCCTTAAGTGGTCAAGAAGAAAGGTTTCAAGGGGGGGGTACACCCCCCGGATTTTAAGCAGTGGACGGCAGAGAAGGCGATATGGCGAATGCCTCTTCCCAGAAGGGTATTCATTCCTCTTCAGCAGCACACCGGGACTCCAGCCAGGGCTGTCGTCAAAAAAGGCGATACAGTCAAGACTGGTCAGGTGATAGGGGAGGCCGCGGGATCTATCTCCTTGCCGGTTCACGCCTCTGTTTCTGGAAAGGTGGTGGATGTATGCTTTTTCCCTCATCCGCTGTTCCGGCAGGCAGAGACGGTAGTGATCGAATCGGATGGAGCAGACGTTTGGGAGGAAAGTGTAGGCGAACCGGTAGACATGGACTGTCTGAGTCCTGACCAGATGCGGGAGGCAATATTGAAAGCTGGAGTAGCCGGAATGGGGGGAGCAGCTTTTCCCACCCATGTGAAACTCTCTCCCCCTGAGGGAAAACAGATTGACACGGTGATCCTCAACGGCGCCGAATGCGAGCCGTACCTGACCTGCGATCATCGTCTGATGCTGGAATTCTCTGAAAAGATCGTGGCCGGGCTGAAAATAATCCTCAAAATACTTGGATGCCAAAAGGCGTACATCGCTGTCGAAGTGAACAAGCTCGATGCGATTGCCCGATTGAAGCAGGCAACAGAGGACGACGGACATATCAGTATCGTCCCCCTGAAGGTGAAATACCCCCAGGGGGCTGAGAAACAGTTGATCTATGCAATCACTCAAAGGGAAGTCCCTTCCGGCGGGCTTCCTATGGATGTGGGCTGTGTCGTTCAGAATGTTGCCACAGCCTTTGCCATAAATGAAGCCGTAAGCCTGAACAAACCTTTAATTGAGAGGGTGGTCACGGTGACCGGTCCAGGGGTGAAAGAACCACGGAACATATGGGTGAGAATAGGTACTCCGGTGCGGGAGCTTATCGAGCAGTGTGGGGGATACCAGCCAGGGGTTAGAAAATTGATTGTGGGCGGACCTATGATGGGGGTGGCACAGTACACTGATGAAATCCCGGTAATCAAGGGCACCTCTGGTATTCTGGTGCTGACCGAAGAGAGTTCTCCTCCGCCTAGTTCCCGACCTTGCATCTCCTGTGGGAAATGCGTGGAGGCGTGTCCTATGGGTCTTATGCCCAATATGATAGGTAAGCTGGTAGAACACCGGCGATTCAGCGAAGCCCAAGAGTACGGGATCTTGGACTGCATAGAGTGCGGTTGTTGTGCCTATGTATGTTCATCTAAAATAAATCTCATTCATCTAATAAGATATGGCAAACAAGAGATTCGCCTAGCCGAAAAACAGAAAGGAATGTGATCATTGCAAAAGAGCTCCCCAGAGCTGAGATTCACCGTCTCGGCGCCTCCCCACATTCGGGCTGATACATCCGTTCCCAAGATTATGTACTCGGTCTTGGCTTCTCTGGTTCCAGCAGCGGCAGGAGCAGTCTATTTCTTCGGTCCCCGGGTCTTGTGGATAATCTTGATAGCTGTGGCTTCAGCGGTACTTTCTGAGGCAGCTATACAAAGGCTCTTCGGCCGCCCCATCACTGTGACCGATGGCAGCGCTGCTGTCACTGGTGTGCTCCTGGCTTTTGTTCTGCCTCCCGGTGTTCCACTCTGGATGCCAGCGGTGGGTTCTGTCTTTGCCATTTTTATCGGCAAGCAGGTCTTTGGCGGTTTAGGGCAAAACCCCTTGAATCCGGCCTTGCTTGGAAGGGCCTTCCTGATGGCTTCCTGGCCTGCGCATATGACCACCGACTGGTTGGCCCCCCTGGGTGGGACCAAATCAGGCATAGATGGTGTGACCGGAGCCACTCCCCTGAATTTGCTGAAAGAGACCCATCGGGTTTTCGCAGATCCTGGTGCCACACCTACCCAATTGGCCCGGGCAAAACAGGTGCTTATGCAGCTTCATTCTGCCGCTAGTCACTGGC